>OLXT01000467.1_pt1 | contig 18743 bp, 22 predicted proteins | sample 1673931 | NCBI WGS metagenome assembly OLXT01 (sample SAMEA103958134, study PRJEB25191) | human gut metagenome | reverse complement strand
ATGACCAGACCGTTTTCGGTTTTGCCGTGAATGTTACTGGAGCCTTAGTCCCAGACGCATCGGTCATATCGGTCACTGTGGTAGTCACCGTCACTTTTTCGTTACTGCCAACGTTGCCTTTTAGATTTACCGGGATTGTACCCGTATAAGTACCGGACCCGTCCGTACTCTTCGACAATGCAACAGTTTCCGGCACCGTAATCGTATACCCGGAAGTCACATCGGCAACAAGCGCCGTTGTCGCAGTCTTATCCACTTCGGCCAGAGCAGTTCCGGTATTGAGACAAATAGCCAGAAGGGCTGCAAAAATCTTAATTGACGTTTTCATAGAATGCCCTCCTCAGCATAGCGGCATCGTAAAAATTCAAGCCAACGTACAAGTAAAGGTTGCGGTTCCGGTCCAGCTGCCGGGGGTAAGGGATGCGGAAACAACATAGTTACTGGTAGTTCCGTCCCCTTGCATATCAGTTCGTGACCATTTGGCCTTAGGGGTAGAAGTAAACGTTGCAGCAACGCTGTTTCCGGCTGTATCTATCATCGTCGGCGGAGTTGCCGCAACCGTCACAGTTTGATTTGTTGCTACATCTCCCTTGATGTTGACAGGAATCGTGCCCGTATATGTGCCGGTTCCCGTAGTTGTGCTGGTCAATGCAATTCTTTCGGGGACCGTGACCGTATACCCAGACCCGACTTCTGCAGTAATTGCGGTAGATGCGGATTTACTTGTAGCGGCAAATGCGGGAGCTGTATTGATGCCAAGCATCATTACAAAGCTCAATGCCACTGCTATAAGCTTTTTCATGTGAGAGCCTCCAGAATCTAATAGAAAAGGCGGCCAGCCTTGCTTGTGAGGCCGACCGCTTTTCGGTTTTGTGCGGGATACCCCAGTTTTTATTATGGGGATTGATTATGCCAGAGCGCAGGAGAAGGTAGCAGTACCTTCCCAAACACCAGGAGTCAGGACTGCAGACAGACCGTAGTTGTCAGTCGTGCCCTGGCCAGAAGTCTCCATACGGGTCCAGCTCTTTTTAGGAGTGCCGGTAAAGGAAGCCGTAACGTTCTTTGAACCAGAGCACTTCATGATAGGTGCAGTGGAAGTAACGGTCACGGACTGACCTTCACCGATGTCGCCCTTTACGTTGACGGGAATCGTACCAGTGTAGGTGCCACTCCCGCCTTTGGTGCTGGTCAGGGTAATGGATTCAGGGACAGTCAGGGTGTAAGACGGAGTGACAGTGGCATTAACCTTCGTGCTGCCAGACGTTGCAGCAAATGCGGAGGTTACACACATAGTCGCGGCCATCGCACATGCGAGGGCCATTGACATGGCTTTGGCGAGTTTCATCTTCAGAAACCTCCTTCGTTGATTTGGATACAGAATCAGTTGCGTGCAAGGCCATCAGCTGGTCTGAGTCCAGAATTTTAATCTTTGTCTCCCTTGCGAGTTATTAGTCTCTTACGAGACATACTAAAATGCGTTTAACACGCAATTCAGCCAAATTAAGATACAACGGCCGTAACCGCAAACTCCGCACCATTACGCGGCTGTTGGTCATCTACACCAACAGTAGATACCGAGAACACCACAGCGATGCCTGCCAGGCGTATTTCTGGCCTGGAGCAATGTAATCGGATTCATAGAGCACTTCATCGTTCTCAAGAATCGTATATTTGAAGTAGACATGGTTGCTTTCCGGGTTCACCAGGTCCACGGTACTGTCAGGGCTCACATAGATGGTCGTGAATGCCGGGAATTCGATGAATCGCATCTCCTCGGAATCGGTTTTGCCGTTGTCCATCGTCCCGTCATACGCTTCGCCGTCAGCAATCACGATTTCGCTGCTTGCGGAGCCGGCATCGCTGCCGCTGCCATCAAGGGGCTTGTTCACCATTTTATAAAGGCTTGCAGTGATAAGGGCGACGAGCAGCACGAGAGCAGCAATCACCGCGATAATCAGAAGAAGAATCGGTTTTTCCTTCTCACGCACAATGCCAACGAGTTCCCCGGTTTCAAGCGGCAGGTATCCGAGAATATCACCGGAAACCTTTTCTCTCACGGAATACCGAGTATCCATATTGGCGTCTTTGAACTGCACAAAATCGGCCCCGTTGTCATTGAACTCAACAAAGCCGTAATCGTTTGCTTTGTATTTTTTCTGGCCAGCATTGATGTAGCCGACAATCGTAATCGGCTTTCCATCAACCATCTTGGCCGGAATCGCCAACAGTGGCTTGGTCATATTTTCAAATTTGACGTTGGTTGCCGGAAAATCATCCGGAATTTCGGCAAGATAAAACTTAGTTGCCATGTTATAACCTCTTTCTTGATTGCTACTTTCTATTACAAATGTACGCGATTCGCACGTTCCATCAACTTAAAGGTGTGGCAATTCATCCCCCACATGAATGAGGGGGAATTCTTGCCACGTTTTCTTAAGTGCCACTTTTAGGCTGTTTTCTTCATTATCTTCGATTCGCACAGCAAGGCAAGCAAAAAAGAGCCTCGAAACTGTAAAAAATGAAATTTTTGTGGAAAGACAACAAAAAAGCCCCTGCATTGCTGCAGGAGCTCGTAAGTTAGCGCAAATTATCGTATTTATTATACTTTTTGTCTTCTTTTTCTTCGGGCATGCTGAGCTGTTGGTCTCTGCCGTTTTCTTGCGGACCAGCCCAGTTATCCTTTTCGCTATCAGTCTCTTCGGAATCTTCCAAATCTTTTTCGGCTTTCGTCTTTCTGGAAGTGGTCTTTTTCTTTTTGGGTTCAGCAAATATATCGGACAAATCATAGGGCGAAACCGCGATTGCAGTTACCCCTTCATTCATTTCCGCTGCATGATTTAGAATCCAAACAAGTTTTCTCCACTGCCATTCGACCATATCGGTTCCGAGCTTCGATACGATGACGGAAGCCTCAGCCTGCTTGGCTTTGACCATCGCCTGCAGCAGACACCCGTAAAGATACGGGAACTGAATTTTAGAACCGTACTTGTCGGCAGTTTCAGTACTGCAAATCATAATCGCCACAATCGTGTTCTCGTTGTTACCCGGGCAGAATAGAACCTGACCGGGATATCGAAGCTGTTCTGGCAGCTTATGTAAGTACCATTCTTTTGCTTCCGGGAACCTCTTTGCAAATTTCTCAAGAGTCTTGGTATCCCAAGTTCCCTTGTCATTGCAAAAGCAGCATATAATTCTGCGGCCCTTAATATCCCTGGGGATTGTCTCCCCTTTCATCAATCCAATTTTCATATCAGGCATTTTAGTCGAGCTCCGAACGATAATAGAGCTCAATGCCAAGCTGCTCTTTTACAAGTTTCTTGACAAGCTCTGCGCCGTATCTCTGAACATTAACGCTCTGACTAAAAGTCGGAACTGCAATGTCAAGCCAGTTCAGCTTACGCTTATTGGCCCCGACCAGCAGGCTCATATCCTTTTCAAGCTGAGAACCGGCTTCCGGATACCAGAAAATAAAACCACAGTCAAAGCCGCCCTCCTCATTGAGATGAGCGGTTTCGATGTCTCTGATTGCATTTTCAATTTCCGGAGTACGCAGGAAAAGGCAAATCTGAGTTTCAACCTGCTTCACGCGGCTTTCCACCTCATCGATTCCCTTCTCGGCTCTCGCTTTCTGAACATTGCTCAGCAGTTTCGAAATTTTGCCGTCCGGGTTCAGGTATTTGCGGAGTCCTTCGATTTCCTTGTCCTCAATATCATCTGCGATGACGGTATCGACATAGGAGGTATCGACCAATGGACTCTCAAAAAGTGGAATCGCAGCACCAAAACCATTCACAGAAAGCACTTTCTGATTTGTGCTAAATCGTTTCAGCGTAGGGCAATCAAGATTGACCCATTCCTGAACAAAGCTTTTTGCACGGGACAAATTCGAGCAGCGGCGCGTAGTAGCACCAGAGGAATACTCATACCAGACAACTTCCTTTTCATTTGCATACCGGACGCTTCCAACAGGCGGATTCTTGAGGTCTTGACCACGAATCAGTTGAATATAATCAATCTGATTAACTTTCAGAAACGTTTCAAGGACCCAAGGGCTGACGGCTACCATGTAGTCCTTTCCTTCTTCGTAGTTACCTGCAGGCTTGATACTGCGCATGTCTTTTTTGTATACCTTGAGCGACGTGCTCATAGGAGTCCAATCATCGTCAAAAGTCTTGACAAAGGCTTTGGGTCCATTGCTTGTGTTTGCAAATTTAATTTCAGCTTTCATAAATCAGGGCAAGGAGACCCGCGACTTTAGTCGTGGGAGGAATTGCCCGTTCACATCCTTTCTATTATACTCAGTTAGCACAAATTCAAAGAGTTTCGAAGAAGGCGTTTGCCAAATCCTCATCGGACAGGTTGTTCAGGTATTCTTCGAGCACGCATTCGGCTTCCGACATATTCACGGGATAGCCGAGAAATTCTTCTACCGCCTCAGAGCCGCGAGCAAGCAGCGCATCAACGAGAATTTCGGTGCGGCATTCACGAATGGTCCGGTTCAGGTCTTTATCGGTGGTAGTACACCAGTAGTCCCCGTCGATATCACCGTGAGCTTCGATGGAATACAGAGCATCCAAAGCATTGTCAATATCATCGTCGTATTCATCGAGGATATCATCAATGCAGTGAACCTGATGCCAGTGTTCGCCGTCATCCAGCGAAACAAGGCGTTCAGAAATATCATCATTATCAGAAGGAGTCCCGGAAGCCTCAATGTCGAACACTTCACGGCTCTTTTGATTCACGCGGCATTGTGAAGTGAACGAAGCGCCGGACGAAAAGTTCGTTGCAAATTTTGCAACAATCACATCCGGTTCAGGGTCTTTGAGTGCTTCCTGGTATTCCGGCAATCCGCGATAGGCAACCCGCTTGGAGGTCCCATCTGGTTCCAGTTCATACACAGCTGAAATCACGTGCCCTTCATTGGCGAAATTCACGATTGCCCGGCACAGATTCAGCATCACGAAATGCTTATCGTTCAGGTCATGGGAGTCTCTGTCCGCCTGAACGGTAACGAGCTTGGACGAACCGGTCATAGTCGAGATACGGTACAGATAATCGATGTTTTGCAGCTGATACATAGAGTCATTCTCCTTTTTGCTTATCAGAGGTGGTTGCGATTTTTTCTTCGGTTTGCTTCTGCCTTTTAGCCTGTACTGCCATGCCAGCCTTATAGGCAGCATAGATGGTGAAAGCCATATACAACGTCATGACATCATCCACCTGCCGGACCTGAATCTCACCGTAGGTGAGGATTTCCAGAAGCTTCCAGATGGTGGTGGAGCACATAACGAGCAGACACATGATAAATTTCCAGTCCATAAAATTCCTTTCGTTTTTAATCAGTCGTCATAGAACAGCACCGGAATGATGATGTAGTCCTCAGCATGAGCTTCGATGTCTTTCAGCTGAAAACCGTTTGGGAAACACTTCCAGGAGTCGCCGTCATAAAACAGCTCACCGCATTCCGGGTTTGGATGGTTGTCGAACAGTTCAGCGGCGTAGCGAAGAAGATAAGATTCGTTGGAATCCATTTCAATGGAGCGCAGGCAGGTATACATCGGCTTTGTGATATCGATGCCTTCTGCTTTATGCTTCTGCAATGCTGCACTGAACTCAGCCATTGCCATACACTGCGCACGTTCCTTCATGGTTTTCGCCCATTCAATGAGTTTTTGCGGTTCGCGAAGGCCCAGGATAACATCCTCGTCTTCGATGTTTCCTGCAATTTCGGATGTTGGGTAAATATTGAGGAGAGGGTCGTTGAAAGATGTCAGACGAGACGCAAAGTTCTGAAGAAAAGTCTCAGGATTGTAGGGATTTTGCCCCATACATTTGTTCACGGTATCGATGTCGGTCTTGATTAGGCAGGTTGCGTTAAACATACAATTTTTCCTTTCTCTTGATTGATATTTGTTTTTTCGGAAATGGTTGACAGAAAACTGTCGGCACTCCTTTCTTGCAAATAAAAAAGCAGGCCCACCGAATTGGTGAGTCTGCTAATTTAGCTGCAGAATATGAATTGTACGCATTGGGCCAAAAGGCTGTTATCTATCGTACAATTTTTATGATATGCTGTTCGCACAATATTGCAAGAGATTTGTGAGGCCGACAGCACTTCGTAGCAAAAAGAAGAAGCCGCTGCCCCCAGTATAGGCAACGGCTTATTGTTATTTACTGAGCGCTTTCTCAGCGTTTTCTTTGACAGTCGAGCGAATACCAGCAGACACCTTCAAAATGTCCAGCGCTGCTTCAATCGAAAAATGTCCCGAACGAACGAGGTTCGCAACGCTCTCAGAAAGAGATTCGAGATGCCCTTCTTTGCGGCCTTTTTTGAGTCCCTGCTGCTCGACAAAGTCACTGTAATTGCACATTTGATTGATACCCTCCTTGATGTCAGTTGTAACCGGCAGACCGCATTCGGTTGCAAGTTGCAGCTTCTTCTCTACAGGCATTTCATTATCGAATATCGAAGAAAAGAGAAAAGGCGGAATGCCCTTTTGATTGCTGGTATCTATCGTACAACTATTATTGTACTTGTTCCGCAAGGCGCTGCAACCGCAAAAGCCTTGATTAAGATTCAGAATTGCCAAACACGCCGAGCAGTTGCTCCACGCTCGGAGCCAGCAGATAATATCTGCAGCCATCCTGTTCAATCACGAAAACAATATCCCCAGACCCGGTTCGGGCAGTGCTGTTGTATTTGGCTTCAATGCCGGATGGCAGAACTACAGATTCATCGAGAGGCTTGGATTCCTTGATAGCGGCCGAGCTTGTGATAAATACCCTGCCCTGATTCGTTTCGATTTTGCCAAGAGCGTTATCCACTTCAATCATCGAATTGTTCTTAACTGGAACGCCAAAGATTGTGATGGTCGGTGCGACATCACAAAGAACTGCTCCATCCAAAAGCTGTTGTATCACTTTGGTTTGCTGCTGTTCTTCATTCACCTTGACAAGTGCCGTGACGACAAGGCTGGTATCCTCATTGATGTTCCTGGTTCCGGATATCAAGGCGGAATCATTTATCAGAAGAAAGTTGACGCCTTCTTCCTTGTGCCCATTCACAAGAGTCATATGATAGGCCCCAACGCAGGCCGTATGGTCTTGCGTCTGATACGATACCAGGCTCCTTTCACCGATGCTCTGTATCGGAATGCAGACCGTTGTATCATCCAAAGAGAGCGGCACACAGGAATTGGGAGTCAATTTGAGTCTTTCTTTGCTTGCAACAAAATTCATGTGCGGGTCACTTGCATCAAATGGAGTGATTTCTGCCGTTTCCGGCGTTGCTGGCAATAATGAGATACAAACTCTGCAAATTCAGCCGTTTCCGGCGTCTGCTGTACCTTCTCCGCCAACTTTTCGTGCATTCTTTGAGCGTCCCTGAACGCCCAGATGCTTGTGACAAAAATCAGCAGCATCGCCGCAATCATCAGCCCTTCAAGCTTTTCTCCGTTGTTTTTCATGGTTCTCCTCACCCGATTCCACGCAAAAAATACTGATTCAGTTTCTAATGATACGAGCATCGCAAGAACTGGCAAGCATTGTCCCAAAACAAAAGCCACCCACCCGAAATGGGCAGATGGCTCAATGTAAGATTGGTTCAGAACGTATTAGCCCTAGAAAAATTTCTGCAGCACTTCCGCACCGGTAGAAAGAATCTTGACATTGCGGTTATTTACCGTAGAGACAAACGGGATATACCCGGTCTCTTTGTCCTGCACGTTCCCGTATCGAACAGTGAGTCCACCGGGAAGGTTCATGGTTTTAGAGAAGGCGTTTTTATCAAAATTGAAATTGAAAGTTGATGCCAAGACAATGTCATCATTCAACTGCAGCTGCAAATAGCCATCGTCCGCTTCGATTACGACATCGTCTTTTACGGTTTCTCCAAACACAGTTGTCGCAGGAGCTGTATCGGTGATTACTGCATCAGCAAGCAGCTTTTCAATCACTGCCTCTTGTTCTGTCTCCTGCCATTCCTCGGCTTCAGCAGCAACGGTCAAAGTCAATCCTTTTCCCATCGTCCTTGTCCCCGACAGGATTTCCTCGTCATCATTCTGAAAAGTCGCGATAGAATCCTCTGTGGTTCCTTCCACCAGTGCGATTTTGTAATTTCCGATTGCGGCAGTGGAATTGCCGGAACGATACGTCACGATGCATCCGTCCTGCCCGGCAGAGGCAACAGGGATGCAGACAGTCACGTCGCCCAGCGTGACCGGAACATAGGAGCCGTCATCTGGAACAATGCCGCTTTTCGTCACGGTGAAGTTCAGCTCCGGCTCCAGAGTCTTTGCGGTTTCGGCTGTTGCAGCCGTCTCGGCAGTTTCAGCGGTTGCGCCATAGAACAGCAAAGGTTCCAGCCGCTCTTCATAATTCACCGTTTGCTGCAGCTCAGAAAGACTACGATTGATGCGGTTCGCGTCAATGATAGCGAAAATCAGCAATGCAGCAAGTGCTGCCATGAGAATCGCCGCAAGGCATGTCATCTTTTTATTATTCTTCTGCATAAAACTCAGCTCCAAAAAGTCAATGTGATATCGTGATAATTCGAACCGTTGCAGGTATACATGATGGTTCCGCTGCCTGTCGTAGCGCTCGACCCATCCTCATACAGCAAATCATAATCAGCGTTCACGCCGCAACAGATGCCGGTACATGTAAGCGTTTGTGTCGAAGTTCCGCGATAAATATAAGCTTTCGTTCCAACCGAGCAACGCTTGATTTTCCAGAACCCCTGATTCCAGTGGTCCGCAACCAGCATATAGTTTTTGAACGGAAAATATGTAGCGCTGTCCTGTGCATCCGCTGCTGCCTGGCTGAAGACTGCAAACAACGCCACATTGACTCCCACGGAAGGAATCACGAGCCGCCCATACATATTCGGGCTTCTCGCCATCTCTTCCAGAACCGCGTCATTCGACACCGATGCCGTAATGGACTTCTCTTTGATGTTTGCGTTGCAGAGAGACGCGAGTCGTTTTGCTTCCCCCGCTACATTCTCATTTGAGAACGAAGCAATCGCGATTTGCGTATCGGCTCTCGTTAGAGTGGAAGCAGCCGCTGCGTTCAACGTTGGTTGTTCTTGTGCTGCCTGTACCGCTTCCGCATGAGTTGTCAGGATTCTTGCCGTGCTATCCAGCTGCCGGATTTCGAATTCCGTTTGCTTCAGCCCCAAAAAATTGAGGATTGCGAAAATAAAAATCAGGAAATACCCGACTTTCATAAAATATAGCTTCAATGTTTTTTTCCTTCTACCGTTGATTTTTAGTTTCTTATCACTGTTCTTAATTATACGCAATTCGCACAGCTTGGCAACAAAAAACGCCCACCCAAAATGGGCAGGCGATGAGGCAAATTAACTATTTGGTTTTCATAATGCAAAGGCCGATATATTTTCTGCCATTTGGTGCCGTATACGGTTCAATCCCAACCTCAACATCCTGTGTGCCGGTTCTCTCTTTGTTCTGAATCGTAGCTTCGACGGTTTTCCCGGAAAGAAGAGCTTTGGCGACATCAGCATCCACATCAAGCTCATTGTTATACAGCTTCGATTCCTTCCAGAGCGCCGCGCCGCAAGACTTGTTCGTGCAGGTGAAGGCTTTTGCCGTTTCTGCCACAGGCTTTCCGCAGAACGGGCATTTTCCGACTTTGCTGCCAAACGATACAGGAGCGCCGTCAAATTCGATGTGATAAGCTAGTCGGTCTCCGGAAAAGTCGCATGTTAGAATGCAGTCGTATTTCTTGCCGGTCTTGGCGCTTGTGCATCCCTTGAGCGGAGCTTTGCCTTTTGTGAGCAGAGCCATCGCTGTCGTCTTAGTCATCTCTTTGCCGAGCGCTTCCAGGAACTTGTTCTTCTTCCAGATTGCGACCGGGCATCGTTTCCCGTCAGAGCCTTTCCCGGTACATGCATAGGCAAGCTTTGTTTCCACAACATCCTTGCCGCATTTCGGGCACTGGCAGAGGACCGGATACTTGCTGTTAGTTCCCTGCGCAGCTTCAATCGTCACGTCCTTCGACATGATACTTTCAAGGGTCTGTTTCGTAAACTCAAGAACCTGAACGCGGGTCAGGCTCCCGTCCTTGATGGAGTGCAGCTGCTTGGAAAGGTTAACGGTCACGGGAACATCCAAAACAATGCCGAGCTTATCCATGATATCGACCAGCTGGAATCCTGCAGGTTCACCGTAATACACGCCCTTTTTGAGGGAAATGTACTGGCTCTTGACGCATCGGTCTACCGTATCAGCACGGGTTGCTTCGGTGCAGATGGTAGCGTCAGAAAGAATCTCTTTCCATTCAGCGTCCGTGTACTCGGTATCTTCTTTCTCTGCACCGCGCATCGGGGCGACCATCCAGTTATTGAGAGCCTCGACCGTATACCGCTTCGGAGGTGTTGTCATCTTCCCGACCAGCTGGAAGTTGATGTTTACCGCATCACCCTTGTTGAGCTTCGGGAGCATCTTGTCGCCATTTGACGGTTTCTCAAATTTCCGCCATCCGGGAGTGACTTGCACATCGCCTTTCAGCGTGAAATCTTCATCGTAGCAATGAATGACAATCGTGGTCCGGTCCACGGTGCAATCCTCTGTACAGAAGACGGCACAGAATCGATTCAGGATACATTCAAAAACCGTTTTCTGTGCTCCTGTCAATGTTCCAGGCCATTTACCAGTTGGGGTGATGGCAGAGTGAGCTTCGATTTTACTGTCGTCATAAATCGATTTAAGACCCGGCTTATTGACAAGGCCCGTAATTCCGCTCTGCGCTAAACCTCTGATGGCGGCGTCCACCTTGACGGTTTCATTCGTGGCAAGGTAGCTGCTGTTAGTACGCGGATAGGTGACGAATCCGCCTTCATAGAGTGCCTGCGTTGCGGCGAGAACATCTGCCGGAGACAGGGTCTTATCGGCCTTACAGGCGAAGCTCTGCAAGTCGCTCATCGAGAAGAGCTTACCTGGATTGACAGTCTTGCGTTCGGTCTTGACGCTCGTCACGGTCGCGCCCGACTGGTTGAAGGCATCCGCCAACGCCTGAGCTTCGGCTTCATGGCCTTCCTCGAACGTCCGTTTACTGGTCAGTTCAATGTCCTCACCGTTTGTCTTCTCCTTGCTGGACACGGCGGAGTACGGTTTCGGAACAAAATCCCGAATTGCCTTCTCGCGTTCGATGACATGGGCAACAATCGGGCAAACACAGCGTCCGATGCGGATAAAAGTGCCTGCCTTGACGGACACATACCGAGTCAGCTCAATTCCCAAGAGCCAGTCCATCTCGCTGCGAGTCTCTGCGGAGGAGGAAAAATCCGCATACCCGTCATTGGGCTTTGCCGTCTCAAACGCCTGCTTGACGGTCTTATTGGTCGTGTCGGGCAGCCAAAGTCGATAGATAGGTTTCGGCTTTTTGAGGCCGTAATGGATGATTTCATCAACCAGCCGCTGCCCTTCCCGGTCAGGGTCTCCGGCATTATAAATCTTATCAACGTCTGTGCGGTTCATCAGGCTATTGATAGTTCGAATCAAGCCCTTGACATTGTCCTTCCCCTCGAACTTAAAATTCCAGTTGTCGGGAAAGAACGGAAGCCGTTCCATCGTCCAGGAATGTTTTTTCCCCGGCTCATAATCCGGAAAATACGCATCCAGGTCAATGAGTTCGTACAGATGTCCAACGGAGGAAGCCACGATATAATTCTGGCTTTCCAGCCATGTATTCCGGTCTTTTCCCTGCCGTGTGAACTGTTCGTTCTTCCACCAGGTGAGTCCCGACGCAATGCTGCGTCCAAGCGAAGGCTTCTCAGCGATAACCAGTGTCTTTGCCATTGTCGTCCTCTCTAGTCTAAGCCATTGATGACTGTCTCATACCGGCTGACATCCTGTATCGGCCGCCCGTACAGCTTGTAATATACGCCAGCAAAACTTCCCGCGACAGCCGAAATGAGCTTTTTTTCTCCGGCAACATCCTGCACTGCCATGTGGATGCAGGAATCAAAGCTCTTTGAATTTTCGAAACAATACAGAGCTAGAATCAAAGTCGATGCGATATCCCCGTTGTTCCCGACTTTCTCAGGATTCAAAATCTGGTCAAGCTGTTCGCCAAGAGCCGCGACGGAATACCTGCCGCCGACCGTTATAGCGGCCATTTCAACGGCCTTTTGTTTGTTTCTTTCTCCCTGCGCAAGTTGACGTATAATTTCTGCATAAATACACGAACACAGCACCGCGTTGTTCGTGCTGTGCGTCATGGCGGCAACATCCGTCACGGTATTGAGCAGCTGGATGTCATACACCGGAAGAAATGCAAGTGGCAGAATTCGGGCTAAGACTTGTGCTTCAGTACAGTTCTTTTCCAAATCCCCGAGTGCCAGGTGAATTTGATTCCTGATGGCATCACATGAAACGAGCCCGTGACGGGATTCAATCTCCTTCATCGTGGCTAAGAGAATTTTACTGTTCAGGCCCAATGCTTGATTCAGAGCGTCCGGAGATGCTTTGCTAGGATTCAGACTTGGATTCAAAGCAGCTTGTTCGCCAAGAATAAAACCCATAAGACCGGAGGCTGAAGGAGAGAGCTGCGGTTTTAGAAAACACTCAAAGCACATAGATGTTTCCTTTCCTGCTTATAGTTTTCAGCAAAAAAGTTCCCGGTTGGTTCCGGGAACGGATAATGTCAGCGGTACTTTTCCTGAATCTCTTCCTGCGTTGCCAGGCGCGGTTCACGGGACTTCGAAATGACGAACGGCGTGCAGTATTCGTTCAGCCAATTGATATCACCCCGGTCAATTTGGCTGAAAATCTGGCAAAGGACATTGACATGAACCCCGGCCCTGGCAGCAGCTCTCAGGAGGTCGCGGCGGCCGTTGAAGATATCGTGGCGGCACTGGTCATAGAAGACAAACACCATCCGCCGATTGTTCTGGTACTCGTTGTCATCCTCATTGCCCAAAAACATGCGGGGCTCCCCGTTATTGGCGATATCAACGGCCTTTCCGATTGCTTCCCCTGCGCCATCCTGCAGTGCAAAGAGGAGCTTGCCATGAGGCTTGCTGCCATAGGTGTCGGAAACCATCCGGCAGATACGCTCAAACTCCCGGTCAAAGCCGATGTAGATGATGACATTGTTCACATCGCGAATCGTCTCAACCACTTCCCTGGCAGCCCAGCGGGTCTTACCCGCTCCGGGCCGTCCAGCAATCACGTTAATGCGAGTACCAGTGTCCATAGCTTTTACCCCTCGTCATCCTCATCATTATCATCGTCTTTGGCGGCAGCAGCTGCTTCCGCTTCAGCCAAGCGTTCCTCGGATTTATCCATTTTGCGAACAAGCTCATCGAAGGTCAGCTTGTGCTCTTCTTCCTGCGGTTCAGAAGGCTTTGTCGGCTCTTCGGGGTCCTCAGGGCCTTCTTCATCGGGTTCGATTTTCACAATCACATGGTCGCTGAAAGCCACATAGGCAACAGCAGCAACCGTCACAGCACCAATTACGGCAAGAATATTTTTCAGCATGATAAAAACCGCCTTTCAGGTTTGTGGGTATTCACGATACTTCACAGTGTACGGGATTCGCAATGGAATACAAGTATCTGCCAAAAGATTTAGCAACCAGGCTCACCGAGGTTACTGCAGACGTTCTGAACGATGCATTGGTGGGCGGGGCATGAGGGTTCCGGCGAACGTACAGGCAAGGGGCAAGTTGTTGATTTAGCCCTTTTCGTTCTCCTCAAACCGTTTCCTGCGCCGTTCCGTGCAGCGTTTGAGTTCCGCCAAGGAGACGACCTTCACGAGGATTCTCTGAGAGGTCGGGAAGTTTCGCATCACACCGATGCCTTTCAGGATACGCCAGTAATCGTCCGGAGTGACCTGCTGGATGGTGTAAATCGGAGCTTTGGTCAATTCCATGACATAGTTCCCAACCATGATACGGATTCGTTCCCGTTCCTCCAGCTGAATCAGAGAAACATCCTCGTCCACCATCACGCGCACAACTGCGAGCGGGGTGAATTTCGGATGCAGGTTTCCGTTCATGTCAGGTTCAGGAGTAAGGCCGTCCGCGATGTAATCAAGGAACCGCCAGGGCGTGACCCGGTCTCCGTCGAAAACCGGAGCAATCATTTCGGTTTCCGGGACGAATTCGGTGCGAAGGATTTTTGTACCAGCCGGAAGGTCTTTGAGCAGAGATTCCGAGAGTTCCTGTTTCATCAAGTCGGCCTTTTCATCGGTCAGGTCATCGGCGTTCGGGCTGATGACATAGTCGTAATGAACTTCGCGGCCATTGAGCAGAGCCGTAACGCGAAGATAGAGTTTATCGAACTTCAAAGATTTGTTTACCTCCAGCAAAGACAAGGTGCTTTATGAGTTTGGCAGCCATCACGATGACGCTCAGGAGCATCACGGGTGCGGATGCAAGGATAACGGCGAATGCCACACACTGGATGACCTGCAAGGCAAACCAGGTGGGAAAGATATTGTCCCGGAACAGACAGAATGCAAGGACCACAAGGCCGATGCAGAACCACGAGCCCTGGATATCGTACCGGCTCGGGCAGGAATGATATGCTATCTGGCTCATGACGATTGCGAGTATCCAGATGGCAGGATGCTTGAAGCAGTCATTGCCAAGACTCGACCAGAACCCAAGAAGCAGCTGGCTCATGGTGCAAATCTGAACCATGCCGAGGATTCCTGGGGCAATGCCGATGAGGGTCTGCTGGATGCAGCGGAACGGATAAAGGCCACGAGGTGTGTAGTTCACATAGCCGAGAACTTCGTCATCCTGCTTCTGGAAAATCTTGTAGAGCTTCACGCCGTCGATTCGAGCACCGGTGAAGATGGCAACCAGGAGATGGGAAAGCTCGTGGTGGATAACGCCGATTGCAGTAACACGGGTATCGTAGAACCTTGCCGTCTTTGTGCCGAAAGCTTTCATGACAAGCCAGAGACTCAAGTTCCGGCCAAGCCATTCGATAGCAAGAATCACCACAATGGTCAAGACAAGGCATTGTCCCTGCCAGGCATCGAAATGTTCAAGAATCATGCTGCTGCTCACACAATCACCTTCCGCACGCTTTGGTACGTGCAGGTCCCAAGCCGCTTCAAGCAGCAAAATTTCGGAACCCGCCACAATGGGAATCTGGCAAATGCAACACGGTGAATGCAGGCGTATTGGCAGAATTGCTTGTTCTTTCTGCAGATGCATAAGTACCGATATCGCTTCATGTCCAGCCCCTCTCGCTATAATTTAATTATACCATGAGCCGAACATGCCCTCAATGCGAAGGGCGAATTGTTAGCACTTTAGACACAAATACAAGGAGCAAGGAATTCAGGCGGCCAAAGCCCAATGAGCAGCTACGCAAGCTAAGGCACGGAATGTGGAGGGATGAGAAACAAGCAGCTACGCGAATGCCAGGGAGCAAAGAAGCACCAGCCCAAAAGCAAAGCAGCTACGCTCCAGACGGCAGTGGACACAACTCGCAACAACCCGCAACGGCCGCCAAATTGCAGCTAAGGAATAGTGGGTTTCTTAAGGCAAAGCTATGACAAAGCCAATCCCAAGGAACTCAAAGCTAATCCTAAGCAATCCTAAACTAACTCTAAGCCAATCCTTCTCAGCTCAAATCTAGTAGTCTCTCTTACTTATCAATGCCCTTTATATAATATATAGAGCTCTACTACAGGGGACGCGAACAAATGCCTGAAGAACATTGCCAACCTGTTTGACATTCTTAGGCATGGTCCGTTTTTCAGGAGAAATCGGGCTCCTGGACTCCTATTACCAGTCCAGCCGACAAATTTTTTTCGGGTCGGGAAAGCCGTCATGGCCGCCACGTGGGCCACTTCATCCGTCCGCAGTTCAACTGTCAGCCCCAAAAGGGTGGGATTTGTGTCAGATTCCTTTAGATTTCGTTCTCACTCGCAAGCGGGCGTGTCCTCCGAAAGGGTACACTTATCCTGAGATTTTGAAATAACAGCATGAACGCGAAAATATTGTAGCGTTTGCCAGCATTTGTGGTCCGTGAAATCCTCTACCAGCATCCCGGCATTGCGAGCGTGACTCCTGAGCCGCAGCCTGTTCGGGAATTTTGTTCTCACTCATAAATGGGCGTGTCCTTCTCGAACGTGTGAGTCTAAATTTTGCCTCACCGGGACTGTCAATAGTGAATTGAACTTTGCACAAAAGGAAGAGACTCGCTTCAAATCCTGCACATCAACCCGGCAAACTTGTGTTCTCGCTCATGAATGAGTGTGTCCGTTTGCCGACCAGAGATACAGGTTCAATTAGAAATGACTTCCAGCATATAGCTTTTTAAGGTTCAATTCGCGCAAAAGAGATATGTAATTGTGAAGGTACTAAAAAGGTTCAGGTTGCGGCTTGCTGCGCTCGACCGTAGTCAAAGTGCCTTTGAACTTTGCCAACGCCATCCCAGAGCTGACTTATCGCAGAGCAGCAGCTGGTCGCGTAGTTGTTCAGAGCATCCTTGACGGAGTGCCAACCTTTGTGGAATTGAGGTTCAAAGCACAGCTGATTGTACGCATCACTGAATGGAGCAAAAGGTACATTGTCGTCTGGCTTGTTGTCATCCTTAGAAGAGTCCTTCTTCTCAGTAGTGACGGTCTCGGTACTGTCAGCAGCCTTGGCGGTCGCAACCGTCTCAGCAGTTTCAGCGGATTCAGCAGTCACAGTAGATTCATTAGCTTCCTGCGGCTTTGCCGTTTCCAGCTCGTCAGCCGTCTGTGGTTCGGGAGTCTCCACGATAACCGTGACGTGACCAACGAGCTTATTGACCGCCTTGTCAACGAGCATGAGGTCTTCCTCAGATACAGAGTCAAAAGACCGGTTCAGAGCGTTGAACACCGTGTTCCGGTTGACGCCCATCAGTTCAGCAACCTTCTGCTTCTGATATCCCATCTCAACGAGCCGCTGAGCTGTCAGGTTCTTGACGCGGAATGCCTGCTGTTCCTTCTCCACGATATCAAGACCGCGCACTTTCGCCTGCTCATAGACAGTAGGAACCGAGATTTTCAGTTCCTTTGCAATGGCACGAACGGACATTCCGGAAGCATAGAGTTCCGGGATGCGGTCATAGATGACCATGCGCTGTTTCCGGCGTTCCTGAGCCTCGTACTTTTGACGATGGTTCCGGATGCGGAGGTCGGGAATGATGCCGTGGTTGATGAGGACACCGAGCATGTAACGGTCAGCCTTGGAGCTTGCAATCGGAGGCGGGATTTCGCCTTTTTCGTAACGCTTTGGCTTAGATTCGCTCTCGCTCTTCTTCCCTTCCGCCTTGGCTTTGGGATTCTTGAGAGCACTCGCGGGAATACCGGAGAGTGCTTCAATCGTCGAGTTCTTGCAAGGATATTTGCAGGTGGAAACGAGATGTGCAACTTCCTTGTCAGAGAGAGGCTGAGAAAAAGTGCGGTTGATGAGCTGAGCCTTATCCATATCCGGATGACCGCCACGGTCATAGCAGGTGGAAAGTACAGCCAAGAGGGTGTTGTGGCGGTTTCCTTCGCCACACGGATTTGCCTGAAGGTAACGAAGCGCCAGCTCAAAGCGGCAGACGAAGTTTGCTTTCCGTTCTTCCTCCTTCTTGTAATTGTTCAGAACTTCAAGAAGATGCGGATAGCGCATGCACATTGCCGCGAAGCGCTTTTTAGCCCAGTCAAGGATTTCGTCATCAGTCTTGTTGAAATTCGCGTCAGACGGAGCAATTTTCTCATCAACAAACCGATAAGGGACTTCATACTGGTCGGCGAGCTCCAGCAGGTTGAAGGGCTTTCCTTCAGGGACCCGAATACAATGACAACAGCGTTTTGCCTTGGTATTATAAGTACCAGGCAGACGAGCAACGCGGTTGGTTTCATGAACCGCCTTATCCAGCTCAACATTTGCCGTGAACTGGGCCTTCTCAATCAACTCATTCAGCTTGAGAGAAATTGCTCTATGTACGCCGCTGTAGGCCAAGCCGTAAGAGAGATTGTTTGGGTTGCAGGGTTCAAGAAATACAAACAAGCCAACACCACGGCCGCTGTTAGAAACTGCACAGTCCGGAATCTCATGATGATTCACAGCATCCAGTACAAGTTCACCGATGCGGTCGCTGATGTCAGCTGGTGCGTTTTCGTCGTGGCAATCAATGTCAAAGAACAGAGCGCGCAGCTTTTCGACATCCGCCTTACGACGGATACCTTTTCCGCGCAGAGATTTCTGAGGATGGAACGTATTGATGGAGAAGTAGATGTTGGTAGAGGTATCCCAATAAGTCGGGGTCCCATATTTCGGGCTGACTTTATCAAAGATGCGCTCACGAACACCCGCTACCAGAGACTCAGAATTGATTTGGGCAACGGTCTTCATTTTCTCTTCGCCATTTGTCCGAATCAGGAACTGAGTCACGCCATCGGCATTTACATCGCTCAGCAGCTTTACAAATGCGTCATCAAGGGCAGTGCATCCAAGCGCCTGTCCGAAGATGGTATTCGTTTTTGTATAGCTGTTATTTAGCATTGATGTGCCTTTCTGTATGTGTTTCGGGTGTTGGGATTTTCACCCATACTTTCATTGTCTGCAATTCGCACACCTTCGCTAGGCATCGAACGGTAGAATTGATGCCGGCTTCGAAAGGATGTTTTATGTATATTGCACAAAACAAGCCTGGAACAAAATCCAGAGTCGATTTGAAAACTCGAAAGCCTTGTCCAGAAAGTGGTCAGCCGTTTAGATTTCACTAAACATATGTA
>OLXT01000465.1_pt1 | contig 18845 bp, 15 predicted proteins | sample 1673931 | NCBI WGS metagenome assembly OLXT01 (sample SAMEA103958134, study PRJEB25191) | human gut metagenome | reverse complement strand
GCTAAAATTTTGCTTCCAAAAGAAATTATTTTTTTGTTTTGTCCTTTTCGCGTTGACTAATTTTGATAAAAAGGTTAAAATCTAATAAATAAATATTTAGAGGTTATCGCTCATGAATTACCTTAAAAACCAAAAGCTTAACCGTTTCATACGCCGCGCCGAAAAGCTGTGCAAGCCCGAAAAGGTCGTCCTTATCGACGGCAGCAAAGAGCTTTACGACTCGCTTTTAAAGCAGGCGGTTTCCACAGGCGAAATGATACCGTTGAACGAACAGAAGCTGCCGAATTGCTTCCTCCACCGCTCCGCAGTCAACGACGTCGCCCGCGTCGAGGGCAGGACGTTTATTTGCTGCGACAAACGCGAGGACGCAGGTCCCACCAACAATTGGATGGCGCCCGACAAGGCGTATTCTCTGCTTGAAGGTATTTTCGACGGTTGCATGAAGGGACGCACAATGTACGTTATCCCCTACTCCATGGGCAAGGTCGGCAGTCCCTTCGCAAAAACAGGCATAGAAATCACGGACAGCCTTTACGTGGTATTTTCCATGAACATCATGACGCGCGTCGGCAGCGAGGTGCTTGACGCTCTGGGCGAAAACGGCGATTTCGTGGAAGGACTGCACAGCACCGCGCAGCTTGACGAGGAAAAGCGGTACATCTGCCACTTCCCTCAGGACAACGCCATCTGGTCGGTCAACAGCGGCTACGGCGGAAACGTGCTGCTCGGCAAAAAATGCTTTGCATTGAGAATAGCCTCCTGTCAGGCAAGGGACGAGGGCTGGATGGCGGAGCATATGCTCATACTCGGACTCACCAAGCCCGACGGCAAAACCCGATACATATGCGCGGCTTTCCCCTCCGCCTGCGGCAAAACCAACCTCGCAATGCTGATTCCTCCCGAGGGCTATATGCGCAAGGGCTACAAAATTACCACCGTCGGAGACGACATCGCATGGCTCAGACCGGGCAAAAACGGAGGACTGTACGCCGTCAATCCCGAAAACGGCTTTTTCGGCGTTGCGCCCGGCACATCCATGAAGTCGAACCCCAACGCGCTCATTTCCACGCACAAGGACACGATCTTTACGAACGTCGCGCTTGACCTCAGCGACAACACCGTCTGGTGGGAGGGTCTCGGAGAAGCGCCTAAAAACGCTCTCGATTGGAAAGGACAGCCCTGGAACAAGGACAGCGGCGTAAAGGGCGCGCATCCCAACAGCCGCTTCACCGCGCCCGCAAAAAACTGCCCCTGCCTTTCCGACAAATTCGAGGAGCCCGAGGGAGTAAAAATTTCCGCCATTGTTTTCGGCGGCAGGCGCGCCAAAACCGTACCTTTGGTCTATCAGTCCAAGAGCTGGGAGCACGGCGTATTCATGGGCAGCGTTATGGCGAGCGAAACCACCGCGGCGGCAACGGGCGCGGTGGGCGTTCTGCGCCGCGACCCCATGGCGATGCTGCCTTTTTGCGGCTACAATATGGGAGACTATTTCGCGCATTGGCTTGAAATGGGCAAAATAAAGGACGCTCCAAAAATCTTTAACGTAAACTGGTTCCGCACCGACGAAGACGGAAAATTCCTGTGGCCCGGCTTCGGCGACAATCTGAGAGTTCTGGATTGGATTATCGACCGCTGCGAGGACAACGCGCCGGCGGACGACACGCCCATAGGCTACGTCCCCCGTCCTCAGGACATCAACCTCGAAGGTCTCGATCTGTCGACGGACAGCCTCAACGAGCTTCTTGAAATAGACAGGGAGCAGTGGAGAAAAGAAACCGAGCTGATTGAAGAGCATTACGCCAAATTCGACAGACTTCCCGAAGCGCTCAAAAAAGAGCTTAACGACCTCAAAGCAAGACTGAAATAAAAAACAAGCGCCGCTTTCACGCGGCGCGTTTTTTAATCAAGAAATATCCTTTTGGTTGCGACGTTGTCGGCAAACGCCTTGTCGTGCTCCACAAAAATCACGGTTGGCTGGCAATCTAAAATCGCCCTTTCAATCTGAATGCGGCTCAAAACGTCAACGTAGTTCAATGGCTCGTCCAAAACAAGCAAATGCGCCGTTTCGCACAGACATACCGCCAACGCCGTTTTTTTCTTTTGCCCCGCCGAAAAATCGGATATATCCTTATCAAAATCCGACCTTTCAAAGCCAAGCTTGCGCAGCACGGCTTTGAACAGGGATTCGTCCGCTCCTCTTTTCGCGGCGAAATCCCGCAGACTTCCTTTAAGCAAGTCGGTGTTTTGCGGCAAATACGAAATTTTCAGCCCCTGCGCGACATAAACGCTTCCCGTATACCCGATTTCCTGTCCGCACAAAAGCTTTAAAACGGAGGACTTTCCGCTGCCGTTTTTTCCGCACAAAGCGATTCTGTCCCCCCTCTCCACCGCGAAATTCACGTTTTTCAACAGCGAGCTTTTTTCTTCCGCCGCCTTTAAATACCTCTGCTCGATAACCTTGGAGCGTTTCATCATTTTCGCGGCCTTGTGTCCCACATACCCCCTGTCGGGCTTCAAGCCTCCCGCGTTTTTTCCTTTTTTTGAGCTTTCCGTTTTGTCCGACCAACGCGCCGCCTGCCCGGCGGCGTCTTTTAACCTCTCTATGTCCTTTTTTAAACGACTGTTCCTTTCCGTCTCCGACTTGTCGCGCTCCTCCTTGTCCCGCTCCCACTCGGAAAAATTGCCTTTCCTTATTTCAATCCCCGCCCTGTTTAAGGACATGATATGGTCGACGCAGCCGTCAAGCAGACTTCTGTCGTGCGAAACCAGAATAAATCCTTTCTTTTTGCACAGATACTCAGCCAAAGCCTGCCGCGAAGCCATATCCAGATGATTTGTCGGTTCGTCGATTAGCGCAAAGCCGTCCCGTTTAAGAAACAGCGCGACAAGCATGAGTCTTGTTCTTTCTCCCTCCGACAGCGCGGAAAAACTCCGCCCCGCAATTCGGACGTCAAGCCCTATGAGATTGATTTCTCTGACGATTTCCCAATCGGCGGCTTCCGGACAAAGTCCTCTCAAAATTTCCATTCCGCTTTCGCCCAAACCGTCCGTTTGAAAAGGAAAATAGAAAAACTCCGCGTCGGAAAATATCGTTCCGTCGAACTCGTATTCTCCGCGCAGCAATTTAAGCAAAGTAGTTTTTCCCTTTCCGTTCCTGCCGACAAGACCGAGACGCCAATTTGTGTCCAGTCTGAAACTCGCGTTTTCAAAGACGTTTTCAAAGCCGTCGGGATAACCGAAGGTAAGATTTTTTACTTCTATCTCAGACATTTGCGGTTTTCCTCCGATATACAAGGGAAGCCGCAGGAAAAGAAAGGTCAGTCAAGCTCCTTCTCGAAAAGAATTTCCGTAGTAAACCGCTCTTCAAACACATCCAGCTCGACTATACGCACGCATTTGAACTTCGCCCTTCCGTGCGTCGTGTAACCCGCGCTTCCGCCGTAGCAAAGCTTCAATCCTTCATAATCGAGAGCGAAGGTGTTTTCATGGTCGTGACCGCAAAAGGTCGCAACCGTGCTTCCCAGCCTCTTCATGCTGTCAAACAGACCCGAATCGCGTTTGCCTACGTAAATGCTTTCCTCAAGCCCTTCGACGCTGTCCCGACCCGCGGCGTCTGCCGCCATCGCATATTGCGGCAAAGGAATGTGGAAAAAAGCCATGCTTTTCACCGTCTTTCCCGCGTCGGCGTTTGTTCCGTTTACAAGCCACTCGTACCAGGCGACCTGCGAATCGGTAAAGGTCGCGTGCCTGCCGTCTCCCTTTTTCCCCTTTTCCCCGCTGTCCATAAAGATTAGCGAAAACAAGGTTTGTCCGTCGGCGTCGGCAAGCAGAATCTGATAGTTGCCCAGCATATAATCGTAACGCCCGTCTGCGAGATTGGTCGGCCCCTGCCTGAAAAGACAGCCCGAAAAATCTCCCAGCAGCTTGCAAAGTCTCGTTTTGTCTGCGTATCCCGTGGAATCGTGGTTGCCGAAAACGAATGCCCATTTTATGCCCTTTTCCGAAACAAAATCGTTCCACACCGAAAAGGCGTAAGCGTTGTCCGCGGCAAGCGACAGGTCGCCCGTCACGACAAGGAGGTCGGGTTGGGCGGCGTCTATCGCGCGGCCGACAAAATCCAGCGACTTTCTGTCCAGCGCGCCTCCGCTTAAAATATGCAAATCCGAAACCTGCATGATTTTGAACCGACCGTCGGGCGCAACCGTCAGCGTCGGATAAAGCTCCGCGTCGTATTTGTCCGAAGCGCTCCATTCGTAGTCCGCAAGAGGCGACCTCTGAGGCGAAACACAGAGCGCAAGAAGGACGAAAAGAATCAACGCCGCAAGAATGGCGGCTACGACAATCAAAGCGTAAAAACGATTGAATCTGTAATATTTAAAGCTGCCGTCAGGCTGTTTTTTGGTATCCTCTTCCATTTGCTTCCCGTTTTGAAATATTATAGCTTTAAACGGAAAAAAATGCAACAATAAACGGGGAATAATGAAAAAAGACGGCGAACCGTCTTTTTTTCATCGAACTCAGTCGATTTCGTAGTGCCATTTGCTGCTCTGTGTGGGAGGCAGCGTCTGTCCCTTTTTGACTTCGGCGGTATTCATCACCTTGCCGTTGGAGTCAACTACGTTGTAAGTGCCCGTTTTGGGGGCGGTTTCGCCGGGATTGAATTTCATGCGGCTATTTCCTCCTTTTTTATTGCGTTTCCGCTGTAAAAAGCATTGACAAAAGAATCGGATTGTATACTTGCGGCAAAAATTTTTTCCACATATGCTCAACTGCTCATATATGAGAGCTTTTACCCCGTTTTGCCACGTATGCGCATATACGCATATGTTCACGGCTGATTTTTTCCGAAAAAACGCTCATGCCCGAGACAGAACGGAAAAAATTTTTTCGCCTCACAAAAAAATCCGGTCTGTCTGAGACCGGATTAAAAATTTTATTCAAGCAATTCCGCCGCTCTTTCCACCATGTCCGCGACGTCGGAAATTCTGTTTTCCTCCGAAGGAGTAAAGCCCGCTCCGTGCTTGTTCACGTTTTTCGGAGTATAGAACATCGCTGCCGTGAAATATATTCCGTAAGGATATCTCATAGTGCTTCCGTCACCAAAGCGAAGAGTTTCGTAATACTCCAAAGGCATAATCGTCTGGGCTATTCCCTTGCCGTAAGTAGTCGTTCCGACGTGCACGGCGGTGCCGTAGTCCAGCATGGCGCCCAAAAGCAGCTCGCTCGCGCTTGCGCTCATTCCGTCAGTAAGCACGACAATCTGCGGCTCCTCCGCATTGACGTCGAAATAATTGGCGTATACCGACGGCGTGGAGTAGGTCGCAAGCGTCCCCGTGCGGCTTTTTAAAGTTGTGACCAAAAGGTTTGAATTGTTGGAGAAATTCTGCTTGTCGTAACAGAGATAGCCTGCTATATCCTCCGCATATTCCACGTTTCCGCCCGGATTGCCCACAAGGTCGAGCACCAGCTTGCCCTGTCCGCCGTAAGCGGTGCGGAATTTGCCCATCGCCGCCCCGAACTCGGAAGCCGCGTCCGTTTCCACATATCTCGAACCGTCGTAATACGAGGCGTTTTCAAAGGAATTGATGCGGATATATCCCGTCGTTGCGGTATCAAGCGCGTCAAGTCCGAGAGCTTCCACCATTTCGTTGGGCAGATTGGTGTTTCCGCGCCCGAAATAATATTCCACGAACTGACCGCCGTACTCCACCTTTTTCATTGAAATCTGAGTGACGCTCACCGTGTCGCCGAGGCTGACTGTGTAGAGATTGCGTATTACATCCACCGTACAGGCGGAGTTCCAGCCTCCGGAAAACGCCTGACTTATTTCCGCGTCGGTAGACGTGCGCATATCGTATTTTTTCCCGTTTAAGGGCGTTGCCGCAATAATCAGGTCGCCCGACTGCAAGCCGGAAAGATAAGCGCCGCTGCCGTGTTCGACGTAATGCACGTAAAGTCCCACGTCGATTTTGACGTAGCTCATGCCGTAAGAAGCGGTGTCCGTCGCGGTAGGATTGAGCAGCGTATAATACTCCGCGGGAGAAAGCAGAAACCCGTAGCCGTCGATGGTTTGCAGCATTGCGGTGCCGCCGTTGACAATCATCTGCCTTTTGATTGCTTCCCAATTGGAGCTGTCGTAATAAAGAGAGCTTTCCTCCACGGTGTCAAGCACGGTTTGGAGTATGGATATGTCCGACCTTACCACGTCGTGTCCCACAACGTAGCCCACGAAAAAGATAACCACAAGCAATATGCAACCCAAAGTTATCCAAAGAGCTTTTTTGCTTTTGGAGCGCTGCGGCGGTACGGGCGGCGCGGTATAATATCCTCCGCCGAAGCCGTTGTTCATGTTTCCGTCGCCGCCGTCGGTGTAATACGGCGCGCCGTTGCCGTCGGGGACCTGCCCGGAAGCGTAATAGCCTCCGCCCGCTCCGTAAGGCGGCTGTTGGGCATTGCGCAGTCTTGCCTCCTCTTCCTCTTTCTTTTTAAGCTCGTCGTCGTAAAAATCAAATTGGTTCATCGAATTCCTCCGTTAAATTAAATTTCGGCAAAAAATCCAAAATTCTTCCCCTCGCCGAAACAGGCGAGTCGCACAGCAAAAGCGTCGAAGCGCCAAGCTCCGCGGCAAGAGCCGTTATTTTGTCGACGAAAATTTCATTCGTCGGGCCGTCAACAATAAAAAACTCCGCTTTCTTTGCCCACGCGCGCGCAAGAGAAAGTTTCAGCAAGCCCTCCTCGTCGAGAGAGGCGGCTTTTTTGCGGGCAAGCCCCTCCAGCCCGAAGCGTTTGAGCGCCTGCGCGGCTTTTAAGCTGCTTTCAGTTTTTCCAAAACCGTCGAGTCTTAAAACGCGCGACACGTTTTTGCCTACGGTTGTCTTGAAAGCCAGCGGCGGAAAACAGAAGTAGGCGATTTTTCGAGCCTTGGGGAGCGTTTCTTCGAGCGGCGCGCCGTCGGCCGTGATTTTGCCGCAGGTCGGTCTTAAAAGCCCCATAATCAGCTTTGCCGCCGTCGTTTTGCCTCCCTGAGCTCCGAGCATGACGGAAACGGTTTCCCCCTCGTTTACCTCGAAGGACAAATCGGCAAGCGCGTCGAATTCGTCGTAATGATAGCGCACCGACACGTTTTCAAACTTCAACCGCTTCATTCCAGCTCGTCTAACGTCAGCTCGAAGGACGGCGCGAAATTTTCGAGAAAAAACCTTATTTCGTCGCTGTCGAAAGCGTCAAGCTCGTTTTCGATTGCGGAAAGCGCCTTTTTGAATTCTCCGTTGCCGAGATTAAGCTCCGTTTTGCATTTGAGGTACGCAGACAATTTGTCGGCGTATTTGACCAGCTTTTTTTCGTAACGGCAGATTTCGTCCTCCTCGCGGCAGCGCTCGTCGAGAAGCGGCGCGTAACACCGGGCGTAAGCGTCGGGCAGAGAGTTGAGCAGCTTTTGCCTCGCGCCCTCCTCTATGCGCTTGTACGCCTGACGTATGTCCTCGTCGTAATACTTTACAGGCGTAGGCAAATCTCCCGTCAGCGCTTCGGTTACGTCGTGAAACAAGGCTCTCGCCGCCACGCGGTTTTCATCGGCTTTTTTGCCCAGCTCGTTTTTTGCAATAAGAGCGAGACAATGGGCAAGCACCGCCGTCTGAAAGCTGTGCTCCCACAGATTTTCGCTTTCCGTGCGGCGCATAAGCCCCCAGCGCTCGATATATTTCAGTCTGTTCACATAGGCAAAAAAATCGTTCATAAGCCTCTCCCTTTCGGGTTGAGTTTTATTGTAACACATTTTACGCGAATTTTGTTGTTTTATTTGACAGTTTTTAAAATTTTTGGTAGACTTTTTAAGCAACGAAAGGGCTTTAAGCTTTTCAAAAAAGTTTTATACAATCGGGGTGCTTTTAACGGCTGAGATTATACCCGTCGAACCTGTAAGGTAATACTTGCGTAGGAAAAATATTTTTTCGGATTTTTCGAGGTTCTGCGTGTCAAGCTCAGAGCCTCTATTGTTGCGAAAAAATACTTTCGGAGGAAAAAATCCATGTCACTTCTCAAATTTTTGGCTTTTGCGGAAGCAATAAGCGAAGAGACCACCGAGCTTGTAAGCATTATCGCAATCGCAGCCATTGCGGCGCTTGCAATAATCATGTTGGTAATTTGTCTTACCTACAAGAAAATGGACACAAAAGCCATTGTTTATGCCGCTATCAGTATAGCAAGCGCGTTTGTTTTGTCCTTTATTAAAGTTTCGCCTGTTACCAACGGCGGTTCAATCACCCTCGCGAGCTTTGTGCCCATTCTCATTTACGCCTATGTCTACGGACCTGTCAGAGGGTTGGTTGCAGGACTGATTTTCGGAGTTCTTCAATTCATACAATCACCGTATATGCTTACTCCGTTAACTTTCGTTCTTGACTATTTGCTGGCGTTTGCCCCCATATTTTTAATGGGATTGGCAAGGCTGGTTTTCAAAAAAGAAAATACAAGCATTTTCGCAGGCACGGCGGCGACTTACGTAATAAGATTTATAGTACACTTCTTTTCGGGACTTATTTACTTCCAAATGGGTATAATAACCGAAGGCTTTCCTGCTGACTCTGCCGCTGTCTATTCACTGGTATACAACCTTGTCTACTTGGTGCCCGATATGATTATAACCATGGTAGTGTTGGCAGTTCTTGTTGCAACCAAAAACTTCCCCCGTCTTGTCAGACTCATGCGCCCCGATTTTTACGCGAAAAATCAGGAGGCTCCCGCCGAAGTCGCTACGGACGCCCAATAAATTTTATTTACTGAAAAATCCGAGAAATACGGCTCCCTTGCGGAGCCGTTCTTTTTTCACGCAATCGTCAAAACATTTTCAACCTTGTACGTCCATTAAAGTAGTATAATAAATATAATAAAACACGCGGCGGAAGGTACCGTCGACGCAATTTTTCGGAGGTAACAATTATGGCAAAGTCTAAAAGCGGTTATTGCGCGGCAATCGACAAGCTCCCCTGGATACTCAGACTTATTTTCGCTCTTCCTGTGCTCGACGGCATAATTTACGGTATTTATCGTATTTGCTCGGGCGTGGCAAGCGGAAGCGTACTGAAAATAATTATGGGTATCGTATGGATTTTCGTCGGAGCCGCAATTTTCTGGATAATCGATATTATCTGTGTGATAATCTGCGGCAAGGTCACCGTTTTGGCTTAACCGCCGACTTAAAAAGTCTCGAAACAGGCAGGGCTTTTGCCCTGCCTGTTTTTTAAAATTCATTCGTTTTCAAATTGCGGGCTTTTTTCGGACATTTTATTTTTTCCGTTCTCCCTCGACGACTGTCTCAGCTTCATTTTTCTCCAATTGAAATATCCGTACATATCGTTGAAAAGAAAGGCGGAAAAACAAGCGACGACAGATATGCAGCTCAAATCCGTTTTTGCGGCGAGCGCCCATAAAATTATCAGTACGACGTCGTTTGCGGCGTATCCGAGAGCATAAAACTCGCTTCTTCTTGCAGTCAGATAGACTGCGACAAAGCTCGTCGTCACGGAAACGGTACTCGGTATCAGATTCGCGGTATTAAAATATTTTAAAACGAAATAAAAACCTGCCGTTACCGCCGCGGACACGAGAAACATAAGCGCATATTCCCTCCCCTTCAATCTGTTCACCTTAACTTCGGCTTTGTTTCCGTCGTAAGGATTTTTTATCCAGGAAACAAGCGCAAACACAGCCATAGGCGCAGTCATGCCGAGATAAGTCAGCATTTCTCCGTAATAAGCCTTTTCCCATGAAATTATACCGTAAAGAACGCTGAATACAATCATCAAAAGCTGCCCTGTCGGATTGCCCTTTGCGTTAAACACAAGAGAAGTAACGCCCACAAGCGACGCTGCGAGCGTCAAAAAATTTTTACGGTCGAAAACGACGAAGGACGCAATTATCAGAACAACCGAAGCAAACCAGAGCGCAAGCTCCCCTTTTGAAAAATAAGCACCTTTCTTTCCGAGTTTTTTCATTTTTACCTCCTGCAACAAAAAAAGCACCCGCAAGCACATCTTCCAAGACCTAACGATGTGCCGACGAATGCTTAAATCGCATTGCTACCCGGTGGCAGCTCATATATTTTTTAATTATACTAACACACTGCGCCGATTTTGTCTATTCTTTTGAAAAAAAAACTCATCCGACTCAGACGCAAGCGCAATCTGTTTAAAATTTAATTTCCGACCTTTACATTTTGAGCCTTTCTCTCGCGGCGGCAAAATCAAACTCATGCTTTTCCTGAAAGCCCCAGATATCTATACCGTCATTCTTTTTGCGGGGAATCACGTGATAATGCAGATGAAAAACCGACTGCTGCGCCGCCTCGTTGTTTGCGTTCAAAATATCCACTCCGTCAAAGCCGCAGTTTTCCACGAAATGCGCGGCGATTTTTTTTGCGGCGAGTATAACGGCGCACAGCGTTTCGTCGTCGCAGTCAAGAGTATTTGCGCAGTGCTTTTTGGGGACGACAAGCGTATGTCCCCACACGTCGCCCGCAATATCCAGAAAAGCATACGTATGCTCGTCCTCGTAAATTTTGTAAGAAGGGATTTCTCCCTCGACAATTTTACAGAATATGCAATCTTTCATAAAAAACCTCCGAATCAGCTTTTTCTGGTAACAACCGTTCCGCAATAAGGGCAATTTGCGTCCGCCTCGCTTATTTCCACCGCCGCGCCGCAGTTGTGACATTTTACCGTCATTCTCGCGCGTTTCTGCCGCACGTTTTCGTTTAGTTTCAGCCGACTGTCGTCCACGAGCAAATAACCCTCGATATATCTTTTTTCAAGAGCCTTGCGGATTTTTTGCAAAACGTCCCGTTTGCTGCAATTCGTCTGACTTGCTATTTCCTCGACGGAATATACGTTGTCCCTTTCCACAAGCTCGACGACGCGGAGCAGAGAAAACCCCGAGGCGTAAGAAACCCAGACAAGAGGCATTCCGTAAAAACCCGCGACGGTGAAGACGATTCCCAAAATCATGAGCGCCCAGATTTCGTTTGTTGCTCCCAATATAATCGCAGGTATGCCGACGACGAACAAAACACTCATGACAACGGCCGCCGTCAGGACTTTTGCCTGTCTCTTTTTTAACCTTTCCATAATTCGATTTTAAACTCCGTCTTGATTTTTGTCAACAAAAACGCCGTCAGTCGCCCTCGCAAAGCATCCACTTTTCCAAAAGAGCGTCGCACTCCGCCTGAACCTCTTGGAGCTTTTTAGCCGTTTCGTTGTAAAATTTGTAGTCCGACATCGCTTGCGAAGAGGACAGCAGCGCGGCAAGAGCTTCCGCCTCCTTTTCCTTTGCCGTCAGCTCCCTTTCCAGCTTGTTCTTTTCGGCGCGCAGCACGCGCCCCTGCTTTTTGTCCGCCTTGTAGGAGGACTCGGAACGCGCGCTCCGCTGTTTTTCAAAAACAACCGCCTTTTGAGCGGCTTTGGCGGTATAGGCGTCGAGAGACGAAAAAAACCGAAAGCCGTCGGGCGTAAGCTCGGCGAGCCTTGTCGGCACGCGGTTCAGCAAAAACCTGTCGTGGGAAACCAGAAGCAGCGTGCCGTCAAAGTCGGACAGCGCTTTGTCCAGCCCCTCCATAGCCTTGTAGTCGAGGTGGTTGGTAGGCTCGTCCATGACAAGGACGTTGGGACGCTTGCGCATAAGAATCGCCAGCGCCACCTTGCTGCGGTTTGCTCCCGACAGCTCCCCCACGCGCTTTTCCACGTCGTCGCCGAAAATAAGCGCCCGCGCGAGCAGGCTGCGCACGTCATAAGGCGTAAGCAGGGAAAAATGTCTGCAAACCTCGTCGTAAACGGTGTTGGACAAAACAAGATTTCTGCACTCCTGCTCGAAATAGCCCGTCTTAACTCCCGCGCCCCAGTTTACTCTGCCGGAAAAGGGAATTTCCCCCGTCAAGGCTTTGATAAAGGACGTTTTTCCCACTCCGTTTGCGCCCACGATTGCCAGTTTTTCGCCGCGAAAAAGTGTTAAATCCACGTTTTCAAACAATTTTTTGCCGCCGACGGATACCGACAGATTCTTGACGCTAAGCGCTTCCTTGACGGGCTGCGCGTCAAAGCCGAACTCAAACCTTACGTCGCGCGGCTCCTCCAAGGGCTTTTCCAACCGCTCGGCTTTTTCCAACGCCTTTACCCGGGAGCCGACGCTGTTGACGCTTGCCGACGCCGCCAGATTTTTCCGCACGAACTCCTCCATTTTGGCAAGCTGCGCACGCTGTTTTTCGTATTCCTTTAACGCGCTCTTTGTTTCCTCTTTTTTCTGTGCGTAAAACTCGGTGTAATTGCCCTTGTAGCGTTTTAATTTGCCGTTGTCCAATTCGCATATCCCGTCGGCAATCTTATCGAGAAAAAATCTGTCGTGTGACACGGCGAGTATTGCGCCCTTGAAGGAAGAAAGATATTCTTCCAGCCAAGCGCGCGTTTCAAAATCCAGATGGTTTGTCGGCTCGTCAAGCAGCAGCAGGTCGGGCTCCTCGCACAAAAGCTTGGCTAAGGCGAAACGCGTTTTTTCTCCTCCGCTCAGCTCCCCCGCTTTCATGTCGGGAGACTTGTCGGAAAAGCCCATGCCGTTGAGCACGCGCCTGATTTTGAACTCGGTGTCGTAGCCTCCTATGCTTTGATAATAAGAAGACAGCTTGTCAAACTTTTCCGCCAAGCCCGCGTATTCCGCGCTGTCGGGCTTTGCGCAGGAAATTTTTTCGGTAAGCGCTTCGAGCTGCGCGGCAATGCGGTCGATTTCCGCAAAGCTGCGCCGAATTTCGCCGTACAGAGTGTTTTGCGACTCCACAGCCTCGACCTGTCTCAAATATCCGATTTTCAGCCCCTTTCTGACGTAAACGGCGTCGGTCGCGTTTTCGTAAGCCTCCGCTTCCAGCGCGCCCGCAATTATGTTGAAAAGCGTCGTCTTGCCCGCCCCGTTGACGCCCACAATACCCAACCTGTCCTTTTCGTTGACGGTAAGGTTTATTTTGTCCAGAACGGTTTGCGAGCCGAAGGATTTTGTGAGATTTTTCAGTTGTACAAGCATTTGGTTTTACCTTGATTTTATTCTAAACCATACGTCGGGTTTTTGCAAGTATTTGACCGTTCCGTGCGGTTTTTGCGCTTTTTGTAGAAAAAATTTTGCAAAATTTCGCCTGAATCGGACTGTTTGTCGGTTTAAGCGGTTGCCACCCCCTCAAAAAAATGCTATAATTTTTTATAATACGCGGATTGCGCGGCAAGGAACTCATGCAAGTAAAAACAATAAACGACAAAAAAGGCATAAAAAGCTTCGTCGCTTTTGCGGACAGCATTTACAAAGGCGACGCCAACTACGTGCCGTTCATGAAAAAAGACCTTACCAAAACTTTGGAAACATTGGTGCTTAAAGAAAAGAGCTACACCGCGCTCATGGTATTCGGCGAGGACGGCGCTCCGCAAGGACGAATCCTTTTTACCGTAGGAGTAAACAAACAGCTGCCCGACAAGGCGCGCTGCGGCTATTTCTTTCTGTTCGAGTGCGTAAACTCTCAGGAGGCGGCAAACGCTTTGCTTGCGGAAATGAACCGCAGGCTTGCGGCAACGGGCGTAGAGTATGTCGAAGGCGCCTATTGGCCCTTTGACCCCGACAACCGCAGAGGCATACTCGTCAAGGGATTTGAATTTCAGCCCGTCATTTTCACCTCCTACAACCCCGAATACTATCCCGAGCTGCTTGAAAACTTCGGCTTTGAAAAGCATTTCGACACTCTGACGTTCAAAATGGAGCCGAACGAAAAACAAATCGAGCGTCACACGCGCGTTTCGGAATACGCTAAAAAACGCTACGGCTATCGCGTGGACAAAATGAACCCGTCGCAAATCGACAGAGACATAAAGGACGTGCAGCAAATCATGGCGGAGGCGGCGACGGAGATTATTTATCAGGACGCGCCTTCCGTCGACGAAATCAGGCACATAGTAAGTCAATGGAAAAATTTTCTCGACCCCGACTTTATCCTGATTGCGCGCACAAACGCGGGCAGACCTGTCGGCGCGGTCATGGCAATACCCGATTATTTTCAGGTTTTCAAGGCAATGAAGGGCAAAACCACCTTGCCCTCCCTGCTCAAATTTATCAAAGCCCGCAAAAAAATAGACGCCGTGCGCGCAATGCTCCAATTCGTCGTCCCCGATTTTCAGGGTAAAGGCGTAAACGTATCGCTCTACACCGAGCTTTTGGCGTCGGCAAGAAAAAAAGGCATTCGTCTGATTGAAGCCGGCACCATGATGGAAAACAATACGCACCCGATAGAAGCTCTCAAAACCGCCGGCGGCGAGCTGTTCAAGGTTTACAGAATATATTACATGAAAACGGGGGGGGGGGGCGCTTATGAACGCTGACTTTCTTTTATTTGCAACGGACGCGGCGCAGCCAAACCTTATTCTTACCGTCGTCGCGCTGCTTGCGGTTTTCGGTCTGCCCTGCCTGATGATACTTTTGACGCGCAAAGTCAAATTTTTTAAAATCGTAGGCGCGGTTGCGCTTTGCTACGTTTTGGGCTTTGCGTTTTCTCTTTCGGGGCTAAATTACGACAAATCTCTCGTGGAAACCGTCGCCTCCGTGCTTGTGTGCATAGCTATCCCGCTCGTGCTTTTCGGCTTTGAAATGAAATCCTTGAAAAGACTCGCCAAAAAGACGGCAGTTTCCTTCGGGCTTGTGTGCGTGAGCGCCGTCGTCGTTGCGACTGCGGCTTTTCTGATTACCAAAAACTTCCTTCCCGACGCGGCGGGACTGACCGCCATGAGCATAGGTCTCTACATCGGCGGCACTCCCAACCTGCTTGCAATAGGCAGCGCAATGCTCGGCACGGGACACGAGGCGATTGTCTTGGCAAACACGGCGGATTTGTTTGTGGGAGGCTTGTATTTCCTCTTTCTCCTGACGGCGGCAAAGCCCGTTTACTCCTTTGTTTTGGACGGCAAAAAACGCAAAAAACAAAAAGCGTCGGACGAAAACACAACGGAAAACAAAGTGTCGGTCGAAACCGCGACGGAAAACTCGGACGTTTCAAGCGACGGGAGCGCGCGGCAGGACGCAAACGGGGAAATTTCTCCCGACGACAAGCGCCTGCTTTCCGTCGCCAACGAATACGACTTTTCCGTTGTCGAGCGCAACAAAAAAAGCATTTGGCGGCTTGTCGGAGTTGTTGCGCTTGCCGTCGCCTGCTTCGGCGTAGGCGTAGGACTCGAGCTTCTCGTAAACGGAAGTCTTGCGGGCAGCCTGTTTATTCTCGTAACGGTGTCGGTGCTCGGCATAGCTTTTTCCTTTGTCAAGCCCGTAAGAGAGACAAAAGGCTCCTATCAGGTGGGACAGTATTTAATCCTCAGCTTTTCGCTCGCACTGAGCATGAGCATGGACATGAGCAAACTCGTGAGCGAGCTTCTCCCCGTGCTGCTTTTGTTCGCCTGCCTGCAAATCGGCGGCATATTGCTCCACCTGATTTTGTGCAAAATTTTCAAAATAGATTCCGACACCGCGCTTATAACCAGCACGGCGGGAGTTTACGGACCTCCGTTCATCACTCCCGTGGCAAACGCGGCAAAACGAAACGATTTGATAGCCCCCGGCATAATCTGCGCCACTTTGGGGCTTGCAATCGGCAACTTTATCGGTATAGGCGTAGGTCAGCTGTTTTTGCTGCTTATGTAGGTTTAACGGAATTTTCAATATGGAAAAGCGGGCGGGGGTTTTTAAGTCGCGTCAGAAATACATATACTCCCACTCGTCGTCAAGCAACAGGTAATGGCTCGGAGCAATCCCCATCCAGCCGCCTTCTCCCACAAAGGGCTTGTAAGTAATCACTTCGCTCCTGCCGTACCAGTTGTCAAACACCGTCAAATCTTCTTCAAATCCCACAGCGTCAAATATGTCCCAGAACTCGTCGAGAGAATACAATTTTACGCTCCAAGCCATTTTGACAATGTCGTAATACTCCAAAACGCCATGGCGCCAATAGGAATACAGATACTCATAGATTGCAAAGTTATCGTTCTTCATTTCGCGCAATTCGATCATGTCGTACAGCCACTGTTCGGCGTATGCGTTGCCCAATCTGTTTGTGCCTATCGCGCACATATTGGATTCATTCCAAAATTCCGTTGCCTCATAAAGGGAATCGAGCGAGCTTCCGTCGTAAAACAGGAAATTGATATTGTTATATTCCAAATAATCGAACAGTCCTAATTCTTCTATCCGCCTCCCGTCGGTCATTATCATATATTTAAAAATATAATCCTCAAAAATCCAACTGTATATGAATTCTAACCAATCCTTTCCGAAAGATTCGTCAAGCACGAACAAAAAATTGTTTATCGGTCCGTAGTCGAAATGGATTCTTAAAATCGTATCGACAAAAAGCGTGAACATATCCGTGTTTATATGTATGTCTACATATTGCAGAAACTCGGTGTAAGGCGACGTGTCGTAGTCGAGGTCAAGCCCCAGCAGTCTTGCTTCCTCCACGCCGTTTACGAAAATCACCTTGCAGCCGTCGCTCCGCCAGGATGAAAACAGGTCGCTAAGGGTATCATTCGTCTCGATGAGCGCGTTGTATCTTTTTCCCCACGTCGTCTTTTCAAAAATGACGACGGAGTTTTCCTCAACCTCAAATCTATAAGGCGAATAATCCGATTCCGTCAGGCTGTAAGGACACTTATGCAGGTAAGGCACATTTAGATACCTCACCGTCAATTCGGATGAGATTGTTGCGAAATTTGCGTCCACCTCCCCAATATAACCGTCGCTGAAATAATAGACTTGTTCATACGGAAAGACCTCGGGCGGTTCTAAATCGGTCGAGGCGCAAACAAGCGCGGCGGGCGCAAAACAGACCAATGCCAGACAAAGGGCAAGCGTCAAAGCCAACGTTCTCGTTTTTCTTGTGTTCTTTTTCATTTTTGTTTCTCCTTTTTAAATAATATATTTTCAGCCTTTCGGCTTGAATTTAAATTTTTTCCCACACGGCGTAAAGCCTCTCAGTACCCGATTCGTAAAGCTGTTCCCGCTGTTCCTGCCCAATCGAATTTATTTGTTTTTCATACGTCTTGTGGTAAAAATACAGCAAAACCCTTACGTCGAGCATAGCAGTCGAAAGCCGAAAATCCAGACGCTCAGGCAAAACAGGATTGAATTCAAGCTCGGTTTTTTGAGGAACAAACTCCGCTTCACCTTGAGGCTCCGTCGCCCAGCCCTTGAAAACCCAACCGTTCCGCTCAGGCGCGTATCCCGTTATGCTTGTCGCCAGATAATGAGCTGTTACCTCATGTAAATTTAACGGCGCAGACACAACGTAAGGCAAACCGTCTTCGTCAAGCGCAAGCTCGCACCCCCAAACGACTTTTGGAGCTTGTCGAAAACCGTCAACAAGCAAAGCGTTCTTCCACCCGTCGGGCATAGCCGTATGCGAAGTGTATATTGTGCATAAGGATATAAAAGTCTCTTCTTTCAACTCCGTCAAACTGTCGGTTATGACGGCAGTCATACTTGTGCAATCATAATATATTCCGATTTCCTGTTCGCATACAAAAGCTTTTGACCCGACATCAGTCACGCTGTCGGGGATTTGCACGTATTCGAGTTCTATGCAGTTTGCAAAAGCGGAGACGCCGATTCTTTGCAATCCTCGCGGCAGTTTGAGTTCTTTCAGTCCCGTGCAGGAAAACGCATAGTGTCCTATATTTTTCAACCCGTCGGGAAAATCTATTGCGCCAAGCTGCGTCTGCCCGCAAAAGGCGTATTCGCCTATTTGCTCCGTGCCTGCGGGAATCTTGCTCGAAGCGCACCCCGCAATCACCGTGTTGTCCGCTTTTCGCGTCAGACAGTTGCCCTCGTCGGAAAAAGATTCGTTGTTTTCGGACACGGTTATTTTTTCAAGAGCGACGCAAAACTCCGTCAATCCGCAACCCGCATTCAAAAGCTCCGCGCCCAAAGCAAGCTCTTTCAACGAGATGCAGGTGGAAAAAGCATTGTTGCCTACACTTGTCACGCCGTCGGGCAAAGCTATGCTTTCAAGCGCGGCGCACCATAAAAAAGCATACTTGCCTATGCTTGTCAGACTTTGCGGCAGAGTTATTTCCTTCAAACGGTCGTTGTGGGCAAAAGCATAGTCTTCTATCGAAGTCACGCCCTCGGGCAAAGCTACGCTTTCAAGCGCGGCGCCTTGAAAGGCGAAGCGCCCTATGTGCTCGGTGTAAGACGGGATTTTGCTCGCTTTGCAGCCTACGACAAGCGTGTTGTCCTCCCTGCGCATGACGCAGTTGCCGTCGCTTTTGTAAGCCTTGTTGCCCTCGGCAACGTAAATTTCTTCAAGATTTTCGCAAAAAGCAAACGGATTGGCATCCGATTTTTCGTTTGTAGCCGTCATTTTGGCGACAGTGGACGGGAGACTTACCGATTTCAGTTTTGCATGACCGAACGCGTTTGCTCCCAAAAAGGTCACGCCCTCGGGCAGAACAAGCGTCTCCAATCCCGTACGGTCAAAGGCTCCTGAGTTTATTTTTCTCAACCCCGCCGACCAGCGCACGCGCGTGAGTTTCTCGCAGCCCTCAAAAGCGTTTACGTCTATGTACTCCACCGTGTCGGGGAGTATAAGCCCCGTGAGACCCGCGCACTCGTAAAAACCGTTTGCCTTGATTCCCACGACGGCTTTGCCGTTGATAAAACTCGGAACAATCAGCTTGCCTTGCGCTTTGGTCTTGTCAACGACGCAAAGCTCGAAACCCTTTTCGTCCGCCGTCTGATAAACCTGAAGCCAGTCGGGCATGGTCAGAGTCAGGCTTGTTTGCTCCGACCAG
>OLXT01000450.1_pt1 | contig 19489 bp, 15 predicted proteins | sample 1673931 | NCBI WGS metagenome assembly OLXT01 (sample SAMEA103958134, study PRJEB25191) | human gut metagenome | reverse complement strand
GAAGCCCCCTTGATAGTCAGGTATCCCTTATCATCCCGGATACGTATCCGGACAGTCCTTCCACGAGCACTGCTGATATATCCCTGCACAATACGACTTTTCGCAAATGCCAACGACTTATACTCTCCGATAACTAAAAATTTACGTTCTATTTCTTGTGCCATGCCACAAAAGTAATCATAAAAATCAGAACCTTGTCATAAATTCAATTACGATTTTATCCTGCTCCGATTCTTTCGGGATACCGTTTTTTTTATAGAAATACTTTTCGAAGTTCAAACGAAGGTCGGCAATGAAAGCTTTTGAAAGGCTAAGTGTGATCCCACCCGTGACACGATGGCGTGCATAATCGTTTATAACCAAGGCATTTGTCGTCTTATCTATTTTGCCGTCACTATGATCCGTCATCATGTCATAACGTGCAAGAAAAGAAATTTTATTGAATACTTTCTTCAAAGGCAAGTCGTAATTGACAAAGCTATTCACAGCGTGCACATCTTTAAACGTCTCATGCCCGTACATTTTATATAGATATTCCGCTTCAATATGAAAACGATTATTTTGATAGTAAATACCGGCATCATACATATTAATACGCACATTTTCCGGTTTTATCATTTGGGTGCTAAGTGTCAGATTCCAGTTCTTATTAGGCAGTAACTGCGCTTTTATGGAGTAATTCAGCGTTTTATGCCATTCTTTCTGATTTGTCAGACCGGAGCCGTTAAACAATCCCCCTTCAAGAATAAATGGGAAACCGTCTTTATTCGTATAACCAGCCGTCAAACCGACATCACGCACATTTCCTACTTGCTTGGCAATGAATGAACGGTTGGCAAAATACTGCTGATGTAGTGAGCGGTGAGCATCTATCGTGAAAGGAACGCGCATCTGACCGATCGTAAAATTCAGGTCTTTCACCGGAAAAACACGTGCATACGCATCAAGCATCTTGATAGAGCCTTCATCGGAAAGGTCGATTTCCGCTTTATAAGCAACTATCGGATGCACATTTCCCGAAACACTGAAGCGTGCATTACGTACTTCAAAACGGCTTTCACTTGTTTCTGTCTGGTATTCGTACTTTCCCCGGATTGTTCCGTGAATCTCCGGCAGATAATCCTTAAACTCCATGGTCTGTTTATCCAGCATCTTACCATCCCCTGCATCTTCTTTTGCCTGTCCAAAGGCCATTGTCGCCAGCAAAAGCATAACGACGGTTGTTCTGATTCTACTCATTTCAGTTGTCTGCTACTAAATTCACGGCAAAAGTACAACTGTGAGGATACACGGAGATGACAAATTAACTACGGGAAAATGACAGAAAAGTTACATTTATATTACAGAGAACACAAATGCATTACAAAACAAAGAGTTCGCCACAAATTACGCAGATTAACACAGATCGGATTTGATATTCATCCTATCAATAACCAAACAATCTGGGTTAACCGTATAATTTGTGGCGAACTTATCAGCCGAAAAAGGAAAATGCGATCAGCATAATCAATGCCAAAATAATTAATGAGACGAACACTATTTTGACAACCTTCTGGGCTTGTTCTTCTTCTTTCTTACTAATTGCTACTTTTTTCTTCACCTTACCCATAATAGTTAGCTTTAAAGTTCAACGCTAACAAAGTAAGGACAAATCTTTTAACTTTCCAAAAATAACAGTTGCTAATTTTGTATTTTATGATTCCTGTGAAGAGAATTCCATCAGATAAGCCTTAATAAAATCCTCTATCTTACCATCCATCACTCCGTTCACATCCGAAGTCTGATAGTTGGTACGATGATCTTTCACACGGCGGTCGTCAAAAACATAACTTCGGATCTGGGAACCCCACTCGATCTTCTTCTTACCGGCTTCCACTTTCGCCTGTTCTGCCATACGATGCTGCAATTCCTTATCATACAAGATGGAACGTAGTTGACGCATTGCATTCTCACGGTTCTTCGGCTGGTCACGGGTTTCGGTATTTTCAATCAGAATTTCTTCTTCCTCACCGGTATAAGGATCTTTGTATTGATAACGCAAACGGACACCGGATTCTACCTTATTTACATTCTGTCCACCGGCACCACCGCTTCGGAATGTATCCCAAGAGATGTTGGCAGGCAAAATATTTACCTCGATACTGTCATCCACCAGCGGAGTAACGAATACAGAAGCAAAGGAAGTCATACGTTTACCTTGCGCATTGTACGGAGAAACACGAACCAGGCGGTGCACACCGTTCTCTCCCTTCAAATAACCGTATGCAAAATCACCTTCAATATTGATAGTACAGGTTTTGATTCCGGCTTCGTCACCTTCCTGAAGGTTGGCAATGGTAGCTTTATAACCGTTGGTCTCGGCATAACGCAGATACATACGCATCAGCATAGAAGCCCAGTCCTGACTTTCCGTACCACCGGCACCGGAATTGATTTTCAGCACCGCATCCATCGGATCTTCCTCCTGCCGCAACATATTGCGCAGCTCAAGGTCTTCAAGGGCATCCACCGTACGGCCGTACAATCCGTCCACCTCTTCTTCGGTAACCATCTCTTCCTTGTAGAAATCAAAAGCAAGTTCCAATTCATCGCAAAGCGTCTTGACCTCCTTATAACCGTCAATCCACTTCTGCAATCCCTTTACTTTTTTCATCTGCTCTTCCGCAGCCTTGGCATCGTCCCAAAATCCCGGTGCCTGTGTGCGGAGTTGCTCTTCCTCCACTTGGATTTTCTTGTTTTCAATATCCAGATAGCGGTAAAGCGCCTCAGTACGCGTTTTTACATCTTTCAGTTGCTCAATGGTTATCATAAACTAAAAACTTTGGTACAAAGATAGTGAAAGGCGAGCGCAGAGACAAGCGAAAACGCAGTTTTCTGACTTGGTTATCTATTCCACTCAAAAATAAAAGAGGACAAGCATAGACAAAGGTATGCAGACTTCCCAAGTCTGCCATTTTGTCAATTTTCATCGTCCGAGAATCGCTTATTTGAGGGAATCCGTGTCCTTGCCCGTCTATAAACGAATCTCAAAGCATGTCTTTTTATCAAACCGTCAGCCGTTCGTCCATCCGGCTTGACAAAAGAAACCGTATTTCCGTCAACCTGCGGCAATGTCGCCATCGAAATGATTGTCGGTCCGGAATATGTAACAGGCAGTTCACGAATGAAATCGGGCACCGGTCAGAAGATGATTCTGAACATGATCAGTACTGCTGTCATGATCGGGCTAGGACGTGTCAAAGGAAACAAGATGGTCAATATGCAACTCACCAATCAGAAACTGATTGACAGAGGAACACGGATGCTTATCGACGAATTACACCTGAATTACGGAGAAGCCCAATCATTATTGTTATTACACGGCTCTGTAGAAAAAGCAATAGAAGCCTTTCACAATGAGGATGAATTGACGTAAAACGAATAAAGGGCTGTTAACGGGCAGTAAGACAAAAGCTCTGTTCTACAGCTTCAGCTGTCTGTACCTTCGGTTCCGTACTACGTCCATATTGCCAGGCTACGACTGTTATCTTTACCGGAAACTTTGTACGAGGAGGAATCCGGGTGAACACCAGTTTATTGCCCTTTATCTCAGCCGGTTCTTGCTTTACATAATAATACCCCCCTTTATTTCTACAGACCATTGCCAAGGAGCCGCGGCTATTACGGAACTCATCGCCAATACAGCCAACAAAGCGAAAAGAAAATATCTATTCATAATGCTTCTTTTTATTGATTTAACTCCATATATTACGAACATGTAGAACAAAATACTCAAAAAACAACTATATATAATGAGATATGGATGCAAAGATAGAGTTATCACACTAAAAAGGAGAATAACCTTGGGCTGAATAAACAAAGCTATCCGTAAAAATGGTAGCAAAACCCGTAATCTATATAAGAATAGATTACTTTACAGAAACTAACTTTGCATACAGGAAAATATGGATTATGAGGAATTAGATACGAACTGATTTTAATTTAATATACTCGATTATGGAAAAAGTAAAATTGAACAATGGCATTGAAATGCCTATTTTAGGTTATGGTGTGTATCAGGTTACTCCTGAAGAATGTGAACGTTGCGTGTCTGATGCAATCAGTGTAGGATACCGCTCTATCGATACGGCACAAGCCTATCATAATGAGGAAGGGGTCGGAAATGCAATCAGCAAATGTGGTGTTCCACGCGAGGAGCTGTTTATCACCACCAAAGTATGGATATCAAATGCCGGTTATGACAAAGCAAAGGCTTCCATCGATGAGTCCTTACGTAAGTTGCAGAGCGATTATGTCGACCTCTTGTTGATTCATCAGCCATTCGGTGATTACTATGGCACTTACCGCGCAATGGAAGAAGCGTACAAGGCAGGAAAAATTCGCGCTATCGGCGTCAGCAACTTCTATCCGGACCGCTTCGTGGACCTTGCAGAGTTTTGTGAGATTACTCCTGCTGTCAATCAGGTGGAAACACATGTCTTCAACCAGCAAGTGAAGTTACAGGAAGTAATGAAAGAATATGGTACGAGAATTATGTCATGGGGACCTTTTGCCGAAGGACGGAATGACTTCTTCACGAACAGCACTCTCCAAGAAATCGGAAAAGAATACGGAAAATCAGTGGCACAGGTTGCATTACGCTATCTGATTCAACGGGACATCATAGTCATTCCTAAATCGACTCACAAGGAACGAATGGCTGAGAACTTCAATGTTTTCGATTTTACTTTGTCACCGGAAGATATGTCTGCCATTGCTTCACTCGATAACGCTGAAACCCTCTTCTTCTCTCATTATGACCCGGAAATGGTAAAATGGCTGATTAATTACGGAAAATAAAGAATTCCCCCCTTTCATCGCTTTTGTTTTTACGAAGCAGAATGAAGGGGGGATTTTTATATGATAACTGAATACTATTTATAAGATCATTTCTCTATCGGAGTAAAGTGCAACGCAGCCCCGCCACTCGCCTTTAACTTCAATATAAGTTTGTCTCCGGCTTTCACCTTCTTATGTGCCGTACGCACTTTGGTACCTGTATTCAGTTTATCGTCATCCTCATACAAATGAGCGGTATACTTTTTACCCGGTTCCAGAAAATCCGTCATCACTGTAACGGTACGAGCTTCCGTATTTGTCATCGCTCCGACAAACCAGTCATTACCTGAACGGCGTGCCTGAATAATATATTCACCTATTTCTCCATCCAGCGCACGACTGTCATCCCATACACTCGGAATAGCTTTCCAGAACTCCAATTCTTCCTCTCCTTTATAGAACTCCGGTCTGTCATACCAAAACATGAACTGCAACGGACTATAGTACACTGCTGCCATAGCTAACTGATGAGCTTTCGTATTTTTCACCCGTCCGTTGAAATAGCACAGAGTATAATCGGCTGCACCAGCCAGAAAACGGGTAAAAGGCAGGATGGTGTTATGTGTGGCATCTGGCATTTCTTCGTTTCCACGGATACCTTCCTGTGTCATCAAGTTCGGATAAGTACGGCTAAACCCGGTCGGACGATATTCATCGTGAATATCTACCATCATTTCATACTCGCCACACTTGCGTACAGCATCGTGTAGCCAGGTACTCCAATGCTGATTGCCGATTTGTACGAAACCGAATTTTATACCTTTCAGTCCCCATCGCTTATACAACGGCAATAAAGAATCTAACTGCTGCACCAGCGCGCGTTGATTGACATATACCATCAAGCCGATTCCTTTCGATTCGGCATACTTGCACAGAGCCGGTATATCAAGGTCTTTATCGGGAGAAACCGTAGAAGCATCCGAACTCATCTTCATCTCCGGTCCGTACCAGCCTGCATCCATATGTACATACCGAATGCCACGTTCTGCCGCAAAATCAACAGCAACCTTTACTTTATCCTGCTTCAGATCGCCTGCACGAAAAACTTTTCCCGGTTTAATCCAGGATGTATCTGCCAGTTTACAAGCAGGATTCAGATTCAGGACGAGATCATTATGGTTAATCAGGTCGACAGAACGTTCACCAACCATAATAACACGCCACGGAGTACTGTATGGAGATATAACATCGACACTACTATACAGACTTGTCACCAAAGTTGAAGGTTTTTCTGCGGACAAACGGAATTTACCACGCGCATAGTCCACCATTTCCGCTTCCAGCAACGCTACGGATAATCCGTCAGGCAGTTTTAAGGTCAACGGACGTTCGCTCTCTTCTTCTCCCCATCCTTCCAGCGGACGAAGCTCATAAGGTCCCTGTGCCCAACGTTCATAATAAGCTTTTGTACCCTGGGGCATTGTGAAACTGGTCTGTTCATCTGTGATATGGAGGAAAAGTCCATTGGTTGTTTCCGGAAAATGATAACGGAAAGCGACTCCTTCGTTGTAAGCGCGAACGATAATGTTCATCAAGTAGTTTTTACGTTTATCATAACCATCTTCCTTTTTACCTTCCCCTTCGCCTTTACTGAACTTCAAAGTCATTTCATTGTAATGATCGCGAATCACAGAGCGTTCTCCATACACAGGTTTCCATGACTCATCGATTTCCCGGCGTTCAGCACCCGTCATTTTCAGATTTTCACACCAGAAATGGCAAGTATCATTCGGAACGGCCAATGCAGACTCAAACAACTGATTCTTAATCTGTATTCCCAGTTCGCTCTCTTCCACCACAGGACGGTCTTTATAGGTCAGTGTGTAATACATTCGTGTATTATCCTTCCCCAACGCACGTTGATAAAATGTAAAACGATAGGCTCCGTCAGGCGATATTAATACCTGACGAGTCTCCGTCATCACATTTTGTGCCTCTATCAGCACCGGTATAGCCAGCAATAAGATCAAGATAATTTTCTTCATTCTATGTAAGTTCATGTTTATTCATTTTCTAATATATACGAACAAGATGATTATTCTACTCAATTCACTTTCTTTTCTTTCACACAAATCTGCAAATATAAGCAAATATCTTGCAAAAATAAGCATAACATCACATCCAAAAAGCAGCTACTTTTGCAACAATTCAAATAAATGATAAATAAAACTATGAACGAATTATTTAGTATTGCCGGTAAGGTAGCTGTCATTACCGGAGCAGGAGGTGTATTGGGCGGTAACATTGCCCAACACTTTGTACAGCAGGGAGCTAAAGTCGTAGCTATCGATATCCGACAGGAACAACTTGACAATCGCGTAACCGAATTAAAGCAATATGGTGATGACGTAATCGGTATTATCGGCAACGTACTGGATACTGCCAGTCTGGAAAAAGTAGCCGAAGAGATTGTTGCCAAGTGGGGACGGATTGACATTCTTTTGAATATCGCAGGTGGAAACATGCCGGGAGCGACTCTCGAACCGGACCAGCACTTCTATGATATGGATATTTCTTGTTGGGAAAAAGTGACTAGTCTGAATATGAACGGTACAGTCTATCCATCCATGATTTTCGGCAAAGTGATGGCTAAACAGAAACAAGGATGCATTATCAACGTATCTTCGATGGCGGCTTACAGTGCTATCACTCGTGTGCCTGGCTATTCGGCAGCGAAAACAGCCGTAGCCAACTTTACACAATGGCTGGCAAGCGAAATGGCCCTGAAGTATGGTGACGGTATTCGTGTGAATGCCATTGCGCCGGGATTCTTCATAGGCGATCAGAACCGTCATGTACTCATTAATCCCGATGGTTCGCTGACCGACAGGAGCAAAAAGGTTTTAGCTAAAACACCCATGAACCGCTTTGGCGATATTAAAGAATTAAATGGTGCCGTACAATTCTTGTGCAGTGAAGCTGCCAGTTTTGTAACCGGAGCAATGTTACCTATCGACGGTGGTTTCAGCGCATTCAGCGGCGTATAAATTGATAGTTCTGAATTTATTATTCTAGTTCCTCAAAAGAAAAGAAACTATGATGGAAAAAACATGGAGATGGTTCGGGAAAAAAGACAAGATTACCTTGCCAATGCTCCGTCAAATAGGTGTAGAAGGGATTGTCACAGCTTTGCATGACGTACCCAATGGAGAAATATGGACAACAGAGGCTATCAGTGATTTAAAGTCATATATCGAGTCATATGGACTTCGCTGGTCTGTAGTGGAAAGTTTACCTGTATGCGAAGCGATCAAATACGGGGGAACAGAACGTGAACAGCTGATAGAAAACTACAAAGTCAGTCTTGCCAATTTGGGTAAATGCGGAGTAAAAACTGTTTGTTATAACTTTATGCCGGTTATCGACTGGATACGCACAGACTTGCAGCATCCTTGGGCGGATGGTACCAGTTCGTTGTACTATGACCGTATTCGTTTTGCTTACTTCGATATCAGAATATTGGGACGTGAGGGAGCAGAGAAAGATTACACCGAAGAGGAGCTTCATAAAGTAAATGAACTCGACAAAGTGATCACTGAAACAGAAAAAGAAGCTCTAATCGATACCATCATTGTTAAGACTCAGGGCTTTGTCAACGGTAACATCAAGGAAGGGGACAAAAATCCGGTCGCTATCTTCAAACGATTGCTTGCTCTGTACAAAGATATCGACCGGGAAACTTTGCGTGAGAACATGCACTATTTCCTGACCGCAATCATGCCTGTATGTGAAGAATATGATATCAACATGTGTGTACATCCTGATGATCCCCCATTTCAGGTATTAGGATTACCACGTATCGTTACCAATGAAAAAGATATAGAATGGTTTCTGAATGCCGTGGACAATCCACACAACGGTCTGACATTCTGTGCCGGCTCTCTGAGTGCCGGTGAGCATAATGACACACGTGAATTAGCAAAGAAGTTTGCTAAACGCACTCATTTCGTCCACCTTCGCAGCACTGCCTCCATAGCGGGAGGAAACTTCATAGAAAGTTCGCATCTTGCAGGAAGAGGACATATCATTGACCTTATCCGAATCTTTGAGAAAGAAAATCCGGGATTACCTATGCGCGTCGATCATGGCAGAATGATGCTGGGAGATGAAGACAAGGGGTACAATCCAGGCTATTCTTTCCACGGACGTATGTTGGCTCTGGCGCAAGTGGAAGGGATGATGGCCGTGGTAGATGATGAAATGCAGCGTCAGATGGAGTTATGATTCTTTTTCACCAGACATCCTATACAGATAAAAAAGAAGGGAGAATGTCGTATTTAACATCTCCCTTCTTTTTTATTTATATAGAAACGGTCATATTCTTCTAAAATGATTTATTTCTTTTGTGCTTCCTGGAAATCCGGTATGCGTTTCACATCCGCACCTTTCATTACACCTTTTTTAATCGCTTCATTGGTTTCTGAAATTTCTTTCTTAACACGCTTATAATATTCTTTGGTCAGTCCCTTCTCTACTGCTTCAGACTCTGTAGCTGCCCAGAAATACTGATAATCCATCAGCATCAAATCAGGAGCAACAACTTTAAAGAATATGCTGTCTCCTTCAAATTTTTCACGTAAATCACCTAAATAAATAGTATCTGCCGGATTTACTTCTTGTGTACTTGCATTTTTTTGTGAACTACTGCCACCGCAAGAGGCTAACAATAAACCTCCAAATAACGAAATAAAAACTAATAATTTCATATATCTATCATTTATAATATAAAACATGCTCAACGGTTCAACTATCAGGATAAGAATATCATCCTGTTACAGAGTGCACAAAAATAGTAATTTATAATATCATAATGATCATTCTCCTGCTCTTTTTCTATATTTTTCTACAAATTACTAGGGTAATACCCTTATTTCTCCTTAAAAAATGCTTCGCACATACTTATATCAGAGTCTATGATACTAAAAGAATGCGGCAAACCTACCGTTTCCCAATCTTTATCATTGAAAGAGCTATATTCGGCACCCGGAGAATCAAGGAGTAACAAAGAGTTTCCTACAAAATTAACTGTTTTTCTTCTACTATTTCCCAAAACATCTATTTTTTCTCTTAGGAGAGTATCGTATGGCTCAAACATCACATCCTGTATTGCCTTGGTTCTGATTGACCGGACTTTCTCTCTGGAATATAGGCAGATAAGTTCTGCTTGACTGGAGACAAACTTCCTTTTGATTAATAGCAAAGCTATCTTTATCGGCAATCAATCTATAAACGCAAGCTTTGTTTTTACAAATGCAACCTTTGTTTTTATAAACGCAAGTTGCGTTTATAAAAACAAAGGTTGCATTTTAAGTTTGGAATAAGCGCAAAAAGAGTTTGGTATTAGAGAAGAAGAAGTTTATCTCCAATACAACCGAACTTATCTGCCTATATTCAAGAAAAGAGATATTAATGAAAGATGAAGAGCTGTTTCACCTTTATACCTTTGATATACCCATTCGTAATAAAGCCGTCTTTTCAACAATCTTTTTACTATATTCATTTCAAACTTTGTATCTATTATACAATTTGAAATATGCGCAAAACTATGTTTTATTCCGTATTACGAATAATAAAAGAGATTTGCCTACCCGACCCCTAAACCATTCGATAACAACGCATGTATTCACGAACTTCGGTTTTAACTTTACTCAAAGGAGTCACTCGTGAATACAATATTTTCCACATGAGGTCCTACATAAATACGTGCCATGTCAGAAGTCTTGTACCACTGAGGTTTGTCCAGCATATGATCATCAATCAGTTTTCCATTTATTCTCAAGTTTTCGAAACGTATGTTCTTTACTTTACGTTTCTCATCATATCCTTCAATAATAGAAAGTTCCGCATTCTCTCCGGTATAGGATATATTCTTAAACAAGACGTCTTCAATACCTCGTCCAGGGGCTGTACAGTATTTCTCATTATAAAAGATACGTAAATTGACAAGTTGCCCCTGACGGAAATTCTCAACACGGATGTTTTCGAAACGAACATTGCGTATTAGATTATTATCACCGGCATTAATAGCCATACATCCTTGATAATCTATCTGTTTCTCACGATGGTCCAAAATATCAATATTGATATAATTCAGATCTTCCAGAACTTCGGGTGCTTTTGAATTACCATGGATTCCAATAAAAATAGGATGGGCCACATCTGCCCAAAGGGTGGAATTCTGCATGGTTATGTTCCGACAACCTCCTTCAAATCCCAGACGGGTTCCATACACAGTAGTACAATCATCTGAGTTGCGGCAGAAAACACCATCAAATAATACATTATTGCTCGCAAAAACATTCATGCCATCTCCCCATCCATAATAACTAATACTTTTGACATTACGGATCGTGACATTTTCCGATCCTCCTGTTGCACACTGTGTAGCTACAATTCCTTCTACATAGACATTACGGGAATTTGCTATACGAATGCCTCCTTTTATGGAATAATCGATAATTCCTCTTCCCAGCAATTTTACATCATGCACATTTTCAATCAGAATACGCCCCATTAAGACAGCTCCTCCCGCCAGATAGACAGTCTTACCGGAAGGAACTTTCAATTCTCCATTTTCTACTGTATGTATTCCAGGACCATAGTAAAGTATTTCCGGATCATCTTTGTCAGGGATCATTCTTTCCGGATGTCCTGCAAATAAGTGAAGATTATGAAAAATATCTCCGTTCACTTCCACTGACAGATTTCGCGGACGTTCTAATGTAAAAGTAACGGTATTACCATTGATCTGAAACGGGATATCATACGAAAGAGGACGGACTTTTGCTGTCTGCACTTCTCCCCAATTATAGGTTACAGCCACTTCTACCTTCCCTGTAAAATCAAAGGTTGCCATCGAAGCACGTTCTACATAATGTTTCGTATCTCTTACCTCATCTACCTTGATAAGGTAGGTAGACAATGTGTTCCATTCTCCATCCAGCTGACGGACTTTAACTGTAAAATCACTATTTAAGGCAACTCCTGCCGGAGCATTCCAAGTTACAAGCGTGTCTTTGGCAAAAACACAAGTCACACTACCCAATAATGCTGCAAATAATAAGAATACATATTTTTTCATGATAGTATCGAATAAAAATCTTTTTATAATACTACGAACAATAAAGAAAATCTACCTATTCTCTATCCGATTTATTCATGAAAACTTAGAAGATGAATTGAAATCGTCCCTGCAAAACACTAAAGTCGTTTTTATCAATTACCTTCACATTCGCTCCGGGAAGGAAATAGCTATAGTTCAGTTTGATTGCGATATGTTTATTCAGATAGTAATTAAGTCCTACGGAGAAATCTTTCTGCCTGCCTCCTTCAATTCCCGCAGAGGAATCATTCAAAGTGAGATAATTAAATCGCGCGCACAGTTCAAGGCTTTTTCCTTCCGGTCTTCCCGGACACGCCACTTCTTCATCATACAGATAATGATGCCCCAGCAATAACCAGGAACATTGTATATACGCTCCCTGTGCCACATAATCTCTAAAATTATGTTGTCTATTGACATGAGTACGGATGTATTCACTCTGCAGAAAGAATTTATGATAATAAATGAGCAACTCCGTTCCTATTTTAAACTGTGATACTGCATTATCTACATTTGCCACGACCAATGTACGATTATCAATGGTACTCACTCCCACAGATTTATAAGTGAATGTATCCTTATTTCCATCTTCCGGAAGTACACCATCCGGTGTACGACGGGTGGCAGCCACTCCCAGATGAATTAGTTTTCCTTTTTCATAAACAGGACGATACACCAAACGGGTATCAATGGCATATCCCTGCGACACATTTTTCAAGTTACTTAAATCATTATCGGTAAACAATCCGCCACACAGATAGTAATGTTTTGCATTATAAGAATAAGCCACTCCCATACGCCGACTATTCGTTAATGCCAGAACACCCGGTGATTGATTAAAGCGAAGATCAAACGTACTGCAAAGCATATCCAGACTAAACGGTTCATAGAACTGACCGACCTGAATGGAATGCTTCTTATAAGAATAGGTGGCAAAGGCATCCTTAATCGCAGCTTTATTCCCTGCATATCCCATCTCCAGTTTCATCTTCCAATTCCGGTAAGTAGCCTTCATACCTATACGAAGATCGTTAAACTCCGTTCCGTTTCCAAAATCCACCGGATTCTTTAAATAGATACCGCCGTCCATCAACATGCGTCCGGTTATCTTATACTGTATCTCATCCGTAGCATTTTGAGCTGTGATCGTCGGAACGACCAGCATAGACAACAAAAAAAGAAAGAATATCAAGCTATATTTCATTCGTTTCATCAGTCCTCTTTTTCAGATTTGTGACAGGGTAGATTCCATTCCTTCACCCACAAACTTTATCCCCCCGGATAATCCTGCTTCCCGTTCTTTCTTCAGTAGCTTCTCTTTTTTATAGCGCTGTATCAAATAAATCATGGAGCAAGTAAAAGCAACCGTGCAGATCAGCCCCACATAACCGGACAACAGATTGTAAAACTCCAGCCAGTTAATTTCTGTATGGGCAAACTCTTTAAACATCAGTACCAATACAGTGCCTGTATAACCGATGAAGTCAATTGTCACAATGAAAAAGCCTACATTGCCTTTTATCTTGAAACAAGCAATAAAACGGTCGAAGAAGATACTCTGAAAACAAAGATAAGCAACGTAAAGACACAGACTCTGCACAAACAGCCAAGTGATGGCATCCAATTGCAGAGAATCATAGTTGAACGAAACAAAACTCATCGTAGCTGTCCCCATCACTACCAGTCCAAGCAAAACGACCAATACTTTTATATTGCTTCTGACAAAAACCATTGCTCCGAATAAAGCGAGAATGATTAATGTGACCACCGTATCCACTTGTGCAAACATCCACGAAGAATGCCCGCTCATATCAATAATCTTCACAAGAAAATCTTCTTTTATGTCTCTAAGCACTACTAACATCAAATTGGCGACAAACAGTAAGATGAGGAAAGGCATGAAATCAATGAACAGTTCTTTCCGCTGTCTCCCATTCAAGGTGACCCGATGACTTTTTTGCTCGATATCCTGCTCAGTCGGTTGCGGTAAGCGGGTTAAGCTATAGCCTAGCAATGCCAACAAAGGAAGTGCAAAAGCACCGATCAACGCCGGCATCCAGAACTCACTGACATTCAAAGTATTCATCACAAAAAGTCCGATCGACTTCGCTGTCCCCGAACTGATCACAATACTGATTCCTAACAGACTCGCCAGAATATCCGTCGTCCTGCGCCCTTCAATAAAGCTGAAAATTACTCCCCACATACATCCCAATGAAAGTCCATTAAAAAACATTGCAAACATATTATAAGGAGCAGGAAGTAATCCAAATGCAACCAGCGACAGTTCTGCCACAGCAATAGAGACAAGAATAAACTTCAAACGATTCTCCCTTTTCAATTCGGATATCAATTTGATACCGATAAACTTAGCTATCAGATAGCCCAAAATCTGAATAATGGTAACCAAAACTTTATAGTCAAGACCGAAAGCTTCCAATCCGTCAAAAGTAGCAGCTGTAAATGGTTTGCGGAGCGCGTATACCAGAGAGTAAGAAAGAAGAGCTGCTCCGCCAGCCCATAAGATAAAGAGTAAATCAGACAGTTTCTTGTTAGCACTTAGTTTCAACTTTGCCTCAGTAATCGTTTTCATACTTTTCGTTTTTGATTTCTGAGGCAAAAGTAGCGTGGAACAGCGAGGAGATAAATGAATTATAGAGATTCATTTTCTTCATTATCAAGCAGAATCCGAGGTAATATTAATGTAATGTTTATGTAACTGCTTTTTCTTATAAATGGAATAAAAAAGAGATTTAACAGTCCTTTTTTATTCCATTATTTCATCTTATGAAATGATCCTTATTGCACAGCCAATAAAGTCGATTTAGACGTTACTCCGGATTGTACGTTTTTTCCGTCAATCATTATTGTGCAGGGAGCAGAAGAAAGAATATACCATTTTCCCTGCTTCTGTTCAAGCAACACATTAGCAGCTGCTGAAGTCCGGATACTAACATCCGGTGTAATCAACTGCGTCCCATTTCCCAAAAAGAATGTCCGGTTTCCCGCATATTCGTTACTGATTACAGCGTAGTCCGCTTTCACTTTCATCCCCCGATAGGTAGCGGTTTGCGACGAATCGGACAAAGAGAAAATATGATCTGTACGTCCGTTTTTACTTTCGACACAGATACCTGCAAAGTCTTTCAAACCGGCTTCTTCCGCATCAAAAAAGGAAACTGCCTCAATAGCCGAAGGTTCTTTCCGCGTACTAGGTTCATAAACAGCGACAAAAGGACGGTTCCATGCCTCCCCATGCTGGCGGGCGACAAAAGTCAAAGTAGGTTGCTCCTTTATATTATAAGGCATACCGGGAATACGGCTCAACCCTTCAGTCATCGGTGCCAATGCTGTGAATACTTCCCGTTCCGGCTCCCCCTTCATCCAAAGGTTCATAGAAATATCATCTCCGTCTTTATCCTTCATGTCAATTGTAAAAGTCACTTTCACATCTTTATCGGTAGCAGCCACCTTCTTATCATATAAGTAGGAATAAGCATAAAGATGAGCCCCTGCGAAAGCTAATTCTTCGGTAGGCTGTAAATTCAAGTCTGTACCATCAGCAGCCGTAAGCGTCATTGTCTGCCCTAAATTATGGTAGAAATAATCGTGCATTTTATCGCCTCCCTGTTCTTTCCGGCTTCGGAATACATCGATATAATACCCTGTCTCCGGCCCGGTAGTAACAATACTCATCATGCGAGTCTGATCTGCCCGGCTTTCCGGCTCCCGGAAAGCCACATTGCTATATGTGACGGAAGTAAATCCGCTCCCCGATTCAGCCGTGGCCGGAAAACAAGAAAGTAAGTCGAAAGAATGATTACTTTTCATCACCGGATAACTCGAAATACCATCTACACAAACTGTATTATGACTAGGAAACTGAGAGTAATATTCAGCATAATCCAGACCACTATATAAGAAAAGTCCGATACCCGCATCCGGTCCCAACACATATCCTTTCCCGTAAAGTTCCATCGAAATCCCGTTCGCATGCATATGATTACCTTCACTTGCATTCAACGAAATCATCAGACTGTTGCGTGAATCCATTCCATTCCGCTGTACCAGCCATGATACATTGGGAGCATAGAATAAAGGAGATACATAGTCTTCTATTTTCCCCGCCTGTACTTTCGGGTCCAGTACTAACGGTTTGTCTTCAAAGAACGAATTGACAGATACCCGGACATTCTTCTTACCCTCTTTTTCGTTGTCGGCTACCGGATTCAGACATTTCAACAAAGCTGTAAAGTAACGTTCTTGTTCCTTTTTTCCGTTCGCCTGCGCATTCTGTATCATCCGGATAAAGAAGTTCGTATTCAAATAACCCGGATGCGTATCTCCAAAACCACAGATCATCCTATTAGGAAAAAGATACTGAGGAGTAGCCGCTACAGCTTTTGCCAATACAGGCATTGCTGCTACCAAGTCATATTGCAGATTATGGTCAAACTGATTAGCGAAGTTCGCATAGTCATTGATTACTACGCTACTGTATCCCGGGCATTCCGCCCATATTCCTGTTTCGGAGTCAAAGCCATAATCAGCCAGCTTAGTCAGACTCCACTGGCGGATGCTCGAACGATTCATCACGTAGTCAATATAGTATTCGCGTCCTTTTCCATCCGTATACTCTTTATTATCTTCCAACACCAGTCCCACATTCATGACATATCGTGCCTGCAACAAATCCCAATTATTATGAGGTACTCCATTAGCTATAATATTATCTGCCCATTTCTTCAATGCTCCGGCATAAATTATCATCTTGTCCGGATAGTTGGATTTCAGATAATTATACAGGAAGTCATACAAAGGAACGACAATATGCAGGGCATCTTCATGAATCACTTCAAACGACGTCAACCCTACCAATGTCTGCTGATGCCCGTGATTCAGGTCAACAGGTACCTTTCTATAATAAATCCCCGTCATATAAGTATCGAAGACACCGGCAGCCAGTTTTGCATACTTTTCCTCCCCCGTCATCCAGTAGAGGAAAGCGGCATCACGGGCAATTCCCAGTATCTCACAATTCAGATTCTCAATATTACGTCCGGTCTTGGACGGATGTACACTCTCCAGCGGACGACCTTCCAAGGCATTGTTGCAGAAAGTCACATTTCCGTCTTCATTATCATCATAAGGTACTATATCCTCGAGTTTAGGGCGACCGTGTGTGGCAGCCGTTCCCCGTGTTCCGGTATAACGTACGGTCGGAGCAGGCGCCTTTTCACCTCCGGCATGGTCGAACACTTCTCCCTTCACGTACACTTCCGTCGCATGCGACTTCCAATACATTGCCAAACGGGATAATAACCAGTCCGGCTGACTTTCCGTACGACGTGTATATACATCTGTCCGTTCTTTCAGCTTATTAAAGACATCTTGTGCCCATGCCTCTTTCTTTATTAACTTCCATGTCTCTTTCCTTCCTTCCGGAGTAGTCAGTACTCTCGGATGCTCCTGCGGCATTTTTTCCGGCAATGGAATTTCTTGCCCGTGTATATTCTGGAAAAACAGCACACACAATCCTAACAAAATTCGCCTCATACTTCCATTTCTTAATTTACGTTTGCTATGTATTTAATACGAAAATAAGGAATTATTTACCTAACCGGTATCGGATGAGTTGTTTTTATTTTCACAGATGCCGATCCCCTGTTCCCCCGGATTCTTATATATGTTCAAAAAGATAGCCTGCAAGCATTCTACTTACAGGCTATCACAATCCCCCTTTTTTCCCTTTGTATCAGGGAGACAACTTACGTTTCCCCGTCCTGTCGAAACCCTTGCTGTACATTCTTACCATCGAAACTACAAAAAGTTCGGGCAAGAACCATTTCCCCATTCAGGCTCAGCCTTGGCAGGACCCTATAAGTTACTCTACAATATTCTTGCGAATCTCCCCAACTATTGTCGGATTCATATGGGTATTCGCCCTTTTTCGATACGAAGATAATTTTTTTGTATCATTATTATTGTTAATACAGCCAACTAAAAATGTTAAAAATAAAATTTTCATACCACACTTCCGCAAGCTTACACCAAACAGGAATATTTATTTTCGCCAAACAAAGCTCCAATTCCAAACAAAGAATTATATTTGCAGAAATCTAACAATTCTGATACTTATGAAAATTTTATCTATCCATGATTTGGCAACAATCAGGAAGAGAGCAGAGCACAATCTTTCATTGCGCGAAGAAAGTAATGAAAAGGTGACTGAAAAGTGTTACGGACTGGCATCCGGTGCGCAACATCTTCAGATTCTGATCTGCGGTGGTACAGGCTGTAAGGCATCTTCCAGCCAGGGTATTACAGACAATCTTCTAAAAGCCATCCAAAAGAACGAAATCACCGACAAAGTAGAAGTCATCACCGTAGGCTGTTTCGGCTTCTGTGAAAAAGGTCCTATCGTGAAAATTATCCCCGATAATACCTTTTACACCCAAGTCACTCCCGAAGATGCGGAAGAAATCATCAACGAGCATATCATCGGAGGACGGAGAATCAAAAGACTGCTCTATGTAGACCCTAAAACGGAACATACCGTCAGCGACTCCAAGCACATGGATTTCTACCGGAAACAACTCCGCATCGCATTGCGTAACTGTGGTTTTATCGATCCCGAAAATATTGAAGAGTATATCGCCCGTGAAGGATACTTTGCATTGGCCGATTGCCTGCTTAACAAACAGCCGACGGACGTTATTGATATTATCAAACGTTCGGGACTTCGCGGACGTGGCGGTGGCGGTTTCCCGACGGGACTGAAATGGGAATTTGCCAACAAACAACAGTCGGATGTCAAATACGTGGTTTGTAACGCCGACGAAGGAGATCCCGGTGCATTCATGGACCGTTCCATTATGGAGGGCGACCCACATTCGATTGTAGAAGCGATGTGTGTCTGCGGTTATTCCATCGGGTCCACCAAAGGATTAGTATATATCCGTGCCGAATATCCGTTAGCTATCAACCGACTGAAAACAGCTATCAATCAGGCACGCGAATACGGATTACTGGGAGATCATATCTTAGGAACAGATTTCAGTTTCGACATAGAAATACGATACGGAGCCGGAGCTTTTGTCTGCGGAGAAGAAACTGCCCTTATTCATTCGATGGAAGGAAAACGAGGAGAGCCGACTCTGAAACCTCCCTTCCCTGCCGAATCCGGTTATCTGGGAAAACCAACCAATGTAAATAATGTGGAAACACTTGCCAATATTCCCATTATTCTAACCAAAGGAGCCGACTGGTTTGCAACGATTGGCACAGAACGTTCCAAAGGAACCAAAGTGTTTGCTCTTGCCGGAAAGATTAATAATGTAGGGCTGATCGAAGTGCCGATGGGAACTACTCTTCGGGAAGTAATCTACGAAATCGGAGGAGGTATCAAAGGCGGAAAGAAATTCAAAGCTGTACAGACGGGAGGGCCATCGGGTGGCTGCCTGACGGAAAAACATCTGGATACCCCGATTGATTTCGATAACCTGCTGG
>OLXT01000414.1_pt1 | contig 20767 bp, 14 predicted proteins | sample 1673931 | NCBI WGS metagenome assembly OLXT01 (sample SAMEA103958134, study PRJEB25191) | human gut metagenome | reverse complement strand
TCGTTGACGGGGTTGATGCCCATCACGCCCTCCAGCTTCACGCCGGTCTTTTCCTTGTTCAGCTCACTGCGCTCGAAATCGCTCTTGTGCGCCGCCTGTTCACGATAAGCGTTAACGGCCTCCATATTTGTAATCTTATCAGCCATTGCGTTCACGATCGGATGCTCGGGTGCAACTACCATATATGTTGCACCGAACAGCGTATCCGGGCGAGTGGTGAATATGCGCAGTCCTTCGGGATACCCTTCAATTTTGAAAGTTACTTCCGCACCGATGCTGCGGCCGATCCAGTTTTTTTGCGATGATTTCACTCTGTCGATAAAATCAACGGTATCAAGGTCGTCAATCAGCCTGTCTGCATATTCCGTTATGCGCAGCATCCACTGAGAACGAACCTTTCGCACAACGGGCGAACCGCAGCGTTCGCAGTTGCCGTCAACGACTTCCTCATTCGCAAGACCAACCTTGCAGGAAGGGCAGAAATTGATAGGAAGCTCCGCTTTATATGCAAGGCCCTTTACGAAAAGTCTCAATCGGATAGGAATGCTATCGGTTGAGACTTTATTTTATTCGTTATCAAACAATCCCTTTTCTTTCCATAACTTTAGTTATAAATTCCTCTATTCTCTTGCATTTGATTTAGTGATTACGTTTATGACTTACACGAAGTTTATCATCATCTTCTCTATATGATGAGATATATCCAATAGTTTTTAGCTTACCTAAAAGCATTTCATTCATGTGATTATTTTCTATAGTAGCCTTTTTTGATTTATCTGTAATACTTCGATAAGAATCGCCTAAAGACTCTATTAATTCTGTCACAATGTCAAAATCATCTCTATACTTTTCAATTAAGTCTATCAAAAAAGACAATCGCTCTGGCAAATTAGTAGAATCGGCCAAAATGTACTTCTCTGTATCATAATCAAATTTTTCAATATTGTTTTTCACCACAGGAAGAGTGATATTTGCCAATTCATTATCCCACACAATATGAGGAAGAAAATATTGAACTACACTTAGAGCTTTTTCACCGATTACTCTTGGATTTCTCATAAGATGCTTGTATAACCTCATATCTGTAGGCAACTCCTCTATTCCTATAATGCACTCATCCAAATACTTATCTACATAATAAGTAAGTACATCACTATGATTGTCTCTAATTGTAGTCGTATAATATGTACTATATGGAAGCATATCGGCACAAAGTAACGATTTAAAATGAGCGTTATCTACACTGTTAATATCTGCATCCTTAAATGTAACTCCATCAAAGATTTTGATAAGTTTATCGTATACCGACATTTCAAAACCTGATGTCAACAAAGCACTGTTTGCCAGTAGTTCTTTCTGAGTATCATCCAATTCAGATATATCTGTTAATTCATCAATATGCTTCGTAATGAATATTCGCAAACTAGAAATCATTACATTATTCTGACTCTCATAGAATGCATATATCTCAGGCCATGCTGGTGTAACTATATCAACTTCAATAGCGGACTCCCACTGTGTATTGTTAACATCAGAAAGAGAAACTTTATTCTGTTGCCCAGAAAGGTATTTGCGTTTTGTGTCCTCTGTTATATCCTCAGAATTAATAATTTCAAGAATAATTCCCACACTCTCTTTTTTTGCCGTATCTGTAATAAATACATTATTTAGTGCATTGTCAAAACATTCATCTATATAATCTGATATAGATTTAGCTGATTTACAGCTCCTCAGTATTGTAACATTTAAAGGATAATTATCCAATGTTTCCACCCTCTCATTTCGATAATGAACAAATGCGCATACAACATTTTCTGGTGTCAACATATATGCTTTGTTTTCTACAACATACTCAAGCAAACACCTAGACTCTGCATCTATATCTGTAAAAATCAGTTTTCCATTCGACACTATTTGTTTGATTGTATCAAAACCTATGAGATCTACTCTATGAGATATAAATGCGAAGTGTTTATTCAACCAGTTACGACTTTCTTTGGTGGAATGGTTCAATTCGAGGAATCGTAACCAAGACTCGAATAATTCATCGGAATTCTGTTTCACGAAGATCTTCCATAATCCATCAACGATACTACCCAAATGGTTGAAAAGCGGGCTCGAATCTTCAACTGACTTATAGAAATCAATCAAAAAGTCCCACTTTTTATTATGCATAATAACTTGTGCTATCGAATGAAGTTTTGAGTTATTTGCTTCTTCAAGATGCTGACAAATACAATCGACCACCTGAATATTCAATATACTTACATCGTTGTAACATTTATCAGGAATGTTTTTTACGCACTGCCCTACTTTATCTATATGATAGTCATACGGCAAACTATGCCGAAGTTTTAATTCAAGGATAAAATCATGGTCGTGCTTATTAATTGACTTACCAAAAAAGAAAGAGATATAATCAAAGTAATCTTCATTTATAAGTCCTTCTTTCAAGAACGCTTCAAGCATTTTAGAGACTTTGAGTTCACTAAAAATCTTATGCGTCTGCATATCAATATCCAGCAACAATTCATGTATTGGAGTAGCATAATGATTGTTACGAGACAACTCTAGTATCTTGATTTGTTCACGATATTTTTTTTCGCCCTCTCGCAAGGCTTCTAATCGCTCATGGTAAGTAAAGTCCGAATTAACTATTTCCTCTATCTGACTGAATTGAACATTGCAACTATCTTCAGATGTATCATAACAAGATCTAATATGACCATAATATGTGTTAATTTGACATCCCTTAAAATATTGGTATCTAATTGAAGGTTGCGATATCAATGAATTAAATAAAGTTTCATTTTCAGCGATATCTTCAAGAGGTATAAAATTGTTCTCAACAAAAAACGAAAAGACATTGCTTTTATATTGTTTTGATAATTTTTTACGATACCCTTCAATATAAATCAACCTTAATTCTTTTTCTTGCATGGCATGCGTCGCTTCTAAAGATTGAAGTTTTTTAGTTATTCCATTAATACGCTCGTCAATCTGTCTATTGCGCTCAACCAATAATTCACTTTTCTTATGCAAACAATCATACAAAACACCCTTTCCTTTATGCAGATCTGCAAAATCCTTTGGATGGTAGTTTTTATATACAATCATTGCAAGAAGTTTGTTTTGATCAAGTTTCTCATCAAGTTTTTCTCTATATTGGGCATATTCATTGACAATATTCTTCAGTAATCTCATATCGTCAATGAAAAAAGCCAAACTGTCTATTACCTCGACATTAAGATCTGAATAGCCTTTTATCTCTAGTTCCTCTTTCAGTTTGTCTGCCGAGTTTGAGGAGTTGATTATTGGGATTACAGTTGTGATATAATCAAAAAATTTAGTACGTTCTTCATCAAAAAACATATCATCTTTCACTGCGTAAATAAACGTAACTTTACGCCCCACAGAGTTTGACTGATTTAAGAGTTGATTTACTTCTCTTAACTTAAGAAAAATATCTGTGTTATTAAATCTATCTAAATCTTCTATAATCACAACATTATAATCAGTAACCTCAAAGAAATAGACAATCTCATCCATGTGCTTATTGAAAACGGATGTATCTTCTTTGTTTTCTTTTAATTCAATCTCTCCATTCTTTAGATTTAACTTATTCAGTTTACTATTACTCAATGATTTGACAGTCTTTTGAACGAATATTATTGTTGCAACAAATATATATGATAGAGCAAAAATATCAGACCATTTATTTAATACCGGATTACTTAAGCGATTGCAAATCCAATCCACCTTCAAAAATGATGGTTCAAATACAATAATTAAGGCAACAATATAAAGTATTATTGCAAAAGATAAAGCATATTGAGCCCAGTGTGATTTATGATAAATCCTTTTTAATCTGGAATTATAAAGCGTCTCTTGTTTTTCTTTATAAATAAGTTGTTGAAGAATGCTGTATTCAATACGATTATTCATCGTATCAATATCTATTTTATTCTTTTTATCATCTAATGGCGACTTTAGTGTAGCAAGAGATATTGAAAGATATTTGTATTTACAATAGTCTTTCATCAAAGAGCGAAGAATGGAACTCTTACCGGATCCATAGGGCCCAGTAAGAGCAATGTTCAATATGTCTTTCTCTTCTAGTTTTCGTGCAAGATTCAAAACACTCCTATACTGCTTCTTATCACTATCACGATTAAGCAGAGCAGGAGTTAATGATACTTGTTTATCATCCTCCATCGAATTATTTGCACATATTTTCTTCCAAAATCTCCAGTTCATTTATTTTCAGCTATTTATTAATCATATTTTTCTAGTTTGTTACAGATTGCTATCTATATTAAAGCAACACCAAATTCACGGATTGTTTCTTCGCTATCTCTTCCTGAGACAGATTTGCCTGTCGCTTGCTCTATTCTGTCAAGCAATTGTTTTGCTCGATCTATGAAATAAGCATTGAAATCATCTAATACAAGATGAGCATAACTTACCTTATGTGACTCTATGGCTTCCTGTATCTCAACTTGTTTTAATCCCTTATTTGCCATAGTTCCAATATAGGTACTTGGTGCATGTCCTCCTATGGAACGATTGGAAGATGCATAAATTGGAGTCTTATTAATGACAGAATTCCATTTTATACGTGGAAGGTTATTTTTCTCGCAATAAGTTTGAGGGAATATATGATGAATATCAGCATCTTCATCAATGTAAGATGCTATATCCATACGATGACCTGTCATAAAATCAAGTGGTGAATCTTGTAAGATAAGTGCCATAACACCTTTGTACGCTGCACTATTCCTAGTCTGCATGGTCAATAAACGAGTTGGTTGTATATTGGAACGATATACAGTCTCTGGCATTTCACCACCTTCCATCCAACGGAATACGCCCATTATATCAGTTGCAAATCTAGCTTCATTGGCACCCCCATATAGTTCACCCATTACGCCACACCAATACCAACGAGACAATAATTCCTGTTTGCTTCCAAGATGCAACATTTTTTTATTTTCGTTGTCGTATGCAAAGATTGCAGCAAGTGGAATAAGTTGTGACGAATATGGAAGATCTCTGGAACGGAAAATCCCCTGATGTACTAAGAAATCAGCTGCATCACAGAAACCTTTAATCAAAGCGTCATGATACTTCAAATAATCTTTCAATTCAAGCCTAAGAATGTCTTTTTTCTTACATGTTACAGCCACACGCTCATCATCACCTGAAACCACTCTTTTATAATATGATACCAACAGAGTCATTGCTGCCAAAAAATTAGCACCAGTGATTTCTTTCAATAGCTCGCCATTTACTTTTTGAGCAAAAATATGACGAATGGTCTCCCAATCTTTTCTCAATTCATGTCCTTCAGCAGCAAATGTAGCTGTGACGAGTTCGAAAACCGTAAGAGGTACACCACCAGTGTTTACATTCTCAAAAATCTGGCAGACAGCTTCTTTCGGGGTTTCTTTATCAAGCTGAATTATAGGTATGTTATACTCTAAAATTGGGCGAAGAATCTGCTGTGAGAAATCACGGAATAAATTTCTATACTCTCTATCACCTTTGTAATAGTCTTCCATATCATAATGCCAATCTTCCGTATCATTATGAGAAAACGTAATATTCAAGGGAAACATCAGGTTCTCAAATTCTTTCTCTCTTGTGGATAAGTCCAGCGTTACATCACGACCAATATTTGTTGTAAGCTGTTTCTTCTCTGATACAGATATGATTGCTTCCAATCTGTCCGCAGTAGAGTCTAGACATTTACGAATATCTAGATAATAATAGCGTTTGATAATTGTATCTCGATTGGTCTCTAATCGAGTATTAGTTGCTTTCTTACTTTTCAAGACCTGATATAAGGTTGTGAGTCGCTGTTGTCCATCGAGCACAAGCCACTCAGGTGTAACTTCTGATATAGAATCCACACCTTCAAATGTGCGATACTTAAAACGGATATGCTCACCACCATTAGCCAAAAACATCGCTGCACCCATTGGGAAGCCAGATGTGATACTTTCTATTAGTTTACATATCTTCGTGTCATCCCAAACCCAACTACGTTGAAAGTCGGGTAATTGAGCCTTACCTTCTTCAACCATTTTTAGAAGGTCATCAAGTTTCTTATCGTGTGATTCAACAGCCATAACAAATTTATTTTATCAACCAATTAATAATACATCTCAATATACTGATAAGCCTTATCAAAAACTTCTTGATCTTTAATCTGGTAGTTAACCCACAGAATAGAACGTAGTTTCTTTTTTATCTCTCGCTGAGCTGTAATGCTTTTAAAAGCATCTTTAAACTTACGTACAATAGCTACCACATTTTCATCTATATCAGCAACTACACGTTCTACAATGATAGGTGTATCCTCAGTTTTAATTGATTCAAACAACTCCGTAAGAGCAGCTTTAGCTTGTTCCCTCTTGTCAAGAGGTTGATTTGAGTTTTTTTCTTCTTCAAGCACTTCTTTGGCAAGGGTGAGCAATCCTCGGAGGAAATCAATACTAGTTATAAGATTCTCCTCCATATGACGGCGCAGTTCATCCAACTTCTCAGCAAATGCCTTGTAATTAGGGTCTCCATGATGCTCTCCTAACCTCAAACGAAGCATTTTTTCCACTTCCAATATCTTTTTAGGATTGTCTTTGGCTTGCTCCAACACCATATCAATTACATCTCCATCTACCACAAGATCCTCAAGTGGAGTCCCAATATCAATTGTATCAATGTTACGATGAATGATTTCAATGGTTTTAGCACCCAATAAAGTCCATATGAGTGATCCTCCGGTACTAACAGGACGTACACTTTGATATACCTGAGCCAGCCAAGTATAATCCGCCTGATAAGCAACCAGCATTGCATCCGGGCTTACTGTTTCCCAAGCTTTAGCCAATCGTGAAAAATGTTTTGCAAAATTCGTTTTTGTAGACTCATCAAGTAAACATTGCTGGGCAGCTTGCAAACCTTCCCAACCACCGATTGTCCGGTCTACACCAGGGAAAAAGTCAATACATTCTTGCAATAATTGAGGTATCAACACTTTTATCTCATCAATATTCTTTACAACCGTTTTTACCGTCTCTTCATCAAAAGCAAGACTTTTGGCTACATTATCAAATACACCAACGAAATCTACAATCAGACCACATTTCTTATCAACATTGTACTTTCTATTCGTGCGGCAAATAGCTTGTAACAACGTATGATCCTTCATTGGTTTATCAAGATACATACATTGCAAAATCGGAGCATCAAAACCTGTTAACAGCTTTGAAGTGACAATCACCATTTTAATCGGTGACAATGGATCACGGAATTGATCAAGAAGTTTTCTTTCTTGTTCTCTATCACGACGGTATGTCTTATACTCATCAGCTTTATCACCAGCCGTATGCATAACGATAGTGGTTGCATCTTCCGTACCCAAAAGAGCATCAATCGCTTTCTTATATTTCACACAGCAGTCTCGGTTATATACCACGACTTGAGCTTTCATTCCAGTGGGCTCTACATACTCTTTGAAGTGATTTACAATATAACGTGCGACATCGTTAATTCGCTTCTCTGCTGTAAAAAATGCTTCAACAGAAGTTCGTTTTACTAATTCGTTCTTTTCGTCCTCGGATATTTGATCGGTCAGTTCATCAAATTCTTCTTGTAATTGAGTTTCGTTAAGATGCATCTCTACCGGCACTGTTTGGAAATTCAATTCAAGCGTAGCTCCATCTTCAACAGAATTTTGGAAAGTATATTTTGAAATATATCCACCTTTCTCTAAATCCTCATCAGCTCCAAAAGATTGAAAAGTATTCTTATCTCGTTTATTGATAGGCGTTCCGGTAAGGCCAAAGAAAAATGCATTAGGTAATGCATTGCGCATTTTTTGTCCTAAATCCTTTTCCTGAGTTCGGTGTGCTTCATCTACCAATAAAATGATATTATCTCTTTCATTCAGTACACTATCAACATCTCCGAACTTGAAAATTGTCGTTATCAGAATCTTGCGCTGATCCTGCTTGAAAAATGCAACTAACTCATCTTTTGTCTTTGCAGATTCTATATTAGGAATATCAGCACGAGTAAAATCGCCCGTTATCTGATCTTCCAAATCAATACGGTCATCAACGATAACAACAGTGGGAGCATGTAATTCATTCTGCAAACGTAATTTTTGGGCAGCAAATACCATCAACCATGATTTTCCCGAACCCTGGAAATGCCAAATAAGACCTTTCTTCGGACCTTGTTTCTCACGATATGTGTTTAAGACACGCTGAACAATAGCTTCACCACCTAGATATTATTGATAACGGCAAACTATTTTTATTTTTTTGCCTGATGATGTTCCTGTAAAAACACTATAGTAACGATATATGTCAAGCAGTCGGTTTGGTTGAACCAACCCCATTACGTTACTTTTAACCGACTCTATTGTACCATGCTGACGACTTTCATCATTAAACCAAGGTCCCCATTTGTCAACAGGGGCACAGATGCCGGCATATTGAAGTTCTTTACCTTCTGTAGCAAAGGTTAATATATTCGGAACAAACATTTCAGGAATGCTCTTTTCGTAATGCAGCATATCAATGGCTCCGTCAGCCCATGTTATCTGAGGGCGAACAGGAGATTTTACTTCACCAACACAAACCGGAATTCCATTTATCAGATAAACCAAATCCAAACGTTTACCTCCTTCAACAGAACTACGTGGAAACTCCCATTGATTGGTCACTACACAATAATCTTCGACCGCATCTTCGCTAAAGAATCTGATAGGTATATATTCACCATCCTTTCCAAAAGGCTCTGTGTTTTCATTAAATAACAATGTACGAAAACGGTCATTGGCAGTCACCAATTCATCATAATTACCTCCACAAGTAATAGCAGCACGGAGTTTATAAATAACTTGCTCCGCTTGTTGACGTGTTATTGGATTTAACCTGACAAGAGCTTCCAATAGCCATGATTCAACAAGGACAGAATCAGAACTACGAGGTATATCCTGTGACTTTACATACTGCCAACTACTTTGGGTTGCAGCTTCTATGAGCATTTGCTCCACTGTATTGTCTTCGTTAAACATATCTATGATTTTTATTGTTATCAATTTAATAATTAAGCGATTTTCCCTAATTCGTCACTCTGTATGTCATTCAAATATACTAAAGCTTTTTGAATGACAGATTTTGATTTATCTGCCTGAGAGGCGATGGCCGATAAAGTCTCTCGAACATCTTTGTCGGGGAAGGGAACCTCGACTTTATCAAGCATCTTTTGCGTGATTTGGTTCATTGTTGAGGACTTTCCCTCACTAACACGTTCTCTGAAATCTTGAGATTGGAAATAGAGGTACAAGTATTTTGCCTCGGCAGAACGTATTATAGTCATGAACGCACCAAAAGTCATTGGTTCATTAATGTCGGGAATCATAGCCACTTTACCTACAAGTGAAGCACTTCCATTACGGCTGCACATCAGGATATCGTCTTCTTTCACGAAGAGGCTTTCTTTGATTGGCGCATTAACCCTGACAATATCTGAAAAGGATATTTTCCCATCTTGTATGTTACCAGACCTAAGCACAATGGTACCATCATCACAAATTTGTTCGGGCTTATAAGTTAAGCCTATGGAATATTCTGCCAATTCTGAAAGTCTTTTTGTTGGCCAGCCTTTCGGGTTGTTTCTTGGATCACCCACCATCTCGATAAATTGCGATTTGAAGTCGCCAAATTTTGATTTATCGGCTTGTTGGGCAATGGATGCAAACTGTTGTTGCTTCTCTATTGGAGGCAGTATAACAGGAATCTTTTGGATTATCTTCAAGTTAAGACCTCCTCTACCATTAACATCTCCAGACAGACCTCTAAGTTCGAGATATCTCCCCTGAAGATTATGGTAAAGATATGAGTAGTTTACACGCTCGTCGGGTACAATAGCACACAAAGACTGATTTGTACACAGATCAACTTCTGTAATAGCCACAGTACCACGAGTTTTACCTTGACCAGCGATAGCAATTACAATAGAATGTATTGGAACCATCCTTGTACTTGCGCTCTTATATCCAAGCTCAGTAATGCGAGAATCTGTATCTTCTACATGACCTTTGTGTACCTCGCCAGAACTCATCCATCTTATTCTTCCATTCTCCCAATATTCAGGATGAGATGTGCTTGGAGTTGCTCCAGCAAAACAATTTGCAAACTCACCAATAGTCATAATTGGAAAGTTATGGGTATTATTCTCAACGGTTCCAAACATCTCGATAAATTGCGATTTCACCATTTCATCAGTGGCATCAAGTAGCTTTTTATAGGCCTCCTTCAATCGATAGGCTGCCCATAATTTATCAGCAAGAATTTTTTGTTCCTCTAATGGAGGTAATTCGAACTCATAATCAGCCAAATGCTCCCATTTTACACGAGGTGATAGAGATCCAGCAGAGCCTCTATTAGCATAATCAAAAAATACAGGTGTTTGAATTATGAAAGGCAATAACTCAGGCACCATTTTCCCTTCTATTGCTTCTATTACAGTTATGTCGCCTGAGCATATACCATCAAATTCAGCAATTGCAGCCTTACGTTGATAAGCTCGACGTCTACCAAATAAGACTTGTCCCTTTACAAACCTTTTTGAAAAAGTATTATCTGTATTTATATCATATGCATCAAAACGTATTTCATCAGGGATAAGATGTTCCAAACCAACTATAGGAACATCCTGTTTACTTTTTGTCCATTTAAGTCGACTTTCACGAGCGACATCACCTAATTTTACTACACCCATACTATTTAATCAACTTAATTAACTCATCCATTTCATTTATACATTGACTATGAGAGGAAATCCAAACATTTATAGCATCCTCTTTAGAGACAGTAAGTGCATCCTGTAGTACACTTTGATATGCATACAATGATATATTCAGATTAAACTTCTTTTCTCTAATTTCATCATTACTTACAATTCTTGAGAAGCCATCCAATTCTCTATTTTGCTGGTATGCATTTACAATCCTTTGTATATGCTCTGCCAACAACATACTCTCTGCATTTTTTCTTGTAACTTCATTCACAGCATTTATCATCAAAACTCGATTCTTTTTGCTATTAGCCTTTGAGCAGTTACATATTAATATGCAAGCTTCCATAGGAGAATTATAAAACAAGTTTGCTCCCAAACCTATTATACAATCAAGTATATCCATTTCAACGAGTTTCTTTCGTAATTCTAATTCTTCATCACGAAATAGTACACCATGGGGGAAAAGAATCGCACATCTTCCCTGAGTTTCATTCATTGAAGCTATGATATGCTGAAGAAATGCATAATCAGCTCTTCCCTGAGGAGGTGTTCCCAAGAAATTACGTCCCCACTTATCATTCATGAATTTTTCACGATTCCATTCTTTGATTGAATAAGGAGGATTTGCCAGAACAATGTCGAACTTACGAAGATGGCTGCCATCCAAGAATGCAGGATGCTCCAACGTATCTGCACATGCAATCGAAAAATCTTCAACTCCATTCAAATAAAGATTCATTTGTGCAATAGAAGAAGTCAAGCCATTCACCTCTTGTCCGAACACCTGTACACTCTGCCACTCTGCACCTTTGTTGCGAAGATAGTCTAAACATTTAACCAACATACCCCCGGAACCACAAGTTGGGTCATAAATGCTTTCATTCGGTTGTGGCTGCAGTATCTCAGCCATAAGTTGAACGACTGTTCTATTCGTATAGAACTCCTGAGCAGTATTTCCGGCATCATCGGCAAACTTTCCAACAAGGTATTCGTATGCCTGCCCCATCTCATCGGCAGGACAAGCCTTTAGGCTCAACGTATATTTAGAAAAATCCTCAATCAACGAAGTAATGATATTATCAGGCATCTTCGCCTTATTGGTCCAGCCATCCTTAGGTCCGAAAATACCTTCTAATCCTCCGATTTTTCTACCATCCATTTCCTTAGCAGGATTGGCTTGCTCAATGGCAATAAATGCTTCGACTAATTTATTACCAACATTTTCCGTCACCTCACGAACATCTCTCCAGTGCGCACCATCAGGAATACGGATGGGGAGATCTTCTACTTGCATACCTGCATACTCAACTCCTCCTTCACACACAAAACCTTCAAACTGTTCATCATAAACATCGGAAATGCGTTTGAAAAAAAGCAAAGGGAAAATATACTCTTTATATCCAGCCGCATCAATCTGGCCACGCAAATGAGTGGCAGCTGCCCAAAGAAAACCTTTAAGTTCATCGAGCGTAATAGGGTCGTCCGGATGACGATATTGTTTTACTTTTTCTGCCATATTGATTATGCGTTAATGAGTAATGAAAATTCTTCCTCCAACCGCTTTACCTCTTCATATGCGTGCTTGAACTCAGCCAACACTTCCGCATAAGGACGAATTTCCTCCTTGTGGTAAACCACATAGCGATTGGGCGAAAGATTATACTCTTTATCTCTTATCTCCTGCAATGTAACGATTCGAGAATAGTCCTCTTCATCGGAGTAATTTTGATAAAGTGAATATAACCTATCTATATCATTCTCTTCTAAAATATTCTGCGCTCTCTTTTGAGTTAGAATTTTGGAACCATCTATCATCAAAATCCGTCCAAAATGATGAGCCGGTTTCATTCTTCGTATTATCAAAAAGCACGGTGAAAGTCCAGTACCATAAAACAATTTATCTCCTAAAGTCACAACAGCTTCAATCAAATCACTTTCGACTAACTGCTTTCGTATTTCAGTTTCTTGATTTCGGAACAAAATTCCTTGTGGCATTACAACAGCCATACGACCTTGCCCTGAAACCATAGAACATATCATGTGCTGAATCCATGCATAATCGCCACAACTATCACTCGGTGTACCGTATATATTGCGCTTATATTTATCTGAACTCCATTCTGTTGCTCCCCAATTTTCAAGAGAAAATGGAGGATTTGCTATAACACAATCGAATTTGGCGATATTACCACCTTGAAGAATTTTTGGGTCTCTCAATGTGTCGCCTTGCATTACATTAAAATCAGATGCACCATGAAGGAATAGATTCATTTTAGCAATGGCCGCATTCACGACATTCTTCTCTTGTCCAAATATACTTCCACAGCAAAGAGAATCATCGTGCATATATCGTATAGCTTCGATAAGCATTCCTCCACTACCGCAAGCAGGATCATATATAGTTTCACCAGGTTGCGGATCGAGAATATGTACTAATAATCTCACAACAGAACGAGGAGTATAAAACTCTCCGGCCTGGGCCTTACTGTCATCAGCAAACTTTTTTAATAGTATCTCGTAGGCATCACCCATTAGATCCGCAGGGTAATCCTTATTGCCAAGTTCTCGCTTTGATAGATGTTCTATCAGGTCACGAATCTTGCTATCATTGAGTATTGCTTTGTTAGTCCATTTCTGAGATGAAAACATAGATAGCACCCCATACAATGTATCTGGGTTTGCTATCTCTATCTGCCTCATAGCACCGACTATGGCAGCTCCAAGATTTTCTGTACGCTCTCGGACTTCTTGCCAATGACAACCATCAGGAATAACAAAACGATGTTGTTCTGGCAGAGATGCATACTCCTTATCACCACCACTTGATATTAAAGCTTCTTCTGTTTCTTCATCATAAACATCAGATATCCGCTTGTAATAAAGCAAAGGCGTGATATAATCCTTAAAATTATCTTGGCTTACAGGACCGCGTATTATATTACAGGCCTCAAACAAGAAATTGTATAAGTCCTGTGCACCTGTAAGCTCTTTATTTATTGTTTTTTTTGCCATCTAATAACTCTGTCAAATAGTGAATTTGAGATTCCTTTATTTCATTAACTCAACAACATCTTCCGGCAACATCACATTCTCGGAATCACCTTTCGGAGCGTTCTTAAGGAACAGCACCGGAACGATGGTGTAGTTCTTAGCAAACGGCAGCAGATTAGCTTTGCGGAGAAGTTCTGCTGTCAGTTGGTTGCCGTTCTCTTGGGTTGTCCATTTGCATTCGCCAACCAACAGATATTTTTTATCGAGCGATTCTGCCATCACATCAAATTCGACTTGTTCCGGCTTCTTGTCCTCATTGAGAACAGAACCCCACCAGCGTTTTGCCTTGCCATAAATCACTCCATTGACAATATTTCCTGTAACCGCATCCCGGCACAGTTTTTCCCATTGCATACTCACATACTCTGAGAAATGGGCGTTCAAAGCCTGTTCTATTGGCAAACGACGATCAAGTTCGATGAACGAACGATTAGGAACAACAAACTGATAGTAGAATGCCATAAACGGATCGGCAATCTTGTAGAGGCTCTTTTTCGCATTCTTTTCATCAATCCCGAACGGAACATCTTTTTCCAAAAAACCGAGATCAACAAGTTTCTTCAATGGACGCGACAGATTAGTTGCAGGTTCATTGCATCGTGCAGCAATTTCGGAAAGACGGTTTGCACCAGTACCGATATAAGACATTATTGTCGAAGTCTTGACTATATCCTTAACATCATCCTGAAACAGTTTTATCGGCTCCTCATAAAGAGCCCCATTTACAGAAAGGATATTATGCCACATGGCATCATCAAGCGAAATTCTGTTTTCCCTCAGTTCCCAATAACGCGGTACACCGCCCCATACTGCATACTCTTCAATGGCATTCATCGCATCAAGACTCAAAGCCTCCTGAATATACGGTAAACGTATTGGCGTAAGTCTCATTATCTCATCAGCACGACCATAGAGAGGCGCAGTAGAATCAAGGAACAGTCCATACATCATATTTTGTGATGAACCGCAAAGCACCAGGTTATACTTCAACTGCTTCTCATCAACAAGTTTCTGCAATACAGACGGCAGTTCCGGAGATTGTTCCACAAGATACGGAAACTCATCCAAGCATAGAGAGAAACGTTTGTTTGTCCGATAATTGACCGCACGAAACATGGATTCCCAATCCGGATATGTCAGTTTGTCGAAATCCGGGAATACTTGTGCTATCACTTTGGCGAGCAATGTCCTCTGATGCTGTCCTTCTGAACGGTCTGCAAGGAAGTAAATATCATTGTCCGACAACACCCTTTTGATAAGCGTTGATTTACCCAATCGTCTGCGACCGTACACTACGACTAACGAGGACTCCTCTCTCGCAAGAGCATCTTTCAGTCGTGCAGCTTCATCTATTCTATCAACAAATTTCATACGCCTTATTTATTATGCAATGCAAACATAATGATTTTGCGGCATAATGCAAATTTTCAAGACTTGTTTTTTATCTTCGCAGAACTATTTATGTATAGGAGAACATACGCTCTGTCCCTTTTTCAAGGCGCGTTTCTTTGGCTTCAAACTATTGATATGGATGCGTTTGATAATAATGTCGTAGAATCTTACAAAATGTCGAAATCTATTTTTTGTTGCAACCTCAGCGTGGAGAAATATTGGTCGGCCGGAAGATTCGATACCCACCAATCGAAAATCTCGTCGGTCGTGGCGTGGAAACGTTCCATGTAGCCGTTCGTGTCGATCAGATATTGAATACTGCGTTTTATGGCCCGTTCTACGCCGGGATAACGGCGGCGGTCTCTTGCTTTGTTTTTAACCGACGACATCGGACAGAAGATACAGCCGATACGTTGGTATCCCTCGTCGTATAACCGGCAATAGGGTAAGTTATTACCCCGAATGAAATTCCATACATCGGAATCCTGCCAGCGGTAAATTGGCGAGAGCATGATTTTATCTTTGCCTCCCACACACGCGAAATCCCGCTCTTTATTGCGGTTGAATTGGTCGAAGCTGCCGGAAAAGCGATGATTGCCGATTTGCACCTCGTTCCGCGCTGCTCGGCGTGGACTTTCAGCGGCTCGGATACCCAGCAGAGTTACGGTTCCGCCTCCGGCCTGTTCTTTCAAATAGGCGCAACAATAGCGCTTGGTGCGTATCGGCAGCATTTTTTTCTTCTCGATCAACTTGTAAATGTTGATTTCGGGACGATGTAATACGACATCGGGATATTGTGAGCGGACGAAACGCATCAGTTCCGGCGGGTCGATGGTCGTAATTTGCATGTGGGCCTTGAATTTCACTCCGGCCATCTTTGCGAGATGATATAATGCCACGCTGTCTTTCCCTCCCGAAAAAGCCAAGTGATACCCATCCGGCGACATACGCAGGGCCAACGTTTCTGCACGTCGTAGGAGTGCTATCGAGTAAGCGATTTTATGTTCGAGTGCTCCCATGTGCTCGTGGGGTTAAAACACCCTGCCGCGCATAGCAGGGCCACGGCATCAGCCGTTCTTTTCTACAAGTTTTTTGAAATGAGGATAAGGCCGGAACTGCGGTACTCGTTTAGCCGGAATCGACAACTGTTCGCCTTTGGTAATGTTCCGTCCGACTTTCGCCCGGCGTAGCCGGCTCTGGAAAACTCCGAACCCTCGTAAATAAACGCTATCGCCGGCAGCGACGTTTCTCTTAACGAGTTTCATCAAATCTTCCACGACAGACAGAACTTCCTGTGCGCTCATGCCTCGCTTCTCCGCGATCTGATCTACTAATTCTTTTTTCGTCATAGGTTTGTAAATAAATTGATTACGGCACTATTGCCTTATTTTATGTGCTGTTTGTGTCTTAAAACGACATCCATTCGGGCAAAAGAATTGAAGGTGGCGATCGCGCTGGTGTGGGTGGCCAGTACATCCCGACGGTTGGCGATGCTCTCCATAAGCCGTTCTATGTCGTGCCAATCCGATATTCTCTCCGTAATGCTCCGGCAATTCGCTAATGTCAGAGGACGTTCGAACTCGAACATGATGGGATAATTGCATCGTGTCCATAAAAACATTTTTTCATGTCGGGCCAATTCATTCCATCGGTGGCCGAATGAGGCAAGAGCGAGCCGGTCGTTTTCCGGCATGGTTTCCCCCCGCACCCCCTTCCCTTTCTTCAATACCGTGTGTATGTGTATCTGTTTTGCCATTATTCTCTTTATTCTTCTTTTCTTTCTTATCGGAAGGAATAGCCGTTTCTTCGGCAGATTGCGGTATATCTTCCGAATCATTCTGCATAAACCGGCATTTCTGCGTATTTTTTCGGATTTTCACGGAGGAATCGGCGATTCTTTCGGAATCATCGTCTATTGTTGCCGAATTATCGCCTATTTCTTCCGAAGAAATAAGCGAGTATTCAGCATCTATTCCGGCTTTACGCCGCAGAACCGCCATAATATCGAGATAACGGGCTTGAATTCCCCGTGAGGTCAGTAATTCACGGTGTTCGTAGAGCTGACGGTCGAACAATCCCAGTTCGATACAATCGCGGAAAATGTTGGAGGTACGGTCATCGTCCAATAGGCAGGTGTCAGCAATGTCAGCGATCAGGTCTTTGTCGGCAACGATATAATACCCTTTATCCCGATAAATTTCACAAAGCAAGGCGAGGTAAACGGCCAGTCCGTCGTTTTGCCAACGACGCATCAGCCGTTTTAATTTCCGGTCTTGGAATAGGTCGCAGTCCAACCGGAAATACATAAGTCCTCTTTTTACATTTCGCCCGGCCATCGGATTTCAGTTAGCGTAACTTTCCCAATTCAACAAGGCGTTTTACCGTGTCCAGCTCGATACGAGAATAGGTTACTTTGGAATTTCCCGTTCCCGGCTTGACCCGATGCACCCAGCCGCGATTGAGCCATGTACGCACGCAACTTTCACCGTAAATCCGATACGCTTCGCGTTGGGAAATTTCATCCTTAATCAATCCCAGTCGATTTAAGGCTATCGAGGCTCCGAGTGCGGCACTTTCCATGATTAGGGTCTTTTGTTCGTGTAAATCGTCCATAACGTCATAAGTATTCCTCAACTATTTTTGGATGCCGATGCTATCGAATAATCGTCGGATCTCGGTTCGGGAGAGTTTTGATCCGTTGGGTGCCGAGGTACAGAGAATGTAAAAATGCTTGTCTTTGGAACGGGTGCGGAATGTCAGGCCCCGTCGTTCCATGCGTGGAATAGCGTGGCGGGCATTGGTCAAAGCCTGGCCTTCCAGCGGAAATTTCCGAATTTCCCGAACGCTGAAACTACTCAAAATTTCACTCCATGTTCGGGGTAATTGTTCCGTTTTAATCGAATGTGTCTTACCGTTGTAGTCCATTTGTTATATCTCTTTTCAAGTGAGTGAAATATGTAAAAATCACACGTTTACGGTGAATACAAGTTACAAAATGAGCCGTGAATAGGAAAGGGATTTTTACAACTTGGACGTATCTGATAGACTGACAAATAAATAAAATGCGCCCTCCCGCATATTTGCCGGAGGGCGCAGAAATCAATAATTATATATTTTTACGATGCGACAGGGGCTTGTACGGACTTTTCCGGTGCTGTTTCATTTGAAATATATTTTGAATTAGTCAGCGAAACTTCGGTTTGATTGCTTTTTACAAAATCAATAACCGCACGATTGGCTTTATCGACGATGTTCCAATCTTCGGTGATATAAATGTGTGCCAATTTCTTTTCTTCTCGTGGAGAATGTCCGAGGGCGAAATCGACAATATCATCGCGGATGCCGCAATGATTCCATGCAATAGATGCCCATGTACGCCGGAAAGTATAGGTTTCCAAATCCGGAAAATTGATTACTTTTCCTACCCGTTTCAGTCCTTTGTTCACCTGTGCGTTGAATATATCGCTGTTTGCATATTTACGATGAAATTCAAACAGGCGTACTCCCGTAGGATCGCGGTATTTTTCAATTAACGCCAATGCCTCCGGCTCGATTCGAATGTCGATTTTCGCTTTATCCTGTCGCCGATTTTTTGTTTTGGTACGGTTATAAATTAAGCGTCCATTTTGGATGCCGGTACAGTTATATAAATCAACCGTGTTTATTCCGATCAAGAAGAATGATAGCAAGCCGATGTCTCTACCTAAATTTCTAATGTTATAATCGCCTCGGCGCTGGAATGTATCGTCGTCTGGAACATTGAAAACGGCTCGTAATTGCTCTAATGTCATCGGCTTTTTTTCAGTCCGAGGAATCGGGGGAACTTTGGTTCGAGAGAATGGGGAGAGAGGAATGCGGATAACACCGATGTCTTCATCGTTATACTCGGCTTTGGCTACATTGTGCAATGCTTTCAATGTGGCACAATACAACGACGGACTGCGTCGGCCTTTTTTATGGCCTGCGCGGGGCTTTTCGTTTTCGAGGAAAGTGATAAACTGTTTTACGACTCTGGATGTTATTTTGTTAATATCAATTTTATTCCGCCGAAGAAATCGCACAAATGCGTTAAGTGCACATTGATACATGTCCGCATTGCCTTTATGGTCGTTATCTCGTAATTGTTGAATATGCCGCCTCCCAAAAGCGATAAAATCCAATTTGAAATTTTCATCCTCTTTATAATTCTTGATAAGTTCTACGATCTGATCTACATTCATCGTCTCGATTTTGTCTGCGCACTTATTGCAGATTTTCCGGTATTCGTCGATAATAGGCATCGTATCTCGGACATAGGAGGTGCCGCGCTTGAAATCGAATTTTTCGTTTACCTCGGAAGAGCTCGCGTAATAGCAGGTCGGAATATACCGGGATTGTTTGTTGTGGGTGATCCGAATCTTTACTCTGAAAACTCCGTCCGCTTTTTTGTAGCGGGGATGGATAACGGTCTTAAAAGTCGGCATACGGCTAAAAATTTTGGAAAACTATTAGAAAACTTTTTACTTCAAATGTACCTTTCAAATGCTGAAAATGCAATAAAAAACGGTGTCTGAACGTAAGTCAGACACCGCTAATTAGTTAAAATTCAGTGCAAATGAATTATTTATGTAAATTTTGCCGTTTCCGTTTTTGCGCCGTTTAGCAAACTGGTGGTTTCAGCCACTCACCCAACTCTCCAAACCCTCTTTTTTCTCAAAGAGTGGTGCAAATATAGGACAATTTTGCGGACTTCCAAAATAAAACAACCCAAAAATCATGCAGGTTCCCGCTTTCGACTATCTACGGCCGGGTATTCCACGCCGACGAAGTCTGATAAAGGCTGATCGCCCGGTCGAGCAGTTCCTGCGAGGGGATGCCTTCCTCCAGCACGAGGTTGTAGCGGTCTTCCTCCGTGGGTGAAATCCGGTACTGTTCCGCCCGGTTGACGGGTGAAAGTACGGTGAATACGTCGCCTTCGAGATAACCCAGGTCCTGATAGGTGGCGACGAAGGCCCGTTCCCGGAAATCGTCGGACAATGCGTCCTGACCGAAGAAATGGGAGTCGTAATCCATCCCCAGCAGCGAGAAGAGCGTCGGCATCAGGTCGATTTGGGACACCACCTTGTCCACCTGCCGGGGCGCGATGAGTCCCGGAGCGAATATCAGGGCGGGAATGTGGTATTTCTCGAGCGGGATTTCGGTTTTGCCGGCACTCGAGGCGCAATGATCGGCCGTGACGACGAAAACCGTGTTGGCGAACCAGGGTTGGCGGCTGGCCTCTTCGAAGAAGCGTCCCAGTGCGTAGTCGGTGTACATGACGCCTCCGGAGCGCAGTTTCGCATCGTTCGGAATCGGAATCCGGCCTGCCGGGTAGGTGTAGGGCCGGTGGTTGCTGACCGTCATGACGTGGGCGAAGAAGGGCTTGCCGCTCTGCGCGTCTTCGTTGAGCGTGCGGATGACCTTGCGGTAGGCGTCTTCGTCGCATACGCCCCAGATGTTGGCGAAGGTGATTTCCCCGGGCTCGTACTGCCGT
>OLXT01000402.1_pt1 | contig 21268 bp, 32 predicted proteins | sample 1673931 | NCBI WGS metagenome assembly OLXT01 (sample SAMEA103958134, study PRJEB25191) | human gut metagenome | reverse complement strand
AGCGCCCGTCGGGCCCGTGGGGCCGATCTCACCGGCTACGCCCTGCGCGCCCTGGTCGCCCTTTGGCCCGGTCGGGCCGGTGGGACCTTGCGCGCCCTGTAGCGGGCCGTCATTAATCCACGTGGGCACACCGTTGACGTTGGTGTATGTGTATACATCATAAGGCGCAGCCGCTCCAACATAGTAGTTGTCGCCTATATTAGGCGAGGGGACAGCCTGCTGCAATGCTTCCAGCGTGTCATACTGTCCGAGGATATCAAGGCCGGTGCCGCGCTCACCCTGCGGGCCGGTCGGACCGGTCGGGCCCGTCGGGCCGGTTATACCCTGCGGGCCTTGTGGGCCGGTTGGGCCAGTCTCGCCGGTGTTGCCAATAGGTCCGGTCGGGCCAGTCGGTCCGGTCGCTCCGGTCAAGCCTGTTGCGCCCGTTTCGCCCTGTATGCCCTGCGGGCCAGTGGGGCCGGTCGGGCCAATAGCGCCCGTTGCGCCGGTTTCACCCGTTGGACCGGTCGGACCGATTGCTGGGTCGCCGGTATCCTCGTAAGCCTGTGTGTCTGCGTTCCACGTCCACCACGTTCCATCTTGGATTATGGGCGGCTTGCCGGAATACTGCTGCGCGGTCGAGGCGCTGTCAGCGGCGTCGGCTGCGCTATCTTGCGCCGTTTTTGCGGATGCCGCCGCCTTCGTAGCGCTGCCCGCGGCGGCGGCAGCCGAGCCGCTCGCGGCGGTGGCGTAGGGCTGCACAGTATCTACGGCAAAGCCTTTCCACAACGCACCGGAGGCGGACATAGCCGCCCCCTGCTGCTCGACTACGAATAGCGAGTTATCGTCAACGCTTGTCGTCGCTGGCAGGCTGCTTATCTGTTTGTCGGCCATTGTCCACCTCCTGTATAAGCTCTCTCAGTTGCATACGGATACCCGCAATAACGTCAACGGCGTCGCCCGAGACAGACAACGCCGAAATCATGGTGTATATATTGACTAGCTTATCTTTCATACTGCCTCCAGCTCTGATACACGTTTCTTAAGCGCCTGTATCTGCGCGATACATAACGCTATAAGCTCTTCGTAACGCACACCGTACCTGTATTTGCCTTCAATGATATGCCCCTGCTTATCTTCAAGCGGAGATTTGATAAACGTCGCAAAATCCGTACTGGTTAAGCCGCAACTGCCCAGGGATTCTTCTATATCCTGAGAAATCAACCCAGTGTGTGTTCTCCCGGATGTACCATCTTTATACTTAAAGGATGCGGGCTTGAGCGCGTCGAAAATAGCGTCATAGGCAGATACATCATAGTTAATATCTGTCTTTTCCCGCCTGTCGGACGTGCTTATAGAGGGCGTCGTTGCGTACAACTGTGACCATCTGGACGATGCAGTCCCGCACGAATACGCGCCATCACCGCCCGGCTGTATATTCGAGCCAAAAACCACATTGCTGGCTACGTTGACGTAAGCCCTCGTGCTGCCCTCTATCCATACAACACCGCTGTTGGCCTTGATTCTAAGCGCCGCACCCGATGAAAGCTGCACAGAGTAAGAACCCGACGTGGCAGACGCAAGTGAAAGCGTCCCCGCCGCGCTGCCGGAATTATTGAGCAGCTGTATAGTGCCGCCGCGCAGCGTGGAGGCAGTAACCGTCCCAGCCATAATGGAGCTGCCGTTAATCTGTGTGCTGCCGGGATATGTCCATCCCGCGACGCGAGTGCTTACGCTGTTGGCCGTGCTCTGCGCGCTGTTGGCTGTAGACTGCGCACTGTCAGCCGCGTTTTGGGCGCTGTTAACCTTGCCCTGCGCGTCCAACGCCAAATCGCTCCACGTTATAGCGCCAGTCATGTTGATTTGGTTGGCGCTTAACGTGCCGTCTATGTTGGCCGCGTTGACGTGCAGCTCGTCGGCGTCGATTTTGCCGCCGTCGATTAGAGTTGTTCCGCCCGGCCCCTCTATGGTTACGCCATCAATAGTAACTTTGAGCTGCGCGTATTGGTTCTCAAGGCCGTCAACTCGCAGCCCTATTTCCTCCGAGGTCTTTGAGATTTCGCTGCGCGTCTGTGCTATCTGCCGGTTAATATCGCTCTGCTGTTGCGACACATACGGGTACTCGCTCTCTATTTCCTCCTGCCCGGGCGCGCCTATATCCGCCGTCATGAGACTGTCAAACGTGGTGTCCATTTGAGCGAGGACGGTATATACCCCGCCCACTGTTACCGCATCGCCCAGCTCCGCCGCGGGGTCAATGAGCGCGTCCGTCGCCGTCGCCGGTTGATACGCATAGCCCCCGAGCGAGGACAAGAGATTATTAGCCATAGCCTGAGTACCATACGGGCAAGTTATCTCCAACGTGCGCCCCGTATCGTTCCCGGCTTCGTAGTAGTTCTCGCTGTCTACGAGTAAGATGATTTTCGAAATCGGCTCGAACTGAGGCGACGTTTCCAGCCCCCCGGCTCTCGTGCCGACGAATACGCTGTCAGACAAGGATGCGGTCACCTCCAAATGTTATCCAGTCCCCGTCCTCGTCGCAGAGGTAATTTGTCTCCGTTGGCAGGTCGTTCAGCCCGACGAGCCAAAGCTCGCCCACATCCGACATTATCCAGTTGCCGCCGTGCGCCGCCGCTATGAATCTCAACACGTCCCTGAGCGTATAGTCGTTCGCGGGATAATCTACGGTGTACGAGCTGTTTAACACCGTCCTCGCGTCGATTTCAACCCCCATGATGTTAGCGATAATATCTACTACCTGCGTCATTGGCATCGGGAATTCAAGCGACTGGTCGGGCGTCCAGATTTGCTCAGATTTGAGCATATCGTCGTAGCCATGTATAGTAAGAAGCCCGGAGTCAACGCTCCGGGTGTCGATATAGAACACGCCCTTCTGTATCCACTCAGATGTTTGTGTCCCGTTGGAAATGCGATAATACGGAATGAGCTTCGCCATCTTAGGGATGGTTTTAGAAATGTTCCAGAGGGAGAGATTAATTTCTCTTGACACGGCGCTACCGACGGACAGTGTACCATCAGCAAACAGCCCGCCGGTAGTAGTGAGGCTAACAATAGCATCCTCGCCGTAATCCGTTCCTGCTATGTTGATTTTTCGCTCGGCGTAGTGCTCGCCGGACATTATCTGCTGATATAGCGCGCTTACTGTCTGCATCAGCGCGCCTCCAGTGAGAACCCAGCACCCGAATAATAGGTGTTGCCGCCACGGACGGTTTTAGCTCCATAGCTCAAATCTGATACATAGAATGTGTTTGTATTGAGCACTCCGTCCCCTGTAGTATACTGCACCGACGCCGGGACGGCGCTGTATAGTGCTGCGGTCAGCAGAGCGAGCGTGTTGTCCCGAAGTTCTACAAGCCCCACGTCCATTGTCAGCTTGCGTATTTGCGAGCGGTAGAGCGTACCGTCAAGGGTTATAACGTCCCGGCTCTGCCGGTATGTCTCGCCGAATGTCAGCCCGTCCTCTACCAGCCACGGGGAGAAGTCCTGCCCATTGATAATGAGTTTAAGCTGCATACGCCCACCTCATATCGTTGGCACAAGGCCGTTTGCGCGGATAGTATTGTTCTGCTGCCGGGTTATAAGCTGGCCGACTTTGCGACCATCCATGTAGACCACAGCGCCGCTCAGTGCGCGGGATACCGCGCCAGCGAAATCCGCCGCCCCGGTCGAGGCGTAGCCGCTCAAGCTAGAGCCCCCGGCCACGCTCACGTTGCCGCTCACTTCCGGCACAAGACCATTCATTGCGCGGTTAAGCTGGCGTTCGATTGTTCCCATCTCGTCCTCAAAACCTGCGCCGACACCAAGCGCCATATTAGCGCCTACTTCATCAGCAAACACTCGAGACGGCGAATTGATACCGAGGAAATTTTTAACCGAATCCACGACACCGTTAAACCAGCCTGTAATTTTGCCTATTAGCCAACTGCCAGCGTTTGTAATGCCTTGCCAAATGCCCTCGACAATACTACGACCAACATCAAGTATGCTCCCCAGCAGGTTACCAATACCCGAAACAATAGCCTCAATTATTTGCGGCAAAGCTGCTACAAGATCAGGTATTGCCCCGATAATGCCTTCAATTAGATTTGTGAGGATATCTACACCGCTTTGCAATATTGTCGGAAGATTACTCACGATAAAATTCACAAAAGCGGCTATTACCTGCGGGAGCTGTGCTACAAAATCCGGGATAGCGCCAATAAGGCCATCAACAAAATTGTTGAGCACCGTCACGCCCTGCTGGAGGATGTTAGGAAGCTCGCTCGATATGTAATTGATAAACTCCGTTATAATTGCTGGAAGCTGCGCGACGAACTGAGGAATAGCGCTCAATATGCCGTTCGCAAGTTCGAGAATAATCTGCGTACCGGTAACAAGCAGTTGCGGCAGTGCAATCAAAATGCCCTGCACTATGTCCCCCAATATCTGGCTTCCCGCCTGGATAACCTGCGGGGCCAGCTCGCCGACAGAAGCAATAAACTGCTGTAATGCTGTGCCGAAGCTTTCTCCGCTTCCCTCGCCTGTAAGAAGCGCGTTGAAAGAATCGACTATGCCGCGAAGCGCGGGGCCGAGCGCGTTCGTCAATTGGTTCTTGATGTTCGCGATTGTCCCGCCGAGGCTCGCAAGCGTCCTGTCCATAGCCGCCTGATTTTCTCGGGCTTCTATGAGCGTGGCATTATTTCGCTCAAACGCCGCCGCCGCGTCGTCATACTGCCCAGCGAGCGTCTCCATAATGAGCGTGTTTCGCTCGCTCTCCGTGGAGCACTGCGCTAGCTTCTCGTTGAACTCGTCCTCAGATATGCCCACCCAGTTAAGAGCATCGGCAAGCACACCCGTGACCGTGCCGACGTTGGCAGTCTCATTAGCGGCCTCGATAAGTCCCTCAATTGGGAGGGAGTCGCCGAACGTGCCGTTGACGCCAGCCGCTATCTCCGTCCATGTAGCGACATCTTCCTCGTTCTCGGCCAACTGCGCCAAGAGCTGTGAGGCCTCGGTCGCCCTGTCAGTGTCGCCGAGGATGGAGTAGAACCCGTCATACGCGGCCTCGGCAGTTTCAGCCGAGTACCCGGCATTTTCAAACGCCGTATTCAACCGGCCTTGCGCCTGCCGGAATTCCTCGGTGCTCTCGTCAAGGTTCCAGATTGAGCTAACCAGATTGCTAACCGCTGAGACAGCCGCCTGTATGCCGCTTGATATGAGATTGCCCATTGCTACGGTCATAGCGGACAGTTTGCTTCCCACACTGTCTGCCGAATCGCCCAAATCCTCAAGGGCATTATCCGCGTCACCCGTGGCGTTTTCTAATTTGTCGAGGGCGGTATTATTCTTGTTTATCTGTCCGCGCAGCTTGTTTAGCTCGGTTTCAGTCGCATTTACCGTTCGCTGCCACTTTTGTGTTCGAGAATCGGCCTCGCCGTACAGCTGCGTCGATTTATCGAGCATATTACGCTGCGCAGTCAGCCGTTTTTCAAGCTCTGTTACCGTGCGGTTGAGGATGTCGTTCTTTTTGGAGAGCGATTCAATGGACTCGCCCTCGGCGTCGGCGGCGGAGGCGACAACCTTGAACTCGCTGCCCAGAGTTTTTATGTTTTCGGTTATCTGCTGGATTTCTTTACGGAATTGAGCCTCGCCGTCAATTCCTATTTTGGGGCCAATATCATAAGGCATAGTCTCACCGCCCTTTGTAGCGCGTCATCTGCTCGAACAGCGAGCCAGACGGACGTGTTAATTCTTTCGCGCCGCACTCCGCTATCTGCCAACACGCGATTTGGTCAAACACCCTGCCCATAGGGAGGTTTTGAGCCTCAAACCGTGTAAGCCCGGCTTTGGCGGCGTTATAATAGAGCCACGCAGAGCTTATTTCCCCTGCGTGGCCCCCGCGTTTTTTGTTTTCGTCTCCACCTCACGCCCCATGTCGGTGCGGATAGTCTCAAATATGGCCTTGATTGCCGTGCCGTCGGTAATATCTATCAGGTCGCCCGGCTTGCACGTAAGCTCCGGCGGGACATCCTGCCCCATGTAAGTGGCATATATGCGCCCGGCTTTCATGAGGATTTCGATAATATCATTGGTGGCGCGTGCAATCTCGGCGATATTCCCGCTACTCAGCGCCTTGTCCATGTTGGAGAGGTCGCCGAAGCGTTCCGTGAGTTCCTCCGTCGCCGTGAGCGAGAGGCACATCGGGTATTTGTTGCCCCCTAATTCGATGTAACTAATTCTCATTAGGTGCTCTCCGGGGGCGCGGTGGTCAGGTATTTAGTCAGATACTGTATAGCCGCCGCCTGAGACGGAAATACAGCCTGCTCAAACCACGCATTAGTACCGTCGCCCTCAAGCCCGGTGACAGTACCCTCAATTTCGGGCGTCTGCCACTCTATAGATTCGCCCATCGTCTGAGCCTCCATAGCGGGCATGGAGAACATAACGCGGCGGTAGATAATTACCTCATGATTTCTGACGCCGTCCTCCTGATTCATACGGATGAACGCCACGCCCAGCGGCGCGGACTGCTCATTACCAGTGTATTTAAGGGATGTACCCTTCACCGTTTCGCCGGGGCTTGTGCCGACAGTAACTTGAACGTCCTGCACCGTCAGGCCGAACATATCAGCCGCCGCCGCCTGAGTGAGGCGGTCGAGCGTCAGGGTGAGAGTACCGCCGGACGCGCCGGACGCGTCATTCTCGGCAACAGCGTTATTAGCGTACAGAGGGTTATCGTCCGGGGTGGTAGGCTCGAAGGACGCAGAGATTGCCTTGCCCATCGTTTTAAGCCCGCCCGTGTAGCCGGTGACAACACCATCTTCAACCGTAGCTTTGGCGTAATACACACCATACAGGCCAATTCCAGCCATTAGTTAGCCTCCATTCATTTAGCTATTTTTTCGATTTCTTCATCGAGCACGCGCTTCATCTCAGTCTCTGCCGCTTTCCGGCTGCGCGTAGTCGCCGGACGGATAAACGGCTTTTTCTGCTTCCAGCTTGTCCCAGATTCTACACCTCGGGCTACAAGCTGGTTAGGCTGACCCTGCGGGTACATCTCCGTGCGGGTGCGGTTGTAGCCGTCAAAGCCCAGCTTGACATTGAGATAGCCGCTATCATCTTGCAGCTTGGATATGCCGAACCCGTCCAGCAGCCCCGCTTTCTGCACAGCAGTAACGCCGCCGGGGAGAGGATTAGTGTCGGTGCCGTAGCCGGTGACAACCGGCAGTGATTGTATGCCTTGCTTCACCGCGTCGGCGACAATTCCGGCACCGGCGTAGACCGCGCGGCCTATCATATCATCAGTCGCGCCCTCCAGCCTGGAAAGCATCAGCTCATAATCTTTAAGCCCCGGGAACGTAATCTTAGCCATACTGCCACACCCACTCAAAATGAATAAGCCCGGTATCTTCCTCGTACTGCACCGAGTTGAGATAATAAGCGGCTCCGATACCCTCCAAAGCAGAAGGGACGGCCTGTATTAGGTCGTCCCCCTCAGTCTTGGTGAACAGGTCTATTGTCCCCTCGTAGCATCGCTCGGCGTGTACGTTGTCAGCGGTAAGGTCGTTGTCGCTATCCTCAGCCCATACAAGATAAGGCGGCGTAGTGCCGGGCTTAGCAAAGTAGTGATAGCAGCTGTCAGTCAGTGCCGCCAGCGCCTGTCGTAAGTTGTCCAGCATCTATCGCATCATCCCTTTCGAGCGTGAGGTCGGTGACCGGGAGGCCGTCATCATCAAGCACCTGCTGGAGCTGGATAATTCTATAGGCGTTCCCGTCCTCGTGCGAATACGGTGAGAGGATTATTCTGTCGTCGGCGGGTTTCAGCTCATACGTCCGCTGCACCCTGACCATCGCGTCAACGCGGTTGTCGTGCTGCATCGCCGTATAATAGCGCTGTATGCCGACGGTCCTGTCCTCGTAGTAGCTGCCCCAGATCTGTGCGTACTTGAGCACAGGCATGGACCCGGCGGGAGACGTATTAGTCCCCCGCCATACTGTCAAAGTCCCACTGTCAAGCATTGCCGCTCACCTTCTGCGAGAACAGCCGATTGTTGAGCGTCCAGCGCAGCATTCGCGGCATCGGCTCGGTGGTGGCGCGCTTGCGCACAAGGTACGCCGCGTACATCTCAATGAGCTGTCCGTCCTCTATGCTTTCAGTGAGCGCTATGCCCTCACGGGTTATAAACTGCCTTGCCGCGCTTATGCACTGCTGCAAGTACGCTTTTCGCGCGTCGCTCGGAAACAGTTCGCCGAGGTCAACTTGCAGCATAGTCAATATCTCGGCGTTAGTCATATCAGCCAGCCGCGCCGGTCACGGTGACGGTGTAGACACGGACGGCGTTACCCTGGGTCACGGTGACAGTGATAGTGTTGGACGCAGACGCGGTGAGCGTCGCAGTGCCGCCGTTGCGCACGTTCTTACCGTTAACGGCAATGGCAACTTTAGCGCCCGCCTGTGCCGGGGTGGCCTCGACCTTGGCGCTGTTGTTGGAGGCGGTGCCGCCGTTGTAGCTGTAAGTAGTGGAGGCGAAGGTCGGGCTGAGGGTCACGCCCGCAATGCTCAGGCTGGAGAGCTGGGCGTCGTTGGCGGTATCGGCGGCGAAGTCCATCGCGGTCGTCACGGCGGTGTTGTTGATGTTGATAGCCACGAACGCGCCGGGGATTATCGGCTGGCCGTCCGCCCTCTGCTTGGCGCGGAACACGGTATTGTCCTGGAGGAACTGCACCTCATAGCTGGACTCAATCATAAGCCCGCTGCGCATAGCAAGGAGATACAGGTCGCCATAGCCGCCGACAATGTCGCCATCCGGCATGAACTCGAGGATATCCACATCGCCGGTGATGATGGGCAGCACGCCGAAGATGTTCGCGGCAACGTCACCGGTCGCAGTGAAGGTGATGACCTTGGAACGCAGCGTCGCGTAGGTCTTGGAATTCATGGCCCAGAACATATTGCCGCGAGAGTAGCGGGTATAGGTCGCGCCGGTGGCCTGCATGAGTTCAGCCCAGAACTCCGCGCCGGTCACGCCTTCGCCGCCAATCTCAAGGATGTTGCTGTCGTGGAGGTCAACCCACTCGGGGGCAGTAGCGGGGTAATCGCTGGGCTTGGTAGGCTGAGCGAGGCGGGTGACAATGCCGAGAGGCATTTTGGACGCGCTGCCCTTGCCGTAGAGTATGGCCTTGTCCATAGCGTAGCCGATGGACTCGGAGAGCATCTCGACTATCCAGCCGGACAGGTCGATATCGCTGTCATCGAGGAGGCTATTGCACACAGGCACATAGCCCGCGACCTTGTAACCGTCAAGAGTAACCTGGTTAAACACAAAGTTCAGCTCGTTGATAGCGCCGCACATCTCCGTCCAAACGGCCTCGGGAACAGTACCGGCGATAGTCTGGCGAGCCTGCCCGCTCACATTGCGCACACGCACACGGTTGAGCAACTTAGAATATCTGTACATATTCTCGGCGATAAGGTCGAGAAAAACAACGGGGATGGTCAGCTCAGCGCCGGTTATAGCGCGGTTAGTACCCTTCATGCTGCGCAGCTGGGCAAGGAAATCTTTAACCTCGTCACGCTGGACAATGCCGCTCCTCACTTCCTCGGGCAGGGCGTCAAAAGCCCTGCGGCTCATGGGCAGGGCGCGGATGTTGATGGTGGTCTGCACCTTGTTATCAGTCCTTTCAATAATTTTGGTTTTGGCCTCGCGCGTCGGTGCGTCCGCCTCAGCAGCCGCGAGGTCGGCTTCAAGCTGCTCTATTTCGGCGGACAGAGTATTTACGTTCTGGTCGTGCTCCGCTTTGGCGGACTCGTACTTGTCAATTTCCTCAGTCACGGCGGACTGCTCGTCCTCGGTCTGCGCCTCGGCAATAGCCTGTTCCAGTTCCGCCTCGCGGGTCTCGAACTCGGCGTCTCGCTCGCGGAGTTTTTCAAGCTCCGCCCTTTTGAGGTCAATCGACCTTTTGAGCATGAGTGTTTTGAGCATCAGTTATCTCCTTTCAATCGTTTAAGCATTTCTACGCGCCACGCTTCGCGGCGCTTGACTCTGGCCTGTTCAAGCTGCTCCATTGACCGCGCCTGTATGCTGGTCGCGGAGTAAGCGGGGAATGTGCACGGGCTGACTTCATACAGCGGGTCTACCTCACGTATAACCGTGTGATATACGCCGTCATCGTCCCACCACTCATCTTGACGTGCAATGTCAAAGCCAAAAGAACAGCCCTCAACGTCGCCGCGAGAAACACGGGCGTATGCGTTAAGGGCTTCGGTATCGGCTTCGTTTATTTCTATGGAACCCCACAGGCCGACGTCATCCTCTCGGAGAGTGAGCGTGTTGTTTGCGGTGCTGCCCAAGACGATGTTGGAATCGTGGTTCCACAGCGCTTTAGTGCCGCCTCCTTCGCTCAGATACCGGGCGAAAGCTCCAGGCGCTATCATCTCCACCCAGCCCGCACAAATGTCATACGGACTGTTAAACACAGAGAAATAGCCCTCCAGGTATCGCTTGCCGTCTCCGGCCTCGCGCGTTTTCATATCCTGCATTTTGATGTATCTGCGTTCCGTTTCACTCACCTCCTCCAGTCAATTTAGATTGGTCGCCCAGCCGGTCAGCCGGGATGTAGTTTTCCAGCGCCAACAGCTCGTCCATATCAGCATCAGGCGGCAGCCCCGCCCAGTCACGCCACTCGTTGCGGCGCATCGCCATACGATCAACCATCTCAGCGCCAGCGGAAACAATCTCAGGCAGGGAATAGTTGTAAAGGCTCCGGGGATTGAACCTGAGATACAAATCTGGAGAGTACAAGAGCTTTTTAGTCAGCTCCTGTTCTATCAACTTCGCCAGCGGCATTATGGTGGAGTTGATAAAGTTGTTCCATGCGTCCCGCTGGAAGTCACCCACACCGAGGACGAACGGCGGTACACCCAAAATAGAGGCCACTGTCCGCTTGTCCAGCGTCATCATGTCGGCGAGCGCGAGGTCGGAGAGGGACAAGGGCTTGACCTGCTCAACGGAGAACTGCTCCGCGGGGATAAGCCACGGCTCCCCGGCCTGCGCCGTGTTGACATAGCTATCAAGCAGCTTCTGCCGTCCTTCGGGGGAACTGAACTCATCCGTTAGCGCGTCAACCTTGACAATCAGGCTCGGCTTCCATTTACTCTCCATGAAGCCCTTTTCGGTTTTCATGCCCTGTTTGAGGTTGTTGGCTACATCCGCAAGTGACACCCTGTACCCCGTGCCGAGCCACGGATAATAGCTATCCGGGTTGAGCACAAAGTGTATTACCCTGTCCGGGTCGTAAGTCTTGCCGCCGATGATGACCTTGTAGCTCCAGTTGTCGGCGGGAGTGAAGCTGACCAGTGTGGCGGGTATTGGTATCAGGTCGCGGATAATCCCCGCCCTCGTGCTCGGATATACAACACAGTTGCCGTTGCCCTCCAAGAAAAGAGTGCGGACAATCCATGTAATGAACGTCGAGCGCGTCATTGTCGAGCACGGGTCAATATCTAATTTCCGGGACAGTGCGTCCCTGACTCTCTCGTCGCCGTGATCGGTGTTCCGCATGAGGTGGAGCGTCATTGATGCAATCAGCCGTGCTATCGCGTCCACTCCTGCGGCGATTTCCGGGTTATGCGCGAGGTTCGTATAGCCCTGGCAGCACAACGCGTCCCAGGCCTCCGGCGCACAAATAAAAGCCGCGCTACGCTTCTGCGTCGGCTCGGCTCTCGCTTTCTGTCTGCGTTTACTCATTTCTCACCCCACCACTCCTTACCTTTCTTTTGGCGTTCAAGATTTTCGAGGTATCGGATGCAAGCAAAAACCGAAGCGTCGAACAAGTCAATTCGATGCTCCGGTTGAACTTTGTCATATTGAATCATGTCATCGGTTTTCTCAACGGCTCGAACATTCTCAACGCAATACTCAAACGCCTCTGAATGTAGGTAGTAAAGAGCGCCGTCCTTCGCCGCCGTTTCGATGTGTCTAAACCCCTCGCTTTTGCGGTAATAATACTGCGGCTGGTCAATGACCTTGAATCCGGCCTCTTTCATGCCGATAAAATACTCGCGACAGAATTTACGGTCATGACCGACCTGCCGGATTTTAAACCCACGTTTGCGCATCTCTACAAACCAGTTTACTACGTCCGCATGGTTGACCGTCGGGCTATTGCACAACGTGAGCCAGCCATCGTCTGCCCAGCCAAACAGCGGTATATTGTCCTGGTCCGCTTTGACGTGCGCAGCGACGACAGGGAAAAATGCGTGTGTGATAATTATATCCGTGCCCTTGTAGTTGCCGAAAAGCGCCGCGGCGGTGAGGTCGTGCAGCTTGGACAGGTCCGCGCCGCCGTACCAGTCAATCGGCATTTTGGCGAGCTGGTCGAGCGTCCAGTCATATTGGCTATCACTTTTGCGGAACTCGTCTATATCAAAATAGGCCGTCATCGCGTTCGAGTACACATTAAGGCTTTTAGCGAAGAAGTCCTTGCGCTGCTGTGGGTCATTCTGGGCTTGCAGCGCGTCATTCAGGATTTCCTCTGGCCGGATGGTCACTCCGTAGGAAGGGTTGGCCATCTCATGGATTTTTGGATCTGTAAAGTCCACAGTGCCGTCCTTCACACCTTCCGGCGCGCAGCACATGAACACAAAATATTGCTCGTCCTTCACTGTGCCATTGAGTATCTTCCGGCAGTACTTCAAGCGCTGCCCAAGAAATGCCTGCTCATTATCGCCCGCCGTGGATATGCCTATCAGGAGCTTGTTGGTGTAGGCCTTCATGGCCTCCTTGAACAGGTTGTATTGCTTCGGTTGCTTAAAGGCGTGAATCTCCAATATGTTACCGTAAGGGCTTTTTATCCCTTACTTCTTGCGGTTTCCCGCAAGTTCGGCGTACATCATCACCCCATAGGGTGTCGGTCACTCTTGGAGGGATTTTATTCTGCAAGCAGGTTCACCCTCTACGCTCTACGATGTCGCGGGCGCTTTAGTTCCCGCGATTATCACGGTATTCACATGACTTAAATATCTTTCGTCCATCTGGTGATAGTGGTTCTGGCAAATCCGAGTTCTTTTGCAATGTCCTTTACCATCATACCGGATTTTCTCATGCTAATTGCTCTTTCTTTCGTTTCTTTCTTTTGTTTGTTATAAGTGGAACTTATCATATTCACATACACAGAAGATGTAATGCCGTACTTTTTCACGATTTCATCCTTTGGCACTCCGTTCAAGAAATCATCAACAACCCGTTTCTTTAGGTTTGCTTTTCTCCCAGAATCCGTGTAGTATTCAGACCGATACCCTAATACCCTTGCAACTGTAGCAGGAGTGCAACCCACATTTTTTGATATGGCGGCCCTGCTTTCCCCTTGTTCATTTAGCTCTCTTATCTTTTTGTCTCGGTCTTTTCTGCTCGTTTTTGTAAGCGAAATCAAGGATTCATTTAGGTCGCTGCGAACATATCCCCAGTTTTTGCACATCTTAATTTTGTTGACAGCAGAAATCGTTAATTTATACTCACTTGCCAAACGAGAAACCTTTTCTCCACCGGCAAGTCGTTCCTTTATGCTTGCAACATCTTCCTCTGACAGTTCTGTGTGCAAGCCACGGTTTCTACCTCTTAAAATATCAATGTGCTCTTTTGGCAATTTTTTCCCAAACATTGGGTTGTTCTTTCCGCGTTTCTTTTCCTTTGTTTCTTCGCTTACTTCCTTTCCGGGGTTACCTCCAGATTCAAGGTTATACCCAACAAGCGGATTCATAGAATTAAGCCTTGCTATCCATTCTTTTTCCACTTTGTCGAGATCGTCAATAGAGCACTCCTGCAATACAGAAAACTCAAAACTTTTCTCTCCGTACTTATCGAACGCTCTTTGAAGGTAGTGGTTGTGATGTGTTCCTCGGCGCAGGTTCCGCAAGTGATCGTATCGCCTGCGGTCTAAATCAATCGTTTGACCTATATAGATTTTCTCGTTTTCTATGCACTTAATTTGATAAACTCCAGATCGTTTCATGTATAACACCTCAATAGTATTATACACTATTTAATCGCAATTAGCAATATTTAAGTTTTAGCGTTCACCGTTATTGACCGATTTTCACCGCGCCATTTCTGACGCGGGGGACAAAACTCTATCCGCTATCGCTATATTACAGTTTAGCGAGTCTTGCGCGTCTGGATTCGCCGCCAGCGCCCTGATATAAAATGAGCCATCGCCTAAATCTGCCTCTATACTGTGCTCGTTGTTGTTATCAATGACCCTGACGGCTCCGCCATCTTTGATATCTTCACCCATCCGGTTGATGTTGTAAGCCAGGAAATTAAAACTCTCAAGCGACTGCATCAATGCCGCCGATGCGATATAGCACTTTGACCCACTCTTCCGCCTGAGAAGAGACAGCGCCCACGACAGGCCGGCCGCCAGGCCAGTCTTTACATTTTTCCGCGGTTCATAGATCAGTGCCTCGTGGTACTTAACGATGTCGGTACCGGCAAGCTTAAATCCCACCAGATTGTAGATGATAAATTTCATAAACGGCTGCATAAGGAATGGCTTCCCTCTCATTGGCGTACCGTCCAGAGCCTCGCCCTGCTGGTGGCACAATGTCTTTTCGATGATCTGGATACAAAATTCCGGATCCTTGTAATCCATCCAGTAGTTCGGATTTTCCAAATCACTGAAGAACCGTTCAACAGCCTGTTTTCTCTCTATGTTGGCGATGATTGTCCCATCCCGGATCCCTTCGGCGTACTTTAAGACCTCCGGCCAGTTTTTAGCCTTCGAGAGACTTGAGCGCTTCGGCAAGGCCACTCACCCTCTCTTTCTTCGGGGCATCACCCGTCATCTTTTTGTAACTGCTCGGGGTCAACCCCAATTCCCGCCAGTACGCCAGGGCGGATTTGTTGAGGTCATCCCACAGTACGAGTAGAGGATTCTTCGTAAGGTTAGTTGCCCCGCCTTTGTTGGTGTACTCCCGGACGGGTTCACAGCCGGCATCAATGTACTCTTGATACACCGCGTCTCGCTGTTCCAAAATATCCGCCAGCGTGGAAATTACCGAATCATAGGCTTTTTCCGTCTGCCCAAGCGCGGACAACTGCCGCTTTATTAGGTTTTTCCATTGCTTTGCGGTCATATCATATCCCTTTTATCAAAATTCGGCTCAGAGTTGGAAAGAGTTACCCACGCCATTGACGCCCCAGAATTAGTGAATTTCCACATATAGGGGGGCTATGTTTTCCCGTCCTCCTCATCAATGCCACGCCCTCAGCAGTCAGCGCATCAGTGTTCCTGTCGTGTAGCGTGTTGTGCATCTTCCGGCTGAGAGCTATCAGGTTCCACGGCTCGTATGCGTACTCGGGGTATTCATCCGCCGGGTAGATATGGTGTACGACTTCCGCCGGTACGCGCTTGCCGTATCGCTTAGAGAGCTGGCACATATAATTATCCCGCCGCATGATTGCGTGGGCTAATCGTTTCCACTTAACAGAGTTGTAGTCAAACATAATGATGCCCTCTAAACTAAGGCTCCAGCATCCCGGAGCCTTTACAAACTCGGGCGTTTAGTTTTTCCGGACGCCCGCGCGAGCGTTGACCGGCTGTTTGTGGAGCTACCGGATGGACTCGAACCATCATCTACTGATTACAAGACAGTGGCTCTACCTTTGAGCTAAGGCAGCATATATCGCCGTTACTAGCCGCCACGGACGCGGGCGGTTAAGGAGTCTCGCCCGATACTAAGCCCGCGTCGGTGCCGCGCGGGTGAAAGAAAAACAAAAAGCCCTGCGTTCTTACAGAGCTTTTGATAATAGCATTATAGCATGGGGCTTTGTCAAAAACAATGCCCAAAAACCGCCCTGCTACTTTTCCTCTCTGCCGTATAGTGCGTATGATAGTTTTCTAAGCGCCTTTAGCGCTACTTTCTGCACCGAACGCTCATTCTCGAAGCCCAGTTCTTCGCGCAGCCGTTCGGTTGCGCCGCGCTGATGGTGTATGTACATTACGTCCACAATATGTCGCTCAGTATCGTTGAGACAAGCAAGCGCCGCCTCCATGCGCTTAATATCGATTTGAGCCATAGACAGCGACGCGGCTGTTTTGTCCCTGCGTGCGATATTGGACAATAGCCTGTCCTCATATACCGTGCCGCCGCCCTGTACAGGCGTGGTATCTGTACTTGCGGCCTTAATACTCTGGTATTCCAGTTCAAGGCGGCGCAGCTCATCGGGCAGTGTAGTCACCGCTACAAGCTGCCCGCCATATCGCGCTAGGTCGTCTTTGATGTCGTATTTCCAATTGCTCATGTTGTCTCCTTATACTGGCCGTATACCGTTGCGCAAATTGTATGCTGCTATAGCGCCGCTAAGCGGGTCACTCATCGGCTTATCTATGTACTCCGCTGCACAAGCTGCGTATCCGGCTATATCCACAAGGCTGTCCTCCACCGATTGCCCAGACTGTATGCGCGCCACTTTGAGCAGTATCATGTCTATACACACCTCCAACGGCTCGCAGCCCCAAAATTGCGCAATCTGCGGGAATGTGTCCTCGAGGTTAGTACACGTCTTTTCAGCCGCCTTGTCAAGTAGTTCACGTCTCGTCATTTGCTCACCTCCCCGTGCTCCCAAACCCATTGTCGCCTCTCTCGCCGCCCTCGATTTTGTCCACCTGAACAGGCGTGGGGCGCAGGACGGGGAGAATAACGAGCTGGCTTATTTTGTCGCCGCGTTTTACCTGATAGGCCGTGTCGGAATGGTTGTAGAGCTTTACAGTGATGCTCCCATCGTACCCGCAGTCGATAACGCCCTCGTTGACAATACCGTGCTTGACATTCAAGCCAGACTTGCTTTTGAGCATCCCCACGCTATCAGGAGGCAACTGGACGTGTACGCCCGTGTCTATGATAGCGCTCCCGCCACTGCAAGGCACAAGTATATCAACCGGCGACCTCAAATCCAGCCCAGCATCCAGCTCATGCGCACGCTCGGGCATATATGCGCCCTCGTCAAGCTGGACAGGGAGGGTAAGCGGCACTTTGGCTTTTTCCAGATTCCATTGAGCTGGGATTGCTTTGCTAAAAGCGCAGCCCGACACCGGATGATTAAAGTCGCAAAACTCGCAATCGTCGTGTGCCTCGCAGTATTCGCGGGTTTCGCCCAGCGTCCAATCCTTGAGCGGTTTGTTCATGTGTTGGCCTCCTTCCCGTCCATCAGAGCGCCACACATCACAGATGGTCTATATCCTCTCGTGCGTTTCCTGATCGGAACTGTAAGCGCATCCTCGTCTGGCCAGCCTTTTTCAAGTCTCATTCTTATGGTTGTTTTCCCTATACCAGTAATTTCGGCCCATTCGCTGATTGTATGACCAGTTCCGTTAAGATAAACAACGCGGTTTGAGCGTTTATTGTTCTGCTGTTCGCGTATGGTTGCCCATCTACAATTATCTGGCTCATATCCTTTTGCGTTATCAATACGGTCAATAGTCAAGCTATCAGCATAGTTATTGTTCATTGCCCAGTCCCTAAAAGCTGTGTATTCATGCCACTTATCGCAAACCGCAATGCCTCGGCCGCCATAATTTGCATAATATGGGTGCTTTTCATATTCACAGCGCGCGAGCATAGATTCCCAAATCTTGTGCAATCTTGAATTGGTTTCTCTGTGAAATGAATCCCCGAGTTTCGTAACCCTATATCCTTTACACAAGCTTCCTCTTCTATAGCAAGATGCAACCGAACATCTCTTAACGCCGAGATATTCACAGGCGTCTTTTTCTGAGCCAAAAACCAAAGTCTCGCTCTTATTGCTTATCTGATACTGTGTCATCTTCGCCACCTCCGAGCATACAGCATCCACAGTTTGGGCAGTAGTTCCCAACGTCCAGCAGATAAGCATCGCGCTCGAACCCGCACTCCGAGCAGGTATAGCAGCAGTCGCCGGTATAGTCTGAGGGAATCCACCTCCCATGCCTCACCTCCACCACCTCGGCGGCGGGAATAGCCGCCACGATCTTGTGCGCCCGCATATTGCGGGTGACGCCGCTCTTGCTCAGTGCCTTTAGTGCAGCCGCCTTCTCGATGTACTCCTTCACGATTCGTACCTCCACATATATCCATAGGCAGTCTTTTTCCCTAAATATCCAACACAAGCAGCAGAAATGTTTGCTTGTGCCGCCCTTACATTCCCCTTGATTGACACAGCCGCAGCTGACGCAGAGCAATGTCTGCATATAAACTCTCCGTCTTTGCTATATTGCAAAACAGGCTTTCTCTGTTTACTTATCTTCCCGATATTATTTCTTCTCTTCTTCTCTGGGCAGGTTCCGTAAAGAGCATTATAGCTTCTGTCACACCATTCCAAATTTTCAACTAAATTGTTTTCTCCATTTTCATCTTTGTGATTTACCATCGGAAGGTTTTCTGCATTTTGGATAAAAGCGCCTGCTACAAGTCTGTGAACTCCCTCGGTTTTCCTTGTTCCATTTTTACGCAATCCAACCGTTCTATAGTTTGTATATTTTGCTCTGTGTGTTGTTTGGCTAAGAATTTCTCCGCTTGATTTTCTTACTCGACCAAGATTGCTAACTTGATAAAGCCCTTCATATCCAACAATATCTTTCCATATCTCGTTCATTCCTGCTCCCTCACTCTCCGTACTCAGCCATTCTGCTCTCCTTTCAGCGCAGCCTCGGCGCTCTCCTTTTTGTTTCTATTGCCTCTTAAATTAATATGTTTTCCCATTTTTTAAGTTAAAAACGCCTTGCAAAATGGTGATGCCGCACCAAATTGTAAAGCGTTTTATGTCGGTTAAGTATTCAGTTCTGTTGGTCAGAGCGGCATCCCTAACCGACAAGTTAATTATATCACTTTCTTTCTAATTTGTCAATCAATCTAACAGCTTCTTTAACCCGGTCCAGGTCGTACTCGTCGCCCAGGATGTCCTCGATGGCGGCGAGGCGGTTTACTGCGCTCTCTTTTGCCTCCACAAAATTCACGCGAATAACGCCGTTCTCCAGGCGCTCTGTCAGCCGCTCCATTGTCAGTCCTCCTTATGCGGGCCGCGCCATTTCCATCTGTCATAGTTGTTCGAGCAACCTCCATCTGGGTTAGTACAATCATGGTCAAGCGTACATCCATTAAAAAATACCGTGTGATACACGCAGGTTTTACATTCGTGCGGGATACTCTCCACAGCGGCATCTTTCTCCTCTTTCACCTGCTCCAGCTCGGCCCGCAGCTTCTCGTTTTCGGCCTGTAGCGTGGAGAGGGTAGTGGCGGCATCGTCGCAAATTAGAGGGTGTATATCATGGCTTTCAGGGCCATCTTGTCCAAGCCAGTATGTATATGACCGCAACTGCTCAATCAGTTTCTCAATGTCCATCAGGTGTCCTCCTCTCCCTCCGGCGGGCGGCGGTAGGGTTGCGGATTGCTCCAATCCACACGCTGGCCGCAGTTATCATGATATTTGCACTGATATACCGTTTCCATACGCTGACCACGCCTTCGCTGGGATATGATGTCCTTGCATCTCGGGCATATATAGTCAATATACTCGCGGCCCGTCTCATCATTTACGAGAACAGGAAGCGCCTCGTTCGCCGGGGTGAGGGTGGGCGCTTCTTTTACTTCTCTTTCAACTTCTCTAAGCATATCAACTGCACCATTATGTTTTTCTTTTGATACGAATGGAGAAATAGACCAACATGTAGCTATTAAACGCAGGTTCTCAACCAATTTATCTCCATCAATCATCCGTGCCATCTTTTAGCGCCCCCATCTTGGATTTTGTCCACGATACCCACAATGGATATTAAATGCGTTCAGATAACAATCTTTGCACAAATCCATTTGTAATGTATCGACATGCGGCGGTTCTGGATGACCCTCCGTCCATTCACACTCTGTAACAACAGGTATTCTTTGGTTTATAAATCCACTCGTTGACGTTATTTCCATTCCACACATATCACAAAAATATTTTTCAGGTTGTTTCATACAGCGCCTCCAATCTCTCCATCACCATCTGCACGGCCTCGTCCGTCATGGGAGCCGTTTCCGTTTTTGTCCATTGATAATCCTCCAAACATACGCAGGGTCGATTCCATACTTCTTCCCAAGTGCTATTGTGCTATGTTCACGGTCATAAGGAACATACTCAGCGCGAATTGCCGCAACAATTTCCGGCGTAGCCTTCTTTGCCCGTTCTCCGAACAATCCTGTTTCTACGGCGTGAATCACATTTCCTCGATGTGTAACCCATTCAAGATTTTCAACGCAATTGTTCTTCTTGTTTCCGTCCTTGTGGTTTACTTCCGGGAGATTTAAGGGATTAGGGATAAATGCCTCGGCAACAAGTCTATGCACACGCATCATACCAGAATCCCCAAACTTAACACGATCATATCCCCGTGCATCATCACATTTTGTAAGGGTAATTCCATCAACCATATAATCTCTTCCAAGTTCGTCTGTATATGTACGCGGAACGGACATTACATTTCCCTTACTGCTAACTATATACTTTCCCTCGTAACCCTTTACAGGTCTCCACTGTTCAGCCGTTTTTATTCACCTACTTCCTCTCCGCAAAAGAGCAATAGTCATCAGCGTCCGGGGTTTCATCGTTCCCCCATCTGCACTCAGGATGGGGATACCCGCCGTTATTGTCCTGCCAGAACCGGCAATCTCTGCAAAGTATTACCTGCTCCCGGCTGACGGGGCGGAGGGCGGCGGCAGCAAATTCAAGTGTCTCAATTATCTTAGAGTAATCAACCATTTTGCTTTGCTCTGATGCTGTATGAAACAACGCAATCAGCTTTTCAAGATTTACAATCGGTTCTTCCCACGTCATGCTCATGGCTGGCCTCCTTCTCCATACAAAACGGATCATATTCACTTGGGTCTGCTTTGTTTGCCCAATCTACCCAACGTGTAACTTTTTCCTTCAATTCATCATCAAGGAGAAACGGCTCACGCACCAAAATTAAAGAGCTATTTCCTTTCATCATCCTTGCATTTTCTACGATTTCTTCATAGTCAACAGGACATAAAAGCATCTTTGAGTAAACTCTATCTCCTCGACTTGAAATCCGTCTGGTGAACGAGGCTTCTCTAAATTTGAACCGTTCAGTCAAATGCGGATTTAGACTTAGGTCGATTTCTTGAATATAGCCGATTTTCATTCCATCCCCTCCAGCATCTCAATCTCCTCTGCGCTCAGAATCGGTGCGCGGGTATTCCAAAGCTCGATAAGCCTCATTCTCTCGTCTGCTGACTCCATATCCCACTTGACGC
>OLXT01000384.1_pt1 | contig 22084 bp, 41 predicted proteins | sample 1673931 | NCBI WGS metagenome assembly OLXT01 (sample SAMEA103958134, study PRJEB25191) | human gut metagenome | reverse complement strand
CGCAAAGAACAGCCCAGCGGGGCGGGCAAAAGCCCCGCAGAAAGGAAAAGAAAATGAATCAATTACAATTAACCGAAAAGCAGGGTGCGCAGATTGCCGCCCTGCGGGATAAAGGGCTTGCTTTAATGTTTGAAGTAGAGGCGCGCCGCAATGCATGGGAAGCCGCAGAGCAGCGCGAAAAAGCCGTTGAACAGGCTGCAATCATGGCAAGGATTTTTACTTACGCCGATGACTGCGATGGCAAGGACGGCAACAGAAAAGGAACGCGCATAACCGATGCAGGCGATGCGTGGCACATGTGCGAAGAAGTTTTCATGCGGGAATATCTCCCCATCGTGAAAGCGAAATGGCGCGAGCTTTACGGGCTGGAATATCCGTTGGACTATTCCCCCACTTTCACGGAATACCGCCGCCCCTATCTGGACACGCAAAAGGAATACCGCAAAATTGCTGTGCGTTTTCTTCGCATTCTTGGACGCGGCAAAGAAGCGGACGAAATGGAAAAGGCCTTGAACGGGTATATGCGCGAGAGTTTGGCGCAGCAACTGGACGAATTGAACAAGCGATTGATTATCGGATATGACAAGCTGGTAGAAAAGGCGCTGGCGGAACAGAAAAACGCCTGAACAGAACGGAGCAGGGGCGGAACGCCCGCCTCTCCCCTGTCTTTGAACAGAAACAGGAGGACGAAATGACAAAAGCAATTTACTTTGAAACATACGGCGGCAAGGACTACTTCCGCGACGAGTACGGGAACATTTACACGATCTGCGACGGCAGGTCTGCCTTTTGCAGTAACTTGAAGCGCGGAAGCCTGACGGACGATAAGGCAGAACCAGCCTACCCCGTCGATGACGTAGAACTAATATATAACGCCTGAACAGAAACAGCCGGAAGCGAGGGCAGCGCCTGCCGCCCGCGCATTTTCCACAGGAGGACACACCATGAAAGAAAGTATCAAACACGAAAAAGAGATTGCGGCGATCCGCTACGCGTTGACGCTGAACAGCCGATGCGCCGCACTGTTCGAGCTACCGGGGCTGATGTACAACCAGTGCAAGCTGGACGACCTGACGAGACGGCGGCCGCTGCGGATGTCGTTTGATTTCTGCAAAAAGACGGTTGCGGAACTGGCGGCGGCCGGGAAGCTCTGAAGAAAACACATCTTACAAGCCGGGCGGCCATATGCGCCGCCCGGAGTTTAAGCGGCTGAACAAATGCGGAACAGAAAGGAAGATAAAAGCATGAACAGGAAACAAAATGAACGGCTATTAACTGTCAGAAATGAGCTGAACAGCGTGCAAAGTATCGAGGACTTGGAGCGCATCGGCTTGAAAGATATGTTTGAGTGGCAGCAGGCGCAGGATACCGTTGCCCTGTATTTGAAAAATGGGGAGGGCGTGGGAAGCAGTACCTTCAACAAGAATGTTGCGGAGCTATTCCGACAGCACGGATTCACCATTAAAGCCGTTACTTTCAAGAGTCGCGGAATGAAAGGATACCTCATTGATCCAACAGAATGAACACCTGCCAAAGACCTCTCCCATTAGGCGGAACAGACGAAAGGAGCAACGATGAACACAACAGAATATGAACAGGCAGCAGATCAGTATCTCGCTGCCCTGCCCTCTATGAAGAAATCGCAAAACACTATCCGCATGTATCGGCACATCCTGAACAGATATGCGGACTTCCTGCGCAATGAACAGAACCGCGGTACCACACCGCTTTCGGTGGTCGGCTGGCGCGTCTCCCTGTTTGATGAAGATCTTTCCGCAAACAGCGTCCGCTATTATATGACCGTCCTGCACGGCTTTTTTGAATGGGCGGTAAGAATGCACATGTGCCCGGAAAATCCCGTAGATACGGCGGAAATCCCGGAACAGAAGGACGTCGCTTATAATTTGCTGACTTTAGATGAGATCAAACAGCTTTTCCAACAACAGCCCCATGGCTTAAACACCAAAACCATGCCGAGAAACCGCGCGATCATTTTCCTGCTGCTACAGGCCGGGATGCGGAACAGCGAGCTCCGCAATCTCCGCCTATGTGACCTGAACTTTGAACAGAACACTATCACGATACGGCATGGCAAAGGAGATAAGCGCCGGGAGATCGCCTTTCCACAGCTTGCACAGAGCGCCGTGAAGGCATATCTGGCAAGTGGGACGCGCCCTGCATGGGTAGATGATACCGCGCCTCTGTTTGGCTCTGACGCAGACCGGAACGGCCACAGCACAGGCGGAACAGAATGGCATCCGCTGTCCTCTGCCGCTCTGCTTGGCATCGTCAACCGATATGTGGAGAGCTGCACCGGCCATAAAGGAATCAAGGTTCACGCGCTCCGGCATGCGGCGGCCTCTCTCTGGGACGATATGGGCATCCCCATGCGCACAATCCAGACCGTATTGGGACACGCCAGCATCCGAACCACTGAACAGATCTATGTAAAAATTCTGGACAAATCCAAGGCCGCGCAGAAGGTCAATCAGGCGTTTGACGCCGTTGCCTTTTGATTCTCGGAACAAAACGGCACGACTGACATCCAGTTATGTTGTTTTGTAAACAATTTTATTTTTTATGCGTTATGCTTGCATAAAATCTGATTTCGTGATATAATGATACAAACAAAGCCTTTAGAAAGGAGCTTCCGGTGATGATTTTAAGTGTCCGTGTAAACAATTTTCTGGTATACTCAAACGATGTTGAGTTTTCGCTGAAAGCAGATATGCGAATCAAAAAATTTGCCTGCAACGTATTCCAAAATCACCACTATCGCGTGCTGAAATCTGCATGTATATACGGAGCCAACAACTCCGGCAAAACATGTCTGCTCCGGGCGATTAACTCCATCAAGTGTGTTTTGCTTGGAATAGTGGCAGAAGTAACGCCAAATCTGTTTACGGACAGCAGTAGCGCTTCCTTCGGAATAACATTTCTTTCCGGAGAAAGAGCCTTTAGCTATGACTACAAATTCGATTCCGGTCGGGTGAACGGTTACAAAAAAGGATTTGTATATGAGTGCCTCAAAGAACTGTTTGTGGACAACCACGGGAACCGTTCAGAGCAGGAAATTTTTATTCGCGATGTTCAAAACGGCATCTATCGGTTTAGGGAGAATGCGGAATTGAGCAGACTTCTTGGGGTGGTTTCCAACAATAATATCCTGATTTACACTCTCAATACAGAAAAATACCCGATCGTTGAAACGTATAAGACAATCTTGCGGGAGTTTGCAATGAAGGTGGATATGATTGACATGAACAATATTCCACTCAGCCGGACGATTCAGGTCTTAAAAAACAATGAAAAAATCCGGGACAAAACCGTTGAGCTGATCAAACTGGCTGATATCGATATTGATGACTATAAATACCTGAAAAATATTCCCAAAAAAGAGGAAAAAGGAGCGGAAGAGGAAACAGGGCCAAGGGAAATTGCCATCAGAGCAACGATTGCATGGGATGATGTGTTCCGTCTCACATCCGTTCATAAAGGAAAAGCCGTCAGAAGTCTTGAATTTGATTCAACAGGGACGAAAAAGATAGTTGCCATTGCCAGCTATATTATTGATGCTCTGACGAACGGGCGAATATTGGTGATTGACGAATTGGACAGCAGCCTTCACTCGAAGCTGACGCGCGCGATTGTTTCGCTGTTCAACAATGACGCAAACACCCAAGCCCAGCTGATTTTCACCGCACATGACGTCACATTGCTGGATTGCAAAAGACTGTTCAGAAAGGATCAGATTTGGTTTGCCGCAAAAGATCGGGACAACGAGTATCTATATTCTCTCGCCGATTTTACTTCATTGAAGGACAATGTTCGTTCTGAAAGTGATTTAATTGAAAAATACAATGCAGGTGTATTTGGGGCAATTCCTGAACCCGATCTGATTTCTGTAATGTTTTCGGAGGAACCATAACATGCGCCGAACATTACCTCCTGTAAAATCCGAAAATCGAATTTTGGTTATTTGTGAAGGAAGCGAAGAATACGATTATTTTGATAGTTTGATAAAATGTCGACTTTGGAAACATCATATTAAACTAAAAAATGCCGAATCAATCGATCGAATTGCCCCATTATATGAATATATTTATCAGAATAACAACTATAAACTGGTAATTATCTTTTGTGATACCGAAAAAGCGCCATATACCAAATTTCAGGCAATGAAGTCCAAAATAAATGCGTTTCATGCAAACCATGCGGCAGATAGTATCGTGTTCTTCGCCAACCCTTGTACAATGCAGATTATTCTTTCACATTTTGACAAAGTCTCATTGAAGTCAAATTCCAAATCCGACAACGCGAATCTAATCAAAAAGCTCGCTGGAATCGAAGAATACAAAGCTACCGAAAAGCAGCGCAAATCCCTCATGAATCAAATCGATAGAAGAAACTATCTGAACATGAAGGAAAACCTAAAAGTTCTTTCAACCGATTACACAGTGATTCCAAGCACCAACGTTTTGATTTTGTTTTCACAATTGGAAAAAGGGGATAACAAATGGTTGATTGACATAAACAAAAAAATTGCAAAATAAAGCACAGAACAGCACGGCTGGACGTCCAGCCGTGCTGTTCTGTTGTTGTATTGACGCTCCACACGATGGAAGGAGGTGGATTGTCAATTCCTCTTTTCGTCTTCGGTATGGATCTTGTTATCTGTCCGTTTCACCGGTTTTTCCAGTGAGTGCACCACAAAGCCGCCGCAATCTGGGCAGATTACGCAATCGCCTAAATGAACGTCCAATATGTTGTAGGAAAACAAACATCCACATTTGTTGCATTCCGCTGTAAATTCTTTTTCCCCTGGCCTCAAAATTTTCATTGTTGTTTCTCCTGCTTTTTTCTGTAAATTACAATCATCGATGGGAATGGAGCCGGTGCACTTGGCATTCCGTCAGAATCCGTGAATCTCAACCGCCCGCGCACAAACCGGATTTCCGCTTTTCCGTAGATGTAATCGTGAAAATATGCAGTGTCTGTGCGGGCAGGAATCAGCAGAACAATCGTTGTGCCGCTCTGCGATTCTTCGTATGCCTTTCGCACCCATTTACCTATTTCGCGCCCGTATGGGGGATTGCAGAACACCGCCCCTCCACAGTTCCATGATTGTTTCAGACCATCCGTTTCCGGGGTATAATATTTTCTGCATTTTGCCGATTGGCCAGTTGCCGCAGCGTCAAGAACAAAGTGAAATTCCGCATCCAACCGATCAAAGAAGTCCTGCGGGGTGCGCCAGTCCATCCGATTGGAACTGAAAAGCGCCGGATGTATACTCATCCCATCCCCTTCTTTGCAAAAGCAGCGATCATCACCCAATCACCATCGTATTGCGCTCACCATCCCGGCATTGGACGGTATACAGACCAACGGTTAATGCCTCCGATGGCGTCATGTCCGCAATCAAGTCATCCAGCTCGCGCCCGTTGAGCTTCACAACTTCCTTGTTTGAGAGGCGTATTGCCTGTAGGGGTTTCCCCGCGTCAATCAACGCTGTTCCGAGTTTTTTTCTGACGTTTGCAGGGAGCGCGAAGGTATAGATTTTGTAGATGTATCCCCTCATTTGCTTTTCCGAACCTCCCCACGGCTGCAATACTCGTCCCATCGGCGCATGACCGGATAGGTGCCACAGTAACAGTAATTCCAACCTTCCGGGGAGCCGGCCATTGCTATCCGATGTTTGGCGTAATGCCTGCACGCACCGCATCTGACAACCTCAACCACATCCTCCGCCGGCGTTTGTCGGATGCAGCGGCGCACATCTTCCACCGACATCAAAAAGTCACCGTCCTCCATATCGTACAAAAACTTCCCGACCAATTGAATTTTGCTTTCATCAATGTATTTCGGCATTCCTTTGTTCCTCCAATTCTTTTTCGGCCTCTTTGATAATCTCCGGCATAAGAAAATCATTCGCATACAGCGACCTATCGCCAATAACGATCGATTTATAATAATCGAAAATAATATCAGTGTAATACTTGCAGGCAAGCTGTAGCGCGCGTTCCAGAATCTTTGTATACCAAGGATAAAATTGCCTGTCGATTATAGCCCGGATGTGAGCGGTATCGGCACTGCTTTCTATATATTCCTGTTGACAAAACTCATAGGCCAAACCATTCACTGTGAAATAGAAAACACTTTTTTCCCAATCTACCCCAGTACATCGGATTCCTTTGTGTTCCAGATCATATTCAGACATCATTGTTTCATCCTCCTCAACCGCTCCACGCACTCTCTGACCGTGCGGATGACGGTGTGTACCTCGTCTATCGTATTTTCGTGCGACAGGGAGAACCGAATGGCAGAGTATGCGGATTTCCTGCTCACTCCCATAGCCGTCAGCACATGGCTTGGCTCCAAATCCCCGGATGTACATGCGGAACCGGTGGACACGCTGATTCCTTTTGCGTCCAGCACCAGCGCCAGCGTCTCCCCTTCGATGCCGTCAAACGATACATTGAGGATTCCCGTTTTAGCGCTGAACTCTACAGAGCCGTTCAGAGACGCGCCGGGAATTTCAGTCAGTTTTTTAAGAAGCAAATTTCGCAGTTCTTCAACGCGCCAAGAACGTTCCCGCATGTTCTGGCAGGCTTCCTGCAGCGCGGCAGCCATGGCACAGATTCCCGGCATATTCTCGGTCCCGGCTCGCTTTCCTCTCTCCTGCGCGCCGCCCAGAATCAGGCTTTTCACAGGCGCGGTATTTCGCGCGTACAGCGCTCCGGCTCCCTTAATGCCGCCGAATTTATGGGCGGACATGGTCAGGAAATCTACGTTCAACTTTTTCACATCGATTGGCAAATGCCCAACCGACTGAACCGCGTCGGTGTGGAACCAGACATGCTTTTCCCGGCAGATTCTCCCGATATCGGTAATTAGCTGCACCGTTCCGATCTCGTTGTTGACAGACATTACCGAAACCAAACAGGTATCATTTCGGATGGCCAACCGCACCTGCTCCGGATTGATAAATCCGCTTTCCGGTACCTCCAGCAGCGTCACCTCAAAGCCCCGCCTGCGCAGATCCTCCAGCGGGCGCAGCACCGAATGATGCTCAAACGCTGTGGATACAATATGCCGCTTTCCGTAGTTCTTCATCATTTCCGTAACCGACAGGATTGCCTGATTGTTGGCTTCGCTGCCGCCGGATGTAAAATAGATTTCTTTTGCGTCGGCCCCGATGCATCGGGCTACCGTTTCTCTGGCCGCGGCAAGCAGTTCTGCTGCCTGTCTCCCTTCTGTGTGCAGACTGGACGGATTGCCATATCCATCTGTCATACACGCGGTTGCCGCTTTTATGGCCGCCTCACACGGCTTTGTCGTCGCGGCATTGTCTGCGTATATACGCTTCGTAAAACCGCAACTTGTTCCAAAATGTAACAAGTTCACTGTTCTTTCCTTCCGTTTTCTATCACTTTTTTCAGCTTACAATAAATTTCCTGAAGTTCTTTGAGTGCGGTACGATCAATGTGTTCTGAACAAAATACAGCACTAAATAGAATGACACTGAGTTCACTCGATATGCCCTCCAGCCTTTTGATTATTTCTGACGTCACTTGTTAATCCTCCCATCATTATGTACCCGTCTGTTATACACACGGTTGCCTCTTGGGTAGCCGTCTCGCACGTCCTTGTTGATGCGGTATTGTCGGCGCAGATGCATTTCAGTCCTCCCCATCAAACATCGTTAATTGCCGCGGATCGTCTCCGACCCACCAGCGCATTACCGATTCCCCGTCCTCCCAGATGTTGTTTGCCGGTAAGCCCTTTTCCTGTCTCCGCTGAAGCATCCGATCAAACGCACGTACATAATTCTCTCTGTATTTCGGATACCGCAAAAACTCTTTCTTCATACTTGCGTATCCGCCCAAAGGACATCCGATGCACCCGATTCTGTGAAACCCGCAATGATACAGGGGATTTCCCTTGCAGCCGTAATGATGCAGAAAGCTCCATACATCCTCATCTGTCCAATCGATGATGGGGTTCACCATCGTTGTGGTTGTCCGATAGCAGTGCTCCACAAACCGCCTACTCTCATCGTTGTCATCGTTTAAGATCAATCCGCCTTGGTTGCTTATACGGTGATTGATTCCTTCCGCTTCTGCCTGTTTCCGTGTGGTTTTCTCTTTTCCGATGATTTTGACCAGCCCAGCACTTTCTCTCCGCTTGGGGCTCTCCGACCAGCGAACGCCCGTGATTCTGACCCTTCCGTCTCCGCCGCGTTCTTTCAGTTTCTCGCAACAATATCTGGCCAATCTCGTTGGCGGCATCCCTTTTTCCACAATCAATTGCCACATGGTTTTTTGAGGGAAGTCGATAATCACATCCTTCTGGCTTTTGATGTAATATACCGTCTCCGGTGCGTCCACCGTGGTCAGATTGTGGTAGGCCTCAAATTTCACCCCGGAAAGCTCTGCCAGAATCTTGATGCAATCACTGTCCTTTCCGCCGGAGTAACAAAGATAGTACGGCTCCGAGGATGGCTCGAATGCCTGTAGGTACGCGATCGCGCGCTTTTCTTTTTCTGTGTTCAAAATTTCGCTCCTTTATTTCTTATAACAAACCGTACAGCTTGTCATAATCGACTTGATAGTTATTGACATCTTTGCCTTCATAAGAATATAGTGTTTCTTGTAACTTGTTCCAGTAGCGCAACGCCAGATACGCGCTTTCGTAATCTCCAAGTTCTGAACCACGTCCACATTTCGGACAATATGCGGAATAACGTTGACCGAATGATACGGTCATCCTCGGCATTCCATCGTATGAATCTTTTATATAATCAACTGGGACTGAACATACGCAGGGCAGGATTTTATCGACTTTCATTTTGTTAATCCCTCACTTTATCCATCTTCGCGCCGCAATGCGGGCAATATTCAAAGGCTCTGTCCCAAACCGCGTAGCAAACCGAACAACGATAATAGTCCTGCAGAGAATTTGCTTTTTCCCATTTTCCGTGCCTGACTTCTTGCACATCGGCGAGAGGCTGTCCCTCTATGAATGAAATAATCCAATCTGCATTGTAACAATTCAAAAGATCGTCTTCTTCTCCGTGCAGTCTTTTTCCGTGCAGCCTTTTGAAGTTCTCTAACATTTTGTCAGCGTCAATATATCGCATTCTTTGCTCCTCCTATCTAAAATGGAAGTGGATAGGCGATTGAATTCGCATCAATCGCGTGATCATCAAGATAGATGTCCGCGTATATTTTCCGGCAGTCAGAGCCGCCGTGCAGCTCTATAATTTCAGGCGCATTCTGGTTGATGTAGTCAAATTCCAGTCCGACACTGCGGCAAGCGTCCACGGCCTCCTCCAGAGCCTTTCCCTCTCTGCATGTCCAGAGGATCAGGCAGCAGCCTTCACGCTTTCTTTGGCGGCACCACTTGATAACTTTTCTGATAGGCCGTAAGATGTCTGGGTAATCGGTTGCAAAAAGCGTCCCGTCAAAGTCAACTGCAATGATTTTTCTCATGATTCAATTTCCTCCACATAACACCATGACTGCGGTGGGCGAGTAAGGGCTTTCATTTTGCACCCGATACACCAATCGTATTTTTCGGTGCATATAAAGCCGTTTTTTATATACCCTGTGTCGGTAAATGCATAATAATTTTGTAATCTGCTTTTGCATTGTCTAATCGCTTTTTTGTCTGCGACAGAAAACTCGCTCAACTTTTTCGGCTTGTCATAGATTTTAAGGTCGGAGATGTGCCAGCCGTAAGATGTTTTGCCTTTTGCATAATAATTTATCTCATCTCGTTCAAGCATAGTACATAAAAGACTATCGTCATCAATATCTACTCCGTCGCAATAGTCATAAGAATAAATATCAACATCATCGCACACAAACTCGCCGATGACCTTGCCCTCTGCGAGATAAGCATTGTACCGATATGCAGGCAAGTGGGGGTTTACATCAACGACATCTTTTCCGCTTCGCCAATTACCGATAACACCAATCTCTTTTCGCCCATATCCGCTATTGACATAAAGGTGTAGAGCGTTTTTGCTATTATCATGTGTGCAATAAATATAGCACTTAAACGGCGTTTCAATAATTGGCTTTGTTTTTCTGACTTCAATCGTCTTTTTGCCGCTTGCTATTAGTTTGCACCACTTCGGGTGAATGCTCATCAAAACAGATTTCATATATTCCTCCTTCAATTTTCTTTCGCGCGCTCTGGCGGCGGCATATCCTCCGGCAAAAGCTGAAACGCTAATAAGCCGCCTTTCGTTTTGCCTACAGGTCTAAACCCTGCAAGCTCATATGTACGCCCCCAAGTTGGCGTTCCATGCACCATTATTGGTTTGACCTTTTTGGTGTCTATGAATGTAATCATTCCAAGCGTTGGAGGATCGCCGAATACCGCTCTTGTGGCCGAAACGGCTTGTCTGATCAAATCCGACGCGATCCCCGCGTGCTCATTGCGAAAAGCAGAGCATATCCAAGCCCCCGGCCATGCGTGCTTTACATATTCCGCGAATGGCCATGATGTTACCCATACAGCTTTGCCTATATCCGTTTCCGCATAGAACACACAGCATCGACCGGGAGGGACAAATTGAGGTGTTCCGGGTTTCTGACGGTTGTAATGTCTGTCCGCTATTTCCCGTGCCTTCGGATCAGCTCTGTTTGATTTTTGCCATATCATTGTTGATTCACCCTTTCACTTCCACTTAATCCGTATTTTCGCCAGTGTATCATCGTACCGGACGGAAATATCAATGTAATCCGGCAGCACATCTGACGGCAGGCGGAAATCACGTAATTCGCTCTCAATCCTACGCAGAATGCGGGACTTCACTTCTGATTCTGCATCTTCCGGCAGATTCATGCCGATCTGCTCACCTATTGATGTCATTTCAATTTGATTCCTGTGATTTCTTCAAAAATATCCGCGTCAAAGTTCGGCATACTCTGGACAATTTTTTTGTCCTTCTCTGACAGGTGCTCCCACCAAAGCTGGCAGGCTTCCTCGAACGAACGGGTTTTCAGGTATCCTTCGGTTAATTCCTTTTCGGGGTCTGCCTTTTTTTCTGCATCCGTGTAGGCAACCCACTCCGTCAGTTGGAAAATACCGAAGTTCAGTACTCTGTGCCATTCGGAACGTGAAAAATCGTCATAGGTCAGATTTGTATCTTTGTTGAACATCCGAACGGTGGGTTCTGTTGTGCAAAAGAAGCCGTTAGAGTGGCTGCAGCGGTTGAACATCCCGCTGTTTGAGTTCCCTCTGTTTCGCCTGCCGGTATTCCAGCTTCCGATGTTGTCGTGTCCAGTGTTCTTGTCGCCTACATTGCCGCACCCGCTATTCCGATCCCCCATATTGCGTCTTCCGCTGTTGCGCCAGCCGGAGTTGCGTTCGTCGCTGTTGCCATAGCCGCGATTATAGTTTCCGCTATTATAGCTTCCTTGATTGTGACTGCCGCTGTTCAGGTCTCCGCTGTTCAAGTTACCGCTGTTCCGGTTACCGCTGTTCAAGTCACCGCTGTTGAATATTCCGGTATTCCCGTTGATAAGTCCCTTCAATATATCGAGTTCTTCTCCAGTGATCTCACGCAATATCCGAATATGATTGCTTCCGCATTTTTCTTTATCCGAAACTTCTTCACCGAGCACTTCTATTTCGCAAAATCGATTGCTGTCATCATTGCATGAATAGTGCTCATGCACCTTTTGCAGACTGTCGCAATAATGAAACACCGTATCGCTGCATAATTCTAACGGCTTCCCGTTTGTATCGATCTTGTATTCCTTCCCTATCTCAAACTGAAAGCCGCGGCATTTCAGGTCTTTGTCAAAGCCTTTGATTTTCATGTTCTTCCTCCACACCCGCGCAGAGCCTTTTACAGGCCTCTGGCGGCATTTCTTGTTTTCAATGTTCCGATGTACCATTTTACGGCTTGCGTTCAATTCTACCGCATCCTTGCGTCTCTGCGCAGGCATTGGACAATTCTACTCTATGGCTCCCACGGATATTTCCAGATATGGATTCCCGCCGGTATAATATTTCTCCACGCGCAGATCCACCACCTGACGGTCATCCAGATAACAGACCCCGTTCAGCGCGTCCAGAATGGCCTTCGCGCAATTGTCCACATCCGGCTTTGTGGTCGGGCGAATGCGGTGCTCTGCTGCTGCCAGCTTGTCCTTCTTGGTGTAGGATTTTGGTATCGCATAAAACGCGGTAATCCGCAACACGATCAGAGCGTCCCCAAGATACTGCCCTCCGGCCGCAGTGTAGCTCCAGCGCACCAAATCCTCAAAGCTCTTGGTTTTCTCCGGAGTGATGCTTCGCATCTTCCCGGAGCGCTTGTCATAAAACGTGCGCGCACGCTGCTTCCCGAACGGCTGTGCTTCTACCCGGAAGATCATATCAAAACCGCCTCTCTGTCCAGATACGCATCAATGCAGCACAACCCGATCACCTGTTCGTTGATGATCCAATACTGGCTGACAACGCGCTTTCCGCATTCGTGGCAGACAACCGCTCCCGGGCGATTTTCCGGCGGGATTTCCATGTCATCTTCCGGGACTTTGCAGCTCCGGCACTTTCCGCAGCAGTCGCACTCATAAGCAAAATTCAGCCGGCAGAACATTCGTCCCACACTTCCAGATAGCTATCGGTCTGGCTTTTCCCTTCCCGCCGGACACGGAGCACTTTTACGGCATAGCCGTTTTTGATCAGGACGCTGGCAACCGCGATCCTGTCCGCTTCGTTCGATACTCTGATTCGCATTCTGTTTTCCATTTTTAACTCCTTTTGCCCTTGTTGTATGCCGCAGTGGATCTCTGTGAGGATGACAATACCGGAACGACAATACACATCTCTTTGAGACGGTCATATACCCGCAGTCCGAACCGTTCCCTCATTTCCTCTGTCGTTGCATTTGTAGTGACCACAATCGGTAACTTTTCCCCATAGCGGTGATCCACAATTTCAAAAATTCTCTCCAGTGCCCAGTCGGTCAGTTTTTCAGCGCCAAGATCATCCAGAACCGTTAAGGGGGCATTCTTGAATTGTTCCATGATGTCACGGGAGCGCACCTCAGTATCCGCAAATTCCCGTTTCAGTTCTGACAAGAGGCTGACTGTGGACGAAAACATGACGGGCGATGTATTGGTCGGTAGCTTTGTGCCACAACCAATGTCGTATGCGTAATCGTCCGGTATTGGCGCCCCGGAAATGACAGCATTGGCAATCGAGGCAGCCAGATGCGTCTTACCGCTTCCAACGCCTCCGCACAGGATCAGTCCAACCCCATCCATCGGGTTATCACACTTCCAGAATTGTTCCGTAAACTTCAAGGAGATTTCAAGTGCCTTTTCCTGCCCGTTTCTCGGCACAAAGTTTTCAAGTTTGCAATCCGCCCATCGTTTCCGCAATCCACTGTTTTTCAACCGATTTCCAATGATGACGCCCCGTCCCCGCACAATGGTTTCCTGCCTCTCTTTGGCCTTCCGCTCTTTGACGCATATGCAAGCATCTGGAATCCTCATGATTCCTTGGAACATGCCGGTATCCAATACGCCGACGCGCAAGGGTCTTCCGCAGTCTGGACAATATTCCCCGGTCTCCTCAAAGTGTAATGTCTGCCTTTCCAATTTTCCACCTCAAATTTCCATGTTGCGATACCTGTTCACATCGCTGTAATCAGGTTGATTGTTACTCTTTCCCTGTGGTTGAGCAGGTGCTCTGCTGCGATCCTGTCTTTTGGAAAGCCATGTGTTAATAAACCGATTGATTCCCCTGCGTGTCTTTCGCCTGCCTGGGTTGGCTTGCAGCCACCCCTTCATGTTGCGAAGCTCCTGCATCACATCCACAGCAGGATACAGCTCTACCCAACTTTCAAAATCCTTTTGTGGCACTGCATATTCGGTTTTGTCATTCAACAGCAGCGTGATTACTGCCTGCTCCTCGGAGACAGAATTTTCTGGCTCCGGGGAAAAAGATACGTCAGTATCTTTTATATCTTTTGTTTCTTTTTCTTTTCTTTTCTTTATATGGGTATTTCCCTGCTGAAAATTTGAATTTCCAGACGGGAAATTGGATTTTACCGGAGATGTTTCTGAATTTTGGGCGCAGGAAACAAAGCCTTGGCACTCTTCAGGTTCAAGCAGCCAAAACTTTTTTTGCTCAAATCTACTGGCGCGATCCGAAATTGCAGCCCAGTATCTTTTTTGCAGTCCTCGACTGGTCAATATTCCATGCACTTCAAAGAGCGACTTGTCAAAGAGGCAGCATTGAAAGCATATATCAACAACGTTCTTTACGAACTCCGAGCACGCTCCCTTGCCCAACTTCCTTGCGACTGTCGGGCATAGAGAGTAGCTCCATTCGAGGTAATATCCGTGCGTGGCATACGCCCGTTGACACAAATAAAAGTAAACAGTGAAAGCTGCGATCCCTTGCGCATCAATTAACTGATCAATTTTTGTGTCATTCTCCAAAACATGAACATCCCAGCCGGCGAAATCAAGCCCTTCCTTACGGGGTCGACCGGCATTACTCATACATGCCATACTCCTTATTTTTGAGGATGTTGCACTCGCAAAACATATTTGCGAGCATTTTGGGGTTGTGATATGTGACGGAGAGTTACATTCTGCGCATTTCTGTTTGCATTTTTTTGAAAAATGTCAACATTTTTGCGGAAAAGGGTTACATTTTCCCAAAATCCGGAGCGCCTGATTCTATGTCCACCTCCGTAAGGATTTCTCCAAAATATCACGGTTTAGGTATTATGATGCAGTTCGGAACTGCGTCACTACTTTGCGATTTTCTCAAATTTCACCATTTTACCATTTGGAAGAAAAATAATCAATTCTGTAATTCCATTCCTATGCGCGTTTCATTCCCGCAGCGCTCGCACCGGATGCAGATCACCTGATCGGGGAAGAAGCTGAAGGATACCTCCCGGCCTTTTCTGCGAACCGTGATTCTGTGGCCGTCAATCTTGCATAACGGAACATTGCACAGCTTCCCGTTTGCCAGACGATGGCGGCATCTTACCATTCTTTTTTTGTTGCTCTTCGACATGCACCCTCCCAACCGCCGCATCAAAAATCATTCCTCTGCGATGCTGTATCTCGCGAACCGAACCGTCTCACCGAATCGGTTCTTTTTTTCTACCATTTCCTTGCGGATGTGGTGCCCCATGCGCTTCAGATCGGAAATGCGGGAGGCAAGGCGCATACATCCCAACTCGTCCAGTGCTTCCACCGGCGTGATGCTGCCGTTGGCAGCCATAAACTCCAATACCAAGTCACATTGCGTAGCTTTACTTGACATGATCAGCACTCCTTTCGAGATTCATCAAATAATTTTTTCGAGCGCATCTACAAATGCCGTTGGATAATCCCCGTTGAAAAAAGCAAGCTGCTTTTCGATAAAAGCCGTTTGTTCTTCCTTTGTTTGAAAGCGTGCGTTCTGGCGATAGATACGCCGCCAGTTGGCTATGAACATCTCACAATCCTCTTTTGTGAAGTGAAACGCTGTGTGCAGGACAATGCAGGCATACTGAATCCAGATTTTCTGCACTTCGGCCTCCTCATGGTCCACCTGCCGCGTGACCAGCTCGTCCACCAGTTGGGCGATTTTTTGTTTTTGAGATTCCGGTAGGCTTTGATAGGACTTTGGAATGTGAGCTTTCATGTTGTTTCTTCCTCCGGCCTGCTGCGACCTAAATAGGAGCGCTCATCGGCTTGCAGGACTGGCAGATCAAACTTTGGAAGGTTGAAGTATACTGCCTTGCAGACCGTGCAATAGAAAGCACTTCCCGCCTCGGATACGCACTCCCGGTCTCCGATTTTCACGCAGAGCGTCGCGTCGCACAGCTCCAGCGCGGGCTGCTGGCAGTGCCGGCATTTTGCGTATGGCATCGGTCAGTCCTCCTTAAAAAGGCAAATCATCGTCGGTTTTCAATTCTTCAAACTTCGGTTCCTGTGGAAATTGGGCGTATCCGGGTTGGTCTCCGTTTTGCTGGGCGGCATTTTTGGAATCCACAAAGAATATCTCATATGCATCCACCTCCACGTTGCGGCGTTCCCTGCCCTCCCGATCCTGAAAGCATCTCACGGAGAGCTTGCCGCGAATGCAGATGGAGGAGCCTTTGCGGAAGTATCTGCAAACGGTTTCGGCCTGTTTTTTCCATGCGGTTATGCGAAAGAATTCCACTACCTGATTTCCGTCCGGCTTGCGATGATTGATTGCAATGTCGAACGTACAGACTGCTATTCCAGAGTTGGTTTGCTTCAGCTCCGGGTCAGCCGTGATATGCCCGGCAAGAAAAACATTGTTGAGATTCAAATTACTCACTCGGCCGGCTCCTCCTTCGGAAGATTCAGCAACAGCCGAACCGCATTTTCGATTTCGCCGGAATATTTCGCGGCTCTCACGGCTCTCGCGAGGATGTCAACGATCAGCTCGTGGCGCAACAGCGCGTCATATCGTTCGAGGGGGACTTGCACGAATACTTCTCTTTCGGACGTCGCGAGCAATTCCGCTTCAGGCAGCGAAAGAAATTCTATTTTAGACATCCGCCGGAACCTCCTCAAAATCCGCCGCAATCGGCGTTTCATCTGGCAGAAGCGCATCACTGTCCGCACTGTTTAATTTCAGGTCGTCATCTGACATCGTGTTTGCCATCTCCACGGAAAGCGGAGACCATTTGGAGAGGAGATTCCGAAGAACGGTTTTTTGTGCCATCTCATGGAAGTTGTCCTTCCAAATGGGGTTCCCCTTTGCGTAGGATTTCGAGTATCGAGCGGCGTGCGCCATGACCTTTTCTTTGGACCAGTAAAGCGCTTTCTCAAAGCCGCTGACCGTCTGAATATATGCAAAATAGCCGATGATGTTATCCCCGGATCTCTCACCTGATAAATCCACCGAACCGGTCAGCTTGTCCGCCGACTTCAGTTCCCCTTCGTATACAACATCGGTATTGATGTAGCGGTATGCACCGGTTCTCTGTGCAAGCTGAAGCAGACCTTTGTAACCGATAATGAATGTGGGGACATCGCCATATGGAATGATATACGCAAATCCAAGCTGCTTATTGATTGGTAGCTTCAGGGACACTGCTTTGAGGCATTCGGCAAATACCTTTCCGGGTTCACATCTCTGTAGCAGTTTGTCAGTGCTGTAAAGGTCCAGCACCGAAGCGGCAAACGCACCGGCATTTTCTTTGAGCGAGTTTTCCAACAGTTTTTTTGTGGATTCCGCATTCAGGACCGCGTTCATCATGGTTGCCGGGCTTTTCTTGACCGGAGCCTCCTTCTGCGCCTGCGCAGCGTTCGTAATGGCATTTTCAGTATTCGTTGTTCTCGGCATTGGCTTTCTCCTCCTTGATTCGGAAAATTCGTGTTTCGGAGGTCTTGCAAACCTCCTCATAGATTTTCGGATATTTTTCTTTCAGCATTTTTCGATCAATATCTACTCGTTTTTGCGGCTTCCAGGTGACGCGGTATTTTTCGGAAAATCCGACAGTGGATTCCATCATGTCGATCTGAATGCTCTGCCGGATTTCCTCCATACGCTTGTCAATTTGTTTTTTCTCCGCAGAGAGCTGCTGGTACTCTTCCAGATCATTGTCATGTGTGTGGATGTAGATCGGAATATCCTCCGTACTTCCACCTCCGGCGAGCGCCTCAATCGCCGTCCTTGCGGAGGCGGAGCCATCGGGCGGTGGCGGAACCTCTTTCTGCACGTGCTGCTCCCAGAAATCGTTCTCTGCTTTTTCCAGCGCGGCAATTTCCGTCTCGCTGCGCTCCACTGTAAACCAGTAAAAGCCTCTGCCAAGTATCAGGACGGCGAGATACATCCGGTCATAGCCCATTACGGCCATATAGTGCATACATTGCACATAATAGGTAAGAGGAACCTCTCCGTTCTCAAAGTCAGTCTTGTTGTAGGCATTGGTTGTTTTGCATTCCAATCCGGCATTCTCACCGACGATCTCACGGTCTACATCCGCAATCATGCAAGGATATTCGGAGGAGCGGTACATAAAGTTATTTTTCTTTACCCGTTTTCCGGTGGCTTCACAAAAACGGCTTGCCACATACTGTTCGAGGTCTCTGCCGGTGCGCATGAGCTCTGTATCCTCTTTATCCGGGAGCAGCCCCAGCTTGTCCGAATACAGTTCCAGCAGGCTCCGGAAAGGGTTCAGACCAAGCACAACAGCCGCATCCGATCCGCCGATTCCCTCCCGGCGGAACTCCAGCCATTCCTCCCTGCTGATCTTGCTGACATTCACAACCCGGATAGGATTCACCATACCGCTCCATGTCCTCCTTTCCCGTGCGTTCTGTGATAGTTCAGCTCGCATGTGTATTTGCAGAACCATAGCCCCAAACTGCGGTCATGAAAGACATGGAACGGAGCGGCAATAAAATTCTTTCCGCAGTTGGCGCACGTATGCTCCATAAAATGAGAGCTGGGAGGGCTGTATTCCGGCTCGTCCAGCATCGCGTCGATCTCATCCAACTCCTCAATCGTCACTTTTTCGTCCGTCATCAACGATTCCTTCCTTTTTGCCATATTCAATGGCTCGTCCGCAGATGTAATAAACTCCATATACAATTCCAACCGCTATCGCACACCAGATCGCAATCATGTTTACCGCACCTCCCGTGGCACACAAACAGTTGCTCAGATGTCTGGCGGCGTGACCTCTTTCATATCCGCTTTCGTCGCATAGCGGTTTCCCGGAGAGTTCGGGTCAATGCCGAGCGCCTCAAAGTAATCCAACACGTGGATCACCCCGTCAATATGTAGCCTGTCCGCCTTTCGCTTCATATCGCGGATCATTTTTGAAGCTACACTGTAAGATTTCCCGGTCAGTTCCATCATGTCTTGAATGTTGATAACCTCTTTGGAGAAAATCTCCTCTCGTCTTTCGTAAGTCATTGCTTCCTCCCATTATCAAGCCCAAGCAGTTCATCGGTAGAAACGTCAAGATACTTCGCAATACTGACCAAAATGCGCACCGATGGCATACACTCACCCAGCATAATTTTGGAAATCATCTTTTGCGAGCATCCGGCTGCTTCCGCCAGTTCCACCTGCGTTACCTTTTTGTCGTAGCACAGCATTGTTAAATTTCGTCCAAGTGACACGATTCTATATTTCCTCCTTTTTGTTGACAGAAATTCCTTTTTATGATATAATAGTTCTAAATACTACAAAAACGTAATAATTGCGAAAGGAACAATTTGATGGATCTCACAACAGTAAGTATCATTATTTCCATTGCCGCCTTTTTGAGTTCGGTTCTATCACCTATCTTGGTTCAGCTTATTTCAAATTACCACCAAAGAAAGCGTGGAAAACAAGAGTTTGTGGAAAAGCACAAGCATGAAGTCATTGAAAATTATATTAAAGCTGTCGGCGCTCATATTTACAGCGGCTGCCGAAATGGTGACAGAGACTACGCCTCTACTATCGGTGAAATTTATATGTATGTAGACCAATCCTTGTGGGGAAAAGTTGAAGAATTGACAAATGAAATTGTATCTCTTGAAAGAAACACTGTTGTGCCACCCGACCAGTTGATCCATGCAAAAGAATTGTATATCGATCTTTGCAAATCTCTTTCGGTTTACTCACGAGACAGCAAGAAGAATAAGGCACGATAACACAATTGCAGTCAGGATTGCAACATAGATTGTATATGCCCAAAACTTCATGTGGTCAAACTCCTCGCGCCGGTTAAAAGACGGAATCCATGACAGGAACCACCAAGCGACAATCGCAAGTGCAACAACCAGTACAACAGCAATGCATAGAATGATTGCAACTGTTTGTATAGGCAATCTCGTTCCCCCCTTCTTGAAAAATTCACTTTTTTGCGGTAAAATTGTTCTAACTACTACTACAAACAAGAACATTATAATCCCAATTTTGTGATTTGTCAACACTTTAATCCCAATTTTTAGATTTTCGGCGCATTTGCCAAAAATAAAATCCCAATTTTATGATTATTGATGAGGTATATCAATGTTTATCGATACCATTCACAAGTTGCTGAAGGAAAAAGGTGTTACTCAAAAAGAGTTTCTACAAAGTATTGGATTAAGCAAAAACACCTTGAAAAACTGGGAAGATAATAATACAATTCCGTCAAAAGTGATTTTAACTGCCATTTCCAACTACTTTAATGTATCTGTTCCATTCCTGTTAGGGGAAACCGAGGATCGTTCTGCCGGGCTCCCCACCGATGATGAAAATTCCGTCAGTTCTCCAGATTACGAGGTCTTTATTGCTTATCAAAACGCTTCTCCCGAAATTAAGGCGGCCATTCGCAAAATTTTAGATTTATAATTTAATAATCACAAATTTGGGATTTTCTATTGACAAACTCACTCTTTTGCGATATAATGGTTCTAATCTCTACTGACAAGCATATTATATCATGAAAAATTCATGATGTCAAGAGCTTTTCATGATTTTTCCTGATAAATCATGATTTTTTCATGATTTATGAAAGATTATAACGAAAGTAGGTATAATTTTGGATACATTAAACAGAATTATTGATTTAATGAAATTAAAAAACTGTGACAATCAAATGCTTGCCAGTGCTCTTGGATTAAATCGGCAAGTTGTAACGGATTGGAAAGCCGAAAGAAGCAAATCTTACATGAAATATCTTCCGCAAATTGCCGACTATTTCGGAGTGACGGTTGACTATCTGCTCGGAAAGACAGATAATAAAGAATCGAAATCTACCCGAAGGCCGGGCGTCCGCATCCCGGTTTACGGGAATGTTGCCGCCGGAGTACCGATTCTTGCAATCGAGAATTATGACAGCGATGATCCAGACGACTGGGAAGAGATTACCGAGAAAATGGCAAGCACAGGAGAATATTTTGCTCTCCGGATTCATGGAGACAGCATGGAACCAAAAATCAGCAATGGAGACATTGTGATTGTACGTGTTCAGCAGACGATTGAATCCGGTGAAACTGCGATTGTGCGAATCAATGGCGATGAAGCAACCTGCAAGAAAGTGAAACGAACCCCGGAGGGCATGATGCTCATTTCCACCAATCCTGTATACGAGCCAATGTTTTTCACGCCAAAGCAGGTTCAAGAGCTTCCCGTTGAAATCATCGGCAAGGTCGTTGAGCTGCGCGCCAAATTTTAATTCAGATCAATCGCCGTTCTAAACTCCACAAACAGTATATCACATGAAATCATATAATTGTAGAAGCACTTTTTACAAGGTTTTTTGTGAATATTTGATATTATTATACAATGTTTTTGTCTATACCGACAATTTCAGAGCTTTTGTAATGCCCTGAAACTACCTGTTTTCGTTTGCGGAATCAAGAGCGGATTTTTTGTATTGAGCGGCGAGCTTCGTCTGTTTAATAGTAGTTCTAACTACTACCGATAGCTATATTATATCTCAATAAATCTCAATTGTCAAGAAAATATTCTCAATTTCTCTCAATTTGTATGCTTGCACAATTTTTATAATTGAGAATTGTTGAAAAGGAGTAATAATGTTTTGGGAAAGATTTAATTATTTATGCGCGAAAAAAGGAATTTCTGCAAATGCTGCTGCCAAAGAACTATCTATAGCTTCTGGCACAGTATCCGAATGGAAAAAAGGCAGAGTTCCATTAAATTCAACCTTAAAGAAAATCGCGGATTACTTTGACGTTTCAGTTGATTTTTTGTTAGGCGAGGAAAAGATGTTTTACGAAACATTACTTTCTTTATGCAAGGAAAACAACATAACGCCAACTGGACTGGCCTTAAAAATCGGATGTTCAAATGCTACCGCGGCTAAATGGAAAAAGGGCTCCATACCAAATGGAACAACTTTGCAAAAAATAGCAAATTATTTCAATGTATCTGTTGATTTTTTGCTGGGAAAGAGTACCGGAGAATCACAAGACCAAGCAGATAATATCCCCAGCAATCCTTATGGGTTAAATCTGAATCCCGACCAGACAGAAAAGCTAAAAGAAATCCTCGAGCGCTTCACTAAGCTCCCCGAGGATAAGCAGGACGATTATTTAGATATGTTTGATAAGATGCTGAAAATGAATGATAA
>OLXT01000369.1_pt1 | contig 22765 bp, 30 predicted proteins | sample 1673931 | NCBI WGS metagenome assembly OLXT01 (sample SAMEA103958134, study PRJEB25191) | human gut metagenome | reverse complement strand
AATACAATTCACAGTGGAGTGCAGGAGATATTTCGCTGATAGAACCTTGAATGGCGGAACGCTTATCATTTTCTAAGTTAGTACCTATCACTTGCCCGCTATCATCTATTCCAATAAGCAAATATCCTCCATCTGCATTGGCAAAAGCACATATTTCCTCTGTGAGTTCACGAACCTTTGAGGGTACACGGACTTTAAATTCCACATTGTAGCCTTCTCCGCTATCAATGAGTGATTGTATGTTATCTATATTCAGCATGAGTGTCTATTTTGATGTATTTAGTGCAAAAAAAAATCCAGAGTTAATCATACAAATGATACAATATAAAACAGGAAGAATAAACACGCAAAAATAGTATGCAGAGCGAACTAATATAAAGTATCTTGCATGATTAGAAATATAAGATAAAATACTAATATTAAAGTATTCTTTTTTTTCTAATTTGAACATCATTAAGTCAATAGGTAAATGGTTATTATATCTATCTAAAATTTTCTCGTATTCATCTTTTATTTTATTGACTTCGTATAAGCTATGCCGTGGATTTACTTTTAATGACCGCAGGGAATTATATAGCTTTGCAATTTCCAATGCACATTCATGATAATTTCTTGCTTGAACAGAATAATTTTTGGCATAAGCAAATTGACTAAAAACTAAAATTAGTATAGACAAAGAAATGGATATGAATGTACTACAATTATCAGGCAAGGTAAAAAAAGGTATTTTACATAGATTTAAAACACTAAAGATTATCAAGTACGAAGAAACCCAACCTACAATACGGTTATATCTTGCATCTAATTCTTCGCATCGTTCACTTGCTTTAAATCTAGCCCCTTTTGTAACCCATAATTTGTAGTTTAATTCAACTTCAAAATTATTGTCTTTTAAATACTCTGGAATACACTTTTTCCTTTTGTATATATTTCGAACTCTTCTTCTTTTATTATAGATTTTTTTTAAAGAGTTTGATTCAGGAAGCATTTCTAGGATATAACGAAACATAATATTAATATTCTTTAAACTAATAGACTGATAGGCAGATAGACTTTGACGGACATTGGTAAATCCTCTGTCAGTTCACGAATCTTCGAAGGCACACGGACTTTAAATCCTACATTGTAGCCCTCTCCGCTATCAATGAGTGATTGTATGTTTTCTGTATTCAGCATGAATCTTAAATAATTAGAATACAAAGTTAGTTATTTGTTCTGTATAACTCCATTAAGTTTTATTTTATTTGTCTTCAATCGTATTATTGAGTTGTATTTATATTTGTCTTTTACAAAATTAGCTATATTGGATAACGGAACAAATAAAAAACAAGCTATTTTTGTCCTATCAATCAAGTTATTACAATTCATCATGGAAAAAGACTTTCAAATACCGACTCCGGAAGCTATAGAGTCTTTGATAGGAAAAGGACTTTATCAAATATGGAATGCTCTCTGTCTTTTAATTGAGCATAAGTATGAGATGGAACGATTGTGGAACAATGGTGGGAGAAAATGGAAATATGAATATAAGTATCGAAGAGGTGGAAAAACTCTCTGTGCTTTATACGCTAAAGAAAATTCCTTTGGCTTTATGGTTATATTAGGTAAAGGAGAACGTGATGAATTTGAAATGCACCGAGAACTATTCTCAAAAGAAGTACAGACATTGTATGATGAAGCAACTGTTTATTATGACGGTAAGTGGATTATGTTTGAGTTGAGAAATACCGGGTTGTTTAGTGATATAGAACGCCTTTTAGAAATCAAAAGGCTACCAAACAGAAAATCATTATCTTAAAGAAGTATTTTCCTTTACTATTATACTTTTGAATTTAAAATGAGCAAGAGATATTGTCAAAGTTGCGGTATGCCACTTCGTTTTGATATGGAAGAATGGCTGGGAACTAATTTGGATGGTTCTAAGAGCGATACGTTCTGTTATTACTGTCTGAAAGACGGGAAATATACAGTAGACGTATCGATGCACGAAATGATTGATATTTGGCTTAGATACATAAATAAATACAATATGTATGCCCATACAGTTTATTCTCCCGAAGAATTGAAACTGATATTGGAGAAAAGACTGCCGACACTCAATCGGTGGAAACAAAAACAAGATACGAAGAATGTTCATAACCAAGCTATTCAAAGTACAGTTAATTATATCAGCAATCATCTGTTCGAAGATTTTGATATAATTACATTGTGCCAAAAGTGCGGAATGTCAGAATATCATTTTAGAAGGGTATTCAAATTTATTGTCGGTGAGAATGTAGGAAATTACATACAACGACTTAGATTGGAATATGCTGCACACTTATTGACTTCAACCGAATATACATTATCTCGGATAGCGGAACTGGCTGGTTATCAAAGCAAATACAGTATTGCAAAAGCATTCAAGAAACATTTTGGAGTTTCAACATCCTTCTTCAAAGAAAGATTCACACCTCGAAAACGAAATGCGCATACATTGCTAACTCCCAGAATGATAATGATTAATAAAATGTTTGTTTCTTGTTTGGAAGTGGGGAAAGCATACGAAAATAAGTTTCAATATAAGATGGTATGGGATAAACTGTTGTATTATGCAAGGTTCAATAGGATAGACAAAAAACACACGAACTTTGTCAGTTTAAGTTTGGATAATCCGGCAATAACACCGAAAGATAAATGTCGTTTCTATTTAGGTATAATTATGAATGATATACCGGATGCCAAATTGAATACTGTACAAATCCCTAATGGACAATATGCTATATTTAGGCATATAGGTAGTTATGATTTCTTATGTGATTTATATAGGATAATTTATGAAGAATGGTTTCCTAATAGCCAGTACTATCCCCAAAATACATTTAGTTTTGAGGTATATATAAATTCTCCATGTGATACAGATGTACCGGAATTGATAACTGACATATATATATCTGTCGTAAAAAAACATTCACTGATATAAAATAATATAGTATGGGAAAGATTTCAGAAATCGCATTGTTTCAACAATCTGAAACATATGCATTAGTAGTGGAAACACGTGCTACAGTAAAAGAAATTGCTATGACTATAGGCAGAAGCTTTATGGAAATAGAAACGTTGTTTAAAGAGCAAAATGCTGTAATGGCAGATGTTCCTTTTGTGGAATATCTTAATTTTGAATCCATGTCAGAAGATATTCACATGGTTATTGGATTCAAATCAGCTAAAGTCCTGTGTGGAAAGGGGAACATAAGAGCGATTACCATTCTGGGCAGAAAAATAATATCTTGCTTACATAAGGGGAACTATACTGAATTGGCTTCTTTGTATCGTGAGATGCAGGAATGGATTGCGGCTAAAGGTTATAAACCTTCGGGAGCATCGATAGAATATTATTATAGCGAGCCGGGGACTTCAGAAGAAGAACTGGTTACTAAGGTTGAAATGCCAGTCTTGTAGGCATCTTGTAAAAATCTATTGTTAAACATTCATCTAAAGCCGTTTATTTGGAGGCTTTAATATTCTGATATGAAAAATTTATTAGAACAGAGATTTTTCCGGCTATTGTCGGAATGCTCGCAGCGTAAAGTTTCTACATCCGAGTTTGCGGAAGCTATTGAGGAATTGGCTATGCATGTAGCCAATTTTAGTGTTAATAAACAGGATTACAGCGTTTTGCTTCGTTATTTTTCCTTTGGTTTGCACCGTCTTAAATCGTATCGTGTACGGTTTGAGCAAGAAAAAAATGCCCTATCTGCATCTAATTGATGAAGCGATAGGACTTTTGAACACTGAAATACGCCTTATCGAGTGGCGTATCAAGTACCCGGAACAGTTGCGGAAACACATCAATAAACAATCTCTTTCCCCTCTCTTTCTCGCAGACAAGACAACTCTTATCAACATCATGGAAATGGTAAGCGGTCTGTTCCTCTCCAAAAACATCATATATCAGAACGGTAAGCCTGCCTATTTGGTGGATTTATCCAAAGCCTTTGAATGGCTGTTCAATATCAAGATAGGCGATTGTTACCAAAAGCATGAGGACGTGATAAAACGAAAGCCGGGCAAACTGACCGAGTTTCTTAATGGACTGGCAGACCTTATCAAAAAGGAACATGACAAGAAAGGATATAGATAATCAACGACTTATGATTTATTTATGGGGGATTCCATTAGTTCCCCCGTAATTTCTTTATGCTTGTTTTCTGAACTTTGCTTCATCAATCGATTGACAAACAATAATGTATAATCAGAAAAATGAAGCAATCATGTATATAGACAATGACGATTTCAGCGTATGGATGCAGAAGCTGTACGCCAAACTGGAAGAACTCTGCAAGGATGTACGGGTACTGCGCAATGCCGACAGGGTGCTGCCCGAAGATGACAACTTATTGGATAATCAGGACTTGTGCCTATTGTTCAAAGTGAGTATCAAGACCCTGCAACGCTACCGGGCTATCGGTGTGCTGCCATACTTCACAATCAGCGGAAAAGTGTACTACAAGGCTTCCGATGTCCGGGAGTTCATCAAGGAGCGGTTTAGTGTTACCACCTTGCGCCAGTTCGAGAAAGAACACTGTACGAAGAAAAAGAAGTGAATTTGATTTTTGAAAACAGAATCCAGATATAAGAGAACTTATAACTGAATCCCGTTTTCATTTACACAAAATTGTAGAAAGTGCCTTGAAAGTCGGGGCGGTTGTGCTCCGGCTTTGCTTTGGTTTATGGCTTACCCAACTTGTTGGCTTCCTCCTTTAGCTGTTCGGCTTGCTCGTTTAACAGCCTTGCCCGTTCCAACGCTTCCGCCTGTTTCCTGCTACAGTATTCAAAGCATTTTACCGAATCGGTCAGGCTTCGGATGAAAACGTTATCCCGTTCCTGACTGAATTTCGTTTCCAGCAAATCAAGGCTGCTGCCGCCTGCCTTTCCTTTCATCAGGATATAGCGATATTTTATGTCATTATCCTGTAACCGTTGCATCCGTTCCGTAAAACGAATATTCAAGATTAGCGAAGTGATACAGATAATAATTCCTGCTGAAAGAAGAAAGAACTTAGGTTTCAAATAGGGAGTTACCCGGTATGTCAGTTTGCCGTACCATGAAACGGACGTTGCTTCTCCGGTTGGTGTATCATCAGCCGGGAACAACACTTTTAACCGCTCCTTGAAATATCGGTGAGAGGTCACGATAAGCCCCTTTATATCTTCAAGGTCTTGTTTTTGGTTCTCAGACTGCCCTTTTCTGATAACGCTGATTTGGTTCAGGATTTCCTGCACCGTGTTTTCAGGAATACCGGATTTACCCTGCATATCCGAAATGCGCTGTTCGATAACATCCAGTCGGTTAATCGTTTCCTCCCGGCTGGCAGGCGTGACCTGCTTCTCCTGCCGTTCTTTCAGTTCCGTAACCATAGAGAGAAGCCCCTCCAAAATTAAATTATCTTCCATGTCCTATAATTTTAAATGTCGTTTCTTTTTCCTCTTTTTTCTTTCACCGGGATTGTCGGGCGTTTCATCAGCCGGAGAGGATGAAGCGGAGAGCAGACCGCCCAAGCCTGCCAGCAACGGACTGTCGGTTTTGCCCGGTGTCCGTGCTGGCTCCTGAACAGGTGCGGAAACTATCTGTCTATTGTTTCCGGTAGTGTTCAGCCCTGCATCCCCGAAACATTTATCCAGTTTGGTAAAACTGAAACTGCGGTCTATCTCCGAGCCCTTGAACGTGTATTCGCCTTTGGAAAAGGATATGCCCTGCGCTTCGCCAGTCTGTCCCCTGTACTTGAAATGAATCCCGATACCCTTTTCCGCCAGCCGGGTTTGTAACTGCTGCCAATTCTTGGACTTCCCGATTTCATCCTTTACGGCATTGTAAATCTCGTATTTGGATTTGTCCGGTTCTCTCAAACGGCATTGCTTTACATGCTCCTTGCCTTTAGCGAAATAAAGCCCGTGTTTGGCTTTCAACTTTTTGCATACCTGCTCGTTGCGGTACATGTCGTTTCTGTCCGAAATGGTCTTGCCGTTGTTGTCTATGCGGTTGAACACGATATGCACGTGCGGATGTTCCCGGTCTTGGTGGTGCACGATGATGTACTGCGTATCGGTGATTTTCATTTCACGCATGTATTCCTGCGCAAGCTGTATCATTTTCCCGTCTGTCAGTTTGGGTGCGTCCACCGGGGAATAGCTTAACGCAATATGTCCGACAGGCTTTTTCAGGTCGGGGTTCATCCCGGCTTGCAGTATGAAACTGCGTATGATGTCCCGGTTGCTTTCCGCTAACACTCCCTCCGCATGGAGCAAAGCTGCCTGTTCCTTGCCCAGCACATAGTTCACGCAGCCTTTAAATCCGCTTCCCTTTTTTATTTTTCCAATCATCCGACAACTGGTTTATGATTTCGACAATCCTGTTTTTGAGTTTCACCAGTTCCACCGCCACCAGTGCGAACCCTCCGGCATTCGCCCGGTGCGCCAGTTGGTTGATGTTGTTGGCTTCGCCCGCCAGCTTGCGGATAGTGTCCGCATCCTGTCTGTTCAGCCTGGGCGTTACCTCTGCCGAAACAACAGCCTGCCGGACGTACTCGCTGACATGCAGCCCGGCTTCGGTGGCTCGCTTCCTGATTGCGTAGAACTGTAACTCGGTCAGCTTCGTGCTGACTACCCGGTTTTGCTTGTCTATCCGGCTTTTTGCCGGGCGACCTCCCGGTTTGTTCCTTATTTCTGTCATACGTTTTTGCTTTTAGGTGGTATCTTAAAAATTGCGACCAACGGGAGAAATTTTCTTTGCTGTCAGGCTAAGCAAGGTGTTTCGGTAAACCGAAACATAACCTTGCTCTCCTAAATCACACCGTTTGCTGTTGGTACGCCTTGCCTGTTCTCCTGACTACAACCGTCTGCCACTTTTTCTTTTTTCACCGGGAGATTGTTCGTTTTTCTCTTTCGGCTTCGGTTGCTTGGCTGATTGCGTTTGCTTCTCCGGCTGCTGCATCCTCTCTGTCGGCTGGCTGAACTTTTGGCATAGGTAGTCGTTCACGTCTTTGTGTCCGCTGTACAAGTGTGAGGCATCACGCACACGCCAGCCGTATTCCTTTTGTATGGCTTGGGTGGCTTTACGTCCGGCTTCGTCATTATCCAAAAGGCAGTGTATCTTTTTGTACTCACCTAACGGGTATAATGCTTTATCCACATTGGCGGTCGAGTTCAGGATGATGTAATCCTGCCAGTCGATACAGGGATAAGCCGGGCTGTTCTTATGCCGAATGGTCAGGAAAGAAAGGTAGTCCATAAATCCCTCGAACACGAAACAGGCATCGTTCTTCTTTCCTGCAAACCGTATGCGTGTGATGTCTTTGGGAGAGGTGCAGCCCTTGTAACCGGGATTGCGGAGTTCGTACCCTTCGGCATCGTTCTTGAAAGCGAGCGCAAAAAGCGGCTTCCCGTTTACACGGTAATACATTTCCTGCACATAGTCCGTTGCCACTTCGGGCGCAATGCCCCGGCTTTTCAGATAATTGATGAGTGCCGGATGCTGTAACGGCTGGATGCTACGGATTTCTACCGGGCTGGATGGTTGCTTCCTTTCCTCCCTTGCCAGATTCCTTTCGGGGAAATTTTTCCCTTGAAAAGAAAAAGTATTGGCGGAGTAGCCCTGTTCCAGTCGGCTGATAGCCCTGTAAGCGTTGCATCCGTACTGTTTCATCACAAGGTCAATGAGCGAGCCGCCCTCACCCGTCCCAAAATCACACCAAAGGTTTACGCCGTAATCCACCTTGAAACTGGGTGTATCGTCCTGCCGTAACGGGCTGTGGTACATACCGTAATAAAGTTTATCCACTACGGGCAGGATGCCCAATGATTCCAAATAGTCCTTGATACTTATGCTGTTAGCTTCCTGATAAGTCATAATATTTGTTTTTAGGTGTTTGTAATTTGCAGCAATGAAGTAAGGAACGAGTAAGAGGAAATGCGGAATCTTTCTACGGGTAATCTTTTCTTTTTCAATGGAATGTACCCTATGTAGTAACATAGTAATTATGTATCCTTTAGAAAAGGAAGAAATATATACTATATTATAATATTACGTTTTTTCTTTTTTCCGAATTTCCCTAAAGTTTAAGTACCTATCCTACTTCATACTACATAGATGGTAATCTGTTGTTTATCAACGCATTATCTGTAATATCGAATAGGTGTAGAAACTACTACATTGGGATATTACAGGCAAACGGGCTTCAATACTTACCCGTAATCATTATTTGCATAAGGTGCTAAAACAGGCTTGATTCTGTACCCATATACCGGGTAATAGTTGTTATTGATGCGCTTTTGCACCCGCTTAAAGCCTGTTTTCCGCAATGATTCCCCTAAACGCTTTTCCGATAACTGTACAGGGCATACATCCCGCAGGTATGCGAGTATCTGTGCGGTTGTCATGAAATACTGGTTTTCTTCCTCCTCTGTCGGTTTCATAAAGTATTGCATCAGCGTTTCAAATTCAACCGTCTGCACCTCGAACTCCGAATTTGTCAGGTGCAGTTCTTCGATTTCCGAATCATTGAACCAATAGCGCACGCCTTGCCGATACAGGTACATGACTTCCGAATAGACGTTATCCATACAGATGCTTTCCGCTGTCGGCTTGTCAATATGTAGGACTTCAAACGGCAAGAAACGCCTGCTGCCTGTCGGGTCGGTCAGAAACTCGTTGCCATTCACCGAAGCCATGAAACTGGCTAAGTGCGGGTATTCCTCTATGTAGATGTCATACGGTCTGCGGTACTTGACTGCCGGGGTGGTAATCAGGTTCTTCAAGGTGTTCTCGTTCTGCTTGTTGAGTTCCTTTAGCTGGTCATCTATGTTGATGAATAGGTATTCGGCTATCAGTGTAAGGATGTCCTTGCCTTGGGGGTCTATCTTCCCGGTAAAGAGGTAGTTCTTTAACGGTAATGGGCAAAGGTTATCCAGCCACCATGTCTTGAATTGTCCTTGCTTGTCACCTGTAAGGACTAAACAGGCATGGTTCTGACAACCAATATCATTCATCGCATTGGCAACCACGCCTACCAGCCATTTGGTGAAATACTCTTCCCACTTGTCGGGATTGGCTACCTGTACCGTGTCAAGTAATCTTTTTATATGCCCATGTTCGGCAGGGTTCAGAACTGGCAGGGCGTTAAAGTATTCCCGTATGGGATGCGCTTTCGCAGCAAAATCGCTTTCCAATATCATGCGGATATTGTCGGTAGAAGTAGAAACGCCTGCGGTAACATCCAGTCTGCGCCTGAACGAGTTCAAAGCGAACTTCGTAACGGGCTGGTACAAGTCGGAAGTATTTGCCGTTCGGTATTCCGTCCGGCTTTTCACAGTATTAAACCGGAAGTCATACAGGACGTTTAGCTGCCTTTCGATACGCTCGTTCTTGGATAGTTTGCCCTCGATGCGTTCCGCTTCGTTATCTCTTTTCTTTTTCATTGGAAAGCCTGTTAGAAGTGGGGAGATATTGCTGCTGCATCCACCGTTTCAGCTCGTTCGCATCGAAACGCAGGGTGCGACCACGCTTCACGCAGGGTATCGCCCCGGTGCTGGCTAAATGGTAGAGATAATTGACCGAATACCCGGTTATGCTGCTGGCTACGGATATTCTGACTAAAACGGGTTCTTTGCTGTCCCGTCCTTTGGGCTGTGCGCCGACTACGGGGGAAATCATCTTTTCGATGTTTTCCAGCCGTTTGAAAATTTCTTCAAATGGATTGTTCATAGTGCTTTGTTCTTTGAATTAGCACCACAAATAAAATAAGAAAAATCGGTAAAAAACAAAGCATCAGCCGTTTGGAATCGCTTTGCGCTGCTCTGCACTGTATTAATGCAGGTTATCTGAAAATGCCGTGTGTGCTTCACCTTACTTATATGGGGAGAGCAGAGAAAAAGGGCTTATTTCTCTTATCGTTTTATCGGGCTGGGACATTTGAGGACTTCTAAGGACATCTGAGGACAGGCAGTAACAACCTGTTGTCTTGACCTGTATATTTGCACAGGACAAGAAAAACGGAGTAATAACAAAAAATATCAGTATATGGAAATAGTAACGATTGAAAAGAAAACATTCGAGTTGTGGAAACAGAGGTTTGAAAGTTTTGTGGGGCGTATGGATGCGCTTTGTCTGCCTTTGCGAAGAAAGCAGGACAAGTGGCTGGATAACAGCGAAGCCTGCCGCCTACTGAATGTTTCCTCCCGGACGATGCAAACCTACCGTGATACGGGCAAGCTGCCTTACTCGCAAATCAACAACAAAATTTATTATAAGGCTTCGGACGTGGAAACCTTTATACTCAACCAAGTAAAGAACACCCCTAAAACATGAATCGTATGGACTTGATAACGAAAGATTCGGAAACTACGCTGGTATTGTTTTCATCCCTTGACCGGGTTTTGGAGAACGTGGAGCATATTGTTACCAACTACCGTCCGGTGCTGAACGGTGAACACTACCTAACGGGGGAAGAAGTATGCCAAAGATTGTGCATCAGTAAACGGACTTTGCAGGATTACAGAGATACGGGGTTGCTGGGCTACGTGCAGCTTCCGGGAAAAATCATCTACCGGGAAAGTGATATAATGAATTTGTTAGATAAGTATTACAGGAATGACAATTTGAAATATTGAAACCTTGTTTTCTTGGTGCATTGGTTGATTGAAAGCCAGCAATCTCGTTTTGTTGAAAACAGTATTGCTGGCTTTACAATAAATTAAAATCTCTAATCATAATGTCTTATTAAGCATAGGAATGCTTTTCCATTGATTTTTTTGTGTTTCATGTAATACTCCAAATATTTCTATTGGAACATTTGTCTTTGCAGAAAATTCAGCATATTGTGGAAATCCAGGAACAATATTTTGTGGAAAATCTAAACGTATAGCATTAAAAGTTAATCCTTCACCTGTATGTACTGCATTCGGATTAAAGCCATGGTTGAACATAACACAATCTTTGCACTTATACGAAATTTGTTCCTCGGTATTTGTGGTGACAAATGCAAAATTAGGAATAGGTTCCATATAGTATTGAGCTATACATTCAATAATCAGTGTAGTTCCTTCCCACCATTTATAAGCTATTAAATTAGAAAATTCTGAAAATTGAGGGGAAAATGTATTTCTTCCATTAGCAATATCAACAATTTGTCTTAATGCGACTTCTAAACCATTTTGGAATAGGTCAACATAAAGAGATTGGAGTAATATAGTTGGCATAATACAATTATCTAATCGAACTGGAATAATTTTTGTCTGCCCATTAGTCATTTTCATGATGGCATTTTGCCATTCTAATTTTACCATATTACTGCTTAAACTATTCTTTGAAACGAAAAATAGAAATAATTTACATTGGGTTAATCCTTCATTCATTTTGTCAATTATTCCATCTCCTGGCTGTATAGACCATGAATCATAGAAAATGTTGTTTTGCCCAAAGATATCTCTTAGGCGTATAGCTATTTGTTCAACAACAGCTTTATCTTTTGAATTGTGAGAAATAAAAATCATAAAATTGATATTTGGTTGAGCAAAGATACTAATAAAATTAAAGTATAGAGATACTTACTATATTTTTATCCCCATCAACCTTGATTTTTAAATAACCAAGGTTGATGTGCTTGACTTATATAGAAAAATGCTTTTCAACCTCTTGCATATCTCTTAATATACTTTGGTCTAACACCTTTGCATAGTGCTGTGTCATTCGGGTGGATGAATGCCCCAGCATTTTAGCAACATTTGGCAGTGACACGTTGTTAGCCAGTGCGATAACCGATGCGAAACTATGGCGGGCTGTGTGCGTGGTCAGATTCTTTTTGATGCCGCAGAAGTCCGCAATCTCCTTCAGGTAGCTGTTTGCCTTCTGATTGCAGACAACAGGAAGGCATGTCCCTTGTTTAAGACATATCGGATGTGATTCGTATTTCTTCAGTATTGCCAATGGAACAGGAAGAAGCGGAACATTTGCTATGGAACTTGACTTTCTTCTTCTCTCCAGCTTTACACGTCCTTTTCTTATCCACCAGTCACCGTTATTGTCCTGCTCCAGATGTTCCGGTCTTAATGTGGATACATCAGCGAACGCCAGACCGGTGAAGCACGCAAACAAAAAGATGTCCTTGACAAGCTCCAGCCTCGGAATATCAAATTCCCGGTTCATTATAGCCTGAAGCTCGTTATTTGTCAGGAATACCGGATCAGTCTCGTCCTGTTCCATCTTATATCCGTAAAACGGGTCTTTCCGCATCCATTCTTTGGCTATTGCCATATTGGTGATTTTCTTCAGGCATTTCATGTAGCGGACTATTGTGTTGCGGCACAGTCCGGCTTCTGTCTTCAGGAAAACATCAAAAGCCTTGATGAAATCAGGGGAAAGTTCATGGAATGTAATATCATCCTTCTCATAAAAACGTGGCACAAACGTTTCAAGTTTTCTGAGCACATTCTTATAACGGTTGATGGTGACGGGAGAATAGTCTATATCAACAACCTTTTCCATAGAGGAAATTTCTTCTTTGACTGTTCCAAGCAAGGTCCGGACAGTCTCATCCTTTCCGAACACACGCTTTAATATCGTCTTTGGAGTTATCAGTGCCGATTCAAAGGTCAGTTCCTTGTGCTTTTCGTATGCGCGTGTAGTAAGGGCGGAAATATAGTTGTTCAATTCGATGGAAGCCCTGTCTTTTCCTTTACTGCATCCCTTTGCCGGATTCCAGTTCTTTAATGGAACGCTTCTCTGTATTCTTATTTCTTCATATTGCCCGTTGATGGTAATCCTCATTAGGATTGGAGCCTCGCCATTTTTCAGCAGTTTTGTTTTCAGAACGAAAAATAGAATGTTCATTGTTCCTTGTTTCATGATCATTTTCTTTTTGAAGTTGCACATTCGGTTATTTCGTCAATCCTGGATGGAGCGGATGGCTGGAGAGAAATGTTAAATTCGGTGGCTTTTATTATTGCCGGCTCTAAAAAAACACCGTTTTTTTGTTTCTCTTACTATTATCCGCCTGTAGGTACAATCATTATCGTCTGATATGAATGCCTGTAGCAGACGTTGTGTTTCATCCGTCATTCAGTAGGGTATGCAAATGTAGAATTTCATCCCTGAAAATGATTCACGCAAATCGTTGAGAATAAGTGAAGTATGGTACATATCGGTGGTTTTTTCATGGGACTCAAAAAAAGCCACCGAATCAGCAATTTTTTATTGCACCAAATTGCATATTTTTGCGGATAGTACATAAAGAAAAAACCGCTGAAATAACTGTATTTCAGCGGTTTTTATGATTTTTCGTTTTGTAAAAGTGGTGCCACCAGGAATCGAACCGGGGACACAAGGATTTTCAGTCCTTTGCTCTCTTCGGCTTCCGAAAGTTCGCTTACGCTCACTTTTGGAAGCAACCAACTGAGCTATGGTACTTTATGAATCAGTAGAGTTACTGTCTTGCCTTTATCTCTTTTCTTTGGTTTAACTCATGGTTTAACTTACAGCCATTCCGAAAGAATGTTATTAATATGTTTATTATCTTATTGTAAAGATAGGTGTTTGAACTGAGGTGTGCAAACAATAATATAAAAATATAGTAATAGACCAATCTATAAATTGTTATCCTCTTTAAATCTGAGAAACTTTAATTTATTGGGAACACTTTCTAAATTTAGTTCGTTTCGTAAATCTTCTCTTAATAAAATCAACAACTCTAAAGAACTGCCAGTTTTATGTATTGCCATTTCTTCAGCAAATTTCTGAGCCAATTCTATTTGCCTTCTTGTTCCAAAAAGTTGAATATCAGCGATTGCTGTTTCTATATTAGAATAGAGTTCTTGGCTGTCTTTATTTGATGCAGTTTCTAACAATCTCCATGCTTGAATTAAATAATTTATACGTATTTCTTTCTTTTTGTTAAGCAAATCTCTACGCTTTGACAAGAAATGTAAAACTCCCCAACTCAGAACAGTAAGAATGGAGGTTATTATTAGAGGAATTAATATACTATTATTCATTATCTTTGATTTTTAAACGCAAAAATACGCAATTTACGATGTTTTTATATTATAAATAAGAGTCTTTTTTCTAACTCTTCCTATAAAACAGACTTTCTCCTAAAAAGTCCTCTTGTTTCCATGTCTAATTTTCACTCTATTAAATTTCTTCTTTTAAGAGTAATAGGAAGAAAAATTAGACAGACAAAAAAATGTTGCAGATTCTTCATTGTCTTATGGATGCGCCAAATGAAAAACGGCACTCATGCTGTTTTAGCACGAATGCCGTTCCCTGTTTTAATTTCAATAATTTTTATCAGAAGTTCTATTGAATAAGATAAAATCACTGTCACGTAATATTATACAAGTGTATTTTGACTTATTCGATTTAATGTATTGTAGCAACTTCTTGGGATTTGGGGATAATAGGCTTAAATCTGTATTTGCCGTAATTTCTTCGCCATAGTATTCACTAAGCAGCTCATAAACTGTATTCATCGTGAGTTGCTGATAAGGTACATCTATCTCTGTTCTATGAGTTATGTCTATATTATCCTCTCGTGCTACGTGTTTAACAATATAGTCATTTATCCATAAATAATAATCTTCCGTTTCTACATAATCATCATCGTAATATAGACAAACCCCTTTTGCGTTGGCTTGACAAATTGAAATGTCATCGTCATTATCTTTGCTGCAAGACAGCATGCTTATAAAAGCAACAATAGCAATCATTGCTATCTTAAATATATATGCTGTTTTCATCTGTGTACAAATATATAAAAGCGGCAAATGAGAATATATCAAATGCCGCATTGTGGTGAAACTTCTAAGTAGATTATTGCTTTTGCAAGGTCATGCTATGCTGTGTACCACTGCCTTGAATACCTCCGTCAATGTCGTACCACTTATATTTATAAGTAGCTGTTTTGCCATTGATAGAGATTGCTCCTTGAATGTAATCATCATCATTAAAGACGATTTTCAAATCATTGTCACTTACAGAATAAGTAACCTTTGACCACATGGACGGATTTACCGTAACAGTTCCGTCTGTCTTAAAAGCAAAGGTTGCTCCCTCCATTCCATTTTCATCACTGGCGGTAATCTTCCATGTCGTTCCTGCCAATGTTGAAGGTGTTACAGGTGGCTCATTTTCATCATCGTCAGAACAGGCTGCAAAATTAACGCACAACACTACGGCTAATAAAGCCATTCCAATAAATCTTAATGTCTTCATTGTTAAATGAATTTTGTGCTACTCAATACCCGGAAGAAGCAATTTTTATATTTTTATCAAAATAGCCATACAAAGAAAGGTGTGGGTACTTTGGCTTATTATTCTACTGTGGCTCTGGACTGCCTGTCATGTATAATAAGCAAAGCCCACACCAAAATAGTATATAGTTTACCCCATGAGAGATAAGTATATAACTAAGGTGTGGGCGTTCTTGCTCATTATCCACATGACAAGAATTGTCCAGATTCCAGTAGAGGATAATTTTGCTAAACGCCCTTTCGTTTATATGTCCTTTCAACTCCCTAACGCATTAGGTCATTGAAATTGGTGCAAAATTACAGAAAAGCGTTTGTTTGAGCAAGAACTATGCTTATTATTAATTTGTTAGGACGCTATTTTGTGTAATCCAAACAGGTAGGAAATCAACCTCACCCATATAAGAGCAAAATTACTGAATTTCCTACCCACTAAAGATTAGAAGCTAAGACAATCGTATGTATTTAAAAGTTCTTCCTGCCTTAGTCCAAGATAGCGTTTTGTAATGGCAACGCTTGAATGATTGAACAACTCCATTAGCTTGACTAAAGCCAATTCAGAATTTTCACTATTCATATTATAGACCTGTCTGCCAAATGTCTTTCTAAGTGAATGGCAGCTAAAGTTATCAATATGTAGCTTGTACTTCTTTTTCAGTTCTTTCAGAATAATGTTTATTCGTTGTACTGAATAGATTGTACCCTTTTGACTTACCAATATAGGCGAACTTTTGCCTATTGGTTTGATTGCCTTGTAACAATCTGCAATATGCCTTTGCAGTTGTGGGTTAATGCGGATAGTCCGTTTCTTACTTGTTTTCTTTTCTATGATGGTGAACTCATCAACATTAAGTATTTGATTCCACCGCAAAGCAAGAATGTCACTTATACGCAAGCCAAAGAAACAACCTAAAGCAATTAATAAACTCATAGAGTAATTTTCATCTTTGAATAGCTTTCTTATCAAATTCATAGCTTCATCCCATTGTAGAAAATCAGCCGTTGTATTACTGTATTTCAAGCTCATAATGTTCATTTTTGAGAGTTAGACAATAAAAGTGAATGTCCGGTGCATATCCAATTAATGTAAGTAACTGAACATCAACGGAACATTCACTTTGTGTATTAGTGAATCATTTCCAATAAGAAAATGCCAAGACCCCAAGCCATACGAAAGCAAGTGTATAAAACGGACTAATGCAAAGGAATATAAAAAGTATCACTAAGCATATAATCATGTTTGTTACCCATTTCTGATTTTGTCTCTGTGCCATAATTCTAAATTTTAGATGTTTGTAAAAAATGAGAGATACCCATTACTGAATATCTCCCACTGTGTAAAATCAGTCAATAAACCATTTGTAACGCTCGTCACCATGTAAAGCCATGTTGATGCCTTGTGCTATCTCTGTCGCATTATAGGCTCTATCCAAGAAAGAATCTATATAACTTGACTTGTTAGCCCCTGTGAGTAAATTGTAGAACTTCCACATATTTATATCACTGCCAAAGCTACCAAAATTCTCATCCTGTATATATGCTTTAGCTACGCTATTAATCTGTGTGTCTGTAATTAACAATCGGGGTATGCTCTTTTGATAGCCTTGTGGCAAACATTGATATAATCTCATTTTGCCAAGAATTTGCGCAAATTGATGTTCCGTCAAAAAGCTGTTTCCAAGTGTCTGCATCAAATGAATGTGTTTTGCAGGATTATAGGCGTGAAACATTTCCAATACCGCACGATATAATTCGCTTGTATTAGAAACTTCCAAACAACTTTTATAACCGTCTGTTGAAACACATAAGTTTGTGCAAACGAGATTCTTAAATCCAATGAAAACCTTGAATTTCTCAACGGTTTTCTTTGAATAGAGGTTCATGTGATTATAAGCACGCACACCGCCAATCGTTAGAGTGAGTTTGTTTCCCTCTATCGTTTCATAGATAGTAGGTACTTCAATGCAAAACATCATACGTTCAAAATACTGTGTCTTGTCACTCTCTAACAGTTGGTTTGCAGGCTTATGAATCGCTTCGGGGATTCTGCCTTTGACAATGTGAGAAACACGAATGTCAGGTTTATCAATCGTTTCACCTGTAAAGAATGCCTGTGTAGCTTCCCAAACCGTTTCAATAAAGGCATTGTGTGAAATAGTCAGTTCGTTGTCTTTTGAAAAGACGGGAACAATACAGTCACTCTTTAAATGCTGTAAATCAATCTCCACCGTATTGGCTTCGATAAAGTGATTCACTTTCTGGACTTTTGTAGTTTCTTCCGAAATAATCGTTGCATCCTCTGCATACAGATTAAATCCACTACCATTTTTCTTTGCCAATGTAGGCAACATAATTAAATTTTCCATACTTTTTGTTTTTTAAGTGATTAATGAATTGTTATTCTTTTGTTTTTAGTCAATAGTGGTGGGGGGACTTCGAGGTATAGTCAGCTTTCGTGTTTATAGCTATCTCCAATTAAAAAAACAGAATAGCAGAACAGGTAGAGAGGAATATTCTGACAATATCCATGTATAATAATGTATATGCCTATTTTTCGGGATGGCTCTGTTATTCCAATAAACTATATCTCCTTATAAAGTCTTGCAAGTTGGATGTCGTGTCAAATTTGTAATGTGCTATATGTAATCATATTGCACCGGAAACTTTCAATTTTTGCAAAAACAGAAAAAGCGGAGATAGGCTGTTAGCCACTTTGTAGCAGACCTCAAAGTCTGAAAAACAGAGCAGAGTAATATGTGAGGTGCTATTTTCAAGGTTGGCGGTATATTCGTTTGGAAGTCTGCCTAAAGTTGTTTATAATTGCTTACCACATAATTTAGAGAGGGGTGTTTTACTGTCTTGCCCTTTATATTTTGAAAATCAACATATCCAGCCCATGCAGATGAGCATAAAGCCGAAATCTATGTGTTTCGGTTTTATTTTGCGGGTGTTGTCTGATTTTCTTTCCTGCCACTCTTAGAAAGATAGATAGATTTTTTAGTTTTTTGGACTGTCTGATTTTTTGTCCTGACTTCCTTAGAAATAAAGATAAAACCGATGAAATATCGGACACGGATTTCAAGATGCGGATATATTGATTTTTAAATTTTATGCTATGGTCGAAACAATAAAAGTACCAGCCAATGTAAATTATTTGAATGAATGGGTAGGATTTGAACTGCCGAAAGGAATTTTGAGCAAGGGAATAACAGGATGCGGAGCTACCACCCTTGCCATTGAAGATGCGCACAAGACTATTATATGCAGTCCAAGAATCAACTTGATAATCAATAAGAGCCAATAGTATAAAGAAACTCTGGCAGTTTATGGCGATGTAAAAAATGCGGAGATAGAGAATTATTTGAAGAACAGCCCGAAGCCTAAGATATTGGCAACGTATGATTCTATGCCACGATTGAGTAGTCTTATCAAGGATAAGTCGGATTGGAGAGTGGTTGTAGATGAATATCAATATCTATTGATAGACAGCGGATTTAAGTCGGAAACCGAAATGTTTTTATTGGAAGTGTTGAAAGGCTTTCCGTTTGTCACTTATCTGTCTGCCACTCCTATTGCGGATAAGTATATGCAGGAAATGGACTGTTTCAGAGATATGCCCTACACAGTCTTGGAATGGAGCAAGATAGAACAACGGTTTGTAAAGAGAGTTCAATCAAAGAATCCGATAAATAATGCCATTGAGATAGTGAGAAATTATCAACAAGGCATTTATGCTTCGGTTGTTATAAATGGTAGAAAGGTAGAATCGAAAGAATGCGTTATTTTCTTGAATAGTGTAGCCAACATTGTAAACATTATCAAGCACACAGGCTTACAGGCTGATGATGTGAATATAATAGTGGCTTCTACTGCTGAAAACGAATCGCTTGTAAAGAAGTTAGGTAAAGATTACGGGATAGGCTGTATTCCATTGAAAGGGGAACAGCATAAGAAAGTTACATTTTGCACTTCTACCGCTTTTGCAGGATGTGACTTCTATTCCACTTGTGCATCCACATTCGTAATAAGCGACAACAGGAAAGTTCACACTTCTATTGATATTGCTACGGAACTGGCTCAAATAGCAGGTCGGCAAAGATTAGAGTGTAATCCGTTCAAGAACACCACTACTTTTATATATAATGTGGATGTCGGGGAGAATGATTCAAGTTGCTATAAAACAGCTTTAGAGTGCAAGTTGCAAAAGTCTGTCAAAAATGCCAATCATAAAAATAGCGTAACAGACAAGGATATAAGAGAGAGCTTTATAAAAGAAACGGTTGATTCTCAAAGATTGAACAAGTATAGTGATAGCTATGTATGGTATGATTCTGTCAATGACCGTTTTTCAGTAAATAGAATGGCTTATTTGAATGATTGCTTTTCTTTTGATGTTCAGAGGGAAAACTATTTGAATGGCATTAAAGTCAAAATGTAGTTGGAAGATAGCGGATTTAGTGTCAATGGAAAAGAGGAACATTCCGATTATGGGGAACAATTGGAGTGTATCATTAAGAAAGATGGATTTGCCGACAGGATGAAGCGTTATTGTGAGTATCGTAGTAAAAAGGAGAACTGCAAGTATTTCATTGCGGATACAATTATGGAGCGGCAATATGAGGACTTGAAAATTTATTATGATTCTTTGGGCTATGAGCGGATTAAGGCTCTTGGATATAAGGAGATTAATCTTAAAAACGAAATTAGGAACAAGCAAGCTACCTGCCAACTTTATAAGGATTTCAGAACTGTGTTCCCTGTTGGAACTAAAGCTCTTACAGATGTCATAAAGTCAAGAATGGAAGAAGTGTATGCAAGGTATGGCATAAATTAGAAAGGGGTTGCAAGCCACTTGGAAAAGAGATTTGGCATCAAGATGAAACCTGTAAAGATTCCACTTGCTGACGGTTGTCGGAAAGGTGGCTTTGAGTTTATTTGAAAAAATAGAGGGCAAACCGTATAATGCGGAATGCCCTCTAAATGTTTGTTGTGATTCATATTTCTTTTATTTATGCTACCTCCCTTTGCTTATTAATCTGTCTTGTAATAAAGTCCTGTATAAACTGACTTTTGTCCTCACAATGGGCGATAATAATTTTTTGCTTCGTTTCTTCGTCAATGATAGACAAAGTTCCTATTACTTTATCTAAAGAGTAGAGTTTTATGCTTGTATTCAGTGCTTTCACATATCGTGTTTGTACTGCACATCCTACACCAAAAGCCTGTGCCGTTGCTTGAAACAGTTTTGTTGCTTCTTCTAATGAACGGAATTTTACGTCTTCTTCAAGAGGAGTGACCATTGTTATAGCCGCTTTCTGTAATGAAGCTATGCGGTAAGAAAGTCCAAAGTAGGCTTGTGCCGCCGTACCGTTCATTTTTCTGTCCTTTGCGAATTGAAGTATTTGGCTAAGGACATTTTCTTTAGTTGTAGCTGCGCTTAATCCAATCCACTCATCCTTTGTGGGGACTTGGGCAATGGCAAAAGTAGTAGCTATATAAGAATAGGCTTCGGCAACAGATTCACACTCTACCATAATAGAGTTCAGAGGTTCTTCTAACAATCCAAACAAGTTTATTGTTTTAGGGTCGTCAAGATAGACAAGTACATTTTCCTCTAATTCTTTAGGTATCTCTACTCCGTTGTAGTCAAACAGAGTGACATTCTCATCTCTGAACGGTTTAGTGCCTGTAAACGCAAAGAGTGCTGGCAGGATTTTATTCTTGTCGATATGCTCTAAGATTTTTTTCTTTGAGAGGTCTTTGCGCTTGATTGAAAACTTGGTGAACGCTGGAATAATCTCCTTTGGCTCATCGTTAATTAACACATCTACAGTAGCTAATACTACATTTTGTTCGCCATTGTTAATGGCAAAATTTCTATTTGTTATCATAATTATTTATTTTATTAAATGAATATGATTGTAAATGTGCTGTTCGTCTTCTTGTAGAAACTGCAAGGCGCTTGCAGAGAAACAGAATCACAACATTTCAAAGACCGCTTTTAGTCTTTTCAGAAGACCAGTCAAGTAATCAGCTTGACACAAATAATAAAGCAAGAATAATGCCAAAAGGTGGGAACTGCCATATTGTCGTAATCGCTAATATTAGCAAACAGCTGTTAATATCAGCAAATAATGTCCACCCGTTGAATCAATAAGCGGACTTTTCTGTGTTTATAGTAAGTTTTTCATTGCTTCATCAATCTGTTCATTGTCAAAACTATCAAGATAGATTTGTGTTATTCGTTCAGAACTATGTCCCATAATCTCACGTATCACTCCGGTAGAAACACCTGCTTTCTTCATTACGGTAGCTTGGCTGTGTCTTGCAACGTAAGTCGTAAGTGCGATAGGCAAATTCAATGCTTCACCAATTTGTTTCAAACGGTCGTTCACCTTAGTAATCACCTTGTGTATTCTATTCGCTTTCTGCTCGGCTGTCTTATGAAACGGTGAAAGGATGGGGAACAAGTAAGGGGATTTCGCATTATGGTACTTTTTGATAAGTGCCAACGCTTGCGGCTGGAGCGGTATCTTAATCAGCTTCTTCGTCTTTTGTCGTTTGTAGATTAACCGTCCGTCTATCAGGTTGGCTTGCGTCAGATGGGCAATGTCCGTGAAATTGATTCCACCACAATAATAAGTAAAAGCGAATATGTCTATTGGGAAACGCATATAATTGTTGGTGGACTTATAGGCTAAAATCCGTTCTATATCCTCTTTGAAAAGAGAACGTTTTACTGTTTCTGCATGAAGTCTTGCTACTTTGTACTTAGCAAATGGATAGCTTTCAGTCTTGACTATATCCTGTTCGATAGCCAAATTATAAATGGCTCGTAATGTTCTGAATCGTATGCCAATGGTGTTTTCTGCAAGCTCTTGTTTGCGAAGCCATGTTTCATACTTTCTTAGAAATGCAACATCCACATCAGTGAAATAAATGTCAAGGTGCTTGTTGAACATTAAAAGGGAATTATAAACTTGCTTGACTGAAAGCATATAACCACGTCTGCCCTCATCTTCCAACCGTTTTATCTGTTCGCAAAACAGGTCATTTACCGTTCTTTGTTTAACCCGTTGGCTGCTTTCTTCAATTAAAGTACTTGCTGTGAAGTCTTTACGTTCCGATTTCAGTTTAACTATTTCCTCTGAAAGTTCGCTCGCCTTGTCCGCTATTATTTTGCTAAGGTACTCATAGTTAGGACTGCTCGGCTTTAAGATGTTCTTCTCAAAGTTCCAAAACTTGGGATTGACTGATACGCCTAAGCTCTTGTACTTCTTCTTTCCGTCTTTGCAGACACGAATCATTAGAGGATGCTCTCCGTTGGAGAGAGTTTTTGATTTGTAACACACGATGTTAGCTGTAACATTCATACGGTTTACTTGGTTTAACTCTCGGTTTAACTGCAAGCCGCTGTGAGCTACATTTGAGGGGTCAATGTAAAAACCTGAGGGGTAAATTTATAAATTGTTATCTTTGTCTCCAA
>OLXT01000278.1_pt1 | contig 27715 bp, 10 predicted proteins | sample 1673931 | NCBI WGS metagenome assembly OLXT01 (sample SAMEA103958134, study PRJEB25191) | human gut metagenome | reverse complement strand
TCTCGCACACAAAAGAGGAGATTCTTCCTCCTTGCAGTCGTCCGAATGACAGAGCCAGATGACAGTAAAATAGAACTTTTTGCTATTGTCAGCTTATTGTCAGGGCTTATTGTCAGGAGGTAATCTGTTTATTATAAAACCTTTATATGTGAAAAGCTGACAGATGACAATAAAACATCAGTTTTAATCATTATGAGTAAGTTTTAAATGAAGAATGAAGAATGATGAACGAACCGACAAGAAACCCACACCTAATTTTTAGGGGTAATTCAAAAAAAGAGCGGACTACCAATGGCGGGAATTTTCCCGCCGAGTGATAGTCCGGCTCTTATACAGTATATCTACCTGGCTCTATATCATTCAGTTTCTCCCATTATAGTAGTGGCAGATGATCCCCAAGTAAAGTTACTCTTCAATGCCGAATTAGACTTCAAGTAAGGTTGCTGAACCTTCGGTCCCTTCGTCCATTCTTCCGATTCGGATGTCAATGTATTCAGAAGGTCCTGGAAATGCATGGAAACCACGTGTTTCGGGTCCGGATTCTTGTAGTATTCCAGATATTCCATCGGTACATACACCGTGCTCGGCCATGTCTTAAAGACGGTACACCAAGTTGTCGGCTGGGTAGCACCTTCGTCAGCATCACTACGAGCTACTTCTTTACATTGGAATGGCAATGATTTCAAGTGCAAAGTCTTCAGAGCTGTAACATTATCGAAGACATATCCGTAAACATAGGTCATAGTGCTCGGGAACCAAGCTTCGCTCACCATCGAATTACCAAAGGCATGGCGACCGATATAAGTCGGACCTTCGTTCACAACTACCGTTCTCAGCTTGGAGCAGTTACGACAAGCTTCTCTCGGTACGTATTGCAATCCCATCGGGAATGTTATATTCTCCAGAAGGTTACAACCGTTAAATACTCCGTTCTTCAGCGTCTCATTCTCTACTGCCGTCATATCCAGGTTCTTCAGATTGTAACCCTTACCCGCTGTCATCATGTTCTTCAGCAAGTTCAAATCAGTATCGTTGAGTCTTCCCTTCAATTCCAGACTAGTGATAGATTCCCAGTCTTTATAAATTTCGTCATCAATCATGCTTTGCAACAGATTCGTCAAGCCTCCCGGAGCCGGTATTTCAATCTGAGTGGCCGCAGCCTGACGGACAACCATATAATCTTTCTTGTTTTCATACCCCTTACGATAAATGTAAACGGTAGCCTGACGTTCTCTCAGCACCTTATTCACATCATACGTGAAGATGACACGTTCGGGCATCGAGTTGTTTGCCATGTGCAGCCAACCATTCTCTGCCGTATAGCCGCTCTCTTCCGGATATACAATATCTACCAGAATCTCATTCTTCGGATCGGTCAATGTAGACTGTACGCTATACTTCACGGTAGCGGCACTACCCAGTTTATCCAAGCTTGTTCTGAAATCGTTCTTGTTGGTAATAACCAGTTCCACATCGCTTGCCTGAGCCTGAGTTACCGTAAATTCTTCTCTCACTTTCTTGTCGGCAGCGGCACAAAGCGCGATAGTTGCCGTACGTTCGCCACCGGTATTTTCTTTCACAGAAACGAGGAAAGTAGAATCACCTTTGGCGTCTATGGCAAGCTTGAACGTAATCCAGTCCTGATCGTTCTTATCAATATCAATCGTCAGATCTCTTGGTCCCTTGGTATTAGTTGCCTTATATTTCAGGAGAATCGAATCTTCCTTCGATGCCAAGTTAGTGAACATTTCTTTATTGTCGACTGTAATCACCGGTTTAGGCAGACCCGTCTGGAAAATATTCATCGTAGCCTTTACATTATCATTATCTTTCGAAGAGATTTCAATGGTACCTCTACGGATATCAAATTTCTCGTTCGGCAGCACCTTAAAGTACAACGTATGATTTTCCATCGCACGTGTCTCCGGTTCGCCTGCGGGACGTTCGTCTGTCGGCATGATCCAGCCTGTGTCACCGGAATATACGAAACTTGTTTTATATTCTCCTGTATTGATACCAAACTCCACGGAAATGATGTGTTCGCCGGCATCCAGATTTTCGTATGCCTTCGGGTCGGTGATTACAACAGCATCCTTCTGTGCCTGATAGATAACGAAATCATACTTGAACTCACCGGAGACTAGAGAAAAATTAGCACGGCGCGCATCCGGCTCCACATTTTCTGCGGCAGCCACCCACACTTTGTTACCTTCTCCGGCTGCTCCCTCGCGTTCAAACAATACCACCCAGCTATTATCCACACCTTCCGAATCATCCAATACGATATACCAATTCTGATTGGCATTGAATGTCAGCACCTGAGCGGAATTTCCCGCTGAAGAGAAACTGAAGGTGGACGATTCGTTCACGATCTCCAGTTTAGGCTCGAGCGGCGTCACCACTTCCGATGCCGTTTCATCGTCGCTACACGCAGCAAGCAATGACATCACCAAGCATCCGGCCAAGCCGATATATTTCCAATTGATAAAATTTATCGCTTTCATGTTTACTTCACTTTAAATTCTTCTTTTACAATATTGAGGTATTTCATACCGTATCCATTCCCGTAATTCGGGTCAGTCGGTTCGATAGCCTGATCCACATTCCAACGGTTGAAAGAATCGATGATAACCATCGGACGCTTTCCTAAGTTCATCTTGGCAACGTTACACATCTTACGGAACAGGTCTTCATCCTTAAATACCACCGGGAAGTTATAGAACTGAGTTCCATCACCATCTATCCACTGATTGAACGAAGGTGAAACGGTAGGAACGAAGTCTACTCCATAATTGGCCCATTCATATTCGCGGTTATACTTAAAGTTCTGGTCAATACACTGCGGATAGCAGGTAGGACGGAACCAGTCGGTCTGGTTGTACATATTATCCATATACACAGCATCCACTTTACCGCTCAGGAAGAAATTATGCCAGCGTGCAGGAGGTGTCCAACGTTCCTGACGTGCTAAAATATAGATTTCCAATCCATTGCCATTTCCGTCTTTCACATTCTCACGCACTCTTTCACGAATGGTAGCATAGAGTTTCTCTGAGTCACGTGCATACAACTTGTCAGCATTCCAAACAACAATCATCGGTTTGCCGTCTACAGTATAGTAAAGGTCGTTGTTCGTACAGAAACGGCTTGTCAAGCTGACAAAAAAGCTATAAAGTTGTTCACAACGTGCAGACACCCCATTCTCGTCAGCATCATCTTCTATCATGGAAGTGTTATTGAGTCCGCTTGCAAAGTTGTTCATATCCATAGAAACCACATAACGCAAGCCTCCCCAATTGATACCTTCCGAGTTGGGGTTCAGCCCCGCCATATAGTTCACGAAGTTCACGTTACCTTCATTCAGCAAATCTCCTTTACTGGTGTCCAGACCAATGTTCGGCAATATAAGGAAATTGATACCGGCATTATTCGACCACGTAAGGTGCTGCTGAATCAAGTCAGCCGTTTCGGGCTTATTGATATCCATCGAATAACGTCCCAGTACCGGACGCACATTCGGACAAAGCTGCGGATACTGTCCACTCTGGTTATATTCACCAATCAACCGTGCATACTTCTTTTCATCCATGCCTGCACTACCCAGGTTCCAATAAATGGCCCCTACCGGAATATCACTGCTCGGCCTGATTTGCGGAATCTCATAATTCAAGAAATGATCATCGATGGAAGGACCGTCATCTGTGGGTGAACAGGCCGATCCGGCCACCAGTCCCAACGTCAGGCAGATTGCAAGGCCTATCTTATTAAAAATCTTATACTTTTTCATATTTCAGTCATTACTTAATTACTACTTTTCTACCTTATAAACTAAAAGTGTAGCTTCTATCAAGAAGTGGTATGCTTTGTCCAAAGCCTCTTCGGCATCCTTGATACCGGTCAGTTCGCGGGCATTCTTCAAAAACTCTTCATAAGTCTGTCCGTATTTCTTAGCCTGGAAATCCATATTGAACTGTACATAATCACTATTCTCCCATCCGGCTATCATTTCTTCCTGATTGGGCACAGGTTTTGCAAACTGAAGCATCGTGAAAATATTGTCTCCCCAACGGGCAGCATTAGGCTTCGGACTATTCTTCTGCAACAAATCGATAGCTCTGTAATAAGCCTCTGCATTCGTCTGACGTTCCGCATCCGGGAAGTAAAGGCGTTCGGGCCAGCCGTAGTACATATTTCCTCCTTCTTCATAAGCCTGAGATCCGTTCAGGAACAAGGGCGGAAGGTTCAATGCACGTGTACGGCGTTCCATGCGCCAGGCAGACATACCATCAAGGAAGTCGGCAAACCAGCGCTGCTTGTAGATTTGTTCCAACTGTCCTTCCACGCCATTTGCTCCGTTGATGTCGGCAGTCATCAGTTTACGGGTATCATAGAAGCCTTTATGGCTGGTTCCCCATGCAACTCCTTCCTGAGCCATGTAGGCAGTCAAAGAAGCTGTCAAACCGTTCTCTTCAAATGAAGCACGGATTCCTTCTTCATAATAAGTCTGTGCATCTTTAGATCCCAGGTTAAACTTCACCTTCGCCTCAGCACAGAGGAAACAAGCATCTGCCCAACGCAGCAAAGGCATCGTAGCGTCCATTGCATAATATCTCGGGTTGATGTAGCATCTGTTGTCTTCGTTCATTGACAACGGATCGGGGATTTCCCTTGTACCATTCGGGTCGGTCGGGTCGATCGGTCTTCTCCAGCCGAACGGTGTGCGGGCACCCGGATTGTCCGGTGTAGGCACATAAGGAATGGAGTAACGTACACGTAACGAATCACGCACTTCATATCCGTCTATCATCCACTGCAGGTGTTCCTGCTGGTCGCTGGCTGAACAATTGCTCACATCACAGTCGTGTGAACGGGTCAGCACGTCCGTCATACGATAAGGCTGGCGTTCGGGCCAGTAAACATTAGATCCGTCAAAATAAGTCTCCATACGCGGATCATTATACGAGAACAGGTAAATGGCGAAATACTCGTTCATGGAAGGTATCAGCCCCCAGTTTGCTTTCGTCTGAATTTCTTCTTTGTACAAACGAGTGTAATACCAGGAACAGTCTTTGTCGATCACCGTTCCGTATTTAGGAGCAAACGCATCATCCAGAGAACCGAACAGCCATTCTTCGTGTCCCATAGACTTCGCAGCATATTCGCGTGCTTTCTCTTCGCTGATATTCTGAATGTTCATGGCTATCTCCAGACGCAATGTATTAGCCAGTTTACGCCATTTCTGTACATCTCCGTTATAAACAGGGTCTTTCAAAATTTTATCAGTGGATGATTCGTCGAATGCATCAACCGCCTGATCCAGCCATCCCAAAATGGAATAATAAGCATCGGCTTCCGAATCATAATCAAAGATACGCTTGTCCGTTCCTCCGTCCATACCGGCCTGACTCAATCCGACCGGACCATAGAGCGATAGTAACTGGTAATAGGTAAATGCTTTCCATGTCTTGACTACCGCCAGACTATTAGGTAAAGAGCCATTATCGTATGCTTTTGCCAGATCTTCCAAATCGCGCAGAATCTCTACATAAAACTTACGGTAGAATCCGTCTCCCCTTTCGTTCCATGGTGTCTGGAAAGCGACGTTGGTAATGTAACGTGAATAACTCCACATACGGTTATTATTCAATTCACTGATCGCATTCATTGTTTTGTAAACCGTACCGGGGAAAATACTCTGCAGGTTAACCTCATACAATTTGTTCGGGTCCGAGTTGATGGTTTCGAAACCGTCCGTACACCCCACAGCAATTGATGCCAGCAGGAGTAACGGTAATATTTTGTTTTTCAATTTCATGCTTTACGAATTTAAAAAGAAACTTTAATATCAAATCCATAGGTTGCGGAAGGCAGGTTGAAACCACGTTCGAAACCTTGTGCATTTCCTGTCGTACTTGTTGCCTGCGGGTCCAGTCCGTGCGGTGTATTGGCAAACAAGGTAGCAATGTTTCGTCCGACAGCCGCCACACGGAAAGTCTGGAACGGAGTCTTTCTCAGCCATTTTTTCGGTAAATCGTAGCTGACAGTGATTTCACGCAACTTCACATAAGAAGCATCATAGATGAAACGGGAAATATCACGGGAGGTATAGTGCATCCAATAGCGTTCGGGAGTACAATAACCCAATACCTGTTGTCCTGCCAGACCTTCTACGTCTTCGTCATAACGACAATTAGGAAGAACTACCCCTTTAGGACGTCCCCAGTCAGGATAAACCTGTCCGTTCGCAGTCGGTGTGTTAGCGTTTTGAGGACGCATGAAGCCATAGCGTTCTTCGTCCGATTCACCCAAAATCTTTCTGGAGAAGAAATCCGCGTCACGACCTTCCAATGATTTAACGGATTGTCCGTCTACAGAACTCTGGATCGATGTCTGAGAGAAGAACTTACCACCTTTCTGGAAGTCGAACATGACAGAGAAGGAGAAATTGCCCAAACGGAACACGTTATTCCAGCCACCTCGCCAATCAGCTTGTACACAGCCTAAATATTCATAGTCCTGTCCTTCTTTCGGAGAACCGTCGAGCTGGCAAAGGATGTATCCTTCGGCATCACGCTTAAATGTCTTCGCATAGATAGCGCCATAAGGCTTGCCTACTTCCGCATAAGATTTCACGTTGTACACACCGCTGCCAATCTGTATCTTATCGATACCTTCGGGCAATGACTCTACCATGGAATTATTCTTTGACCAGTTGAAAATGGTTTTCCACTCGAAGTTCTTTACCTTCACCGGTACACCGCTCACGGAGATTTCCCAACCTTTGTTGGATATTTTACCGGAGTTGATAATGACACGCTGGTAATTGGACAAATAAGAAAGTTCTGACTCCACAATCTGATCACGAGTGTACTTGTCATAGTAAGTAACATCTGCCGTCAGACGTCCGTCCAGTAAACGAACCTCCGCACCGATTTCCTTCGAAATAGTTGTTTCCGGTTTCAAGTTCGGATTTTTACGTACAGCGTCACCTTGGAACCACGCCATGTCATTACGGAACAGACCACCATAACTGTAGCTGTTAATCAAGCGGTCGAAACCGGCATCATTACCTACACGGGCAATCGATCCACGCAACTTGGCAAATGACAAAGTCTTGCTCTTCAGTCTGGGGAAGATTTCCGTTAATACAGCACTGGCACTACCGGAAGCATAGAAGTAAGAATTATTAGCTTTCGGCAAAGAACTTGACCAGTCGTTACGGAAAGTTCCATCGAGAAACAAACCATGATATCCCAAAGACAACATACCGAATACGGACTGTTTCTCTTTTGCATTCACACTTTCCGTTCCACTCAACATAGAAGCATTGTTGGACAATGACTTCACATCCGGAGCTGCCAATTGAGAAACCTGACTCCTGAGCTTGTACCAGTCATTCTTCTGCATAGAAGTACCCAGATTGGCGCTGAGGCTGATCTTCTTGATATTGCGGTTGTAAGATATTACACCTTCATAGTTGTAGTTGTTGGAGGCTTCACGGAACGTTTCGTACTGTCCGTCAATATCCCACATGGTATAGTAATTATCGAACTTCCAGCCATTCTTGTTTGCCTTTTCCACACTGGCACGCAAACGAATATTCATCCCCTGAATCGGTTTGATATTAAGAGTCAGGTTACCACGGAAGTTATTGCGGCCATCCCCATTGCTGATTTCGTTCAGCAACCAATAAGGATTGTAGAATCCGTTACCTCGTGTAAAGGCTTCACCTGACTCGCGCTTCCACGGCAGTAATTCCTCCATGACGACGTCACGTGGCATATTCATGATAGCACGCATCGAGTTACGGTTACTGTCACCTTTATAATCACGGTTATCGGCAGTTTCCAACTGATAGTTAACGGAGATTTCACTGGACAGCCATTTAGCCAAATCCATATTCACACGCAGGTCAAATGTGTGACGCTTCATGTTATCAAAATTCTTCAGCATTCCGTCGTAGTCGATGCCCGTATAGTTGAAACGGATACCTGCTCCATTGAACACCTTATTGACTGAAACACTATGAGTCATGGCTACACCCATTTCGTACATATCCGTAATACCGTCTTTATTAGGTACATAAGAGCGTATCTGATTATTACGTCCCACCAGATCAAAGCCTAACATCGGCAGCCCCCATGAGCGTTGATTCGGATTCGCCCAGTTAAATACAAAAATACCATAAGGCAGACTAGGGTCATAAGCATAGCCGTTCTTCGAGTTGGAACCATAATAGTTGAATCCGTCACCCACACCGACAGCCGGAAGACTGGCCGAACCGTAAACATTCTGATAAGCCGGGAATTCACGCAGGAAAGTAAACTGCATGTTGTAGCCATAAGAAACACCAAGTCCGGATTTCTTCGTAGCCTTACGGGTAGTGATCAGAATAACACCATTGGCAGCATCTGATCCATACAAAGCAGCTGCATTGGCGCCTTTCAACACTTCTATCGATTCAATATCGTCCGGGCTGATTGCTGACGCAGGGTTACCATAGTCCAAATCCCCGTCTTCACCCATCGGATTCATGATGGGTACACCATCAATTACGTACAACGGCTGATTGTTTCCCGTCAAAGAGTTATTACCACGAATTTCCACACGAGTAGAAGACAACGGACCGCCATTCGAAATAAAGTTGACACCCGAAACCTTACCACTCAAACTATTCAACAAGTTCGGGTCACGTGTATCCAACAGAGATTCCGTGTCAATGGACTGACGGGCATATCCCAATGATTTCGACTCACGGCTGATACCCAATGCTGTCACAACGACGTCCTTCAGTTCTTTGACATCTTCCCTCAGAACAATGCGCAACAGGTCATTGTTTTTCAAGGTAGCCAGTCTGACGGTCTGCACGGCATAGCCTATGAATCTTACATTCAATATGGCGTCTTTCGGTACATTGTTTAAGGTAAATTGCCCTTCCATATTTGTCGCAGTAGCTAAACTTTGGTTTCCAACCACCGTAATATTAGCACCTGGAAGTGGATCACCAAACTCGTCGACAACGACTCCAGTGACCTTTCGGTTTTGCGCCGAAAGCGAAAATGCAAAGAATGTGAGCAATACCATCAGGCATGTCCCTATCCTCCAGCTTCTTTTCAGATAAAGTTTCTCCATATTAGCTTAAGTTTACAATTAATAAATTAGTTATTTTCATTTTTCTACAGTTATTGTGAAGTAATTCAAATCAGGTTGACCAGCCACAATGTTCAGCAAAGTCCGCCGCCAACCGTTTACATCGCATTTCATAGTGAAAGCATCCACAGTGGTCCATTCGCCTCCGGTAGCAGGAAGTTCTACGACAGGACCTTGTCTTCTCTGTGTACCTTCGCCAAAATCGAAACGAATCTTAGCATCTGCCTTGGCAGCATAACACACCTTAATTGTCACGTTTCCGGCAGCATAAAGGCAATTCTTTCCATTCCAGCCATTCACCGGGCTCTGTATGGGTAACATACCATTCGGTGTTCTTATCCGAAGCCACATTAGCCACCTTTGCGACATCCAGATCTCCGGTACGGTATTGATTACCACTATTGTTTTTAGAGATATCAAAGAATTTATCACAAGCTTCCATCTCTATCCGCAATGATTCAGGCCATGCCTTGTTACTGCTGTATTTACGCAGAATATTCAGACGTTGGTTAGGAAAATCATAGAAAGTGTTATCAGTGCTTCTCCAATAAGATGCATTTTCGGCCATATCAGTAAAACCTTCCAGGAAAACCAGATCAGTATTCTTCGCAACCATATCATCCAAAGCGTCAGTCAAACGCTTTCCATGATCAGCATCGAAGAACATCCGGGTTCCCGATTTATCATTGGTATAGAAAGCCGGTACAGCCACTCCTACTGTTTTCCCATTAAAACTACGTACGGTCCAGGAACTGCGGTTAGCAGCATGTTCAGCAGCAATGAACCAATCGTTCAGCGACTCTACTACTGATTCGTTCACCTCTTTGTCCCGGTCTTGGAAAGCCCTGTCGGCACAAATAAAAAGGTCTTCGCCGTAAGCAGTCTTGAAGTCAGCATGAATCTTGTCCAGGATGGCTTTTAGTTTACCCTTGCAATCTATTTTCTTGTTGCCTAATGCGGCATAGTCTACATTAAGGAAACCGTTGATACTCCACAGGAACAGTACAGGCTTGCCATCGATACGAAGAAGATACTTGTTATTGGCTTTATTCTCGCCATAAAAGTGATCGAAAGCCAATTTTATATTGTAATCCCATATATACTTATATATATCGTCCAAGTTGTCTAACGGATACATGACCTCTTCATCCGTCAGCCCCTTATTTTGCTGAGTCTCGGCACTGATGACTGTAGCGTAAGTCTGATACAAGTCAAAATTACGGGCGGCAGCCCAGGAAGCCGGACAGTCATCGAAGATGGCAATCTTCAGACTTTCTTCATTCCGGCGTTGTAAAGCAGCGATGAATTCCTTTATATGAACAGGGTCACCATGATCTCTTTCATAAGCAGGGTCGGTATCTGCCTTCGGTAAACGTCCACGGCAGTTGGGAGCTACATAATCCAACCCACTATACACCATCTCTTCCACCAGGTTATCCCACCACTCTGCTTCCGTAGCACCAAAAGCCTTCACTTCGAAAAGCGGCTTATTATAAAAGGTAGTAGAATTTGTCCCGCCGCTGGCAGCATCCTCCCCATTCCGAAGGTTCTTCTGGAAACTGAACAATGCCCCCATCAAAAAATCATGTTCAGGAATGTTACTCTCTACCGCAGGAGCAGGGAGTATGAACGTCCCTTCTGTCGGTGGCACCGGGTCCGGATTAATATCGGGAACAATATTATTGTCCTCATCAGAACAGCTAACAATCATGGAAGCTAAAACAAGCCCCATCGTGATTTTCAAATAATTCTTCACGGTCTCTTTTTTTAATTATACATTTCTTGTTTGTTACACCTCGAAAACACCCTTTTTATTCATTATTTAAGAAAGCGTCGACTGAACAAACTTAATATTTAAGGTTATTTTTGAGTTCTGATGCAAAGTAACAGGAGACGGCTTAAGTTTTTTTATAAAATACGATTAAACTCAGATTAATTTCTAATTAATTTTAAAACTAATACTATTTTCTTTTAATTTTCCGCAAACTTGGGCATTAATTTCTATAAAAGGGGGAAGTTTATATTTTGTGATATGCGATACATACCCTGTTTCTTCATCTAAATGAGTAGTTACTTCCTGCAAAAGAAGCAAATTTCAAGTAAAGAGGTTAAAAAGGTAAATAAGGCAACTATTATCTCTTATATCGGTCGGGGTTGCCAAAGTAATGCCCCAACCAACCCATACAAGGATATACAAACATAACACAAATTAAGAGATATCCAATTATTAACCTGACTGATTATATAAAAAATGTATTCCAGTATTATGATTGCGACATTCACTACTGATTTTCAAAAATGCTTCTTACGATACCATCTTTCAATTGTACGTTTCCTTCACTCTATATATAATAAGGTGTAACGAGATTATTTATAACCGGGAGATAAGATTTATATCCCCTGAACCCACTTATTTGCTTAAATTCCACATTTAAGGGATATTTAATAAGCAATTAAGCGAAAATTAAGCTTTCACTTAACTTCCTGTCTTTATATTTGCCACACCATTTTATCGCTCTCAAACCGTGAATTACAGTCTGTCAAATCATAAACTGAAATACAATGAACTTTTAAACTACAGAATAATATCATGAATCAAATTAGCAAAGTATTTTTAGCTTGCGCCTGCAGCCTGTCCGGCTTGGTGACACAAGCCCAAGATCACACCGTATGGAGCAATGATTTCTCCAATGACTCCCAACCACTGAATATTGTGGGACGTGGCGCCTGTCGGGTTAACGACGGAGTATTACATTCGCGCAGTGCTTATGCCCTCTTCGGTAATCCCGAATGGAAAGATTATAGCTTGTCTTTCAAGGCACGTGCCCCGAAAGACGCCGAACAAGTACAGATATGGGCAGGGTTCCGTACACACAACCGTTTTGACCGCTATGTGGTGGGTATCAAAGGCGGACTGCAAGACGATATCTATTTGATGCGTACCGGATATATGGGTACAGACGAATTCTTAGGCGTTCGCCCACTTGGCTTTCATCCCGTGCCGGGAGAATGGTACAAAGTGAAAGTAGAAGTATGTGGAAACCGTATCCGGGTTTTTGTAAACGACGAAAAACTTCCTCACATCGATTTGGAGGACAAAAACAGTAATCTCTCTCCTACCGGTGAAGTTGCATTGGGTGGCGGATGGATAGACACGGAATTTGATGATCTCACTGTCATACCATTAGCAGAAGATGCTCTAAAAGGCGTTAAGGTACAAGAGTACCGCATAGCACTCTCAACACAGGAAAAGGAGGAAAAACGCCGCAAGGAACGAGCACAATACACTGCCGTCAAACTGGATAAACTGACTGACAACCGGACAGAGTTATCATTGGACGGAAACTGGCTCTTCATGCCTGAATACCAACTGAACGATAAAGCTAAGGCAATCTCCATGCAGACGGATGACAACGACTGGCATCTGATGTCTGTCCCTGCTTTCTGGAATCCTATCCGCATCTGGCTACATGGCGAAACGATGCCATCGCCTACCGGCCCGCAACATAAAGGGGTATCAGATACCTACTACCAGCAAGAAACCGACCGTTGCGAGAACTATACTTTCAACTATCGCAAGACTGGTGCTGCCTGGTATCGTCAATGGCTGGAACTACCGGCTGACGTGAAAGGGAAACAACTGACCCTCTCATTTGACGCTGTATCAAAAATGGCGGAAGTTTACATCAACGGTGAACCGGCTGGTTCGAACATTGGTATGTTCGGTGATTTCCAGATAGATGCCACCCGATTTCTACACCCGGGCCGCAATCTGATTGCTGTGAAAGTGACACGTGACATCAACGGGAAAGTTGCGCAAACCAGTGATGCCATGGAAAACTACTATTCATCGGTGCGCAAGGAAGTGGAAGACAACCAAAACGACCAACAAGCCAACAAAGCCGTATTAACCGATATTCCTCACGGATTTTATGGTGACAACCCTGCCGGTATATGGCAGCCTGTCAAACTCGTAGTCAGCAATCCGCTTAAAGTAGAAGATATTTTCATCAAACCGGCTTTGGACGGTGCATCCATAGACGTCACCATAAAAAACTATGCTCCTAAAAAGAGAAACTTCGACATCCGTGTAGACATCATAGACAAACACACCGGAGAAACACTCTACGGTGCCCCCGTACGTAGCAAACTCTCGTTAGCGACAAGTACACAAGAAACATTTACCTGTGATATTAAAGGGCTGAAACCCAAACTCTGGGAACCTGCCAGCCCTAATCTTTATGACTTTCGCGTAAGCCTCACGGAAGGAAAAAATAAAGTGACGGACTGTATCACCGTAACTTCCGGCTTCCGTACTTTTGAAAGCAAAGACGGATTCCTGTACCTGAATGGCCGCAAACACTGGCTACGCGGAGGCAATCACATTCCTTTCGCTCTCTGTCCCAATGATTCTCTTCTGGCAGACAAATTTATGAAACTGATGAAGGAAGGTAATGTACAGTCTACCCGAACACATACCACTCCTTGGAACGAACTCTGGGTATCGGCAGCAGACCGCAATGGCATCTCGATCAGCTTTGAGGGTACTTGGTCATGGCTCATGATACACTCTACCCCGATACCGGACAAGGGCGTGCTTGATCTTTGGAGCAGTGAATGGCTGCGGGTGATGAAAAAATACCGGAATCATCCTTCTGTATTCTTCTGGACAGTCAACAATGAGATGAAATTCTACGACTTGGATGCCGATACGGAACGTGCCAAAGAGAAATTCCGCATTGTATCCGATGTAGTGAAGAATATGAGAAAGACCGATCCTACACGCCCTGTATGCTTCGACTCCAACTATCTTCACAACAAAGCCAGCAAACGGTTCGGCGAAGATTTTCTAAAAACAGTTGATGACGGAGATATTGATGACAACCATGCTTATTATAATTGGTACGACTATTCGGTATTCCGCTTCTTCAACGGAGAATTTCAGAAACAATTCAAAACACCCGGACGTCCTTTGATCAGTCAGGAGATGAGTACGGGTTATCCGAATGCCGAAACCGGTCACCCTACCCGTTCCTATCAGCTGATTCATCAGAATCCTTATTCATTAATCGGATACGAAGCTTATGACTGGGCCGATCCCAAAGGTTTTCTGAATACACAATCGTTCATCACGGGAGAGTTGGCCGAAACGCTCCGTCGTACCAACGAACAGGCTTCGGGTATCATGCACTTTGCCTATATGACTTGGTTTCGCCAATGCTATGACTACCGTCATATTCAACCGTATCCCACATACTACGCTATGCAGCGTGCTATGCAACCTGTACTTGTCAGTGCGGAATTATGGGGACGTAACCTTTATGCAGGTGAGAAATTGCATACACGTATTTATGTAGTAAATGACAACGAAGAAGGACGTGACCTGAAACCAATGTCATTAATCTGGAGTATTGTAGACGAAACGGATAAAGTACTGGCATCCGGTACAGAACAATTCCCGGCTGTGGAATACTATGGCCGTAAATATATTGAGCCAAACATTCACATGCCTTCCAATCTACCTGCCGACAAAGTAAATGCAAAACTGAAACTCACACTTACAGAAAACGGCGTGACTTTATCAAAAAATGAATATGGATTACTATTGGCACGCAAGGAATGGAACATCGGTCAGGTAGCCGAAAACAAAAAAATCCTTCTACTGGATAAAGACAATATGAAAGCCACCCTTGACTTCCTGAACATCGCTTGCCAGACAGTACCGTCCATCAAGGAACTCCTGAACAGCAAGCAGAAAGCGAATCTCTGCATCCTATCGGGACTGAAAGAATGTACGGATGAAGAAGCAAAATTGCTACGTGAATATCAGGCTAAAGGCGGTCGCCTGCTCCTTCTGAACAGCAAAGAGGCTGCACAAAAAATCTATCCTGAATACATCACCGGATGGATCATTCCCACGGAAGGAGACATTGTGGTGATGGAACATGACGATGCCTCTGTATTCGACGGAATCGGTGTACTGGAATTACGCTATTTCAATAATAACAAGCGTGAAATTCCACTAGCCTGCACTGCCACCTTGAAAGCTGTCCGCCACGAAAATGTGAAGGAACTTGCTGCCCAGATGAAGATTCACGCATACATCGACGGCGGTAAACCGGAAGAACGTATAGCACGTATCGAGTCTATGCGTGGATTGACATTACTGCAAATAGCCGACAATAAAGGAAAATCTCTTGTTTCGACACTCTGCACGGAAAAAGCAACGACTGATCCGATAGCAGGAAAATTGTTGGCAAACATGGTGAACGAATTATTGAAATAGGTATGTAATTGATATATTAGAATGGATCTTCCATTCGTTCTATTAAATTCCCCAAAGAAGGCAGCTAGCTTACAATAAGTTAGTTGCCTTCTTTTTTTATTCCGGGTGTAAACAGTAGCAGAAGATTGCCACTCCTTTCTTTTGGATTTTCTTTCCATTATAACAGTGTAATCAATTGCATAAACTTATGTAGTCGGGCTTCTTTTCCTTAACGATGGAGTAGATATGGCATACTTCTATTTTGACCGTCAAACCTTACTTTAGCAAAACTCTAAATTGTTAGCTGACAAAACAAGATAAACAAAAAATGAAGAGCAAATTCCACTGGAAAGTGAAATCTACTCTTCATGATGTATCAAAGCGGAAGATTTATCCAATAACCGTCAACAGATATTTATTGGTTCACCCATAGCATATTCCAATGAATCTTTATGCCAACCTCAGCCGTTTCACAGCCGTTATTAAGTTATGAAAGACTTATAAAAGAAATATCATCTGATCGTATATCTTTTGCCTTTGACAGTCGCGAAAGAAATCCTATTATCATCAAGAACGTTGACTTTAACACCGGAAACTTTCAGATTCTTTGCACCCGGATATTTTATAATACACTCTGCACCGGAATTAGAAAGAATTTCTATTGAAGTAATTTTCCCTTCTTTCCAGGCAGCGTCCACTTCAAAGTTTCCTCGCGCCTTCATCCCTTTAAATGCACCGTCTTTCCACGCATCGGGCAAAGCGGGAAGCAATTCGATATATCCTCCCTGGCTCTGCATCAGCATTTCTGCGATTCCGGCTGTACAACCAAAGTTACCGTCGATCTGGAAAGGCGGATGCGCATCAAACAAGTTGGTATATACTCCGCCTACATGACTTCCGGGAACAGTCAGTTTCATGGCACTTCTCAATAACTTATGAGAGCGGTTTCCGTCGTGCAGACGTGCCCAGAAGTTCAGTTTCCACGCTTTGCTCCATCCGGTACCTTCGTCGCCGCGCGTATTCAATGTCACTTTCATGGCATCTGCATATTTATCGTCCTGTTCGCTCCTTCCAATTACAATCTGCGAACCCGGATGCAGCCAGAAAAGATGATTCGTATGTCTGTGGCCGCCATCTCCGGTCACGTCTTTTGTCACTTCATCTTTCCATTCCATAAATTGACCGCCCAGGCCGATTTTCGGTCCGGAGAGTTTGCTCATGGCTGTTGCTATCTCTGCGATTTCCGGATCTTTTTCCCTTCCCAGCTCTTTGCTGGCCTTAATCATCATGCCGAACATTTCACAAATCATAGCCTGTGAAGTTGAACAACCTAGTGAAAACTCGCCATGTTCAGGAGAATGGGAGGGATTCGCTACCAGTGTACCATCCCGTTCATCTGTCCAAAGATTGTCTACCCAGAAAAGGGCAGCGTCAAGCATCGTATCATAATACTTTTTCAGGAAGTCTTTATCAAGGTTGAACTGGTAATACTCCCAGATATCCTGACACATCCAGATAGCCCCTGCCGGGAAGTGATGGGGCGTACTTTTCTTGGCCGGAGCCGTATTCCCCCAAATATTATTCTCATGATGTGTCACCCATCCACGAACATTGCCGCCATCAGGTTTACAATAATATTGTTGTGCCGTATACTTTCCACGAGGTACCAGACTCTTGACATATTCTACCATAGGCAGATGGCACGGACTAAGATTGGTAGGCTGTGTCGGCCAATAATTCATCTGTACATTGATATTGGTATGATAATCGGCATTCCATGGATTAGCAAGCCTTTCCCCCCACACTCCTTGCAGATTAGCAGGTAAAGAACCTTCTCTTGAAGAAGAGATCAGAAGATAACGTCCGAACTGGAAATACAACATTTCCAGATATTGATTGTCCTGTTCCGAATTGGTATTCGCATCCATTCCTTTCAGCAAACTGTCGGTGGTGGCAGCAGGTGCTTCCAACTGTTCACCAAGATTTAGTTGCATTCTATCATACAACGAATGATAATCCTTCTGATGGGCAGCCAACAAGGAGGTATACTTCTTATCCGCTACTTTATGCAGGGTAGCCCGCACCTTATCCAATGGATCTTCTTCTGAAAAATAACAGTAGGAATCATCCATGCACTGTACATAGTTAGTCGCGGCAGACATCAGAACAATAATCTCATCCGCATCCTCTACTTTCAGCTTCGCTCCGTCCACTACTGAAATCTTTCCGCCTTTATTCTTCACAACCAATTGCTGCGCATATCTCAGTCCATTCTTCCAGGCATCCCCTACCCGCTTGTCCCCGCTAACCGGAGTCGGGTACCCGGTCATGGTAATCGTATTGCCGTCTGCTGCAATGACTTTATCGGTGTGCAGCGATTCAAGAGAAATGATGCGCGAAAGTTTCCCTTCATTCGCATCTGACGTGAGACGCATCACCATTACATGATCCGGATAACTCATAAAATATTCACGTTTAAAGGTGATTCCACCTTCTTTATATGTCACCGTATGAATAGCATTATCTATGTCGAGTGTACGGGCATAGTCGGAATAAGGAAGCTCGAGAGAAGCGTCTATCGAGAGCTCCGCTAATTGCGGCTTCTGCCTGTTGTCTATTAATTCCGTTATTTCGAGTTTGAAGAATGTATATTTATCCGTTTTCAACGGGAATGACAGCGTCTTATTGCGACCGCTTTTTCCGTCATTGCCATCAGCCCAGAAAACACCGGACTGATTATCCAGCAAGTCATAGGATTTGCCATCTGCCGAACCATAAAGTTTCCACGATTTCGGGTCTCTGCCAGGCATGTCATTGGCAGAGGTCAAGCTATAGGAAACAGCTTTGGGAGCATGGGTATATGCCCACTTGATTACACATGGCAAACTCCCTGCACCGGAAAACTGTTCATTATCGGCAAACCATTTGCTGGTAGTACTCTGATCGAAAAGACTGCCGATGGACTGACTCTGATTTTTTGTATTATCATAATTGGTCTGTACTTCTTCTTTTATCAAGACAGGGATAGGCGGATTAACGGCCTCTACAATGATATTACTCAATGTCTGGAAAGAACCGAAATGCTCCTTCGTTCCAGCCAGATTGTCAATCAGATTCCGTAATTCTGTGCCGTCACCGTCTCCATCATAATTATGGGTAATCAGTTTTCCGGTCTCGTCGATATAAGCAGAACGGTTTGTTGTAAAGTCATTCATCTTCTGTTGCAACATCACCCGTGCTTTGTGAAGATAGTCCTTGTTAACTTCCGGAGTTCTCAGATGTCCTCCGTTATAAGAGGGATCTTCACCGGGACCTCCCGACCACAAAGTGTGTTCATTCGTCTGAATGACATCCACATAGACCCCACCAAAGATCATAGCTCCCATATAACCGTTACCGATAGGCAGAGCCTCACTTTCCCAGTTTTTAGCAGGCTTATTATAAGTTGCCTTCAAGGCAGGTTGATGAAACTGCCCGGAGCAAGCCGTCATCGTAGTTCCTGCCACAAAGCAGAATAGAAGTAATACATCTGTAAGCCGTAAGTACCTGTTTCTCATAATATTATTTTTTAATAAGCATATCCTTAGATAATCCCATACTGCGTCATGCTTGTGCCACCCTATTGGCACAACTGTGCCACCTCGTTGGCATAACCGTGCCAATGCGATGGCACAACTGTGCCAACAAGGTGGCACAGACTGATCAATCAGAAAGCATCACTTCAGTTCATGTGACTCTTAGTTTTTTCTGGTTCAAATTTAAATAAAGTTTATAAATCAATGACTGTTTGCAGGCGAATATCTTTGGAAGAAGCACCAACCATAATGTCAAATGTGCCTTTCGGTACTACAAACTGACCTTTTCCTACATCCCAATAACGAAGTTGCTCTTTATTCAACCTGATCTCTACCCGACGGCTTTCTCCTGATTTTAAAGGAACACGCCGGAATCCTTTCAGTTCTTTGACAGGAACAATACCTCCGGTCTCCGGTATTCGCACATAAACCTGAGTAACTTCATCACCGTTTCTCTTACCGGTATTCTTTAACCGGAAAGAAACAGCTACTTCATCTGCTTCGTCTTTTACTCTCAAATCGCTATATTTAAAAGAAGAATAACTCAATCCGTAGCCAAATGGATAAAGGACTTCTCCTTTGAAGTATTTATAAGTACGTCCCTTAGTTATATCATAATCATCAAACGGAGGGAGTTCATCCAGACTTCTGTAATAGGTCAACGGCAGACGGCCACCCGGATTATAATCACCAAACAAGACTTCCGCTACAGCTTTACCTCCGCTTTCACCGGGATACCAAGCATTCACAATGGCTGGAACATGTTCATCCATCCAGTTGACAGCCAACGAACTGCCGGCAACCAATACAACAATTGTATTCGGATTGGCTTTATAAGCTTCACGGATAAAGATTTGCTGGTCTTTGGATAATTCAATGGAGTTTCTGTCCTGTCCTTCACGTTCGATGGATTGGTTGATACCCATTACTGCGATGACAACATCAGATTCACGGATAATTTTTGAGGCATCTCCATACATATTCAGCATGTCATACTGATCTGTGCTGGGTACACGCCAATGAAGTCTGGCGATCGCTTCACCTCCATTGTCGAAATATTCGGCTTTCAACTGATACTTCTTTCCTTTCTCCAGTGAGATAGAACCTTTTTCTGTACGTACACTGTGTACATTCCAGTCGTCTATGACCAATTGATCATCGATGTACAACCGGCAACCATCGTCGCTGGTGAAGCTGAACACGTATTCACCGGATATATTCGGAACTAATTCACCTGTCCAGCGAATAGAAAGCGGAGATTTAGGCAGGAACGGGTCCGGAGCCTGATTTTTCGGTTTGAAGTTGATTCCTTTGTCTACACGAGTTTTAGGAGTTCCCTGGAAAGTAGGATTGTCATAATATTCAGCCTTTAGTCCGTTAGGAAGATGGGTTGGAGAAATAAGCTGATAACCTTCTTCCGAAGATACCCATGGTGCATGTACTACTTTTATTTCATTGCCTACCCGGTTGCGGATACCATCCAGCACAGATACCGGAGCATTGACCGGAGTTCCGCTGTAATCACCAAATTCGCAGTTGGCGGCATTGATACCTACCACAGCTATTGACTTGATTTTCTTTGCATTCAGCGGGAGAGTATTTTGCTGGTTTTTGAGCAATACAATACTCTGACGGGCAGCTTCGAGAGCCAGGTCATGATGTTTCTTACAACCTACGATTTTAGGGGACAGGTGATTATACGGATTCTTTTCCGGATCATCAAACATGCCTAAACGCATACGTGCACGCAGTACACGGTAGGCTGCACTGTCTATTTCGGCAGCACTGACCATATATTGTTTGTAAGCGTTTAATAGTGGGTTGGCAAAAACATAGTCTCCACATTCTACATCCAGTCCGGCTTTGATAGCTATCATGGCTGCCGCTTCCGGAGTTTTCACATAACGATGGTCAGTCATTAACAGTCCGGGAGCACCGCAATCGGATACGATGTATCCGTTGAAACCCCAATCCTGTTTCAATACTTTATTCAATAACCAGTTGTTGGCAGTACATGGCACCCCATTGATGGCATTGTAAGCTGTCATGATGGATTCCGCTTTTCCTTCGCGGATACATTTTTCAAATGCCGGGAAATAATATTCCCTTAAGTCCGTTTCGGTGATAGCTGCATCGCAATAAAAACGATTATGTTCTTCGTTATTGGCGGCAAAATGCTTGGGAGTAGCTACAGCTTTCAGATAACGCGGATGGTCTCCTTGTAATCCTTTCACAAAAGCGGTACCCAATACTCCGGATAAATAGGGATCTTCTCCATACGTCTCCGGGGTACGTCCCCAACGCGGGTCACGAGCCATATTGACAGTCGGTGACCAGAATGTTAATAAGTCACTGAACTGGTCTTTTTGTTTCTTTCCCCGTTCCAGTTCATTCCAGCGGGCACGAGCTTCGTCCGAAATGACGCCGGCAATGATATGATGTAATTCGGGATTCCACATACTGGCCAGTCCGATTGCCTGCGGGAAAACTGTAAATTTTCCCGGGCGGATGATTCCGTGTAACGCTTCATTTCCCATGTAATATTTATCAATTCCCATACGCTCGATTCCCGGGGAAGTAGCACGAAGCAAAGAGACCTTTTCCTCTATTGTCAGTTTCGATAACAGATCCTGTACTCTTTCGTGTATGGGGGCATTCATATTTTTATATAAATCCTGAGCCTTTGATACTGCCGCCCCTAACTGCATGAAAATTAAAAGTAAAATTAGTTTCTTCATTCTATGTTATTTTAGTGTTATTTATTCGTTTATCAAGTCGAGTGTGACACTGCGTAAAGAACGTATATCGACAATCTCCCATTTTGATTCGCCTTTGAAACGGTATTTGTATTTGAAGTTGAAACGTTGGCGTTTCTTTCCGCCGTAAACATCCGACAATTCATAATTTCCATAATAATCGGGTTGTTCTTCATCGATGGAAGCCACTTCGATAAAGTCTGCGTTGTATGGTTTCATGGTCAGACTGTTGTCCTCGTTCACTGTAACTATGATACCGTTCTTTTTGATGACTTCTTCATTTTTCTCATATCCCTTGATACCGGCAAAGATACGGAATGAGTTTTTCGTAAGCGGGTGGAATGTCTGTGAAGCGGCTGCGTCACGTTGCGATTCCCCTTCTTTCTGTAGCTTTCCGGCAGCATTGTAGATAGTAGATTCGTCAGTACGTGCATAGAGGTTTTTCATCTGTACCTGATAAAGTACCTGAGACTTGTCCGGATTGACAGAATAAGCCGACACACTCTTGATACGCATTGGAATAAGGTAAATCGAGTCGGGTGACAGCCCTTCAGGTTTTACCTGAATCGGCATCACATTATATGTGTCAGGGCTGCTGGCTTTCAAAGTGACTCCCATCTGAGCGATGGAGTAATACTTTGAAGGAAGTTCTTTGGCATACTTTGACTGGTCAATGTCGTACTTTATTTTATTATAATTCTGCAATACTTCCGGAGCATATTCCAGTGTTACGTCCACATCCCGGTCGATTCGAAGGGAACCGCCGCAGTTGATGGAGATATATCCGGTACTTTCTGTTTCGTTGAGGTCGTGCATACCGGTATATACCAGATCGTTGTCACTGATGATACAAATTATCTTTTGTCCCATTTCCTGTTCAAAGTCGAAAGATTCGCAGGCTGTCAGGGCAAGCAATGCCAGAAAATAACCGGCTTTTTTTATCATTGTTTTCATTTGATTATCTGTTTTACTGATGATTCAAAATTAGTTGTTATATCCCGGATTCTGGTCTAGTAATTCTACTTTTCTCAATTCGGATTTGCTGATAGGCAAGAACAACAGTTTTCTGTGTACTACACGGTCACGGTAATTTTTCTCGTCCACAACAGTACGTTGGTAGAAACCACCGAATTCGTTGGCTGCGATGTTGAGGCCCATGATAGGTTCTGAATCCACATCTTCATAAATACCCCAGCGACGTACATCGTAGAACCGGCGTCCTTCACCCAGGAACTCTACCATACGTTCGCGCTTGATTTGCTCGAACATTTCCGTAGGACTTTCCAGTTGGGCCTGAGTAAGTCCCGGTAATCCGGCACGGTAGCGTACCTGATTAAATGCTTTGGCCATTTCGTCCACATCACGTGACAAACTGTATGATTCGCCGGTAGGCAGTGTGATGGCATGAGTGGTGGTCAACTGGTTCAATGCTTCGGCATACGACAGCAATATTTCAGCATAACGGATGATAGGGAATCCTTTTTCGTAACGTTCGCTGCTGTTGCCACGCCATGCGTCATAAGAAGAAATGTATTTCTTGATCACATAACCTGTAGGAGTGTAGTTGTCACTACCCACTGTACCTGCATATTTGCCGGCATTACCGTCCATGCAGTATTTCACGGTTTGCAGACGGTAAGAACCGTCGGTAGTCGATGTAGCAGGCCAATAACATCCGTTGAAACCTACGCAGGCGTAGAAACGCATTTCACGGTTGGCATACATCTGCCAGATATTGCCGTTGAGATGATAGTCCGAGAAATCACGAGGTCCGGAAGTAAAGTCGTTAGGGCCTTCTTTATATTCTCCGACTGCCATGGCTTCTTCGATTGTTTTTCCGTCTTCCATACGGTAAGCATCGATCATTTTCTGTGTCAGCCCCATACCGTTGTATCCACCCATATATTGCGGGAACGATTGTTGTGTATATCCTTTTACCTCTTCGGAGATACGTCCCCAGATAACTTCATTATTGTTCTTGAACGGTTCGTCTCCTGTGAACATGTGAGAATAGGACTTGAACGGGTCGATGCCTCCGGCTCCATTCGGGAAGTTTTCTGTAGGAACACCTGCCGGCAGTTGCGGAGTGTTCTGGTCTTTGCTCACTGTGAACAGTTCGTAGACATTCATATCAATCACCCGTTTGCAGGCAGCAGCAGCTAATGCCCATTTTTCTTCGCTATAGTTTTGATTGATGTAATATTCTTTATCGTAAGTACGTTTCCAGTTGCCGAAGTAGAGGCGGGCAGTGGATGTTCCGTTGAAAAGCGGTGAAGCGGCATGCAGGCGGAGACGGGCTATCAGCGCGTAAGCGGCTCCCTTTGTGGGGCGTTCAAACTGTGCGATAGAGGCTTTTAACGGAAGGTATGCCGCTGCTGTTTCCAGTTCCGAGCAGATGTATTCTACTGTCTCGTCATAAGTGGCACGATAAGTGTTGTAAGCAGGGCCGTCCAGGTTACTTTCGAATATTTCATCGCCTACAAGAATAGCAGGGCCGCAAGTCATCAGAATATGATAATAGGCGTAACCGCGCAGGAAGTGAATATAGCCGGTATAATTACGGCGGTCGAGTGCTGTCATATCCTGACATTCGTCCATACGTGCCAACATCAGGTTGGCTTTACGGATTACTTTGTACATGTCACTCCAGACGTTCATACCTCTCAGATTATCAGGATTCACATATCCCAGTGCAAAAGCTGATCCGCGGAAGATGTCGCTGCTCATTACAGTGAAGATATCATCGCCGGCAGTAATGCCCGGTGCATATTCGTGACCGAAGATTCTGCTTTCGTCGGGCAATTGTCCGGCTGCACCCCACAGGTACGCTTCAAAATAACGTTTCTGTGTGAATACGGAATCAAACTTCAGTGTATCGTCGAAATATTGGTCTACGTCCAGGTAATTGCAAGAGCCTAACAGGACGATAAATGCGAAGAGAAGCCCCTTCGATATAATCTGGCTTATTTTGGTTTTCATACGATTCATTATTTTTAGAAGTTAATATACATCTGAAAAGCATAGCGGGCCGGTATAGGATAGGCTCCTCCGTTGTAATATGCCTGTTCCGGATCGAAATGTTTGAATGGGCTCCATACGCAGATGTTGGAAGCTACAAACTGTAAGTCGAGTGACGAAACACCCAGTTGTTTCAGAATCTTGCCGGCACTCAGGTTGTAGTTGAGGTTGATTTCCTGCAAACGCAAGTAGCGGACATTGGCTTTCCAGAACGTAGAAGGCTGTGTACTGTTGTGGTCATTTCCGTAAGAAAGACGCGGGAACATAGCGTTCGGATTTTCGGTGGACGCATCGCCCGATATTTCGCGCGGTGTCCAGCGGTTTGCTTGATTGGCGGTGATAGCCAGTGTATTTCCTGTTTCTCCGGAAGAGAATGGGAGGAATCCGAATGCTTTGTAGCCATCCACACAGAAGTTGTCTACATTGCCTGTTCCTTTGAATAAGAATCCCAGTGTCAGTTTTTTCCAGCGTACTTCTCCACCGAATCCGTACATCAGACGCGGATAGTTCGCCTTGTAAGAAAGAGGCACCTGGTCGTCGGAGTTGATAACACCGTCACCATTCACATCTTTGTATTTGATATCACCCGGGAGTACTTTACGTCCGGCAATTCCGCTCTGGTCGGGACTGAACTTCACATCGTCTTCATCGCGGAACAATCCTAATGCGATGTAGCCGGCATAATATTCGTAAGGTTTGTCTGCTCTTTCCTGATAAGAATATTTTTGGAAAGCTTCTTCCCAGTTTTTCACCATATTGGCTGTGTACGTAAAGTTACCACGAAGGGTAAACGAGAAGTCTTTACCAATATCCTGTGTGAATGAAATGTTTCCGTCGGCTCCGTAGCTGACCATGCTACCCACGTTTCCGAAAGGTTGTTCTGCCAATCCGATATAGTCGGGTACCATCGTGCGTTGTTGGAAGATGTCGTTGCGGGTATCGCGGAAAAAGTCTACTGTAAAGTCTACCTGTTCGTTGAATAATTTTCCTTCAATACCCATAGCTTTTTCCCATTGAAGGTTATCGGCACCGACTGACTGCTCCGTTACACCACTGCTTCCGTTCCATCCTTTATTAGCATTTTCATTCATAATAGTTAGATAGGGAAAACGTTTGTTGGTAATACGGTCGTTACCTACCGAACCCCATGATCCTCTGATTTTCAAAAAACTCAACCAAGGCAATGTTTCGCGTACGAAATCATAATTGGTCGGTACCCAACCAAGGGCAACGGAGGGGAAGAAGCCAAAACGACGTCCTTTCTGGAAATTCTCGGAACCGGTATAACCGAAGTTCAAATCAATCATATATGTATCACGGAATCCGTATGTTAAACGACCGGATAAGCCTTGGTAGCGTTTAGGTACATTATCTACATTTACATTACAATTATAACCGTGTATATCGCACCATGTGCTTTGATAGCTGCTCATATAATAGTAAACCAAACCGCCGACACGATGATCACCGAATGCACGGTCATAGTTTAGAGTAGATTCAAAATGCAGCTTATTCCATTGTGACTCTTCATCCTTATTATAGGTGGCAGTTTGGGCATCTACTACTTTGCGCATAATTAAAGTACCATCTACAGTACGTCCGCTGGCATAGTACATTTCCGGCAGTACTTTACGTATTTCTTTCAGATAACTTTCCGAGTCGTAAGCAATCTGTGCCCTTAACTTCAGTCCTTTGGTGATGAAAGGCAAATCCTGAGTAACAGCCAGTGTCACTTTGTTTGTGAATCTGCGCCATTTCGCTTTTCCGGTGTGGTTCAGCATGACGTAGGGAGAGTATTCGTTGTTTGCTCCCCATGCCGGCAGTTCTCCGGTAGAGTATTGCAGAGGAATCGTCAACGGAGTCAGTCTTTGCTGGGCGCTCCAGAGTGCGTCAGTCGAAACGTTTCCCGGTTCGGTCTTTTCAGACAGATAACCTTCCGTACCCAGATAGGCAGTAGTTGTCTTGGTCAGGTTGACGTCGATATTACTACGATAGTTATAAGTACGATAAGCTACGTCAGTACTGTATTTAGAGCTTTTTTCCTGTTTGTAGGCAGCGTCTTCATTGGACATACCCAAGCTGAAGAAATAACGGGCTACACTACCACCGCCACGGGCACTCATATAGTAGGTCTGTTGCAGGGAATTCTTGTTCAGAATCTGGTCGCGCCAGTTTACATTCGGGTAAAGATCGGGGTCCAGCTGATACTTGATCAGGTCGAGCGCCATCGGCGAATAAAGTGCTTCTTCGCCGCGAGCCAGTTTTGCTTCGTTGGCAAGCGTTGCATAGTCATAGGCACCGAGGTATTCGGGCATATTCTGTAAGTGGGAAACGGTCAGGTTGGCACGTCCCGTAATTTTCAGTTTGTCCACTTCACCGCGTTTGGTAGTGACCAGTACGACACCGTTGGCACCACGTGTACCGTAAACGGCTGTGGCGGAAGCATCTTTCAATACCGAGAAGCTCTCAATATCCGCCGGATCAATTTGACTTAAGCTGCCTTCCAGTCCGTCAATCAGTACCAGTGCACCTTGGTTGGCACCGAAAGTTCCGATACCACGTACCCAGAATTCAGAGATGTTTTTTCCCGGTTCACCACTGTTTTGCAGGGAAATAATACCCGGTACACGTCCGCCTAACATATTGGGAATAGAGGTAGCCGGTGTTTGCAGGTCTTTTACGTCTACATTCGTTATGGCACCTACTACGCTGACTTTTCGTTGTGAGCCGAGTCCTACAACCACCGTTTCTTCCAGTGTATTGGTCGAAGGCTTCAGTTTGAATTGTGCGTTTTTCCGGTCCAGTCTGGAGTCAATTCTCACTTCTTGTTTTTCATAGCCAAGGAATGACAGAGTGATCACATCGCCCATTTGTGCTCCTTTGATGGTAAACTTACCGTCCATGTTGGTAACGGTACCTACACCGGGACGGTCTTTCAAAAAGACGTTGGC
>OLXT01000247.1_pt1 | contig 30182 bp, 21 predicted proteins | sample 1673931 | NCBI WGS metagenome assembly OLXT01 (sample SAMEA103958134, study PRJEB25191) | human gut metagenome | reverse complement strand
ACAGGACTCCGGCGAATCCGCACTGCCCTGCAAATTTTGAACGCAGAGCGGATTTACCGCAGCCATTCAAAGGCAGCTGCTTTCAAATTCGTTGTACCGTGACAGGCGGCGCGTAGAATCGTGCCCGTAAGGTGACTCAGTGTGTTCGCAACGATTAAAAAACCGGTTCCTGCCTGAACCGTATCCGCAGAACGCACCAATCGTAACCAGCGCCCCTTTTCTCCTCCTTCTTTTCCGACAAGACGGAAAAGAAGGGGCCGCCGGAGGCATCCCACTCTCACACACCCGAATCCAAAGGAGGTCATGATGAAGAAAACCCAACGGCTGACCGCCGTTTTTCTGCTTTTACTTATACTCTGCGGCTGCTCGACACCGACAGCCCCGGATACCATAGTCATGCCGCAGACATCTGCGGAAACCCGCACAGAACCCGCGCCTGTTTCAGCAGAACCGGAACCCGGCGTGTTTCATCTGGAATACGAGCAGACCGCGCTGCCGGAGCCGCTTTCGGCCGTCACGGCGCTGACCGTGCTGGACGGCACGTTCCTTCTCGGCGGCGTTTCGGAGACGGGGCTTGCGCTCGTGCGCCTGACGGCGGAGGGAAAAAGCGAAGAACTCCCGCTTCCGGGCAGCACGGAGTATCTCTACGCGCTCTGCCCGGATGGGGCAGGCGGGGCGTGGCTGCTCTGCGGAAGCCTGCCGAAGGGCTATTTCGATGCGTTCGGAAACTTCCGGTTCCTTTCAAAGGAGCCGGAGGGCAAGTTTGCGCTGGCCCACTATGACGCCGCGTTCGCCTTGCAGGAGATCGTGCTCCTGCAGACGCAGTACACCGACCGCTTTTTCCAGCTGTGCAGGCTTGAAGGCGGCTTTTGCATGATGAGCGCATCGCTGCTTATCCGTCTGGATGAGGCGGGCGCGGAAACGTCGCGGCAAAGTCTGGACGCAAAGGACGGCTGGAGCTTCGCGGCCATACAGGAGGCGGACGGCGTTCTGTATGTCCTGACGCGGAATTTTTACGGCGAGGAGCTGCCGGAGCTGCGCAAATTCGCGCCGGATACGCTTTCTGCGCTGGAGGCCGATACCTGCACCTCGGAGGTCATCGGGCTTGGCCTGTGCGCGGACGGACGGCTGCTGATGGGGAACAGGGAAGAGCTCTTCGCGTATGATACCGGTTCCGGAGAAACCGAACCGCTTGTCCGATGGCAGGAGCTTGGGGCGAACGTGCTCACCGAGCAGCCGCGGGAACTGGAAGACGGATATCTGCTCTTTTCGCCGGGCGATACATCTCTCCAGCGCCTGCGCCGCGTTCCCGGACAGGCGCCGGAGCGGACGGTTCTGACGCTGGCGGTCGTGTGCGGCGATACACCGTTCGGAGCGTTTACGCAGATGCTGCAGGACTTCAATCTCAGTCAGGACGCGTACCGGATCGACTGGACACTCTACACGGATTCGCAGTACGCGGACGGCGAACCGGCCGATCTGCTGCGCACGGAGCTTATCGCCGGACGCGGGCCGGATCTGTTCGCATTTTATACCAACGGTTATACCCCCGTCCCGCTTGCGGCGGAGGACGTCTGCGCGGATCTTTTGCCGCTGCTGGGCGATGAACTGACGCGCGACGCGCTTCTGCCGGGGTTATTCGACCTGATGCAGCCGGACGGCGCGCTCTATCAGCTGCCGCTGACCGTCTCAGTCGACACGCTCGTCGCGCCGTCGCGCCTCATCCCGGAGCCGGGCGCGACGTTTGCCGAATTTGAACAGGCGCGCAGCCAGATGCCGGACGGCTGGGTCCCCATCGATTCGTGGAACACGCCGGGCAACCTGTTCGCCTTCTGCGTTCCGTTCTGCATCGGCGCGTATGCAGACAGGGAAGCCGGAACCTGCGACTTTGAAACGCAGGGCTTTTATGACTGCCTCACGTGGTGCAAGGCATGGGGCGGCGACGGCTCGACCCCGGAGGAGCCGGAGATAACGCTGGTCAAGCTTACAAGCATCCGGGGCGTTGACCAGCTTGCCGGGCGGAGCGAATATGTAGAGAAAAACTGGTTCGGTGAGCCGGGATATACCTATGCGGGCTTCCCAGCGCAGTCCGGCAGCGGCAGCGCGTATCAGGTTTTGTCGAGCCTCGGCCTCGGCCAGCAGTGCAGCGATCCGGACGGCGCGAAGGCGTTTTTCGAGTTCTGCTTTTCCTATTCGCAGGACGGTGCGCTTCCTGCAAGCTTCCAGCGCCTGCAGTCGGAGCTGGCGGCATACAGGGCCGCTGACTCGGACGGCGGAGAGAGGACGGTCAGCGAGGCGGATGCGGCGCAGTTTTACGAGCTGCTGAACGGCATCACCGTGCTGGCGGGGCTGGACGGCCAGCTGACCGAGATCCTGCAGGAGGAGGCGGCCGGTTATTTTGCCGGCAGCATGACGGCGGAGCAGGCCGCGCGGAATATCCAGTCCCGCGCAAGCCTCTATTTGCAGGAGCACCGCAGGGCATGACAAAGCCCCGGCAGAGCCGGGGCCTGGGTCAGCGCCTGCTGACCTCATAATCTTCGTCGCGGAAGATCCAATCGTCCAGATCGCCGCAGTCGGCGGGTCCGTTGTTTCTGTATGTCATATTCGCTGCCTCCTTTTTTCACGATCCAGACTAGTATATGGAGGCGCGCATGAAAATGCGCGTGAAATATGACGCCGCTCCGCAAGCAGCTGCGCTTCCGCAGAGCCGCGCGATGCACGGGGTCAGGCAGACTGAAACAGGATCAGAGAAAAGTAACGGATCTTCCCGTCGTCCGCCCAGCATTTCATGTGAACAGCGTCGGCCATCCTCTGCGCGTCCACGCAGTAGGCCGACATACAGGACGCGTGCTTCCACGGGCCTGCGCCCATCATCAGAAGATCGGTCAGACCGTCCGCACGCATCTGCTCCATAAGCTGCTCGGTCAGCAGATTCTGGTGCTTCTTCGCGGCCTTCTGCTCCGCCATATCCCAATAATCGACGGGGGTTGTTTCGATCATCAGGATCAGCGCCGTCTGGTACCGCCGCATATCCGCCGTCATTTCCTCGACCGTTCCGCTCATCGGCGGACAGGCCGGGAGAACGCTGTAATTGCCGCAGAGGTTCTGCGCACAGAACCTGCGGTATTCCGGCACAACGACCAGCTCCCGCACCGGCAGAACTGCTGCGTCCGTAAATCCGGACGCCTTTGCCATTGCAGCATAATCCCGCATGGAACCCTCTCCTGTCTTGAACTGTCTTTGCGGTCATTATAGCGGTTCGCCGCCGCATTGTAAAGTGCTGTGCGGCGCCTATGCCGTCTGCGTGTAGTCCTGCAGTGCCTGCTGAAGCGCGGCAAGGGCCTTTTTCTCGATGCGGGACACATACGACCGGCTGATGCCGCACTTTGCGGCGATCTCCCGCTGCGTCAGCGGCGTCCGGTCGCCGAGTCCATAGCGCAGCGTGATGACCATCCGCTCACGCTCTGACAACACCTCGTTCATGACCTCGTAGAGCTTTTTGTATGTCTGCCGCGCGCTCAAGTCCTCGAACAGATCCTCGTCCGAGCATAAAACATCCATCAGCGACAGCGCGTTCCCGTCCTTCCCCGTCTCAATGCAGTCCGAAAGCGAAACATCCCCCGCCGTCTTCTTCATCGACCGGAAGTACATCAGGATCTCATTCGCTATCCTCTCCCAACGGATACATAGGTTGGTCAATGGGTGGCAAATCCGCCTCTCCATCCTCCGCAAAGAGGTAAACATAGGCATTTTTGCCGTCCCAGACCACCTTTTTGACGATGGTGCGCAGCAGGCGGCGTTTTTCCTCCAGCGTGGCAGAATCCACCGCGCTGGCAAACGACTCGATCATTTCCTGATGGAAGGCGAACTCCTGATGCAACATCCGGCTCTGCTCGGTGAGCGCTTCCAGCTCGGCAAGGCGCAGCTGCTGGGTCTCGCTCTCCTGATGGAGCGCGTCGATCTGCTCCATGACGTACTTCGCGGAGGTGTCGCTGGCAACGGACAGGGCCTCCACCAACCGCTTGATGCGCTCTTCCGTCTCGGTGTGCTTTTCCCGGAGCAACGCAAGCTCTGCGTCGTAGCCCTCCTTGCTGCCGCTGATGACCTTCTTGGTCTGCGCCAGCAACCGGGTAAGTGTCTCCTTGTCGGCAGACAGCTTGCGGATCTCCTCGACGATCTTGGCGTCCAGCGTGTTGCCGTTGCAGTTCTTCATGGCGCAGACGGTGCCGTGGCTTCGCTCCTTGGTGGAGCACATATAGGTGTAGATCAGCTCACCGTCCGCCGTGCGGCGGTTGGTCAGCTTCGGGCGCATATAGTCGCCGCATTCGCCGCACCGCAGAAGGCCAGATAACAGCGCCACATTGCTGCGGGGTCTGCGGTAGCTCTTGGATTTGTTGACATCCAGCATGGCCTGTACCCGCACCCAATCGCTGCCCGCGATGATGCCCGGATGCTTGCCCACCGCCACGATCCATTCCTCCATGGGGCGGATCTGGTTCGCCTTGCCGGGGCGCTGGAGGGTGCGGTTATAGGCCATGATGCCGTGCTCACTGTCAAATTCCGAACGCTCGGCAAACAGGTCAACATTGTTTTCTTTCAGATACTGATACGCCGTCTCGTCGGCGATCATATAGACTGGATTGGTCAGAATGCCCCGGATGGCAAAACGGGTGAACTGCTTGCCGCGCTTCGTGACGCAGCGGTGCTCCAAAAGATACTGGTCGGTCTTGCTGAGAGAGCCGGTTTCCATGAACACGGAGAAGATCGTCTTGACCAACTGGATTTCCTCCGGAATGGGTTTGAGCTTGCAGGCTTTCTTTACCTTGCCGTCTACCGTCACGCTGGACAGGCTCTCCGAGGCGTAGCCCGTGGGCGTTGTGCCGCCCAGCCAGCGCCCGGTCTTGGACAGCTCGTGCATATTGTCCCGGATGCGCTCGGCAATGGTCTCCCGCTCCAGCTGGGAGAACACGGACGCAATGTACATCATGGCGCGGCCCATGGGCGAGGACGTGTCGAACTGCTCGCGGATGGAGATGAAGTCGATGTGCCGGTCGCCCAGGTCCTCGATGAGCTTGGCAAAGTCGCCAATGTTGCGGCTGATGCGGTCGAGGCGGTAAACCACGATGGCGGCAAAGGCGATTTTCTGCGAGTCCTTCATCATTTTCTTGAACTGCGGGCGCTCCAGATTGCCGCCGGAAAAGCCCTCGTCCTCGTAGACCAGCACGTTTTCCGCCGCATCCTCGCCAAAGTGCATGGCGATGTACTGGCGGCACAGCTCGATCTGGTTCTCGATGCTCTCGCCCTTGCCGGTGAATTTGGACTTGCGGGAGTAGATAACGTATTGCTTCGGCGTATCTTTCGTTTTCATGACAGCACCTCGCGTTATTCGTTAGGTTGGTAAATATATTATAACGGATTGGAATCCATTTGAAAAGGTACCGAGGGAAGAATCTGAAAATATTTCTGAGAAAAATGTTCTCTTTCTCCGTTTTTTGAAAAGTGTCGATTTCCACGAAAAAAGCCTCTGTTTTGCCCCTCGGATGTGTTCCATAGGAAAACACCCGCACCCGCCTGCTTGCGGCGGTCTGAGAGGAAAAAACAGAGGCTTTCGCACCCTAAATGATGCAGTTTTGTGGGCATCGCTCATGCGAGTTGAAAATATGATTGATGAAATGAGCGATGCATGCTATAATATGGGTAATCAAGCTACGCTGTGAGGTACTCATGAAAAACAAACAGCCGCCTTTTCAAATTACGAACAAAATCATTGATGACATTGCAGAAATTTCAGAGCTGACCGGCAGACTTTCCGTTCACGATAATCTTTCAGGCAATCCCCATCTGCGCCGCACCAACCGTATCCGCACCATCCATGGTTCGCTTGCCATTGAGCAAAATACGCTGAGTCTGGAACAGGTCACAGCCGTTCTGAATGGCAAGCATGTTCTGGCACCACCCAAAGATATTGCCGAGGTCAAAAACGCTTATGAGATTTACGAGCGCTTGGACGAGCTTGATCCGTATTCCGTGGATGATTTGCTGACGGCTCACGGCATTATGACCCGCGGACTTGTAGAAGAATCCGGCATGTTCCGCACGCGGCCTGTTGGCGTTGTAGATCAGGAGGGACATGTCCTGCATTTTGGCACGCTGCCCCAGTATGTGCCCGATTTGGTCATGGAGCTGTTGGATTGGGCAAAGTTCAGTGACCTGCATATGCTGATCCGAAGCTGCGTGTTCCACTATGAACTGGAACTGATCCATCCCTTTGCAGACGGCAATGGTCGCGTTGGCCGCCTTTGGCATACATTGCTGCTCTCTAAATGGAATCCTGTGTTTGCATGGCTGCCGGTCGAGTCCATCATCCACGACCATCAGCAGGAATACTACACTGCCATCAATGCCAGCAACGATGCAGGCGAGTCCACCGTGTTCATCGAATTTATGCTCTCCGCCATCAAAGCATCGCTCATCGACGCCACACACACGCGCGATGCAATGAGCGACGGAAAGATGGACAAGAAGGCCCTGCGCTGGCAGAAGATTGAGCAGTTCTTGCAGACACATGAATATATCATGAACGCCGATGTGCGGGAACTGTGCGGGGTGTCGGCAGCGACGGCGAATCGGATTCTATCAGATTTAGCAGAAACAAATAAACTGGCTAAATACCGAAAAAATGGTCATTGGGTATATGTGTATAAAAATATAAAGTAGAGCATTAGCAAGTTCATTTGCTATTTTGAAATACGATTGGAGGCTTATCATGAGTGTAGGAGTATGTATAATTAACAGGAATGGCATTGCTTTGGCCGCCGACAGTGCAGGAACTTATACTGGAAACAAAATGTTCTATAACTCTATGAACAAAGTTTTCTCCATATCACGAAAATATGTATACGGTGTAATTACATATGGTGCTACTGTAATACATAATGTTTCCATTGATCAAGTTCTAAAAGAATTTCGCACTTTTCTTGATTCCAAAAGTGAAGTAAATGATTTTTTTGAAATACTCCCATCATTTGTAGAGTTTATCGAGCAAAAGAATAACTACTACAAATTCGACACAGCAGAAACTAACCATTGCTATGAACTTATTAAGGGTCTTGCTTCTGACTGGGGGAAGAAGATCAAAAACATCATGGCAACTGATGATACAGCTACACAAATTGATAATATTCTAAATGATTTATCTGCAGTTATACAAGGTGCAATAAAGATTGAAAACTATGATGTCAGTTCTTACATAGGAACAACGTATAAATCTGATTTTGATAGCCTTATTAATATGATTGTCCCTGAATTAAATAACTACCCTGCTCAAAAGGAACGCTTTTGGAATTATATTTGTGAGTATTTTAACTTACCCCTAGCAAAAGAAACCTCAAATGCAATGGGTCTATTCTTTTGTGGATACGGAAGAAATGATGCATTTCCTAAATTTACCCATATTGAACTCTATAATGTTGTCGGGGGCAAGGTGAAATATAAACTTATTGAGAATTATGAAGAAAGCAATAATCAAGCAAAAATTGTTCCATTGGCACAAATAGATGTTATTCTTACATTTTGCAAAGGAATATCAAACACTTTTATCAACTATATTCCGCAAAAAGTAGAATCTATAGTCAATGCAAAGATAGATGCCATACCAGATACATTTACAGAATCACAGAAAAATGAATTGAAAGAAGCATTTCTTTCTGTAAAAAATGAAATTGCATCCGCGATTGATACCACTATTCAGAACAGTAATGTCATGCCAATCTTGAATAGTGTGCAGTTGATACCATTAGCGGAAATGGCTTTCTTTGCAGAAAATCTTGTTAATATGACAACATTGAAGCGTACTTTTGCAATTGATGGCAATCAGCAAACCGTTGGTGGGCCTACAGATGTTGCTGTTCTTTCAAAGGGGGATGGATTTGTATGGATCAAAAGGAAGTTGTATTTTGATGGACAGTTGAACCCCAACTATGCGCTTCGTCTCTGCGAGTTCTAAATACCTCTAACAAAGTCTGCGGTGTTCCTAGGACGTGTTCATAAATTCAAACGTTCTAATCACTTGTTAAAGTTACACCAAAACCGCATACATCACATCACACGCTAAGTCATAGTTCAAAATGATTATACCCAATTATGCCGCGCCATTCACGGTCATAATGGGGTATACTCATATTTACTGCCAGTTTCGTTTCAGGATCTCACTTTTGAGATACAGCGTACTCTTTTCCGACGCTTTGATCGGATGAAGCTTTCCACGTTTCGTCAGGTCGATGATGTTCTGCCGGGAGCAGCCCAAGATATCCGCCGCTTCCGCTGCATTGATGACTCTATGGGCGGCAAAGTTCCGAAAATCAGCCGCCGTCAGCGGAACACTTTTACCAATCCGGTAGAGCATCGTATCCGAAACAGTCATGTTCACGTCCCAAGCAACGCCGTATCCGCCCGTCTGCATCTGCACGTGCTGAAAATAATCCGGCTTCTTGAGAAGAATCTGAAAGGCCTTCGTCTTTTCAAAATGCTTCTGCAAATCGCACTTCTTCACTGCGCCGTCCCGGAAAAACACCAGCAGGCAATGATTCTCCAGCGGCAGCACATCCTCGATCCGCTTTGAAAAACGCTTCGTAATTTCTTCCGGAAGCTCTTTCTCAACAATGGGAACGAGATAGTAATCATCCTGTGCGCATCGCCCCATTGCCAGCATCAATAACTCGTACTCATCGTATTCCTTCAGATGATTGTCGCGCAAAATCTCGCCAATGTTCTGGCGGTCGGTTGGAACGATCCGCTGCTGAACCCAGATTTTGCTCCAATAGGAATTGACTGTGGTTTCTCCGCGCTTCACAAAGGAGTCCAGCAGCAGCGGTGTCTCCCATGCGTCTGCGTTCTCAGGCAACTCAATATAGAAATGCTTTTCCTGCTCGTAGTACAGGAGGTACGCCAGATTCTTCTGTTCCTGCGCCGATTCATCTCGAATTGCAAAAATCTTCATATGCGCACCACCTTTTCCAGATCATTTCCCATATCTTGTCCTGAAGCGTCTGAGAGATCACGCCGTCCAGTCCTTCCAGTAGAACCTGTCTGTCGCTCTCGTGAAGCGGCGTAAGCTTCGGCATTTTATCCTTCGGAATGATACGCAGGTTATCCCATGTGGATTTCGAGCCAATATAGTTGTTGCAGGGCTTATCGGCCATCACATCGAATTTTGCCGCCGCTGCATCATCGGAACAGCTGCAAAGAAGCGAAAGTCCATGGTCAAACAGGGGCGCCAGACGAACTGTCTTCTTTCGGCTGTTGCGCAGTACCTCGATATTGGCGCCGTGGCGATCCCGGTTCAGAATCAGATAATCCACGACAAGCATCTGATAAATATAGTCTTTCCAGCCCATGCGAGTGCAAAAATCCAGCGCAGATTCATCAGGCAAAGCCTCCAGCTCCTTGTAGGCATCCAAGGCAATCTTCGATTCGCTCTTTGCCTTGAAATCCTCCGAAGCGCAGAGATAAACCTCATGGGTTCTGCCATCCACTGAAACATCCGCATGGATCAGCTGATAGGACAGATGAGGAATCCCCAGTATGGTCAGCAGCCGGTCAACGATCAACTCGTTCACGCACTCATGCCCAATGAGCCCACGCGCCTTATCGAAGTTTGAGAGCTTATAGTAAGTCTTTGTTCCGCCGAGTTCGGAGTATGCTTTCAGAAAAGAACCGGCGGTTCCGGAAGAATTGCGATAAACGGACCACGACAAATACGTCAGGTCCTGCTTTTCTTTCATCAGCTGCATGTGTACCTTCACCTCAAGGTCATTATATCTTTTTGCTTGTCATACGTCAAGCTTGTTTTGCGTCACAGCTTGTCGTATGACAAGTTTATCCGATTTTATGCCACATAAAACCGCCGCCCCGATTTGAAGTCAGGGCGGTGGTTTTGTTATGCAAGGTTTCTCAGATATTCTTCCACATTCTGATACTGAATGCCCTCAATCACTTGGCTTTCCCCGCGATAGAGGACGAACTTTCCGGTGATCGGGCCGTAGCGGTGCTCGGTCTGGGTGCATTTTTGCTCGTCGATCAGATGGCGATACTGCTGCGGGACAGCTTCCTCGCTGTGCTTGATCTCGAAAATCCGGCAGGAGCCCGCCTCCGGGTCAAACACCACCATGTCAAATTCGCCCACAGGGAATTGCAGGACAAACACCTGCTTCTTGGGGTTTGCCAGCTTGGTTTCCAGCAGGACGATGTCCTCCAACATCCGCCCCTTGATCTCGGTCAGGATGCGCTGCTGCACGGCGGTGCGCTCCGCAAGAGACAGCGCGCTGAATGTTTCATCCAGCAGCAGACTGCGGATCAGTGCGTCCGCCTGCGCATAGCGGAGTCCCGGCTGTGCGATCACCGTGCGGCTGGACTTCGTGCTGACATCCGGCAGGTGCAGCACATCGATCTCCCGCGTTAAGTCCAGCAAGTCCAGATACTCCTTGATCTCTGCCGCATGAACATCGTCCAGTTTTACGGTCTGCTCCGCCTTGTTGCGGATCTCCAGCAGCTTCCGCAGGCTGTCGGTGACAAGCGCAAGGTCGATGCGGTCGAGGATGTCCGTCGGGTTCTTCCGATCCCGGCGCAGATTGCTGGCGGAAATACCAAGGTCGTGGGACTTCCAATCCTGCGACAGCACCTCCAGCGTGAAGCGGTGGTTGATGTCCTCCACCACCCGGTTGATGGCGCTGGTCAACTCGCCCTTCTCGTATAAATCCCGCAGATGGCGGAAGTGCCCCTCGTACTGATAGCAGCGCAGGGAGTGCTGGATGTTGCGGGCGATGGCGGTGTCCACATATTCGTCGGTGCTTTCCTTGCTGGCAAAGGTGGAGGTCTCGTTGTAGTGGACGCCGCCGAGACTCATGGTGCCGCCGTAGCGGATATACTCGTCGATGCCGCGAACGCCAAGGACAGATTCAAACTCGCGGTAAGGGATGAATGTGGTGTGCAGCAGGATGCAGCGGTCATAGAGCTGCTCGTCCTCGGTAAAGAGGAACCCCAGCGAGTCCGTACCGGAGAGCACGATCTTCATACCGCAGGCCGCAAACACATCAGAAAACAGCGCTGCGCCCTCGATGAAATCCTCCATCAGCGTCACTTCGTCGAGGAACACATAGCGAAAGCCCTGCGCTTCCAATGCCTTGAGGTCGCGGTTCACGTCTGCCAGCGTGTCTTTTGCGGTGATCTGAATGAACGCTGCCTTGGCAAGCTCCGTGTCGCTCATCTCCGCGAAAATCTGGCGGATCATGGTGGTTTTTCCCGTCCTGCGCAGACCGTAGAGGATGAATACCTTATCCTGCGGATCACCGTAGACAAAATCATGCAGCTGCCGGAAGCATTCGCGCCTGCGATAGATGCGAACAGATGCTGCAAAGGAACGCAGCGCCTCGCCGGTGCGGACATTGGTAGTAAACGCAGAAGGGTTCGCAGATTTCGCCTTGGGCAGCTGATTTTTCAGCGCTTTCAGCTCCTGTTCCAGCGCCTTCCGACGCTCGATCTGAGCACGGAAATTCTCCAATTCGTCAGCAGGAATATACTTCTCCCGCCGCTTTTTGTTTTCCGTCCAACGGTGGTAGAAATACTCCTTACCGTTAACGGTTTTCTTCGTGATAGAGCCAGCGGGCAGAGCAGATATCTGCTGCTCCAACTCTGTCACCCGTGCCTGCATATCGGATAATTCCATAGCGCACCTCCTGTGAGATACTATTCTATGCAGAATTATACCCCATTATACCCTCGAAATCAAGGACATAATAGGGTATAATCATTTTTCTTTGGCCGCTTAGCCACTAGTATTTTAACGATACAATATTGCTTAGCTACTTAGTAATATTTTCGAGCATCAGCCTACAATTTTTACAAATGCCGCAACGATTTCCTCAGCTTCTTCCTTGGTATTATACTTTCCAAGAGAAATACAAATGGTACCTTTGGCGTAACCATCATCAAGCCTATATCAGTGAAAACGAACGACAACAGGCATGCTCAACCGTGTGCCCCTCAACGGGAAGAAGCGCAAGCACACCCACGTTTTTATTGACGAGTTCCATGTGGTATTTGCGAATGAGTTCCCTGCGCAGTTCGTCAACTCTGCACGACGGCAGTTCCGTAAGCGCAACGCACAACTCTGACGATAGCTACCGCGTAAATCAGTATCCAGCGGGGCATTATGAAATTCTCGGATATGAGGGTACTGAATCCGTAAAATGAAGCCTTATTTTATCCAGCGCCGAGCTCAGAGATGGGCTTGGTGCTGGATTTTTTTCGCATGCAAATGTCGAGCAAAAACGACAACTTATGAAAAATATCGAGAAAATAACCCTATATCATTGAATTATTCGAAGCGTTGTGATAAAATATTTATTGATAACCTGTAAAAATAGGCGTATTGCGCCCTGATTGGGATAAATGAGAAAGGACGATCGGCTATGCGCGTGAGCTATGACAGACTTTGGAAACTGATGAAGAACAATAAAATGACAAAACGCGATCTTGCTCAAGCTGCCGGATTCAGTCAATACATGATGGGGCAATTTACCAGAGCCGAATATGTGTCCTTAAAAGAAATCGCAACCCTGTGTGGTATCTTCCATTGCAATATTGAAGACATTGTTGAGATAATTGAGGATTAAAACATATGGCAATACGAATAGAGTGGGATGAATTTGAGATTGCCCTTCTTATAGAAGCGTGTGAAGAGGTCCTTCGTAAGGGAAAACCCAAATCGGAAGTAGTCAAGACCGTTTCTTCCAATTTACGCAAGCGTGCTATAAGTAAAAATATAGCAATAGACGATGTTTTTCGCAACGAAAATGGCATTGCGCTTCAAATGCAAAAGATGGCTTATTTGCTTACCCATGGTGAAAAAGGCATGCCTGGCGCAAGTAAATTGTATGCTGAGGTTGCTGAACTTCGAGAGGAAAACCCTAAAAAGTTTGAGGAGATACTCAAGAGAGCAAAAGAGGAGATTGAAATGACAGACTTGTCACAACAGAATATCGATAAAAAAGCTCTCTTTGCCCAGTGGTTAAACGAGCATCCGATTAAGAAATATACTCCATCCGCAATCATAGATGCATTAGACGTGGCCTCTCGCTATTGCGTTTCGAAAAAGGTTTGCAAGGATGGCTTTTGGAGTATGCAAAACAAGGCAGAATTCAATGCAGCTACATCCAAATTGCTTTCTTTTAGACTTTTTAGACTAAAGTATAGGTCTGCGGCAGCCAAAATGGATAAGGCCATTCCGCTTTATAAAGCATTTTTAGATTCATATGTAGCGTCGCGGGAAGAAAACACAGCTGAGTTTGAAGGCGAAGCATTGAATGAACCGGATAGCATGTTATCAACTGCCGCTGCAAATTCTGATGATATAATTCGTCTTGATTTTTCTGATATTGGAAGCTTGATCTTTTCCAAGCCAGTCTGTTTGAACTATAAAGATCATACCTTTACCGATTTTAATAGCTGGGCAAGTCTTTACGCAAAAGTTGCATTCTTGTTGAAACAGGACTATCCACAGATTATAGTGGACGGAGGATCTCTTTCAGAAGGGGCTGCACCGGAGTTTTCAATGAATTCGAAAGCATTGAGAAAGCCTAAGGCAATAACTGATGGCCTGTTTATTGAGACGAACCATTCGGCAACAGAAATCGCTTCAAGGATTGCTACGCTCCTGCGTTTGTGCGGCGTTGACCTTAACAAAGTGTCTATTACCTATACGCTCAAAAAAGAAGCCGAGCAAAAGAGAACGTCTCAAGCCAGGAGTGAGAATGAAAAGCTTTATGAAAAGCTCTATTCAATTTCACGCATTTATGATGATCCTGCCGGACTTTCTCTCAACAGAATTACTGGTTTATTAGGCCAGAGTGATGACCGTGAACTCGTTCAGGGCATACTGGACCATGCACCGTGGGCTCATAGAATTGAAAATGGGATATACTCATTTGCTTCTGCCGATACTATAAGCGCGAGGAATGAGAAAAAAGCAGGAAAAGATGACACTATTTCTGATTCCGCATTTTATGATTATCTTGACAAAACTTTGTGTATGGCGGAGCCGACATGCCGAAGTTATGTTTCTGCTATTCGTTCAGCTGAAAAATATGCAAAGGATTACGGATTCACTTCATATCGCATATATGATGTGACAACAAGCGATGCGGTTGCTCTTTTAAACGCCTTGATGAAAGATGATGGCTTTGCCGCATATAACATCCGGCAGCACAATCGCTTCAGAGCTGCTTTCACGAAGTTTGCTGAAATGGCGGGTCAGAGTATTGCAGTCAAAAAGACAGGTGCTCAGCTGCAAAACATACCGCAGGAACAGCCAATTGCCCCTTTTGACAAAGAGAAATACATTGAAATACTAATGTGTCGATATCGCAATGGTATTACCTTTGACTCAATTGATTTTGATAACTTCCGCGAAACATATGAAGACCTTTATGACAGCAGCATTGACGCAGATGATGACACGCTTGAACAACAACTTCGGCTCTGCGGTGTGTTCTATAATAATCGCCTGTTTCCTGCAGAAGGAATAATGGATGACGAAACAAGGGAAAAGCTGTTTACCTATATTGAGAACAGTTTTTCATCCGGCAAAAAGGTTCTGTATTATAAAGCTGTTTTTGAAGACTTGGCAGATGCCTTTGCAAACTGCTATTCTCTTGCGGATGAGCATATGCTTCGTGTGTTTATCGAGTTCACTGCGGATCCTGATAAATATTATTTCTTCAAAGACTATATGTCAGTCGAGGCGAATGTAAAAATCGATGACACTGCCGAGGTTGAAGACTTTCTCTTGTCTGCTGGCAAGCCGATGAAAGTTGAGGATGTTTGCACGGCTCTTACGCACATTCCGAAGGAGAGAGTAGACAGTATTATCAAATTTGACAGTCGCTTCCGCAGAAATGCCAAAGGTGAATACTTCCATGCGGACATTTTTGAAATCTCAGAGCCGGAGCTTGAGAAGATCGCTGCAATTATTGATGGCTCTATCGCCGAAAATGGATACGCAATCTGGACAGATATATGGAATATAATTCAGGAAACAATGCCCGTTTTCCTTGAAAACAACTTGTATCTTTCCGCTCTCGGTGTGCGGAATGCTATTTCTGCGCACTATTTGGGCAAATTTAATTTCAACGGTGCAGTAATTAGCAGACCAGAAGACCACTATGAAATGCGAGACATCTATCAGCTCTATGCGAAACATCATCCGACTTTTACGGCTGATGACATTTATAATCTGTCCAAAGAGCTTGACACAGTAATCTACTTTGAGGCTCTTTCCGAGGTGTCGGTACGAGTAAGTCATGATCTGTTTATCTCGAAGGAGATGATACCCTTTGATACAGATGCAGTTGACAGAGCCATCAACAGTTTCCTTTCAAAAGACTACATTCGCATTCGCGAGATAGATTCATTCCTCATTTTTCCGAATGTGGGTTATGAGTGGAACGAATACCTGCTCGAAAGCTTTCTGCTTTCCTATAGCAAAAAATTCGCTCTTGTTAACAATGGACTGTCATTGAACAATGTGGCCGGCTTCGTCGTGAAGAAAAGTGGACAGATAAATGATTTTATTGATGCATGTGCGGCCTTCCTTGCCGATGGGCGCATTGAATTGAAAAAGGTAGATGCTTTGAACTATTTGGCGGATATGAATGTAATATCCCGTCGCAGTTACAAAGACATCGATCTGGCCCTGCGTCGGGCAGCACAAATACGCAGAAGGAAGGAATAACATACATGTACTCTTACGAATGGGACAGCTCAACAGGCGGATATGTTTTGACGCCGACCCCGCTCGCCTTCTCTAAAGAGCCACGTCCCGTGTACTATAAAGAACTTGATATACTTGGCTTCGACAAGCATTGGAAATATGACAAAAACGACTGTTTCCCTTATATGTGGGCGGAAGCAAATAACTACTTTTATCGCGGTAGACTGGTCGCAAAGGTGAAAGGTGGTTCTTGCTATACTGCGCCCGAGATTGTGCTGATTGAAGATCCAGAGCCGAACGGCTTTCCTCTCCGGTTTGTCGATATCCCTGCGATGATTGAGAAGAACAGGAATATTATCGAACAGCTGGCGCAGGACACAATTAAGAAAATATACAACACTTTTGTTGAGTACCAGAAAAAGGTGGATGTGTTTTATGTTGCTTTTTCTGGCGGCAAAGACAGTGTTGTTACATTGGATTTGGTTCAGCGTGCTCTTCCGCATAACAGTTTTAAGGTTTTGTTCGGTGACACAGGGATGGAATTTCCGGATACATATGATGTTGTTGATAGTATTCGAGATCTTTGTAGCGAAGAAAAAATTGATTTTCTGATTTCAAAATCAGAAATTTCTCCAATTGACAGCTGGCACATTTTCGGTCCCCCTGCTCAAACAATGCGATGGTGTTGCAGCGTTCATAAAACAGCCCCACAAATTATCAAATTAAGGGATTATACGAATAATCCGCACTTTCGAGGTATGGCATTCACGGGCATAAGGGGCGATGAAAGCGCTTCAAGAAGTGAATATGATGATGTTAGTTTAGGCGAGAAGGTACGTGGGCAATACAGCTGTCACCCTATCTTGGAATGGAATTCAGCAGAGTTATTCGATTATATTTATTCGAGAAATCTGGTGATTAACAAGGCATATAAAAAGGGAAACAGTAGGGCTGGTTGTCTCGTATGCCCTATGGCAACTTATAAAAACATGTTTTTCAAGGAGGTTTGCTATAGCAATCCATCTGAAAGAGCATACACGACAACTGATTTTAACGAGATAATTCTTGAAACATCCTCTAAAAACTTAGCTACCGAAAAGCAGGTACGCGAATTTATGGAGATTGCAGGATGGAAAGCACGTAGAAGCGGGCGAGAACTTTCAATTGCAAGGAGCTTATGCTCTGATAGCTTTGAAAAGGGTATCTTCAGAATCAAAGCAACCCAGAAAGCAACTTCATGGAGGGAGTGGATAAAAACCTTGGGGCAAGTTATTTATCATTCCAACAGCGAAGTTGAAATTGTTTTCAACGGGAAAAAATATGTAGGGGAAATCGATGATAAAGAGGCTGAAGTTGAGTTTATATTCAACATAGGAACAAATACAAAAACCGACATAGATTTCATGTCTGCATTCAAAATAGTCATGAGAAAAACGGCCTATTGTATCTTATGCAAAGTCTGCGAGTCAAACTGCCCTCATGGGTATATAACAATGAAAAGCGGCAAGGTAAAAATCGATGACCGATGCGTAAAGTGCAGAAAATGTCACGATATTTTTTACGGTTGTTTACTCGCTAATTCGATGAGATTGCCTAAAGGAGAAAGTAAGATGGGTAGCATTAACAGATATGGGAATATGGGTGTGGAGTTTGACTGGCTTACGCAATACTTTAACGCAGTCAAGAGTGGATTTGATTTTTGGACATCGAGTCATTCCCTTGGAACGAATAAAGTTAAATATCTCAAAAGTTTCCTTCAGGATAGTGGAGTAGCGACGAAGAAAAGAAACGAAAAAGAGCCATTCCTCACACGTTTCGGGGAAATTATTGCTGATATAGGAATTGATGAGCCACTTGCATGGGGACTTATTGCGTGTAATTGGTCATATTCCAGCCAATTCGGATGGTGGGTAAGAAATATCGAATTCAACAATTCGTATTCACCGGAAGCAATTTTTGCTATGTTAGATGATACTATAAGCGAAACGGTGAGAGAACATGTGGTTTCTGCATTTAAGAACATTTTTATTTCAATCAAGCCGCTAGCAAATGAGATAGGTCTCGGCATTTGTGATTATGAAGAAAAAAGCACTGGCCGAAAGCTAAACTCAATTATCAGGTTTCCGTGGGCAAATCCCGATGAGCGAGTTATTTTGTATTCCCTCTACCTGTTTTCTGAAAAGTGCGGCAACTACAAACAATTTACCCTGACGAGATTGCTTGACACATCCATCGAAAGCGATGGAATCAGCCCTACGCAGATTTTCGGATTGAATCGCGACACCATGGAAAAGATTCTAAACGGACTGACCTTCAACTACCCCGATCTAATTGAAGCACGATTTACCTTGGGCCTCGATAATATCACTTTAAAGAGCGATAAGAGTGCCGAGGAAATACTGAACGAGCTGTTCTGAGGAGGAGACGGAGATGAGTTATAGAGAGTATTTCAACATTGATCCCGAATATTTTCCCCAGGTTGATAAAAAGCTTATAGAAGAAAAGCCGGATCTCTGGAAAAAATTCTGGCCGCATCCCACCTTTGTACAACTGCTCAAGGCCATGGTGGATGTTTTGGAACGGAAGCAGAAGCTGTCTATGTGGGTGGACGGTGCTTACGGTACCGGTAAATCTCATGCGGTATTCACTCTAAAGAAGCTCATCGAAGCTTCCGATGAAGAAACAACTGCCTATTTTGAGAAATATGGACTGGATAATTTCCTCTGCAAGAAGCTCTTGAACCAGAAAAACGAAGGAAAAATACTTGTCTGCCACCGCTATGGGTCTTCTGATATTCAAAGCGATACGGACTTAATAGTTGCTATGCAAGAAGGCATTGAGAAAGCCTTGGCGGAAGCGGGAATAGAAAATACAGCAAATACATCTCTGAAGAATTCTCTGATTCGTTTCTTCGAAAACGAGGAGAACAGGCAGAGCTTTGATATCTATGCCAAAGGGACATACAAAACGGCGCTCGGAGGAGATACTTCAGATAGTGTCCTAAAAAAGCTGAGAGAGTACGATGAAGAAGCTCTTAGAAGCCTTATCAATAAGATTTTCAAGGTTCCGGCAGTTCGAAACGGATTCTCCATGAATACCGGCGAACTTTGCGATTGGATTCGTGAGGTTATTGAGAAGAACAATCTCAAAGAGCTTGTATTTATTTGGGATGAGTTCTCCGAATACTTTGAAAACAATATGCACCATCTGACCGGCTTCCAGCAGATTGCAGAGCTGGCAGCAAGTGCACCGTTTTGCCTGCTGATCGTCACGCATAAGGCAGAGGGCTACTTCTCCGACGGAGACCCGGATAAGAGAAAAATTCTTGACCGTTTTGTTTCTCCAATTCATATCTCACTGCCCGAAAACATTGCCTTTGAACTCATGAATCAGGCAATGAAGAAAACAGAGGATGAAGATAAGGCGGCAAAGTGGGAAAAGAACAGGGCGAGCCTTGACAGACGTTCTCAAACCAGCCGCGCGGCCGTCAGGAAAGCAATTAATCTTACCGATGAAGATCTGACTAATGTTCTCCCGATTCATCCGTATGCGGCGCTTTTACTCCAGCATATTTCGATCTACTACACATCTACAGCGAGAAGCATGTTCAACTTCATTAAGAACGATGAAGGTGAACAGGTTCATGCCTTTCAGTGGTTTATCGACAACTATGATTTCAAATCTCGCAATCCTTTCCTCACCGCGGATATGCTCTGGAACTTCTTTTATGAGACCGGCAGCCAGAAACTTGCCGACGGAATCAAAGAGGTTCTCAGCTGCTACACCCCTAAGCTTGACAAGGAACTGCTTGAAGATGAAAAGAGCGTCTTGAAGGTAATCCTGCTTCTGCAGGCAGTCTCTGAGCGAATGACCGGCAATCGGGATATTTTCCTGCCAAACAACAGAAATCTTGAACTTGCTTTTGAGGGAACAGACCTTCAGTTTACTGCGCCAAAAATCGCAATGAAGATGCTAAACGACCATGTTATCACAAGGACACCGTTGACCGGCGATGTATTCTCTTATTGCTGCAAAAACAATGGGCCGAATGTCGACTCTACGCCGTTTATCGCTCAAGCCAAGCAAAAATCTACTAAGGACATGACCTTTATGGCCGGCAGTAATCTGCGCAGTACGATTGAATTTACTGGTGCGTTAAGGCTTCGTTACTCACTTGCTTATGCCACACTTTCTGACTTCGACAGCGAAATCAAAAAGGAAAATAATCCAAGCGCAGTTGGAAATAAGCTTTATGTTGTAGCAACTATAGGCAGAGACTCTTCCGAAAGTGGCGCACTGAAAAAGAAAATTGAAAACTTCTTTGAGAGCAATCGCGAAACAAATGCTGTGGTAGTGGACAGTTCTTCCGTGCTCCTTGGTGAGAGCGAATATACAGAATTTGTCGAAAACTATGCAATGGCACTTGCAATTGCAAATAGTGATATAGATCAGCGCAAGACATACGAAGGATATGCCATAGAGGTTCTTTCCAATTGGGCAAAGCGCATTAAGAACGGTGCCTTCTATGTCTACTCTCGCTATGCTCCGAATGGAGAACGTGTTGCGAATATAGCGGATCTGTTTGAAAAACTGATGGATGTCGACAAGTTCCATTATCCGCAGTGTTTGGAGGGCACTTTTACAAGTGTCCTAAACACCATGTATGATGCCAATTCTCTCGGTGCTGGAGCAACTTGCGGAATTACAGAGGAAACCAAAGGCACTTTCCGATCCGGCAATGAGGCCACAAAACTTGAAAATGCATTGAAAGGCGCTTGGAAAGTCCCGGAATACTGGAAAACCTCACACATTTATATTGCAAATCTGAAGAGAGCCGTTACCAAGATAATTGATGAGGCGTTCGACAAGAGTGATAGAATTTCTATTGCTCAGATTTATGATGTCCTGAAAGCGGAGCCGTATGGGTTTATGCCATGTAACCTTACTGCGTTTATTCTTGGTTTCATCTTGAAAGAGTATGCTAACGGCATTTATTCCTACAGTGATAATTTGACAACTGTACCGCTGGATACAGACAAGCTTGCATCAATGATTTCCGAAATCATTAAGCAGGAGAACACACCGGATAAACGCTATAAGGACAAATACATTGTTACGCTTACGGAAGCAGAACGCGCTTTCAACAAGGCAACTTGTACAGCTTTCGATATCCCTGAAATGTTCTGCGTGTCGATTACGGAAACCAGATCGAGAATTCGCGAGCAGATGAAGAGTTTCTCCTTTCCGATTTGGGTAGTCAAGTATGTTCTTGACGGCAATAACTTTAAAACGAGCAAAGATGTGGTTTCACGACTTATCGACAACTATTGCGGCATTGCTAATAACAAGAACATGGACGGAGAGAAATCGGACAACGATATTGCTCTCACCATCGGCCAGATTTGCATTGATAATTCTGGTGCAGCAGAGGACTTGAAATCTGTTTTGACAAAAGATAATTGCCGGAGCGGAATGATGGAGTATCTGAAGCTGTACGACGGAGGAAAGCTTCCTTCCCTTGCGGGTAAAATCGGTGACGGGGGGCAGTATATTAATCAGCTCCAGTACAAATTCAGTTCTGATGCAGCAAATTGGGTGTGGAACACGGATACTGTTAATGCAAAGATTGATGAACTGATTTGTGAATATGAGATTGTTGAAATCAGCAATCGTATTCTTACAAAGAACACAACCTTCGCAGACACCATCCGTGCATGGGTAGACAAGCTCAGTCAGATTTGCATCGCTTATTCTGTAATTAAAAATGAGCTTGGCGATGCAAGGCCATTTTATGAACTGCTATGCTCTCTGTATAAGCAAAGAAATCTTCTTGATTCACAGAAGAAGCCATTTCTTGCATTGCTTCAAGAGAATGCCAATACATTCAAGCAGTTCATGGCAGCGCAAAGCTCGCTCTTTATGAAAGCATGCAGTTATTATCTGGATGACTTGTCAGAAGAAGATGCTAAGGCAATTCTTGATGACGATACATACGGATTTGGCAGCTCTTATCTGTTGGAACCTGATAAATATACAAGCAAGGTGCAGAAGGCTGTCACCGCATATAAAAATGCGCAAAAATATACGCAGTTGAAGAAGCATTGGCTTGATTTGACTGGTACGGACTCTCCGTATGCATGGTCAAACAAATATGGTATGCCGATTCTGGCTATGGTCCCAGATGCTGAAATGTCCATAGCGCGTAAGGTGTTTGGCTTTATTAACTCTAAAACAAAAGATGAAGAATCAATCGCAACAGCCGAGGATTATCTTAGCAAAATAACCTATGCGGATAAACTCAGCAGCAAATCCGAACGAGATAAGGCATTCCGTGACGTCTTCCTTGGAGATTATACAATTCTCTTCGACGATGTTGATGAAGTGATTGACTATCTGAAAAGCCATGTTACGGAATCTCCCTATCACTGGATGGGCAGTAAAGAAGTTTCGGTGAAAATTAAGGAAATGGCAAATGCGAACTATGTGAAATCCGGTTACAGCGAAGCAAAGCAGGTCATCGACAATATGCCCGTTGATCAGCTTAAGGACTACCTCAAGAAATTGATTGAAGACAACATTGCTGTCGGCGTGGAGATAATCAAAGGGCAAAAATAATTTGGAGGTCGTTTTATGAACTTAAGCGATGCAAAAAAGCGAATACAGGCTTATCTTTGTTCGAACAAAACCTGGCCTCTTCTTGTGGATGTCCAAACCAAATCAGACAAGTCAGAGATAATCGACTACTTTAAGGTCGGGGAAAACACTTTCCCTGATATTGAGAGCTTTTGTAACGATGACGGCGATCTGAAGGTTGACGAACTCTATGCGGCTGTCTCAGCAAATGTCGGCAATACCTTTATTACAAATGTTACTGGTTTCTTAAAGCTTCATGGCGAGTTAGCAACAAAAAGAGCATTGAAAACATTAGCTACCAGTGGTATATCCGGCCATGTAGTTGTGCTTACATATCAGTGCAAAAACTACCTGAAGTTTTCGGATCCAAGAATTGTAGAAAGCGGTAGGGTGGTTATTGTTGACGGCGCGTCAGATACTACGCCGGGTATCTGTCTTGTTAATCCTTCTATTTCAGCTGCGTTTGCCGGGTGCTATTCGGGCCTACAGAAAATTGGGGCGATCGTTGAAAACTGCCCACAAAACACTGCTTACATTTCGACGATGGCGCTTAAGGACAGTTTCCCTGAGTCTATTTATCATATCTCTCAGTTGAATAACGGATATGACATTTTGGTGAGAAATGATCCAAGAACAAAAAGTGTTCCTAACAGCTTTGGCACGCCAGAGCAGTGGAATTATGCGCTTCAAAAAATGGGGCAAAACGGGAACTGGAGTCAGCTTATAGAGGGGGAGTTTGGCTCTGAGCTTAATCTCTGCCATGCAATAGCATCATACCAGAAGTATGACGACAATAAAAAATGGCTGTATTTTATCGCATTGTCTATAAGCGGAGCAAAAGAGAACGAATATCTGCAAATGGTGATAGATTCTGTCTCGACAGAGAAAGAGCTGATTAAAACCATTTTTCGCTTGATTTTGACGATTGATAAATCGAACGCTAAATTCGACCCGTTATATAGACAGCGTAAGGATCTTCTAGGAGAACTTAAGGATTGCTTGTCAGAGATTGCAGAATATTGCAAAGTCCTTGCAACCAAGGGCGAAAATGCGATTTATTATCTTACTGACTTAACGATTCTTGAGAAAGAAAGGGTAATTGCGTGGCTTAATGTCTATGGTCAAAAGTATGATACTCTGAAACTAATTTCTGTTTTAAAAAAAGTATTTCCGGATCTGGCGAGCTATTTGACAAAATTCCGCTTTAAAAATAAGTTACTTGACGATTATTTTGACGCATACAAGTATCAAAAAGTAGTTAATCATATTCTCCCGTCCTTTGAGACGGTTGTTGATGAACAAGCCACAAAAATGGATTTTGTCACAGCATTAAAGCCCAGAGCAGCTATCGTTGAAAAACTTGATGTTACCAATTCAAGAGCATTTTTCCTTGATGCACTTGGTGTTGAATATCTTGGCTTTATCCAAGAAAAGTGTAGCGAGTATGGCTTATCTGTAGATGTATCCTGTGGGCGATGTGAATTGCCTTCAATTACCTCGCAAAACAAAGAATTTGTGGCTACACTTCAAAGCAAAGGGCGTGTTATAGCGGACATTAAGGATCTTGACGATATCAAACATCATGGCGAAGATAGTTTTGACTATGAAAAAGAGAAAAACCCGATTTACCTTATTCGTGAGCTTGAAATTATTGATGAGCTTTTGAAAAAAATCCAAGCAAGCATTTTTAATGGCTCATATGAAAAGGCTATCATCATATCTGACCATGGTGCAAGTAGATTGGCCGTTTTACATGAAACAGAAAATATCTGGAGCATGGCCACATCTGGGGAACACTCTGGAAGATGCTGCCCAGTAAATGAATTGAATAGTAAACCAAATGCTGCAATCGAAGAAAACGGATTTTGGGTTTTGGCTAACTACGATCGATTCAAAGGTGGACGAAAGGCAAATGTTGAAGTACATGGAGGAGCATCTTTGGAAGAGGTCGCTGTTCCAATTATAGAAATTACACGGAAGCAAACTAATATCGAGGCATTTATTCTTGATTCGTCAAGGGTGATTACACTTGCCGCCAAAGAACATGCAGCGCTTCGGATATATGTTGGTGTAAAGAGCAATAGCATTGGTATTATGCTGAACGGGCAATATTATGATGCTTTAGCTACATCAGAACCATATATTTACAGCGTCGATCTGGCTGACTATACAAGAAAAGGAACTTATACGTTTGAAATTCTCAATGGGAATGACATTCTTGCTTCCGGTCAAAAGTTTGAAATCAAGAAAATGGGAATGTCGGAAAACGCAGGCCTATTCGATTTTTAACTAAGGAGGAATAAAAAGTGACAAAACTGCGTGACTATTTTGATGAAATGGTCGTATATAAGGATCTCAGGAATAACAGCTTTTTCTCTTCTTTAGGGCTTCCTGCTTTCTTGAGAGATTACCTTTTGAAGACTTTTAGCGATGAATATGGGAACTTTGACATGCAGCAGGTATCTGCGTTTGTTAAAAAGTATATTCCCAAAAAAGAAGACTGGATGAGCATTAAGAACAGAATCGTCTATGAAAATCAGCAGGTTCAGCTCCTTACAAGAATCTCTATAGATATTAATATCAAAACTGGCGAAATTTCATTTGCAATTCCGGATTTTGGCGTATCTGAAAAGGAGACGATGATTGAGCCTTCTATTTGGGAAACCTATAAAGACGAGCTCGTCAAAAATGGTGAAACATGGGGCATTATTAAACTCGGCTATCGTCCACCAGACGATACGGTTAAGCCTAGGCTCTCAGGTAAAATCAAACTCGTCGGTTTTAAGAACTTCTGCCCATATACCGTTGACCTTGATTATTATAAGGAAATGCGGTCCCATTTTACGATTGACGAATGGATTGATGTTCTTCTTGGAGCCATCGATTATAATGCAGATGGATATGAGTCCGATCTGCAAAAACTGTCAATGTTAACCAGGCTCTTACCGTTTGTTGAAAAAAGAGTTAATCTAATTGAATTGGCCCCCAAAGGAACAGGAAAAAGCTATGTATTTGGTCATGTAAGCAAATATGGGCTTTTAGTTGACGGTGGAAAAATAACCAGAACTAAGATGTTCTATGATGCTAACCGCAGAAAACCTGGATATATTTGTGGTCCAGACTTTCTTGCAATAGATGAAGTGAAGCTTGTTAACTTTGGTGACGAGAATGAAATGCGCTCTATACTGCAGGGATATTTGGAATACGGAACATTTAATGCAAACGGATATAATGGAGAGTCTGATGCGGGGGTCGTTTTCCTTGGCAACATAAAAGAGGAAAAGATGAATGAATATGAATACATGCTTGGTGAACTTCCAACATTGTTTCAAGAGACCGCATTGCTTGATCGCATTCATGGATTTGTGAAGGGCTGGGATATCCCAAGAATGAACGATAGTTTGAAGGTTACAGGATGGGCATTGAACTCCGAGTATTTTTGTTCCATTCTACATGAGCTGAGAAACGATATGAGCTATAGCGCTATTGTCGAAAAGCTTGTAAAAGGACCAGATGATGCCGACACTCGAGACGCAAAAGCAATCAAGAAAATAGCAACTGCTTATCTTAAGCTTCTTTTTCCAAATGTTCAGTCGGAAATAGATGTTGATAAAACAGAGTTTAGAGACTATTGCCTTATTCCTGCAATGAAAATGCGGCGCATTATAAAACTGCAGCAGGGATTTATAGATACAGAATACAAGGGTAAGGATGTGCCGTTCTTTACGGTGGATGACTAAGATGGGAAAAGAATGTGTTGCGTGTGGTAAAAAGCCATTGGAGAAAGACACCATAGGAATAAACAAAAAGATGTTAGGCAAAGACATAACAAATTTCTACTGTATGGATTGCCTTGCAGACTATTTGGGTTGCACAGTGGACGAACTATTGGAAAAAATTGAAGAATTTAAAGAAGCAGGCTGCACCCTCTTCAAGTGAGGAAATACCTATGAAGCAATTTATCTATGCCGATAATGCGGCCACAACAAAACTGAATAAAGAAGCTTTCAACGCGATGATCCCGTGGCTGACCGATGAGTATGGTAATGCATCACAGCCATATGCATTTGCGCGAAAACCAAAAAAAGCACTTGCTGAATCACGAAAAATAATTGCTAAGTGCATCAACGCTCTCCCGGAGGAGATTTACTTCACCTCTGGGGGAACGGAAAGTGACAATTGGGCTATAAAAGGATCTGCATCTTCGGACCCAGATAAACTTGCAACTATTACTTCGGCAATAGAACATCATGCTCTCTTAAATGCTTGCACATCAATAGAACGGCAGGGTTATCCTGTAACTTACTTATCCCCTGATTCGGAAGGAATGGTGGTTCCGGAACAGCTAAGCGCCGCAATTACCGATAGAACAAGGCTTGTTTCTATCATGTTCTCAAACAATGAGATAGGAACGATCGAGCCGATTGCAGAATTGGCTCGGATCGCCCATTCCCATGGTGCAGTTTTTCATACTGATGCGGTTCAAGCAATTGCGCATACTCCCATAGATGTGAAGGCAATGGGTATTGATATGCTCTCAGCATCAGCACACAAATTTAATGGTCCTAAAGGTATTGGATTTCTTTATGTCCGAAAAGGCGTTGAATTGAGGCCTCTTAACGATGGCGGTGCTCAAGAATTCGGAATGCGTGCCGGTACTGAAAATGTTGCTTCTATCGTGGGTATGGCAAAAGCACTTGAAATCAGCTGCTCCGCTTTGAATGAAAATGCTGAGCATATACTAAAACTTGAAAATGCCCTGCTTGAACGCTTAAAGGAATCGGGGCTCGATTTTGTGAGAAACGGTGCCCGGAATCACATTCCTGGGAATATCAGCGTGTCATTCAAAGATGCAGACGGAGAAGCAATTCTTCATCGTTTGGACTTGATGGGAATATGTGTATCGACTGGTTCTGCATGCGATAGTGTTAGTACGCAAATTTCCCATGTCTTAAAGGCAATCAAACTGAAAGATAATTATGCTAGGGGAACGATTCGGATTTCATTTGGCAAAGAAAACACTTTTGAAGAAGCGAATATAATTGCAGAATCTTTGATTAGAATTCTGAAAAAATGAAAGGGAAAATATGGATATAGACGCAAAGCTCAGACCTTTATTTCTTCTTCAAATTCTAAAAGAGCGTACAGATGAAGACAACTATCTGACCACCACTCAGCTTTGTGATATCTTAAAGCGGGAGTATGGTCTTGATACCCATCGCACAACGCTAAAAAGTGACATCGAAGTTCTGCAGCGGGCTGGTTACTCTATCGATGAACGCCGGTCTACACAGAACCAGTATCGCTTTACTGAGAGGGAGTTTGAAGTCGCAGAGCTGAAAACGATAATTGATGCTGTTGCGTCATCGAAGTTTATTGCAGAAGGAAAAAGCAATGAACTTATCAAAAAACTCACATCCCTTGCTGGCAGCCACAAAGCGAGAGAGCTGAAGAGAAATGTGATCGTAGATGGGCGAGGCAAGATTGAGAACAAGCAAATACTATACATTATTGACGCAATAAATGATGCAATTAACCAGCGAAAAAAGATTTCCTTCCAAAAGATTGAGTATAACATTAAGAAAGAACGAGTCCTACACCATGGTGGAGAGCGATATACATTTAGTCCATACTCACTTGTATGGGATGGAGATAACTATTATGTTGTAGGCTATTCTGACAAGTACCAGACTATTGGCAGCCATAGAGTAGATCGAATTGCAGCGTGCCCATACATCTTGGACGAATCAGCAGTTCCGCAACCGGTTGGCTTTGATGTGAGTAAATATATTAAAACGACATTCAGAATGTACAATGCTCCTCGTGCTGAAGTTGAGTTGCTTTGCGATAACAGCGTAATGGATGCAATTATAGACCGATTCGGTCCAGATGTTCAAACCTATGCCGGGGATCTTCAAAACTTCCGCGTGATCGAGGAAATTGCTGTGGGAAAAGTCTTTTTCAACTGGATATTTGGTTTTGAAGGGAAAGTACGAATCAAGGGGCCTGAAAGCGTTAAAAAGCAATACAGGGAAATGGTGATGTCGGCAATGAACTTGGTATGATGAATGGTTAAAAGTATAAATAGGTAAGGAGTTTTCTGCACGGTTTGACATATCTTTCCGGTCGGGAATAAGGGCTTGGGATTATCCCAAAATCGCCGCGTGTCCGGACACCGGCTGTGCTTGCTAATCCACCAAATCCCAGTTTTCTCCGTCCCAATGCCGCTCTTTCTCTTCGTCAAAAACTGTGCTATACTGTAAGAAAATCAGCGGAAGGAGGGCTTCCTTATGGAGCTCAAACGGGTATTTGCCGGGTTTTACACGCGATACGACGGAAAGCCCATCTTCGTTGTCCGGGTGCTCAAGGACATCGACACCGGCGAGTCCATCGTGGTCTGCAAGGATGCCAGCTTTTCCAAAGAAGACAACGAGCATTACTACCTCATCCGGTACACCTCCTTCTGCGAGCAGGTCGAAGTCGATGGTGTGCTGCGGGACAAATACGTCCGCCAGACCCGGCGCGAGATTGACGAAGGTACCGTCCGCGAAGTGTATGAAGACGGCTTTCCGGAGCCCAAAAGCAAGCCCTTCACTTATGTTGATGACGAGTACGCGGAGCGCGCCATCCGTTGCAGCAGAACCTACTACGAATACGCCAAGGACATCTGCGAAAACTACCGGATGGACCTGCGGCGATACAAGCTCATCCGGGAGCGGAAGCAGTACATCGGCATATCCAACCGCGAGGCATATCAGGCCATGTGTGAGGATCTCGCGTTTGCCCAGCAGTCGCTTAAAACGGTGCTCAACGACTACGCCGATCTCTTCCGGAAACGCTTTTCCGAGGGGCTGTCTATCCGCAAAGCAGCAGATACCATGCAGCAGAACCGCGGCGTGATCGAGCGTCGGCAGGCCGCACTCTATCGGGCGTTCGCCCAGCTTTTGCAGCAACGGGATGAGGCAGACGGTGTCTGTCGGCTGATGCAAAAAACTGAATACGATCAAAGGGATATAGAGGATTTGCTCGAATAATTGATGCAAATCCAAGCGCTTGTCGTAGTGGCAGGCGCTTCTTTTTTGCCCTCGTTGTGACAAAACCGTGATGCCCCGCATCATTTTGTCCGTTGAATAGTAGAAAGGGCAATTTGAAGCAGAACGCAGGGCTTGTCTCTCCGTCCCCGAAACTTTTTTGAAAATCTGGGACAAAACCGGCCTCTGATTCACTTAGCTAAGTAGAGGGAGGATCAGAGGCAAGAAAAGTTTTTTGAAAAAGAGTGCCAAGTTTTTTTGAGAAAAATGTCCGTTGTAAAGTAGAAAGGCAAACAGCTTCACTTCCAAGCCGCCCTTCAAACAAAGTTTTTCAAAATTGAAAGGAGAAACACTATGGCCACTTACTACAACCACACTCACATGACCGCTGTACCCACCCGCCTCCTGCTGGATACGAACCTCTCCGCAGAAGCCAAGCTCACCGGCAACGGCTATCTGGAAATTCTGGAAGAAAACGGTGCCTTCGGGCTGCACCTGAAGGGGTGATTCTCATGCCGGACCGCACGCGACCTATCCGCAAGGAAATCTGCCTGAACGAGCAGGAAGTAAATCTCATCCAGCACAAAATGCGCCAGTTGGGGACGCACAACTTCGGCGCTTACGCCCGCAAGATGCTGATCGACGGCTACATCATCAAGGTCGATTACACCGAGCAGAAAAAGTTAGCTGCCGCCGTCAGCAGAGTCGCCTCGAACATCAACCACGTCTGCCGCCGCATCAACAGCACCGGA
>OLXT01000243.1_pt1 | contig 30717 bp, 29 predicted proteins | sample 1673931 | NCBI WGS metagenome assembly OLXT01 (sample SAMEA103958134, study PRJEB25191) | human gut metagenome | reverse complement strand
GGGCTATTTCGGAATATCCTCCGCCGTTGAGATACGCTATGCCCGCGGCGGCTCCGCAGCCCGCGCTTACCGCCCCGCAGTAAGCGGACAGGCGGCCTATGCCCGTTTTCTGATGTATGGTCGTAAGGTCGGCAACTATCAGCGCGCGCAAAAGCCTTTCTCTGTCGGCGCCTTTCTGCCTTGCGTATTCCACTACGGGCACGCTTGCGGTTATGCCCTGATTGCCGCTGCCCGACACTATGATTACCGGCTTGTCGCAGCCGCCCATGCGCGCGTCGCTGCCCGCCGCGGCGACGGCTTTGAGTCTTGATTCGGGAGAGTCGCCGAAGGTTTTGAGTATGACCTTGCCGACGTTTGCTCCCCAATCGCCTTTTAGCCCCTCCTCGGAAATGGCGGAGTTGAAAGCTATCTGCCTTTCGAGAATTTCTCTGATTTCCGCCAAGTCCGCGACGTCGGCAAACTCCACTATTTTTTCCACGGTCAGCATACTGCGGTCGGCGACGCAGCAAGGATTGCTCTTTGCGCCCGAGCGGAAAAGCTCTATGCCGTCCTTTTCAATCAACACCAAATTGGTATGAAAGCCCTCTATGACGGCTTTCGCACGGGAGCTTCCCGCACCGACCGTCACGCGGATAAAAAAGGTCAAGTCGTTGTCGGCGGGACGCACCGACACTCCGCGTTTTTCAAGAAAGTCGCGGATTTCCTCCTCTCTGCCCGTCGCCGCGCTCAACACGTCCAGCGCAAGCTCGGCTCTGCCCGCAACGACGCCTGCGGCGACTGCGGCTTCTATACCCTTCAATCCCCCCGTATTGGGTACTGCGACGCATCTCGCGTTTTTGATTATGTTGCCGCTAAGCTCCGCCTCGCATACCTCAGGCTCGCAGCCAAGCGCCTTTTTGGCGGCAGCGGCGGCGTAGGCAATGGCGACAGGCTCGGTGCAGCCCGTCGCTGGCACAAGCTCTTCTTTGAGAATTCTGTTAAAAATTTCTTTTTCGCAGGCTGTCAGACTCATAAACAATACCTCTTTCCCAAGCGCAACGGCTTTTCAAAAAAATTATACCACAACCGCGCGGAAATTCAATAATTTAAAAAACAGTTGTAAAAAAATCTCCGTTGAGGTATAATTTAAATCAATAGCGGAGTCCATTCATGAAAAAGATTACAAGAATATTTCTCTGCGTCTGCGTTTTCGCGCTGACGCTTCTCTGCGCGGCGGGCTGCGCGCCCGGCTCCTTCGACATAGAAGGCACCTCGCGCGAGCTTCGTCTCAACGGCTTTGTTTACCGCAGCCTCGAAGGGGCGCAGGCAACGGGGAATTATTACACCGACAGCTTTGCCAACAGCTTCGGTTCGCAGGAGTTTTACAACTATCTCTTCGTCAACAGCCGCAATTACGAGTTTTTCGAGGAGTACAAAGCGCCTTCCGAAGCCGCCTATACTCAGGCAATCAACACAGTTGCAAACGCGGCAGGCGCGTTTTTGGAATTTTGGAACGACAACGGCGGGAAAAAGCAATATATTTTGATGTTCGAGTGCGTCACGGAGGAAACCGCCGAGGAGGTTGCGGAGCTGCTTAAAACGGGCGCGGGCAGAGGCTTTTCCTGGGTGCTTCAAAAAAGCGTAAACATGACGCAAAGGGGCAGCGTGGTTGCGCTTTACACCGCAAACGCCGCAAAATATCTTAAATAAAAGGAGAACCGCAATTATGGAAAAATTTACTTACAGACCGCAAAACGTATGCCCGGTAGCCATTTCCTTCGACCTTGACGGCGACACGGTGCACAACATTTCTTTTTCGGGAGGGTGCAGCGGAAATCTAAAAGCCATTTCCAAGCTGCTTGAAGGCAAAACCGTCGATGAAATAGAAACCGCTTTGAAGGGCAACACCTGCGGAAACAAGCCCACCTCGTGCGCCGACCAGCTTGCAAGAGCGGTAAGAGCCGCTTACGACAAAAAATCGGGCAAATAACAAACGAATATCCAACGAAAACAAACGGACGCTTTACTCGCGTCCGTTTTTTACCGCACCAAAAGTCTTTCGTTCCTTGCGGAAAGCGCGGTGACAATTTCGTAGTCGATTGTGCCGCTGTGTTTGGCGCAGTCGGAGGCGGATATTCCTCCGCCGATTATCCACACGTCGTCCCCCGTTTCGGCCTCCGCGCCGGTCAGGTCGACCGTAAGAAAATCCATACATATCCTGCCCACGACAGGACATTTCTGCCCGTTCACCAAAACGCTGCCCTTGTCCGAAAGCCTGCGGGAAATCCCGTGTCCGTAACCCGCTCCCACGATTCCGAGCTTTGCGGGACGTTCCAATTTTTTCAAACCGTAGCCTATGTATTCGCCCTTGTCGGCGAAGCGTACCTGAAGCAGAGGTGCGCGCATACTCAAAACGGGTTTCAACGCTCTGTCCGCGCCGCCGATGCCGTAAAGCGCGGCGCCCACGCGCACGGCGTCAAGTCGATACTGCGGATATCGAAACAGCGCCCGCGAGTTGCAGCAGTGGGCAACTCCCCTTTCAAAGCCGATTTTATCCAACCCGTCCAGACAATTGATAAATCTTTCGCCCTGAATGCGGGTGCGCATTTCAGACTGTGCGTCTCTGCCGTCCGCGCTGCCGAAGTGGGTGAACACTCCCGACGTTTCAAAAAATTCCGTCGGACAGGAGGCGGCGATTTGCTCGGGCGCAAACCAGGGAAACCCAAGTCTGTTCATACCCGTGTCGACCTTTACGTGCACTTTGAGCTTTATTCCGTTTAATCTAGCCGCCAACGCAAGCTCCCGCGCGTATTCGGCGCAGAAAACGCTTTGGGACAATTTTAAATAACACAGCTCCTCCGCGCTTTCGGGCGGCGTTGCTCCCAGCACGAGTATTTCTCCCGTTATGCCGCTTTCGCGCAGCCGCTTTCCCTCGTCGAGAGAACCCGAGACAAAACGCTTGACCCCGTTGTCCGACAAAAACCGCGCGAAGCCCGTCGTCCCGTGTCCGTAAGCGTCGGCTTTGACCACCGCATACAAATCCGCGTCCGCAGCCCTTTCTCTGACGAGATTGAGGTTGAAAAGCGCGTTCTCCAAATTTAATATCACTGCCGCATTTTTCATATAACAGAATATGTTTTTTCTCTCCGCGTTATGAAAGGGACGGCGCATTTGGCAAGCAAAAAAGCCCGCCTTAAAGGCGGAGCTTGATGCGTTTTCCCTTGTTTTTGCGCGTTGCGGGCGAGTCGGCGGCAGTGCTCGTACCCTTAACCCTTTCGTAAGGAGCCGAAAAATTTGCCGCTTTTTCCATATACTTCAACAGTTCCGCCGTCCTTTGCAACGCAGCCGAAATCTCGCGGACGTCCGCCGCACGGCCGCATTTTGACAGTCCCGCGAACAAAAACGCGTCTGCCGCTTTCTCCGCTTTCGCAACGCTTAAAAGAGCGTCGTCCGTCAATTCGAGATAAATCGCGTTTCTTTTTATCGGACTGCGAAAACGGGCGACAAAACCTTTTTCGACAAGGCTTTTGACGCAGGCGTAAAATTTCTTTCGGGGCAATCCGATTTTCTCAATCAGCTCGGCTTCGGTCGCATAGCCGTCGGAACCGAGCGAAAACAGAATTTTCGTCTCACTGTCGTCGCACCCTTCGACGCGCCCCGACGCCGCCATGAAAAGCCGCGAAGAGCCTGTTGCCAACGCTTTCAGCCGGCTGCAAAAACCGTCGCAGTTTTGATTGTTCATACCGAAATTTTTGCATATTTTGTCATATTTTAAACCCTGAACAAGACAAAAGCGGCACAGCCACACTTAAAGACATTTTCGGAAATAGATTGTTAAAATCAAAATGCAAATATAAACCGCGCAATTTCCGAAAAATGCTTGACACTGCCTCCTGTTTTGAGTATAATAAACAACGCATCTCGGGGGTGTAGCTCAACTGGTAGAGCGCTTGAATGGCATTCAAGAGGTAAGGGGTTCGACCCCCCTCATCTCCACCAAGTCAAAATAATCCGAACCTTTTGGTAACAACCGATTGGTTCGGATTTGTCGTTTATCTGAAACAATAAAAGACGAGGGGCTTGCGGAGATTTCCGCAAGCCCCGAAATGTTATTCCTCTTCGTACATACCGATTAAATCAAGCAACGATTCATATGCCGACATGCGCTGCGCTTCCTTTTTGGAATTTGAATAGTTGTAAAACGATCTGCCGTTTTCTTCGACAAGGCATTCGCAACGCCAGACCGCACTCCCGTTATCGTCATACCATTGTTTGAATGTATAGATCGGTTTTGAAATCAACTTTTTTTGGTACAGTTCGTTTAGTTGTCGTATTGATTGATTTTCGTCCGGATCGCCCACGGCTTCAAGAATCGGGTCGACAATATATCCGTTCTCTTCCAACCAGTCATAAAAACATTCCGCGCACTTTTCTCTTGCCTCCGCATTGTTGTTCCCGTAGCCGTTAAAATACTCTCGCTCAAAAATCAACTGACACTTGTACAATCCCTCGCCATTCTCGTGAGCGCCGTTAAAAGACTCCCCGATAGTATTTTCTGCTGCATTCAAATACTGATATTGCGGAAGACGTCCTTCATTTTTTTGAAACCATTCTTGTACCAAAGCCACATTGTTTTGGCTGTTTTCCAAATCGTTCTCAAAATATGAATCGAAATCGATCATGGATTCAACGACACGGGTAATCGTGTCCATATCCCAACCGCAATCCAAAGCAACGGCTCCGACAATCGCTTCAAACAAATCTTCTTTAACAGAGAGGCTGTCTTGCCGGTTTTGCTTTGTATCTCCTTGCCCCATAATCAAATAATTTTGAAAACCGAGCGAATCCATCGCTTTTGACAGAGCCTGTTTTTTTACCAAGTCTTGTTTGATATCGGTGAATTTACCTTCGCCGTATCTTGTTTGAAAGTGCTTCGGATTTCGGAGCTTAAACTCCGACCATTCTTTATCTTCCGTAATAATGCCAAATTGTTCCATCATGATGCGAACAACGGCAAAATCCAACGCCTTGTCGCCGATAAATTCCAAAACTTCGTTGTTTTGCCCGCCATGTTCTTCGGAATACGATTTCCTGACAAATGCCTGTTGTAAAAGGTCTTTGTTTTCAAACGTATAACCGATAGTTTGTTCAATTTTGCTAAAATCCGACATAAAAAACCTCCAAGGTTAAAATTTGCTTGGAGAATAGAAAAAGACCCGATGAGGGTAGCATATCCCCATTCATTCAGGTCTGATAAATCAAAATAAAAATTATAAATTAACCCGACTTACTGCCACGCCTTTGTCTACTGAAAAGCTCTCGGCAAAATGCAGTTAGTGTTTTTAATTTATATTTGGTATTTTAATTGATCGACCAATCTCCAAACTTACAAATATTATAGCATACAGAAAACGAAAATGCAATAGAAAACAATAGAATTTAGTAAAAAACGAGGGGCTTGCGGAATCTTCGCAAGCCCCTCGTGCCGTTGTTCAAGGTTTATGATCTTCGGCGCAACCTGTCTGATTATATAGAAAAAATCATATACTCAATCCGCCTTATGTTTTGCGCGGATTTCCGTAAACCGTCAGAGCGGTCATCCCGTGAAATTCAATGGGACGTTTCCTTATTCTTAATATTTAATTGTTTTTGCGTGTGCGTTGAGCCTGCCATTCTTCAAACTCTCGCATACCTTCTTCGCTGTTAAAAAAGTCCATGATCGCAGGAATAAACGCGCGAGCCAGCGAATCGATCTCGTATTGCGGTATTCCCGTGTTGTTTTTCTTTCTCGCCATTCCCCGTTGTTATGTAATTTGCTCGATAGCTGTTCTCCTTGTATTCGGTTATTCAGTTTTACTTTCCGCCGCGGTCGTTGCCGTGTGACTTGAACGACGGGACGGTTTTCTTTGCACGCGACTTGTTCAAGAGAGTGTTGAACTCGTCAGGGTAGGCGGCAAGCATATCGCTTACCATTCCGAACGCCTGTTCCTTGCCTTTGGCTCGGTGTTCTGCTTTCTGCAACTGCTCAAACAGGTCGCTGCGGTCGCGGTCAGATATTGCCTTCGATTGCCGCAGTGCGGCGTTCTCCGTTCGGAGAGCGGATAGTTCTTCCTCGGCTTGCCGCTTTCGCTTCGGCGTGGGCTTGCAGCGCTCCGCCTCGATACTCTGCACGATGCCGTCCAGATATTCCTGCGCTTGTTGTTTGGCTTTTACCGCCGTCTGTTCTGCCTGCGATACGATTCCATCCGCATGAATTCGCGCGATCTTAACTTTTCGCTCGGCATTGTGATCTGCTTCGGCAATGATGTCGCTTGCTTTCCCGTGCGCCTGCTCGACGATCTTTTTCGCCTTGAACTCTGCCGTAGAGAGGTGCTTTGCCTGGCTTCCTTCCTTGCCGCGCAGCAAATTCCATTTCGCGCCGACTTCCCGATAGAGATCGGTCTGCAATGTCGTAAGCGCCTTTCTGTCAAACAACTTCTTCGCGCACAGCCTGCCGCCCGCTATCGGGATCAAGTTCAAGTGCAGGTGCGGCGTGGTTTCATCTATATGGACGACCACGGAGATGATGTTGCCCTCGCCGTAGCGCTCCGCGAAGAAGCGAGTGCAATCCACAAAAAATTGCCGTTGCTCGCTTGGCGATAGCTCGCCAAAGAATTTCTTGTCTGATCCCACGACAAAGGAACACATCAGCACGGCGTCCTTGCGTACTTTGGTCGGCAGGTCGAGGGCTTCGATCTTATCGTTGATGAACTGCGTATAGCTGCGCTGACGCTTGACAATGTGATAGTTGCCGCCCGTCCGCGTTTTGTCTATCTGCGGATTGCTCGCTTGATAGGTTTCGTCCCGCTCGTTCTCCTGTTCGACGGGCGCAATGTCCGTCTTGTGATACTTTTCCATGTGACAAACTAGATAACTTATAAATATTCCTCCTCGTTTTTCTTGATTAAAAAGCCTCGCAGAGCCCACTAAACTTCGGAACGAAGTATAGTGGGCTATACTTTCGTCGGCACGAAAAGTGATTGCTTCCCGAAAAGAGGCTTTTGATTTGCTGTAAGCCATCGCTTTGTCATAGCATTACGGCGGTCTGGTCGTCATTTGTTTGCTCATAACTTTCCTCCCAAAATTGTATTTTTCCATCTGTAACCCACACCGAAAGGGCGGGGTCGATAGCCTAAAAAAAGACGCAAAAAAGCCGCTGACTGCTCTTTCCTCGTCACCGACTTTGACCTTGTTTAGCGGTTCCTCTCCGCTCTATGGTGGTCAACCATTCTGTTAAGTTGTAGGGATGTTTCCGTCGCTGAGGGCCGTACTTTCCGAAAAAAAAGCGTACACTTATAGAAGCCCATCACGGCGCGTTCTAAACTTACAATGACAACGGCATACTTTCTAAAAATGCGTACAACTAAAAAAGCCTGTCATCGCACGTCTTTTCAAACGGCTCGGGTGCAGCGCTTGGTGCGCCGAAAACATCGCGGAGAACTTGCTCCGCACACGCGGAAACAGATACCTTCCGCATAACTCCTTATTGCAAGGAGATGCCTTCATGCCACTTCTACGGCATGATAAAAGAGCACAGGTACATTCTCCCTGTACTCTCGTATTATATCATATAGACGTAGTGTTGTCAAGAGAAATAAGAACATTTGTTTGTAAAATATGCGAGAAATGCCGTATATCCTCTTGACAGAATAGCAAGAAGATGTTAAAATGATGTTATGAAAAATATAGTCGGAGTTTAAGTATGAGTTATCCCGAAAAAATAAAGTTTGCAAGAGAAACTCTTTTAATGACGCAAGAGGAGTTGGCTCTTGAATTGGGCGTAACGCCGATCACCGTTTGCCGTTGGGAGACGGGTAAGGTGGAGCCGAGCATCAAGGCAAAGAAGGCTTTTCGCGATCTGTGCGAGCGCAAAGGTCTTTCCTTTGACGAAAATCATGGCTAATACCAAAGAGCAGATCTCCCGCAATATGCGCAGCAATAAGAGTAAGGACACCAAACCGGAACTGATGCTACGCAAAGAGTTATGGCGGCGTGGGTTACGGTATCGGAAAAATTATAAGCCGCTTGCCGGCAAGCCGGATATCGTGTTCCTTCGTGCGCAGATTGCTGTGTTTGTGGACGGTAAAATGTGGCACGGATACGATTGGGAACATCAAAAGAACGATTTCAAAAGCCATCAGGATTTTTGGATCCCGAAGATCGAACACAACATGGAACGCGATTTCGAGGTCACACAAAATCTAATAGAACTCGGGTGGCTTGTCCTCCGCTTTTGGGATTTTGAGATCAAGAAGGACGTTACGGCGTGTGCGGATAAGATTGAGCAGGCGTATAGAAACAGAACGGAAAGTGAGGCAAGAGATGCAGAAATTCAGATCGATTGATTTGTTTGCCGGAATCGGGGGTATTCGTCTCGGATTTGATCAGGCGTTCGGAAATGAAATAGAGACGGTATTCGTCAGCGAATGGGACGAGTTTGCGCAAAAGACGTATAAAGCAAACTTCCACGACGGGTTTGAAATTGCCGGTGATATTACAAAGATAGACGAAAACGATATCCCGGACTTTGATATTTGTCTTGCAGGATTTCCCTGTCAGGCGTTCAGCCTTGCCGGGCAGCGCAAGGGTTTTGCGGACGATTACAAGGGAATGTCGCGCGGCACCCTCTTCTTTGACGTCGCGCGCATCTGCGAGAAAAAGCAGCCGAAGGTGATTTTTTGTGAAAACGTTAAAGGACTCACCATTCACGATAAGGGTCGTACGTTCGATATCATCAAAAATACGCTTAAAGAGATCGGCTATACTCCCTTTGAGCAAGTGCTGAACAGTAAAGATTTCGGTGTGCCGCAAAATCGTGAGCGTATCTATATTGTGGCGTTCCGCAACGATATAGCACCAAAGGAATTCACTTTCCCTACGCCCACCGACTCCACGAAGAGGATCGCCGATATCATGGAGGAAAAACCGGTTTCCTCCCGCTATTATCTGAGCGACTGCTATTTGGAGACACTTCGTCGTCACAAAGCCCGTCACGAAGCCAAAGGACATGGATTCGGCTACGAGGTGCGTTCCCTCGACGACGTTGCGGGAGCCATCGTCTGCGGCGGTATGGGACGCGAAAGGAATCTGATCGTCGATAAACGACAGACCGATCTTACCCCCGTCACTCACATCAAAGGCGAGATTAACAAGGAAGGTATTCGGAAGATGACGCCGCGCGAATGGGCGCGTTTGCAGGGTTTTCCTGACGATTATATATTGCCGCTTGCCGACGTACACCTTTATAAGCAGTTTGGTAACAGCGTAACGGTACCGGTCATTAAAGCAATTGCACAAAAGATAAGGGAGGTTTTGGAGAATGGCAACGAATAAAGGTAAGAATATCGGCGAATGGTCGGAAATGTATATCTTCTTTAAGCTCATGTCCGACCGCAAAGTTTATGTAGCCGATAAAGATATGAATCGCCTCAAAGATGTGTTCTTGAACATCATCAGCATTATCCGCGAGGAGAACAAGGGAAAAGAGTATCGATATTTTACGGGTGATGTAGTAAAAATCACTCTGAACGGGGAAGAGGTTGCGACGGTTGACAGCTCTCGTTTCACCGATAACGCCAAAAAAGTTTGGGAAATGATCATATCCAAGAAGGATACGACTTTCTCCGATCAAGAGGTCATCGACTTCCTCTCTTCGATATTCATACAAAACATCTCTTCTCCCGCGCAGAAGAAGAGCGAGTTTTTCGGCGGTACGGCCGATATTGTCTTGGATACAATGGACTATCGATCAGGCGTCAACCAAATCATGGGCTTTTCATGTAAATCCGATATCGATGCTGCCGCCACGCTGTTTAATGCCAGCGGAGACAATACAAACTTTGAATATGAAATCGTCGGCGACTTCGATGATGAGAAAATGAATGCCTTTAACGGAATGTTCCATGAGGTTACGAAAAAGGGCGTAACAAAATATGAGGTTGCCACGGGCGACAGAATGCGCTACTTAAAGGAATGCGGCGTTGATCTTCGCTTCGTCAATCCCGTTAAGGATGTTGCCCGCCAAAACCTCGTTCGTTGTGGCGGAATGGAAATGCCGAAAATTCTCGGCGGGATGCTGAAATATTATTACTTTGAATGTGGCGCGGCATCCGTCGGGGTAGAAGATGCAATCAAATATCTTGCCGATACCGATTATGTCGGATACGGGTTTGACGATTTGTACGATACATACCGCGTTAAGATTGCGAACCTACTCTATGCCATGTTTACGGGACTTCGGTTCAGTAAACCGTGGTCGGGGCGTTCGGATGTGAGCGGCGGATATATCGTCGTAAAGCGCGATGGCGATGTGGTCGCCTTCCACTCTTGCATCGCGGATGAGTTCAAAGATTTTTTGATCGACAAGTTAAAGTTTGAAGGGCCTTCTTGCTCTCGCCACAAGTACATGGAGATTTATAAGAAGGACGACGGAAAGTATTCCTTGAAATTGGCGTTGCAATTCCGCTTCAAATTGAAAAAATGAGTGGACTTCGTGTGGCGAGCCTCTTTTGCGGGATCGGCGGCATCGATCTGATGTTGGAGAAGGCGGGGCATACCGTCGTATGGGCGAATGATAAAGACAAGTACGCCTGTATGACTTATTGCCACAATTTTCCGCACGTTCCGTTGGTCGAGGGCGATATTCGGGAAATAGATAAGGCGTCCATCCCCGATTTCGATATCCTTGCCGCAGGGTTCCCGTGCCAGCCATTTTCCGTGTGTGGCAAGCAGAAGGGCTTTTCCGATCCGCGCGGCAACGTATTCTTCGAGATCGGAAAGACGATCGATGCGAAACATCCTTCCATCGTCTTTTTGGAGAATGTCGCAAACCTTACCGAACACGACGGCGGCAGGACGTTTAACATCATTCATAAAGAACTTGCGGGGCGCAATTACTTCCTTCGTTATCTTGTAGCAGATGCTTGTGAATATGCCGATATCCCGCAGCATCGTACTCGCACCTATTTGGTGGCTTTTCGCGATGAGGAGCAATGCCGGCGATTTACCTTTCCCGACAAAAAACCTTTGACGAGACGGATCACCGACGTCATTGATACTATGCAGAAAGCGGAAGAATTCTTTTACCTTCATCCCGGGGATTACGGGTATGATAAAATCGTTGCCGCCATTCGGGACGATAAACAGCTCTACCGCTTTTCCGATTACGGCATACAGTCGAGCAAGGACGGCATCGCCTTTACGCTTAAGGCTAATATGGGAACGTACCCGCACCGTGTTCCCGTCATCAAAGACAAATTCGGCATTCGCCGCATCACGCCGATGGAATGTTTAGCCCTGCAAGGTTTCCCGCCGAGCTTTACATTCCCTTCTACCGTTCCCCTGCGCGAGCAGTACAAGCAGGCGGGTAATACAGTGTGTCAAAATATCAATATTATCTCTACACCAAAAAAGCAAAACATAATTTAACCTATTATGGCAATTTATTAAAGCAGGAAGATCATATGGAAACTCGGATATTTGATAAAAAAAATATTATTATATCCAAGGTCAATGAGGATGATTTAAACTCATTTTTGGTTGATATGGATATAGGAGATGATGGGCAGCCATATTATCCGCTTAATGAATTGGCTAACAGTATTATCAATACGATTCCCGAATATGTGTATGCGCAATATGAAAATCCGGAAATACCTCAGACAGATACTGTCGAAAAATTGCGTGAGGCCGCTCGTAGCATCTATAAAATTAAAAAGTATGATACTATGCGTAGATGGTATATAGAACATGATGAAAATGCCCAAAAAGAGATTGAGCAGACATCAGAAAATAATCGTGGAGAGTTCGGCGAGTTATTACTTCACTTGATTTTAAGGGATTTTAAAGAAACGATTCCTCTTATTTCAAAAGTATATTTTAAGGATTCTTTGGGTGTTCCTTCACACGGCTTCGATGCGGTTCATATTTCTCCTAAAGAAAAAATTTTGTGGCTTGGTGAAAGTAAATTTTATAATGATGGGAAACAAGGGGTTGGAAAATTACTTGATGATTTGACAAATCACTTTACTCGAGATTTCCTCAATGATCAATTCCTAATCATTAAAAAGAATCTTACAAATAACAGTATTCCTCAGCGTGATGAATGGATAAATATATTAAGTAATTGTTCTAAATTACAGGATAAAATAAATATGATCAACATACCAATGTTGTGCACATACACACATGACACGTACCAACTTTTTTCCGACTTTGCCAATAATGATGCTATTATGTATCACGAGGCCAGTATAAGAGAATTAAAACAGTATTTTGATGAAAACAATAAGCATCCTTTAAAAGGACGATTGAATATAATTTTGCTTCTTTTCCCTATTCGAGATAAAAAGGAGCTGGTTATAAAACTTCATGAGAAGCTTTGGCATATGCAATCTATGTGAGGGAAAAAATGAATATTATTGCTCAAATCGATACTGGAAATCTCTCTGTTGATGAATACTTTTCGATAGCAATGCACTGTTCTAAGTTATTATCCACTGGTGAAAGCAATGATGAAAGGGAAGTGCGTACAATTGCAATTCATATTTTAAATAACTGGACAAATATTCCTTCTGAACTCTATCCCATTTGGACGGATATCATAGAAGCTGTTGGATTTTATCCCTACCTAGAGAAAAATCCTCAAACTATGAAAATGCAATGTTTATCAGATGAAGTTCGTCAAAAAACATTTTTATCAGATTATCTACCCTCAACATATCTACATAGAGAACAAAAGAAACTTTCCAAATACTTGATGTCTGGTAAAAACGTAATTGCAAGTGCCCCTACTAGTTTTGGCAAAAGCCTTTTGATTGAAGAATTAGTTGCTTCACAAAATTATAGGAATATTGTTATCATCCAGCCGACACTCGCTTTACTTGATGAAACTCGAATAAAATTGAAAAAGTACAATGCTGCTTATAAAATTATTGTTCGAACATCGCAACCCCCAACAGACGAGAAAGGCAATCTTTTTCTTCTAACCGCAGAGCGTGTAATGGAGTATGAATTGTTACCTCACATTGATTTATTAGTAATTGATGAGTTTTACAAATTAAGTCTTAAAAGAGTAGATGAACGTGCCGATACTCTTAATAACGCTTTTCTAAAAATAGTGGGTAAGTTCAAGTCAAAATTTTATCTTTTAGGGCCAAATATTGACGGAATTACGCCTGGCTTTGCTGAAAAATATGATGCTGAATTTTACAAATCGAACTATTCTCTCGTTGATTGTAATGTTATCGATTTAAGCGATAGATTTGACTTTAGCCTATCATCGCGCAGTTTGGACAACAAAAAATTGCCCGTACTTTATGAATTATTGGATAAACTTGAAAATGAACAAACTCTTATTTATTGTTCTACCCCTGCACGGGCTCGTCGATTTGCTAAAGGGTATTTTGAACATCTCTACAAACGAAGAAAAAAACCTGATGTTCAATTACCTCTTATTGAATGGATAAATAAAAATATTAGCTCAAATTGGAGTTTAGCAAAGGAATTGAGTTATGGCGTAGCAATCCATGATGGGTCTCTACAGAAACATATTGGTGTGTCTATTATAAAATATTTCAATGATGGGTTACTGCGATGCATTTTTTGCACGTCAACCATAATTGAAGGCGTAAATACAAGTGCTAAAAATGTAGTCCTTTTCGATGGCCAAAAAGGAGGGAAGCCCATTGACTTTTTTGATTATAGCAATATAAAAGGACGTTCTGGCAGGTTGATGGAGCACTATGTGGGAACCATTTATAATTTCGTTCCTGTGCCTCAAAGAGAATCAATAGTTATTGATATACCTTTCTATGAGCAAGATAAAAAAATATTAAGCAATGAAATTCTAATTAATATTGAAAGAGCAGATGTGCAACAACAAGTAATTGACAGGTATAATAAATTATATGAAATTGAACCTGGACTTATGGAAATAATAAAGAAAAATGGCACAAATGTGAATGGGCAAATGAATATCTACTATGCCTTGCAGCGAGATATAAATACATTTAAGTATCAAAACATATCATGGTCTCAAATGCCAAACTGGGAAAAACTCTTATACGTACTCCACCTTGCAGAGAATAACATTTTTAGTTTCGAGAGTAAGCATACGGTATTTTCGTGTGAACAGTTAGCGCGATACATTGACATGTATCGAAAAAGCAAAAATATTATGTTAATCATCAATGATATTTATGAGAATAAAGTCAAGAAAATTAAAAGATTAACAGAGGAACAGAAGTATGCTCAATTTGACAGTGCTATTGAAGCTGGATTTCATATCTATCGACATTGGTTTCAATTTACAGTGCCAAAAGCATTTAGAGTAATTGATAGTCTACAACGCTATGTTTGCGATCAATATGGAAAGAAAGCAGGATCGTATAGTTACTTCGTTCAGCAACTAGAAAACGATTTTATACGTGAGAATCTATCAATACTGATTGAATATGGAATACCCAGCAATACGATTCATAGAATTTCCAAATTAATTCCTGCTGAGCTTGATGAAGATGGTGTTATTAAGTTTATAAAACTTCATAAAGACATTATATATAAAGAGTTAATGCAATATGAAATTGATCGCTTAAATCAAGCTTTATAAGTTAATTTTAGAAATATCTGAAAGCCTTTTATTGCGGATTTGTTCATGAAAATATATGACAGGTTCTTGTACCCATTATTCGAGGTGTAATTTATACAATGGAAAAAATATACCAATAAAGGACACAACTTAGAACGAGGTAAATATATAATGAAGCAAGAAATCACAGTAATGACTATGGGAGATAATTTGCAACTAAGTCGGGAGCAATGGCGGGGCAACTATGTCACAATAAGCAATTATAGTGGATTATTGGAAGAAGTAGTAAAATATACTTGGACATACACAGCAGGAAAGCATCCGTACATTAGATGCGCTCATCTCAATCAATCATTACATTATTTTGTGTTGGCGTTTCTCTATGGCAAAAATAAGTTAGATACAATGCTTCAAAATAGAAACATCATTGAGCATTTAGATAACAACGGGTTAAACTGTACTTATGAAAATCTACATATTTTATCGTCAGATGAAAATACAGCTAAAGCCTTAACGGTTGATAAAAGAGCAAGAGTGCATGCATATGCACCTGTATTTATTACGGATGTATATTACTCACATAAGAGAAAATATTTTCAAATGCAGCTAACATACAATAAAGATGTTTTTTTGAACATACAAACACACCAACCAGTAGAACAAATAGTGATGATTTATGAAACGTTCAACAACCTGTTTTCTGACTGGCTTGTTGTTTCAGAACGTCATGACGGAAGATTTGATTTCTCTAAATTTAGATGTGATTGTTTACTACATAAAGATAGACCTATCATTGCATTAAAGCCAGAAGAAAAAGACGCTACGATTATTGAGCGGGATGGAACATATTATTTACGCTTGAATCCCAATGGTGGCTCTAAAGCAACCTGGATTGAAAAAACGCATTATATAAACTTTGAGAATATCAATAGAAAAACATGAAAGCAATCATCTACGCTCGGTATTCGAGTGACAATCAAAGAGAGGAGAGCATTGAAGGTCAGATCCGCGAATGCATGGAGTTTGCCGAGCGAAACGGCATTGTCGTGTTCGGTACATATATCGACCGCGCGCTCTCCGCAAAGACGGACAACCGTCCCGAATTCCAGCGGATGATCAAAGACAGCTATCGCAAATTGTTCGATACCGTGCTCGTCTGGAAGTTGGATAGGTTCGCCCGCAATCGCTACGATTCCGCCTACTATAAAAACATCCTCAAAAAGAACGGCGTGAAGGTCATTTCGGCAAAGGAGAACATCTCCGACGGGCCCGAAGGCGTGCTGCTTGAATCGATGCTTGAGGGCTGGGCAGAATACTATTCGGTCGATCTTTCCGAAAAAATCGGGCGCGGCTTGACGGAAAACGCCTTAAAGGGCAAGATGAACGGCGGCGGGCTGACATTCGGTTATCGCATGAAAGACCAACGCTTGGAAATCGACGAAACGACCGCTCCCGTCGTCGTGGAGATTTTCACCCGCTATGCCGACGGCGAGAGAATGACCGACATTGCCAAAGACCTGACGCGGCGCGGTATCCGCACGACGCAGGGAAACAAGATCACGCTCAACGTCGTCCATTACCTTCTCAAAAACAGGCGGTATATCGGAGAGTATAAATTCCGCGATATGATAATCCCCGACGCCATTCCGCCCATCGTCTCCGAAGAGCTGTTCAACCGCGTGCAGGAGATCATGGCGAGGAATCAAAAGGCCCCCGCCATGCGCAAAGCGGAGGATGACTACATCTTGACGACGCGGCTGTTTTGCGGCAAATGCGGCACGTTCATGGTCGGAGAGAGCGGCAAGAGCCATACGGGAACCGTTCATCGCTATTATAAGTGCTCCCACGCCAAACGCAAGATGGGATGCGACAAAAAGCCCGTAAAGAAAGATTGGATAGAAGACGCCGTCATTCATTACATCATGAAGATCGTCATGGACGACGAACTCATCGATCACATTGCCGACGCGATCTTGAACATTCTTGCGCAAGAGAACTCCAAGCTGCCACAGCTCAATGCGCGCCTGAAAGAGATCGAAACCGGCATACAGAATATGCTCAACGCCATCCAGCAGGGCATTCTTACTCCCTCCACGAAGGAGAGGTTGGAAGCGTTGGAGCAGGAAAGAGAAGGGATCAATGTCGCCATTTACAGCGAGGAACTGCAAAAGCCGAAGATCACGAAGGAGCACATCGCCTTTTGGATAAGCAAATTCCGAGATACCGATTTAACGGACGTTGCAAGCCGCAAGAGGCTCGTCGAGAGCTTTGTGAACGCCATATTCGTCTATGACGACAAAGTGGTATTCACGTTTAACTATAAAGACGGCTCAAAGACGGCCACGATAGACGAAATCAACGCGGAATTAGGTTCGGATTTGGATGGAATATCTCCACCACAACAGGAGTATACGCACACTTTTGACAGGTGTGCGTATTTCTTTTGTTTCGTTCCGTCGTTTATCGACAAGACGAAAAAGCCCTTAAGAAATAAACGCGTTTTTTGTCCGCAAAGCAGAGCACGGTTTGCGGATTTTTGTCGCGCGGCGGTTTGCGAACTTTGGGTGAAAAAGCGGAAATTTATCTTTTCGAATGTACCGTTTAATCAAATTCGGCTTTTCCCGCCTTAAATACTACAACATAATTTAATTAAAATTTTTCCGCTTTATTTTATAAATAAGCTAAAATAATTGCAAGATTCGCCGAACAGGAGGAAATCCACCATGACAAATGAAAATCAAAAGAGACAAAAAGAAGAAGAATCGAAGCAGAAGCGCCTTTTGAAGGAATCGAGGCAAAAGGCAAAAGAAGCGGAAAAAGAGAACAAAATCAGACAAAAGGCGAAGGAAAACGCCAAACGTCTCGCGGAGAAAAACTCGACGGATTTGCCGCCCGCAACAGCGTCGGAAAAAGCGCCCGACAATGAAAGAGCAGCCGACGTCAAGCCTGCCGGCGACGAAATCTCAACGCGCGGTCAAGTCGAGTCGGACACTCGGCTCTCCCAAAGCTCGGAGGAGGAGCAAAAGAAAAAGCCCGTCCACAAAAACTATCACGTCTCTTTGCGCGACGACGGAAAATGGCAGGTAAAATTCGCAAAGGGCGAAAAAGCATTGAAACTTTTCGACACGCAGGCGGAGGCCATAACATTTGCGAAGGAAAAGGCGAAAAATCAGGACGGAAACATAACCATTCACAAAACTGACGGAAAAATCCGCAAACAAAATTACAAGCGCGACTGACGACTGTCGTCGTCCGTTAAGCTTTGCTTCAAGAAAAATCACGGTTTAAAAGCAGTTCGCTTTTGCGAGCTGCTTTAATTTTGCGTTAAAACTTTCTTCCCGCCCGCGAAAATTCAGCCTGTCCCCTCGCCGTCGGCGTCCTCTCTCTTCAAAACCAGAGTTTCCCCGAAAATCGCCGAATCGCAAATAAGTCTGTCTCCGTCCACGCGAAAGCTGATGAAATAACTCGTCTGCGCGCCTTGAAAATAGACGTATTCCACTACAAGAAGATTGTCCTTTGCGTAAAAGCCCACAATCAAAAGCTCCGTTTCCGATTCCCGCGCCTCGTAGGTGAGCACGCCTTTTCCGTCAAACGTAATGTCGAGCACATAAGAAACCTCGACTGTTTCGCCGAAAAAATCCGCCTGCGCGACGCCCTTCCAGACGCCCGCCAGCTCGGCGGGGTCAAACAAAGCGTCGGGTGTTTTTTCGAGTTCGAGCGTTTCGTCGAAAAACGCTTTTTGCGAGCTTAAACCTATGCCGTCCCAAACAAAATCAATACGCCGCGTCTGTTCTCCGTCTTTAAACGACACGATAACTCTGTTTTCTCCGTAAGTGAAAACTTCTGCCTCCCCGTCGGAAAAAGCGCAGTCGTCTCCCGTCACGAAAAAAACCGCACCGCCGTCCCCGTCTATGAGCAAACAATAATGCGCGTCTCCCTTTCCCGTCGCGCTCCGCCCCGTCCACTCTCCGCAAAGTCCCTCGAATGCGTCGGTTGCCTCCCACCTCGCGCAGAGAAAAACATTTTCATATATCCCCTTTTCGAAATCGAAAGGAGTTTCGCTGCCCTCCTCATACCAACCGAGCAAAATGTATCCGAAACGATAGCTTTCGGGAAAGACCGCCTTTCCTCCTTTTTCCACAAGCTGACTTTCCGTCTCGGTGCCGCCCGCCGCGTCGAAGCAAACGCGAAAGCTGTTGACGCGCCACTCCGCCTTCAAAGTCATGCTTGACAGGACAGGCTCTTCAAACGAAAATTCCTCTCCGTCCTCCTTCCGCCAGCAGACAAAATCAAAGCCCTCCTTTTTCGGAGCGGACGGAGCTGCAATACACTCGCCCTTTTCGGCAATACGCGCGGGCACCACGCTGCCGCCGTCGCTGTCGAAATATACCGCGACTCTTATCGTCTCCCATTTTGCAACCAGCGTCAAGGATTCAAAAACGGGCAGTGAAAAATCAAAAGGCTCGTCCTCTCCCTGCCTGTACCAGCCCGCAAACGCTTTGTATCCGTTCTGCGGAGCTTCGGGAAGAGAAGCGCAGCCGCCTTTGTCGAACGTCTGAAAAGGCACGGCAGTCCCTCCCGCGCTGTCGAACCTCACGGTCACTCTCGCGTATTGCCATACGGCGACAAGCGTCACGTCCTCCGTTATAGGCTGCGAAAAATCAAACTCCGCGCCGCTTTCCTTTTCCGTCCAACAGGAAAATTCGTAGCCGTCCTTTTGCGGAGTGTAATCCTGTACGACCGAGCCGCTTTTCACGGAAACCGTTTTGGTCGCGCCGCCTTCGTCGAAGGTTACTGTAACTGTGCGCCCGCAGGCGACGGCGAAAACAAGCAGCGCAATCGCCGCCACAACCGACAGCAAAATTAAAATAAATTTTCTGTTCATAACCTACTGTCCTCTCGTGTGCAAATAATTTACAAGCATTTTACACCGCATTCCGAATTATGTCAATATTAGGCGTTTAAATGTGTATTTTGTTTTAAAAAATAATATTTTGACAAATTATTATTTTTAAAGTCAAAAAACGCGCCTTAACGGTGTTTTGATGCCTGCGACGCGTTTTAATGAGAAAAATGTCGGTGTTCAATCGTCATTGCGGAGGCGCGGATAAACGAGACTTCCCCTGATTCTGTCTACGCCCGCCTTCAAAACGGCGCTCATATCGAACAGCGCAAACTGCCGCCCGTTCAAGGTATCCAGATAACAGTATACCTTTCTGAGAATTTCCTGCCTGCGTTTAAATCCGACGTAAGGATGAAAGGACAAAACGAACACGCTCGCGGAAAAATCCGCGCCGAGCGTTTTGCGCACCAGATAAATTTTTTCCAAATCCTTGCCGCAGACCGACAGGATGTGGCTTACAATTTCGTCGAGAAGCTGTTGAGGAATCCCGTCCTCGCGCGACAAACGGTCGCTGCGGGCAAGCGTCGAAAGCTTCGAATATCGGTCAACGCTTTTCTGCGCCAGCTCCGTCGCCCTTTCCCTGTGCCCGTCAAGACCTTTTTCTTCCCCTTTGAGACAAAAATATCTGCCCAGCACCTGAATGCCCTCCTCTATGAAATTCTGATTTTCCATTGCGGTGTAGACAAGTTCGACGCCTTTTTCGTCGTATCGGCTCAAAAGCATACAGCCTTTTATATAATACCCCATGCAGGAGGCGGGACGGGGCAGCTGCTCGATTACGCGCTCGCACAGCCTTTCCGCGTCGGAGTTTCTGCCCAACCTGCGCAAATCCTGAATCAGGTCGTAATACTCGTGCGCGACAAGGGGACAATTTGCCTTTTCCCACTCCTCCACGCGCAAAGCGGGCTTGAGGAAATTCTTTTCGCGCTCGCTTGCGTAAGCATCTCTTGTGCGGGCATATACGTATTTTTCCATTTCCTCCATGGCGGCAAGGCAATCCTTAGCCAATTCGGGAGACTTTTGCTCGTCGCACAAAACAACGTTTGTCACTCCGAGCGTTTTAAGGCGCATACTCAGCGTCGGGTGCGACGAGGAGCGGGAAAGTATTTCGTCAAGCTCTATTTTGAGCCACTCCTCCCTGCGGATGCCAAGCCTTTCGCGGAACGCCTTAACGTAACGCTTCAAGCAGTCCTCGGGCGCGTTTTCCTCCTGAAATGCAGGCGGCTCGTCGTAGCCGCCCTTTTCCCACTCGTACAGCTCGAAAAAACCCAGCTTGGCAAGACCGGAAGCGCCTTTTTCCGCGTTTCCGTACCGCGCAATCGCGCTGTCGGCTTCGTTTTCTTTCAGAATGGACACCGTATAGGCGTAAAGCTCGTAGTTCAACAAATACAGCGCGTCCAAAAATGCGAACATATAGGGCGTGAGGGCGTAGAGGGCGTTTTCGTTTCTGTCTTCGCAAAGCCAGACGTAAAACCTTCTTTCCGCCGCCGCGGCGTCGGACTCCCCCTTCAAATGCGCGAACTCGTGCAGCAAAACCGCGTAAAGCTCCTCGTCCGAAAGCATGTCCAACAAAATCGCCCCCAAATCGAGAGAAATGACTCCGTCCATATCGGCAACGCCGGCGTTTACGCCGGGGTTGAGAAAAATTTTTATTTTCCCGCGACAACCCAAAGCCGCCGCGGCTTTTTTCGCAAGGGCGTAAACCGTCGGATAGTGAAGAAAGGAAATATATTTTTTGCCGAAGTCGCTTAAAAGCGTCTTGATCGAAAAGCGAATGCGGGAAAAGCCGAACGTACAGCAATACGCTGCGTAAACGCCTATCAACACGGCAGCGCCGTTGCCCGCCAGAGCGCCGCCGCAAAATGCCGTGCACGCGCCCGACATACCCAGACAAACCGCGTACCAATCGGAGCGAAAACGGATTCTTCTAAGCTGTTCGAGCAGCTCCTCCGACTTCTGTCGGGCAAATTCTCTGTGGGAATACAGATATTCCTGTCCGTCTTTGAGCTTCATTTTTTTCAGTTTTTCAAAATACTTTTTGCGCAGAATGAGATTTACAGACAAAAAAAGCACGGGAAAGACGAAAGAAACAACAAGCAGCGCCACAAGAAGCTTTTCCGCCCGCCACGCGACGCCGTGCAGCAGGCAGCCTCCCGCAGCTGCGACGCCTGCCGTCGTCAACGCCCCCAAAAAAAGCAGACAGTCCTGAAAACGACGTCCGACACTCTTTACAGGCATATTTGCCCCTCCTTGTCTCAGATGTTTTCTGCATTATAGCACACAGCGCGCAAAAAAGAAAGAATTTTGTCGATTTTTCAAAATTTTCCCAAAGCGCGCTCGAAAAACGGTTTAAGCTTAAATGTTTAAGTCAATACTGTCTTTATGCTTATCAAACTGATGCAATTTGTAGAGGAAAAGGTCGCCGAGGGACTTAGCGTCGCGCAGGCTCTCAGACTTTTTTCGCACGAAAACAAGCTCACCATGCAGAGCGTCAAGCAATGCTTCGACCAGATGCTTTCAAGCCTTTGCAAACACCCGAAGCTCGCCAAGCGTCTCGGAGTCAACCTCGAGGCTCTGACCAATCCCGCCAACAAATACTCCGCCAAAGAGCTTTTAAACTATGTGTGCAACAATCCCTGCGCAACGCCCATGAAATGTATGTACGACCTTGCCTTCGGGGACAGAGAGCTTGCCAAAAAGCTTTTGAGGAGATATCTTACGTTTTTCACTTATACCCGTCCCGTGACGCCCAAACGCGCTTACGCCTCCTCCGCTTTGGAGGTGCAAGCCAAATACTTTATCAACCACCTGAACAAAACCGCAAAATAGACAATAAAAAATACCGACCGAATTAGGTCGGTATTTTGTTTTCGTTTTCCTGTCTGTTTTTTCGTTTGTCTTTGAAATAGTCCGTCAAAAGTCTTGCGCAGCGCTCCTTCAAAAAACCGCCCTCTACAATCGGCCGGTGGTTGAACCGCACGTCACCCGTCAGATTGTAAAGCGAGCCGCAGCAGCCCGCCTTTGGGTCTGACGCGCCGAAGTAAACCGCGTCGATACGCGAATTGATTATCGCGCCGGCGCACATTGGGCAAGGCTCAAGCGTCACGTACAGCTCGCAGCCGACAAGCCTCCAACTTTTTAGCTTTCTGCACGCTTTTTCTATGGCAAGCAACTCCGCGTGCGCCGTGGCGGACTGTTTGTTTTCCCGCCTGTTGTGCGCGCGCGCGATAATTTTCCCCTCGCAGACGACAACGGCGCCGACGGGAACCTCGTGCTCGGCGGGCGCCTTGTCCGCCTCTTTGAGGGCGTCAAGCATGAATTTTTCTTCGTATGCCATAAAAAGCTCCCTTTTTGCGTCAAACAAGACGTCAGCGCTCGCTTTCTCTCCCTTCGCGCACGTCCTCGTCCGGCAAAACTCTTCTTTTTTGTATTCTGTCCTCGCGCGCCACCGTGTTGAGCAGTCTGCGCGGAATATCGTCGTTCTGATAAAGGATTTTTTCAAACTCCGAATAGGGAAACGGATGCGAAAACTTGTCGCTTCCCACCTCTATGGTAAAGCTCGGAATATTGAAATGCTCTATGCACCAATCCTTGTAGCCCCCCGTGCTTGCGCCGTCGTTGCTGACCAGAGCGTATCCCGTCTGCTCGGAAATGGAACGCGCCAGACGATAATGTCTCCAAATGGTGTCCTTGTCCTTCTGAAAAAACCGCCAGTAAATTATCTCGCCCTTGCAGTGATAGCTGATTGTCGCAAGAGGCTTAACCGCTTTGGTAAATCTGATGAGATTTTTCGTCTCCTTTTCGCTGTTTGGCGTTTTGCCTACATAGTTTGCGCCGGCGCGGAAAAACACGTTTCGCTTGCCCTGCCCCCATCTCGCGTCGAAATTGGTGTTCAAATCCACGCCGTTGATGTTGGCTTTCCAAAGCGAAAAATCCGGACCGCCGTTGATTTGGAGCAGATTTTTTTTAAGCTCCTTGTTTCGGATAAAGCCCGCCCCCTCCTGCGCCAGCCTCACGCCGTCGGGATTCGTCATGGGTATGAAATATATACCCCCGTCAAGCAAAAGCTCGGGGTGCTTCAAAAGGTGCTTTGCCTGACACACCACAAGCAGACTTGTTATATGCTCCCGCGCGTGAATGCCCCCCTGAACGATTATGCACCGCCCCTCCTTGTTTCCCACAAAGATATAGGGCGTGGCCTGCCCCAGCGTGCTGTCGCCTATGCTCCCCGTTTCCACGCCGTGCTTTTCAAACAACTCGACTTCTTTAAGCAAATCCTGATAACGGAACATTTTTTCAACCCCCTAGCATACTCATTTTACATTGTATGAATAAGGGTATGCCTACGGTGCTCCGTTTCGGAAATTTTTATCCTGTTTTTATTTGTGGTAAACCGAATTGGCGTTTATCATGAAAGCGCGGTACACCTGCTCCGCAAGCACGACTCTGCAAAGAGTGTGCGGGAGAGTTATTTTCCCGAAGCTCAGCCTGAGCCTTGCCGCATCCTTTACGCTCCGGTGCAGCCCGTGGCTGCCGCCCACCACAAAGGTAAAGACGGAATTGTTCATCTTTTCCCGATGGATAAGAGAAGCGATTTCCGTGCTCGACATCTGCCGTCCGTCTATATCCAGCGCGACGGTATAGCCTTGAAGTCGGGGCAGAATCTGCTCCGCTTCCTTTTTCAGCGCCGCGTTGACAGACGCTTCGCCCGTATCCCTGACGTCTCCCTCGTCCGCCTCGAAAATCTCCACGGCGGCAAATCTGTCAAGCCGCTTGACGTACTCCGCCAACGCTTCGGCGTACCATTTTTCTTTTATTTTGCCGACAGCCAAGATTTTTATTTTCATTTTGCAAACAGCGCGCTAAGCCAAAACAGCACGCACACAAGCAGTGCGGGCAGCAGCAAAAGCAAAGTAAAGTTTTTTTCGCGGGCGTCCTTGTCGCAGCCCTCCGGCACGACGAACCTTCTGCGCTTGTACAGCAGCCAAACAAGGGGCAGTGCGCAAGCCGCGCCCGCAAGTATAAATATATACCAATAATCCATGCTCCAAGCGTCTATTTTTTCGCCCAGCGTAAGAGAAAGCACGACGGTAAGCAGATTGTTGAAAAGGTGCGCCGCAAAGGAGCACCAGAAGCTTCCCGTAACGAGTATATAAAACACAAGCAGAAAGCCCATAACAAACTGATGCAGCGTCTGAGCGGGATTCATATGAAAGAGCGAAAACAGCGCGCCGCCCAGCAAAGACGCACTCCACAAGCCCGTTTCGGCAAGTCCGTTGCCCAACGCGCCTCTGAAAACCAGCTCCTCGCAAAAAGCGGGCATAATGCAAGCCACGACAATCAGCAGGACGACGTTCCCCGCAGTGCCGGTTACCGGTACGGAGACGGAGACTTCAAAGCCCATCCATTCAAACCAATTTACGATAAAGTTTTGTAAGGGCAGCATAAAAGCCAGCGTTCCCGCCCCCGCGCCCATCGTCAAAAACACGTCCGCAACACGCGGCTTGACGTCAAGCGACGCAGCGGAAAAAAAAGAAATATTTTTGCTCTTGCAGTAAAGCGCGACCACTCCCGCAAGCGACGCTTGAAGAATCACGTTGACGCACCAAAAGCCCGCCTCCCCATCGAGAGAGGGGAAAACCGTAAGCAGCATGGAATAGAGCAGGTTGATTATCAGCACGGCAAAAACGGTAAAGGAAAAGATTCTCAGACCGTCGTTTTTATCGAATTTATCAATCATCCGTATCCAACACCTCGCTTTTTGTATATTGCTTGGCCACGATAATTTTAAGCTCCCTGCCCTCTCTGAAATCGCGCGCCGCAAGCGCCTGCACAGCGCCTGCGAAGGCCAGCTCGGCAGAATTGTTCTCCTCGCTCAGGTGCGCAAGCACCACCGTCTTGACGCTTGTGGGCGCAAGCCTGACAATCAGCTCGCAAGCCTGCGCGTTTGACAGATGCCCGCACTCCGACATGATTCTGCGTTTGAGCGCCGCGGGATACCTGCCCGACCTCAACATCGTTTCGTCGTAATTGCTTTCGAGAACCACAGCCTCGCATCCGCCGACAAAAGCGTCGAAACCGCCGTTTACAAATCCCGTATCCGTGACCGTCGCTATGCTTTTGCCCGTCGCGTTTTCCGTTATCTTAAAGCCGCAGCAAAACGCGCTGTCATGAGAGCAGACGTAAAAATCCACCGAAACCCCCTTGAAAACAAAGGGAGCGCCAAAACCGATTACCCTTTGCATATCGGGCGCAACCCGCACGTCCAAAGCCCGCGCGCCTTTTTCGTGCACGAAAACGACGGCTTTTTTGTTGTGTTCGAGAAACTTGGGCAGACCTGCGACGTGGTCCATGTGCTCGTGCGTGACAAGCACCGCGTCGACGTCGTCTATGTCCACCCCTATGTCGGCGAGAGATTTTTTTGCGGCGCAGTAGGACACGCCGCAGTCGATAAGTATTTTTGTATCCGGCGTAAAGGCAAGAGCCATATTGCCCTTGCTTCCGCTGAACAAAGTAAGGAATTTCATCTTATACCGCGTTTTTCAGAGACTTTTCAAAATCTCCTCCCGTTTGCTTTTGTATTCTTCGCTGTTTTTGTCAAGTTTAAGCGTTTCGGCTATCTCGTTCTGCTTTTCCCTCGTGACCTTGTATCTTAGAGAAATAAAAAATCCGATTGCCATGACAACGATCGGCAGAAAAGCGATGACGATTCTTACCGCAAGCATTGCCGAGTCGCTCTGAGCGACGGGCATGTAAGCCGTGCCGTTGTCGTATGGCTTTACGAAATAGCCGCTCAGGTCTGCGGGCGCCTCGTAGACCGTTTCAAGATAGCCCGCCGCGCCGATAATAATTGGCGGAATCGCAAGCCCCACTGCCTGCGCCGTGGTGTTGAGGAAATTGGAAAGCCCCGAAAAGGCTCCTTCCGTCCTTTCGTTGAAATAAAGCTCGCCAACGTCGCAGACGTCTCCGAATGCCGTGTGGGGCACCAGCACGGGACCGCCTATGCCTATACCGATGACAAACGCCAGCATACAGATAACCCAATCGGGCACCTGCGACACGATTTCAAGCGCGCCCGACGCGTCCAGCGTGTAGCTTTGCGCGGGCAGGAAGAAAAGCGCGAATGCCGTGACCGCCCAGACGATTGCGCCGAGACGATAAGCAAAGGTTTTGCTTTTGCGCTTGATGAGCCAAAAATAGAAGGGCAGCGCGAAAATCTGCGCGACGAACATAATTGCCGCAGCCACCGTCGCTATCGGGAAACGCGGAACGCCAAACTGCAAATTGGCGGCGTAGCTTCCTCTCCTTATCCAAAAATCCATAAGCGTGAAGAAAAAGGAGGACATAATCGCCATGCCCATGCTTGAACACATCTGCATGCCCAGATACTGCCTGTACGATTTGAGCTTGAGAGGTCTGAAAAACTCTTTTATGTTTACTTTTGTTTTTACTGCGGGAGTTACAATCTGCTCTCTTGCAAACAGCGCGGTTATCAACACGGCGATACAGAAAATCCCGCCGAAAATCGCCGCCATGACGATATAGCTCTGCGCGCCCTTTTCCGGAGCGGCAATCATGCCGGGCACGGCGACGCACACTATGCTGGAAAAAATCGAAAAGCCCAGCCTGACCGAGTTCACCTTTGTGCGCTCGATGAAATCTCCGCTCATTTCGCTGCCCAGCGAATAGTAGGGAATGAGTATAAACGACTGCGTCGTGGCGTAAATCAGATACACGAGTATGACCAGCACGATTTTAAGCGGAACGCTTGTCGTGACAAGATTCCAGGGGAAAAACAAAAGAATGGTCGCCACAATGAGTATGGGCGCGCACACGAGCATGAAGAAACGGCGTTTGCCGAATCTGCCCGGCTGTTTTCCGTCGCTGATTTTCCCGATAAACGGGTCGATAATTCCGTCCCACACCTTGCTTATCAGCATGATGACGCTCACCCAATACATGGGTATGCCGACGGTAAGCGTCAAAAAGGGCACGAACAAAAAGTTTATAATGTTGAAGCTGCCCCCTCCGAATATATCGCCGCAGGCAAACGCAAGCTTGTTTTTGAGACTGACCTTTTGCGCCGTTTTCTCGACAGGTAATTTTTCCATTTTTTTCCTCCGTCAAACATTGAAACGGAAAAGCACCACGTCGCCGTCCTTTATTTCGTAGTCCTTTCCCTCGCTCCTGACCTTGCCGCGCTCCTTGGCGTTTGTGTAATTGCCGCATTCGAGCAGCGTTTGGTAGGGCACCACCTCGGCACGTATGAAGCCTCTCTCGAAATCGGAGTGGATTTTGCCCGCGGCCTGCGGAGCCTTGGTCCCCTTTTCCACCGTCCAGGCGCGTGTTTCCTTTTCTCCCGCCGTGAGATAAGAAATAAGCCCCAAAAGCTCGTAGCACTTTTTGACAAGTCGATTGAGTCCGCTTTCCTCTATGCCGTAGCTGTCGAGAAACATTTGCTTTTCCCCGTCGTCAAGAGAGGACAACTCCTCCTCCACCTTGGCGCAGATGACGAGAGTCTGCGCGCCCTCCTCGGCGGCGCGCCGCCTCACGCGCGCAACGGCGGGCAGCCCGTCCTCGCTTTTACCCAAATCCGACTCGGAAATGTTGGCGGCGTAAACGACGGGCTTTGCCGTCAGAAGAAACAGCTCGTTTACCTTTGCCCTTTCCTCCGCGTCAAGTGCAACGCTGCGGGCGGGTTTTCCCTCGCTCAGCGCCGCGTAAACCTTGTCCAGCGCCCCGACCTCCGAGGCGTAGGACTTGTCCCCCTTGTTGAGCAATGCTATTGCCTTTTCCAGACGGGACTTTACCGTTTCGAGGTCGGCAAGCACGAGCTCCAAATTGATTGTGTCCATATCCGCCACAGGGTCGATTTTGTCGGATACGTGCGTCACGTCCGCGTCCTCAAAGCATCTGACGACGTGAACTATCGCGTCAACCTCCCGTATGTGGCTTAAAAACTTGTTTCCCAGCCCCTCGCCGCGGCTTGCGCCCTTGACGAGTCCCGCTATATCCACGAATTTGAGATAAGTGGGCGTGATTTTTTTGCTGTCGTACAGCGCGGCAAGCTTGTCAAGCCTCTCGTCGGGCACGGCGACCACACCCACGTTCGGCTCGATTGTGCAGAACGGATAGTTGGCTATTTCGGCTTTTGCCTGCGTTATCGCGTTGAACAGCGTGCTTTTGCCTACATTGGGCAGTCCCACGACACCTAATTTCATAATTTCAGTTCTTTCTCCATATATTAACTAATGGTATGCGCCGGCAAAAGGCGCGAAAGCAACCTCTCAAAAAGCGCAATACAAAATGATTATACACTAACCGACGCGGATTGTAAACAAGGAGAAAGGGCAAAATGAATGTTTGGCAGAGTATTTTTTTCGGACTTATTCAGGGCTTCACCGAATTTCTGCCCGTTTCGAGCAGCGGACACCTGCTCCTCGTTTCCGCGCTTACGGGAGTGGAATGCCCGCTTTTCATGAGCGTTATGCTGCACGTAGGCACGCTTTTCGCCGTCATAATCGCGTACAGAAAGCCGCTGCTGCAAATTCTTCGCCATCCGATTTCGGACAAACGCCTTTTGTACCTTGTCATAGCCAGCATACCGACGTTTATAATTGCCGCGGCAGTCAAATTCTTTCTGCCCGAAGGCATCGACAAATACATTCTGCCTGTCGGCTTTGCCTTAACCGCCGCCCTGCTTTTGCTTTCCAGTCTCAACAAAAACAAATTTTCCGTAGGCGAAAAGGGTGTGCTCCCCCTGTTGATAACGGGCGTCGCGCAGGGTATGGCTTGTTTCGCCGGCTTGTCGAGAAGCGGCGCCACCATCTGCACAATGAGCCTGTTCGACATCAAACGCGAGGAAAGCGGCGAATTCAGCTTTCTTTTGTCCATACCCGTGATTTTGGCAGGCGCGGCGGTAGAGCTGATAGAAGCCTTCGCCACTTCCGCAGAGATAAATTGGGGCAGCGTTTCAATCGGCGTCGTCGCGGCGTTTTTTGCCGGACTGCTTGCAATCGGCATAGTCCAAAAAGCATTGAAAAACGCCGATTTCAAATGGTTTGCGTTCTATATGCCCGTACCCTTTCTTTTGAGCCTTCTTGTGCTTTAAGCAAGGCGGAAACTCCCCTTGTCTTTTTTTGCTTATTCGCTCCCAAGCCGACAACACGCGCTTTTCGGCAGTCAAGCCGCAGTTGACCAGAAAACTCAAAAGCGTTATAATAAAAGCGTAAAGGAGTCGAAATGGAAATAGAACTGCGAGATTTGAGATATTTTCTTGCCGTCGCGCAACAGGAGAGCATAACCAAAGCGGCGGAATATCTTTTTATCGCCCAGCCCAGTCTGTCAAGGCGGATGCAAAAGCTGGAAAGCGAATTGAACCGCCTTTTGTTTGTCAGAGGCAGCAGAAAGGTGACTCTCACGCAGGCGGGCGAGCTGCTCAAAAAACGGGCGGAGGAAATGCTCCAGCTTTACGAAAAAACGCAGGCGGAGCTGCTTGCGGACGGCGAGAGCTTGAGCGGAGACGTCTACATCGGAGGCGGCGAATCGTGCGGCGTGCGCATAGTGGCGCGTGCCGCCAAGCAAATTCAGTCAAAGTATCCGGAGGTCAAATTTCATTTTTTCAGCGGCGACACACACGACGTAAAGGACAAGCTTGACAAAGGGCTTATCGACTTCGGAGTTTTCGTGGAGCCATCCGACTTAACCGAATACGACTATATCCGTCTGCCCGCGGAGGACACGTGGGGCGTACTAATGCCCAAAAGCTCGATTCTTGCCCAAAAGGAAAGCGTCACGGCAAACGATCTGAAAGGACTGCCCCTGATTTGTTCGCGGCACAGCATAGTGCAGAAGGCTCTTGACGAATGGTTTTCCGCGTCGGACTGCAAGCCCGCGGTAAACGTAACCTACAATCTCATCTACAACGCCTCGCTTATGGTCGAGGAGGGTATGGGCTACGCCATAGGACTTGACAGACTGATAAACACGACAGGCAGCGATTTGTGCTTCCGTCCCCTGTCGCCCCGCCTGACAGCGCGGTTGGTCGTGGCATGGAAAAAACATCAGGTCATGTCGAAAGCGTCGGGCGCGTTTCTCAACGCCCTGAAAAAAGCGTCCGAACCGCTCCGCGACACGGAGGACGGGGAAGAAAAACGGGATACCGTTACTTCAAATTAAAAAGTCATTAAATATTAAAAACGGCGGGAGT
>OLXT01000158.1_pt1 | contig 43374 bp, 29 predicted proteins | sample 1673931 | NCBI WGS metagenome assembly OLXT01 (sample SAMEA103958134, study PRJEB25191) | human gut metagenome | reverse complement strand
ATCGTACTAAAGTACGAGCGTGCCGCGTTTCTTATACCCTGCCAAGGGCTACGGGATTATTTTACTAACTCTCAATTTACAAAACATTTAAAAACAGTATTGACTTTTTCCAGGCATATGGTAATATAAACATATGAACAGTGGTTCATATGAATGAATATTAAAACTAAATGCAAATCATTAGCAACTAAACAAAAAATGCGAATGGAGAAAGAGGAGGATATTACCATGAAGAAAACTTACAAGATCGAAGTAGACTGTGCAGCTTGTGCTCTGAAGATGGAGGATGCAGCGAAGAAGGTAGAGGGTGTTACCGATGCAACCGTCAGCTTCATGACCCAGAAGATGAAGGTGGAATTTGCCGATGGCAGCGATGAGAAGGCCGTTATGGAGAACGTGGTAAAAGCCTGCAAGAGAGTGGAGGATGACTGCGAGATCTATTTATAGGATGCTCTCGGAAAAGAGGAAGCTATGACTAAGAAACAGAAAAAAGTACTGGTCCGCATCATTGTGGCGGCAGTACTGTTAATTATTTTGCATTTTGTACCTCTGGAAGGGATCTGGCTGGGACTGCTGTACCTGATTCCCTATGCGGTGATCGGCTATGATATTCTCAGAAAAGCCGTTCTGGGCATTATGCACGGTGAAGTGTTTGATGAGAATTTCCTGATGGCGGTAGCTACCGTAGGTGCCATGGGACTGGGAGAGTATTCCGAAGGCGTGGCCGTTATGCTGTTCTACCAGATCGGTGAACTGTTCCAGGCGGTAGCTGTGGGCAAGAGCCGTCAGAACATCAGCGCCCTGATGGATATCCGCCCGGATTATGCCAACATTGAGGCAGAGGACGGCAGCTTAGAGCAGGTAGATCCCGATGATGTAGAGATCGGAACCGTGATTGTGGTACGTCCCGGTGAAAAGGTTCCTATCGATGGTGTGGTAGTGGAAGGTACATCCACACTGAATACCAGTGCCCTGACCGGTGAAAGCGTCCCCAGAGAGATCACAGTGGATCAGGATGTGATCAGCGGCTGTGTGAACCTGACCGGATTACTTAAGATCCGTACCACCAAGGAATTTGGAGAATCCACCGTATCCAAGATTCTGGATCTGGTAGAGAATTCCAGTATGAAGAAGTCCAAGTCTGAGAACTTTATTACGAAGTTCGCAAGATATTATACCCCGGCAGTCTGCTACAGTGCTCTGGCACTGGCCATCCTGCCTCCTGTGATCAACCTGATCATGGGCAATCCGGCAGTCTGGAGCACGTGGATCATTCGTGCCTTGACTTTCCTGGTAATCAGCTGCCCTTGTGCACTGGTCATTTCCATTCCCCTTTCTTTCTTCGGAGGAATCGGAGCAGCAAGTGCCTGTGGTATTCTGGTGAAGGGGTCCAATTATCTGGAAGCGCTGTCTGAGACCAAATATGTGGTATTTGACAAGACCGGTACCCTGACCAAGGGTGTATTCGATGTGACGGGTATTTACCCCGGCAGGGATTTCACAGAGGATGAACTGCTTGAGTATGCTGCATATGCGGAGAGCTATTCCAGCCATCCCATCAGCAAGAGCCTGAAGAACGCTTATGGAAAAGAACTGGATGCCTCTAACGTCAGTGATGTGGAGGAAATCAGCGGACACGGCGTTACTGCCAAAGTAAATGGCAAGCAGGTAGCGGCCGGTAATGCGAAACTGATGAAGAGCCTGAATCTGTCCTATACGGAAAATACCGGTGTCGGTACAGTGGTACATGTAGCGGTAGACGGAAAATATGCCGGATACATTCTGATCTCTGATGTGATCAAGGATGGTGCGAAGGAAGCCATTGCATCTCTGAAGAATTCCGGTGTGAAGAAATGCGTTATGCTGACCGGTGACAGCAAAACAGTTGCAGAACATGTGGCCGGTGAGTTAAAATTGGATGAGGTACACAGTGAACTGCTTCCCGCAGACAAGGTAAGCTGCGTGGAGAAGCTGTTGCAGGACAAGAGCGAGAAGGAAAAACTGGCATTCGTTGGTGACGGTATCAACGATGCACCGGTACTTTCCCGTGCGGATATCGGTATCGCCATGGGAGCCCTTGGCTCAGATGCGGCCATTGAGGCAGCGGATGTGGTTCTGATGGATGACAATCCTGCCAAGATCGCTCTGGCTATGCGGATTTCCCGGAAATGTCTGCGCATCGTTTACGAGAACATCGTATTTGCGCTGGCAGTTAAGGCCATCTGCCTGATCCTGGGTGCGCTGGGTATCGCCAACATGTGGGTTGCTATCTTCGCAGACGTAGGAGTTATGGTACTGGCTGTGCTCAATGCCATCAGATGCCTGCGCATTAAAAACAATTAACCGGATGCAGGAAAAATATGCCTGCGTCATGAGATCACCGGTATTCCGGGAGAACAGGTGGACATGCAGACTTTTTTTTCAGAAATTACAGCACTGTGCAGGGATGAACAATTCCTGCACAGTGTTATGAAAAAATATCATTATGATCCGGAAGAATACCCCAATCTGAAGAGGCTGGCAGGTGAGATGATCCCCTGCCTGGAGACAGAAGCGGGATGGCAGGACAGAGAAATCCAAGAGACTTTTCCCGGGAGGGATCAGTCTTTTTTGGCTGTAGGTATTACTCTGGGAAAAGGGATCGATGAACTGCAGGAAAAGTATTTGCAGAACGGATTTCTGACAGAGAGTTATATGATCGAAGTACTGTCCAGTGAATTATTATTAGAAAGCTACCGGGCTTATACAGAGTGGGTGGTTGTGCATCGGAATCTGCATGTTGCCAGACTGCATTTTTTAGGTGGGGAGATTTCTGAGACTTCAGAACAAAAAATAAGCAGTATGCTGCGGCTGGCGAACCTTCCCATGCTTCTGCAGGAGCTTGCATTGCCGGTTACCTGTAATGCAGCGTATTGTATGATCCCGAAAAAAAGTGTGGTATTTTATGCGGAGTTGACGAAGGATCCTTTTACCAAATGTGCCGGAATCTGTCTGGGGTGCGGCAGGAGGGACTGCCCGAACCGCATGGAGGAAAAGGAGAATTTCCCTCTGCGGTTTGCGGACATGACGGACCGTCCGCTGTCCTATGGGTATGCCAGAATTTTTTCCAAAGCGGATGTAAAATAGGCTTATAGCGTACAAATCGGCAGAAAGTATTGTCCGAAATATTAAAATTCTGATAAGATTTATCAGACGACTTGTAAGTATAGAAAGAATATGGTATGATGCAATCACTTTCAAAGAGGAAAGATATCGTGTGTACGGTGTCTTTCCTCTTTTTATGTATACAATGAGTCAAACAGGGATTTGTGCCTGCACAGGAGGCTGTATTTGACGAAGATACATCATCAAGCGTTTTTTATTCGGTGATCAAGTAAAAGATTTGAGAAGAGAGGTGGCTTATGGAGGTATTTTTAGAGGTAACGGTACAGCATAAAAAATATCATGCGGGATTTATGGAAAGAATGCGACAGCAACCGGAAGTCACATCCTGCTATCAGGTAGAGGGGGAATATGATTTCCTCGTAAAAGCGGATGTGACCTCGGAAAAGGAACTGGAAAAACTGGAGCGCGGCGTGCGTAAGATTAACGGTGTCTGCAGTGTGCAGCCGGTCTATGCCCTGCAGGAGATCATATAGTCATACCCGGAGCAGGGCATTGAAGGTCTCCTCTAAATTCAGCCTGCCGTAGCCCCATTCCCGGTTGGGGTAGTTCAGACCCTGTGTACGCACGGCACCGCGTATGAAATAACTGCGGATCTCCCGGCTTTCCGCCAGCCGGTTATTGCCTTCAATGACTGACCATTGGAAAAACTGAGCCACAGCTCCGGCAGTGATAGCGGCAGCCATGCTGCTTCCCGTACGGCATCCGTCAATGGTGGAGATATTGACTCCGGGAGCGGATAAGTCCGGACGGATCTGACCGGTGCGTCCGAAGCCTCTGCCGGATTCTGCGTAAAAACTGTTATTTTCCGCATTGTAAGTAGAAACGCTCAGAACCTCCGGCGCCATCGAGGGCTCCGTCAGAGTCATGTCGGGATCCGGATTGAGAAAATATACCGGAGTAGACAGAAATTCTGTGATAGGCAGCCACATGTGAAAATTACCGTTATATAAACTACCGGAAGCAGAGACATGAAAGGTCCAGATACCGGGGGTAGGATCCTGGATGCGTACAAGGATCAGTTCCTCGCCGGAATTTTCTTCCACAAGAGCAGAGTCGATAGTGACTCTGCTTTTTTCATAAATAAAGGAATAGGTTACACTTTGCTGCAATCCCAGGCGCAGTTCAGGAATATTTTCCCCGCCGGGAGTGCGGATGCTCAGATTAAAAGCATCCGGCAGAGCACCCCAAAGCTCCAGCCAGAATCCGATACAGCCTTCGCTGACCCGGATCTCCACATTCCGGGAATCCTCCCCAGGTGTCTGAGCGCTTAGTCTTCCATGGTAATGGTGTGAGGCGTTCCCTTCATTTCCCCCGCAGACGATGGCGGCACGGCTTCTGCGGACAGCAAGAGAAGAGAGATACCGTGACAGGGAGGAATTGCCCGCGTGATCTCCCTGGTTGGTTCCCAGACCCAGACAGATGACTACCGGACGTTCGAAGAGCCGCACGAAGGATTCCGCATATTTGATGCCCAGCATAATATCATTTTCCTGATAGGCGGGAACACCCTCGGGCACCAGATAAAAGCTGCGCAGATATTGCTTACATTCCTTGAGCTTCACCACGACGATGTCGGCACCCGGTGCAGCACCGATATAAGGATTGCCTTGTCTGACGACACTGCCGGCTGCGACTCCGGCGAGGATACTGCCGTGTCCATTTTCGTCCCTGGAGGGAACGATGGAATAAGGATCCTCGGAACGCAACGCCAGGTTAATATCCTCTCTGCGGTATTCAGAACCATATTTTAACCCATCAGGGGGCGCTCCGGTCTGAACCGTCTGATCCCAGATCGCCAGGATGCGGCTGTTGCCGTTCTCGTCCAGAAACACAGGATTTTGGTAATCAATCCCGGTATCGATAAAACACAGGATCACACCCTGCCCCGTGAGACTTAGGGGCGGACGCTGTACCTGGGTGATCCCACTGGCGATCAGGTCTGCCGGATCAAAGGGAGCGACACCGGGTGGCGTCTCACCGGAGGAAGATAGCTGCATGAGCCCATAAAGCTTCGGCATATTGTGATAGGGGAAAAAATCAATTTTCGGATTGCGGATTCCCAGATTGCCCAGATACAAAATCAAAAAATCTTCTCCGATGCGTTCATAACAATTATTGTCATCTCCCAGAAATTCCGATGCGGAAAAGTCTGTGATAATGTCATAAGTGTCCTCTGACAGGATCATTTCTTTGCAGTCCATGGGCGGTGCTCCATATCATACGAAGGAGTTAGATTAACCTATGCGGAAGGTTCGTTTTTGTTGCATATTGATTGATATAATGATAAAATAAATAGAATATTATAACGAAAGAGACAGGAACGTTACATATGGAATTTATTCATAAAATCAGAGCATTGCAGATAGGAAAAAGAAAGACTTTCCGAAGAGTTTTGCTGGCGGAAATCCTGCTGATATTATTGGGAATTGTCGGTCTGTTTGGCAGAAATGAGGTGTATGAATATCCGTCCGAAGGGGTAACGGTAAATACCGGAGTCTATCAGGACAATATGACTATAGAGCATATTTCATTAAAGCCGGCTCTACCGGATCCAGCTGCATTATGATACGGATACCAATATGAAGAATTTCTGTATTGTTGAGGATGATACTGTGGGATACCGGATGCTCCGCAACAGCGGAGAGCACCTCTATCAGGGACTGCATGAGACGGATTATCCGTTATGGCTGCTGCAGAAGTCGGATAATATACGTGTTACTGTTACCTACGGTGGAGAAGGAAACTATATGATCTCGGGGCTTACCATTCGGGAAACCAACGGTCTGGCAGTCATTTTCCTGTTTTTGGTTGTGGTGATCTCCATTCTGGTGAATCTGCTATATACTTATGTGCAGTATGACAGAGAGTATTCGTTATCTGTTTCGCAGAAGGGAATTCATTTCGGTCTGGCGCTCCTTTTGCTGTTCAGTTCCCTGCCTCTGCTGCAGGATACCATGCTGTCCAGCGGAGATCTGGGATACCATATGCTGCGTATGATGGGAATCAAGGATGGCATTCTGGCAGGGCAGTTTCCGGTACGGATTGCACCGAAATGGCAGCAGGGCTACGGATATGCGTCTTCGATCTTTTATGGGGAGACACTTTTGTATGTGGGTGCATTGTTCCGGCTGATCGGCTTTTCCTTTATTACCAGTTATCGACTGTTTCTTTTGTTTATCAATGCACTTACCATACTGGTGGCATATTACAGCTTTCGAAAAATTTTTGAAGACCGTAACATTGGCCTTTTATGTACAGTACTTTATACTTTGTCGGTATATCGTCTCTCCAAGACATATATCTGCGGATCGCTGGGTGAGACTTTCGGAATATTATTTCTGCCACTGATCGCCTGCGGATTTTATCTTGTATTTGCACAGGATGTTACGAAGAAACAATATCATTATTCCTGGATTCCGTTGACGATAGGATTTACTGGGCTAGTGCAGTCACACCTGCTGACGGGAGAACAGGCAGGCGCTTTCACTATTCTGTTGTGTCTGATCTTGATCAAAAAGGTATTCCGCAAGGAGACGTTCTGTTCTCTGGCAAAAACAGTGATCTACAGTGTATTGCTGAGTGCCTGGTTCCTAGTGCCTTTTGCTGATTATATGCTGCGGGGCGATTTTGTGATTCAGCATGTCTCTGGCAGAGTGATCCAGTATAGGGGACTGTATCTGACCAACCTATTATTTACTTTTTTCCGGAACGGCTACAATGTGTTCTATTCCGACAACGGAATGGCAGATAGTCAGCCCATGGGAATGGGAATCGCACTGACTGTGGCACTGTTACTTTGGGCGGGAATGCTCTTTTTCCGCAAAACCACGCACCTGCGCAGGGAAGAAAAGACGTTGGGCAAGATTGCCGGAGGTTTTGCCGTTCTGGCTATGTGGATGTGTCTGTCAATCTTTCCATGGGATAAGATTCATAGCCTGAACGATATTACCGCAACGCTGGTGTCAAGTATTCAATTTCCCAACCGTTTTCTGACCATTGCAACACTGTGTGCAGTACTGGTGGCAGGTGTTGTGGCCAAAGAGATCAAGGGACAGTATGAGACGCACGGATTGCAGTTCTATTTTGCCGGAATGATGGTACTGACTCTGTGCAGCAGTATTTACCTGATGGATGATATGCTTCAGACGGCTGACGATTACCGGATCTACGGAGAGGAAGGAATGGGAAGCGGCTATATTGCCGGAGCGGAATACCTGCCCTACGGAGCGGATGCCTCCCTGTTCTGGCCCCATGATCCTTATGCCGCAGAAACAGTGAATATTACGGACTATCATAAGGATGGAATAAAGATAGACATGCATTGTGAGAACCGGGGTGATAAGACGGAAACGGTGGAATTACCGCTTCTGTATTATTATGGCTACCGGGCATACGACAAGACTACCGGCCAGGAACTGACGATCACCACCAGTGATAATTATGCGGTGTGTGTGGAAGTTCCGGCAGGCTATGACGGAACGGTTCAGGTGACATTCAGAAGCCCCTGGTACTGGAGAGTGGCAGAGGCTGTGAGCTGGCTCAGCCTGCTGGGGCTGATCGCAGGGGTGACACTGGAGAAGAGACGGGAGAGGAAAGCTTCATGAAAATAACAGAAAAATTAAAATTCAAGGGAAATGGTATTTTCTGGTGCCTGGCCGGTATTTTTCTGACAGGAGCACTCCCGCTGCTTACAAATTATTGTCTGAATTCCTCGGAGGTTCCTTACCAGCTGGTTCGTATTGAAAATATGAAAGACTATTTGTCAGCGGGAATTTTTCAGATGGCAATGCCGGTAAACTGGCAGTATGAGCATGGTACGGCAGGTTTGGACGGAAATCTGTTCTGGCTGCTGCCGGTGCTTCTGCGAATGACAGGAGCTGCACTGGAAAGTGTTTACCGGATGTTTCTGATATGTATTTATGCCGTGACAGTGTGCTTTTCCTACAAGACACTGGAAGAAGGATTTCAAAATAAAAAAACAGCGGTGATCGGTACGGCACTGTATTGCTGGGCACCGTGGTATCTGGATGCCTTGTATGGAAGAGCCGCCATTGGGGAAGCGTTAGGCTACGCTTTCCTGCCGGTGTTATTACTGTTTCTGGTGAGGGCAGTCGGGCGGAAAAAAGGAAAACTGCCGTAATGGCTTCTTCTGGCCATAGCGATTTCCTTGCTGTTACAGTCTTCTTTTGCGGTTCTGGAAGTGGGAATGCTTCTGTTAGTGTTCTGCTGCGTATATTATCGCAGACAATTGCTGGAAAAAGACGGCTGGCTGACATTGGGAAAGGCAGTAGCGGCAACACTGTTGTGCAATTTGTGGTATCTGCTGCCGATGCTAAGATATCTTGTGGCATATCGTGATGTGGCAAGATATGTGGGAAGCCGTCCATTTCAGGAAAAGGGAGCTTTTCTTCTGCATTATCTGACCTTCTTTTTCCAGGGAGGTGCCACCTATGATTATAAGAGCAATGGGTTTCAGGGAACGGCTGCCATTGGTGTCGGTCCGGCACTTACGGGACTCTTCTTTTTCCTGCTGTGGCTGAAATTCAGTGGGGCGCTGCAGAAGAAAAACAGTAAAGAAGACAGCACTGCGGGATTGTTCTGGTGCGGAATGCTGGGAATACTTCTCAGTCTTGGCAGCTTTCCCTGGGATCTGCTCCGGCAGAATGCCGTGTTCCAGGTGCTGACCTTCAGTATGCAGTCTCCTGCGATCTTTATGATCCCGGCAATCTGCGGACTGACATTTATAGGATGCGGTCTCCTGAACGCTTACCGGGAGGGAAAATCCGCAACAGAAGCCACCATCCTGGAGACAGCGGTACTTGCGGCAGCTTTTGTGTCGACACAATTTCTGACCAATAAATTGCTGTTAGGCAGAGCACCTTTGTGGATCCGCCAGAAGGAAGATCTGCCGGATGTGGTTCTGATCGAAGCACCGCAGTTTCAGATGAGTGCCGCAGCCGGTGCAGCACAACTGGTAGCAGTGGCGCTCAGCGCTCTTGGCATAGTTGGGATCGTTATATACTGTATACTCACACAGAAGAAAAATCCGGACCGGAAAGTACAAAAGGAGGCAGCGTAGGAAATGGATATGTGGAAGAAATCTGAAATCCTGAAAAACAAAAAATTCCGTATTCTGTTGCTTCTGGAAGTTCTGTTACTGCTGGTGCCTGTGATCGGAATTTTGTGCGGCAATAAAACAATCAGCACTCTGGCAGATGCACAGGTGACAACGGAAGAGGGTGTCATCCGGGAAGCAAAAGGTTATTCCGTGGACGGCAGCAGCAATATCAGCGGTCCCTGGCTGGAAATGAGCGGTTTTTCCATGGCACCCGGTACTTATTGCTATTATGTGACGTATGACACGGATGACAACGGCGTAAATAAGATTAACATTACAAGTGATGGAGAAATCTACAGAGAATTGCTGGAAAACGAGCTTTCCCTGTATTCCGGGAGAACAGAAAGCTCCTGTGAGATCTATGTGACAAGCCGTCTGAAAGCGGATGAAGTAAACATCCACGCAGACTACTACGGAACCGGAAAGCTTACTATTAAGGATATCCGGCTGGTGAAAACCACTGCGTCCTACAGAATGCTGCTTGTGATGTTCCTCCTGGGATTTTTGCTGCTGGATTCGCTGATCATGTTGTATGTGTATATGGGAAAATATCCTCTTGCGCTGGAGAAGAAACTGGTATACTTCGGAATTCCCGCATTGGCGGTCCTGGCTTCCCTACCGGTATTTGTGGATTATATTATGGTGGGAGCCGATTTGGGATTTCACCTGCTTCGTATTGAATTCCTGGCGCAGAGCCTGGCACAGGGAATCTTTCCTGCGAGAGTAGAGCCCATGTGGCTGTATGGGCATGGCTATGCCAACTCACTGTTTTACTGCGATACATTTCTGGTAATTCCGGCAATACTTCGGCTGATCGGTTTCCCCATGAGTGTTTCCTACGATGGATATATCTTTCTGGTCAATCTGGCTACGGCGGTCATAGCGTATATCTGCTTTTGCGAAATTTTCCGTAACCGTGTGACCGGAATGTTCGGAAGTATGTTGTATACGTTGGCACCGTATCGCGTATACAATATTTATAACCGGAGTGCGGTAGGTGAGTACACAGCAATGATCTTTCTGCCGTTGCTGTGCTATGGTTTTTATCGGATCTTCACGGAAGATATGGAGAAAAAGGAGTACCGCCATTCCTGGCTGCTGCCGGTATTGGGCTTTTCCGGTATTATCCAGAGCCATGTATTAAGCTGTGAGATTGCGGGTATGTTTACCATCCTTTTGTGCTTATTATGTATCCGAAAAGTATTCCGCAAAAGAACTTTCCTGGAACTGGTAAAGGTGGTTGTGGGAACGGTGCTGGCAAATATCTGGTTCCTGCTTCCGATGTTAGATATGATGCTGGCGGATCAATACCGTTATTCCAATAACAGCGGCGTATACATTCAGGATCGGGGAATTTTGGGGGCACAGATATTTTTCACCATGCAGAATGCCGGAAGCAATTCCAGATTTCAGGAGCTGGGAATGGTGGACACAGAGCCTATTTATATAGGTGTTGCCGTATTACTGGGAGTGATTGTGTATTTTGCTATCCGTAACAGGGAAAAGGAACAGGATCCGGCACATGATAAGGCAGCCAAGGTTGCATTTATTCTGGGATGTGTGGCAATTGCGGTAAGTACTTACTATTTCCCCTGGAATGCGCTGAAGGAAGCCAATTCCTTGCTGGAGCTTCTGACTACGATGATCCAGTTTCCTACTAGACTGACGACCATCGCAGCAATTGCCATGACTCTGGTGGCCTGCACGGCGGGACACTGGATGCTCCGGTGGAAGGATAAGGTGGCAAAGGCTATATTCCTGGTGGCAGTCTGCGGCGGCTGTATCTTTTTTTCCATGTATCAGACTAATGATCTGCTGCAGACGAAAGATCAGCCGTTGAGATTGAATTCTATGGCATCCATGGGACATTCCGGCATTCTGGGAGCGGAGTACCTGCCTTTGGATGTGGAGTGGAATTTTTATTACCATGATGCATGGCCGTCGGACGGAGTGACAGTGGAAGCTTTTGAGAAGGAAAATCTGAACACGCTGACTACGGTGACGACTGTTGCGGGTCCCGGAGAGTATTATATCGATCTGCCGATGCTTTTGTACAAAGGGTATCATGCCAAGGATATGACAACCGGGAAAAAATTCCCGGTGACTGTAGGTGAGAACGGTCATGTCCGGGCAATCCTGCCGGCGGGCTATCAGGGAACTGTCAAAGTGTGGTATTCCGGCATGTGGTATTGGCGTGTGGCGGAAGGAGTCAGTCTGCTGTTCTGGGTGGCTGTGACCGCCTATGAAATCATCTCGCATAAGAAACAGCGGGAAAGGGAATAGCTGCCAAACTGATTTTTTGTTGAAAACAGAAAATGGAATATAGAAAAAGAAGCAGAAAAAGAGGATGCGGGTATGCCCCGGAGAACGTTTGCATAAAGTAGTAGCGAATAGTTCTGAGAGGAGATACCACATGAAACGTTTTTTCACGGAACACGAAAAAACACTTTGGCTCCTGCTTCTTTTTGCATGTATGTTTTTTCTGGGAAGAGGGATTGGAGCCATTGTATACGGACTGCATATGCAACAGGAAATGAGCCCCCGGGAAACAGTGGGAAGTGCATTGGAGAATACGCAGGAGGTACTTTCAGCAGAGAACTGGGGACTGGGATTCGGAACGGAAGGAACGCAGCCCACCGGCACGGCATCTGCGGAAGAACTAAAAGAGTACAATGCCTATTATGTGGGAGACGCAGAGGAGAAAAAGATCTATCTCACTTTTGACTGCGGCTATGAGAATGGTAATAGTTCCGCTATATTGGATGCATTGAAAAGGCACAATGCACCGGCGACCTTTTTTGTGGTAGGACATTTTCTGGAGTCGGCGCCGGAGATGGTGAAACGCATGGTGGAGGACGGACATACGGTGGGAAACCACACCTATCATCATTATGACATGTCGAAAATTTCTGATTCGGCGGTTTTCCGGAAAGAGATGGATGACGTGAGAACTCTTTTTCAGGAGACCACCGGCACGGAAATGGCCATGTATTACCGCCCTCCTCAGGGAAAATACAGTGAGACCAATCTGCAGATGGCAAAAGATCTGGGGTATTCCACCTTTTTCTGGAGTCTGGCTTATGTGGACTGGAACGTGGATGCTCAGCCCAGCCACGAGGAAGCTTTTTCCAAACTGACAGGCAGAATCCACCCAGGAGCAGTGGTGCTGTTACATAATACCTCGAAGACCAATGGGGAGATTCTGGATGAACTGCTCACGAAATGGGAAGAAATGGGTTATACCTTCGGAAAATTGGAAGAACTTGCGGAGTAAAATATATACTCCGCAAAATAAGAGTTTATAAAGAATAAGTTTGTAAAGCCTTTTTGAGACAAGAATTATAGTGATTATATAGGCAGGCGTTTATGTGTAATTTTTTACAAATTTCAGGGCGAGTATATCCGGCTTTTTGAAGAGAATAAACGTTTAAAATTATCGGATCAAGCTCTCGAGACAAATCATATCTTGTATTTACATCTTCGAAAGCTTTTTGAGAATTGGGATGAGCAAAAACTTCATAAGTAGAGCCATTTTCGTCTCTTTTTTCTAAAGGAATGGCTTCTTTATATTTGTATTTGAAATCTACTGAACATCTGTCAAGATGACGAGAAAGCTGTTGGCTGAGATGCTCATTAAAATCGCAAATATTTGGATTGTATGTTTGAATAGCATGGATAAATCCTTCTTTTCCTAGTGAAAGGCGATCTTCTAATGGGATAAAGGAATACTTTCTTTTACGAATGCAACTTTTTATAAAAGAATCGTATAAGTTAAGCAATTTTTCCATAGAATCACTTTTCATAACTGATAAGTTATCTTTTTTAATAAGTTTGAGGACACGTTCAATAAGGATATTTTCATCAACAAATTCAGATGTTGCTAAAAAATAACTATTTGTTGAATCATTAGTTTGAATATAATACTTTATGGGAAATTTGATATTATTTTTGCTCATGAATCGAGTTAAGCTTGGAAGCGAGGACTTGGAATACTTGATAGAAATGCCTATTTTCTTATCAGAAGGAGCTATGCAGATTTCATCATTTTTTTCATTGTAAGCAATAGTGACATAAGGCGGGAGAATAGATTGGGCTGAAGCGTTAAAAGATATAAATGCTTCTGAGTTAAAAGATACAAATGGTTTTGCAATGTGATCCTTATTATACCATTGCAGAGATGAAAGGTTATTACTTTCAAGTTGATTAGTCATTGTGAAAACCTCCTTATTTAATAATAAAAATTGTAATTTTATTATCAGAGAGAAAATACAAAAAGACAAGAAATATTTTGACTTCCCCTGCCCCATACCCTATAATAGAGGACAGAAAAATATACTGGAGGACAACCATGGAAAAAGAACTGGTAGTTGTCATTGATTTTGGCGGACAGTACAATCAGCTGGTCGCCAGAAGAGTCAGAGAATGCAATGTCTATTGCGAGATCTACTCTTACAAGACAGACTTGAATAAGATAAAAGCGATGAATCCCAAGGGAATCATCCTGACCGGCGGCCCCGCAAGCTGCTATGAACCCGGTGCAGCTACCTGCTCCGAGGATCTGTTTAAATTAGGAATCCCTGTATTGGGGCTCTGCTACGGCGCACAGCTGATGACCCATGTGTTGGGTGGTAAGGTAGAACGTGCAGCCGTTCGGGAATATGGCAAGACTGAGGTGAAGGTAGACCGCAGTTCCAAGCTGTTTTCCGATGTATCCGAGAATACGATCTGCTGGATGAGCCATTTCGACTATATTTCGAAACTGGCACCCGGTTTCCGTGCCGTGGCCACCACTGCAAACTGCCCCGTGGCAGCAGCAGAGTGTGTAGAGCGCGGACTATATGCAATCCAGTTCCACCCGGAAGTACTTCACACCGTGGAAGGCTCCAAGATGCTGTATAATTTCGTACGCAATATCTGCGGATGCTGCGGTGACTGGAAGATGGATTCCTTCGTGGAAGAGTCCATCAAGGCGATCCGCGAGAAAGTCGGCAATGGTAAAGTTCTGTGCGCATTGTCCGGTGGTGTGGATTCCTCCGTGGCAGCAGTACTGTTATCCAAGGCAGTCGGCGAGCAGTTGACCTGTGTCTTTGTAGATCACGGCCTGCTCCGTAAGAACGAGGGCGACGAGGTAGAAGCAGTCTTCGGTCCTAACGGCAATTACAATCTGCACTTCATCCGTGTGAATGCGCAGGAGCGTTTCTACAGCAAGCTGGCAGGTGTATCCGAGCCGGAGCATAAGAGAAAGATCATCGGCGAAGAGTTCATCCGTGTATTCGAGGAAGAGGCGAAGAAGATCGGTGCCGTAGATTTCCTGGTACAGGGAACCATCTATCCCGATGTGGTAGAGAGCGGACTGGGCGGTGAATCCGCAGTGATCAAGTCCCACCACAACGTAGGCGGCCTGCCCGACTATGTAGATTTCAAGGAGATCATCGAGCCTCTGCGCAACCTGTTCAAGGATGAGGTCCGCAAGGTAGGACTGGAGCTTGGCATTCCGGAGCATCTGGTATTCCGTCAGCCGTTCCCCGGTCCCGGACTGGGTATCCGTATCATCGGCGAAGTGACCGCTGAGAAGGTCAAGATCGTACAGGATGCAGATGCCATCTACCGCAAGGAAATCGCTAACGCAGGTCTGGACCGCGAGATCAACCAGTACTTCGCAGCCCTGACCAATATGAGATCCGTAGGCGTTATGGGTGATGAGAGAACCTATGATTACGCTATCGCGCTGAGAGCCGTGAAGACCATCGACTTCATGACCGCAGAGAGCGCACAGATTCCCTATGAGGTATTGCAGAAGGTGACCAGCAGGATCATCAATGAGGTGAGCCATGTGAACCGGGTAATGTATGATATTACCAGTAAGCCGCCCGGAACGATTGAGTTTGAATAATTTTCAAAAGCTCGCAAAGCCTAGTAAAATGGGCATTTGCGAGCTTGTTTTTTGCCTTGTGGTACTATTTTGGTACTAAAGTGAGTTGTGCGGGAATAGAAAATTGATGGCTTGGAATGCTTGCATTCCATAGACAGCAGGTTTCTATTCATATAGGGCGAACGCCCTCCATCGAGATGCAGCGAAGCGGAATCGAGATGGTGCACAGCGGATGACATTATGTTTCACGCATGAGGCCATGTTATTTTCCACTCAAAATACTCGTTAGGAGAAATCTCTCCATTATTTAATTTCGTTTTCATTTCACACCATTCCGAAAGGAAATCATTTACCAATCCATATTCAAAAGTTAATGCGACAGGTGAGCCTGCACTGTCATAATCATCTTCATTGTAAGTTGGTCTGGCAGTCTCGGAAGGTTTTGCAGGTGTCATTGCAGTCAGATGAATCAGGTTGCCGGGAGCTGTATACTCTGGAAATCTTGTGCCTTTTCCACGTGCCGGGAGAGATGTGGCACTTTCTTCAAGCCAGAAAAGTGTTTCGATGATATCTTCAGCAGCACCAAGGCTGTAATCAGAGATTGCCTTGTAATTGCAGTGCAAAGCATCAGCAAGCTTTAGAATCATATCTTCACCGGGAATGCGGGCACCGGTTTCATACTGGGATATACGGACCGACATATTTTTGCCTTCAAATCCAAGTGCACCGCCCAGCTCGTCCATTGTCATTTTACGGAATACCCGTATTTTCTTTATTCTTTCACCAATTGTCATAGTGTAGTTACCTCCGTTTATCTGTCCCTGATGGACTGTTAAAGACAGTATAACACGGAAAAAATGAAAATGGAAGTTTTTCTATACGAAAGCATTAGAAAAACTACTTGACAATTCAATACCACACGGTATAGAATAATACCAATTCAATTATCTATACGGTATGGTATTGAAAAAAACAACTGAATGAGCGGTATCAGAAATCTAACAGGCATTTGCCAGGACATTCATAGGAATCGAGCGAATGTAGACACTCCCCCAAGCGGACCGAGTACCTCGAGCAGGAGCGGGCGGTATTACAGGAGATCATCTCAGGTAAGGAGGCTGGTTGTGACATCAGCAGAACTGGTATGGAGAAACGCCAAAACAAATTTTAATGGAAAGGTGGTGAAAGGGCATGAACGAAAAGTTTTTAGAAGTAGGAGATGTGATGCAGATTCTTGGAATTTCAAGATCCGCAGCATACAAGCTTATGAGACAGATCAACAGTGAACTTGAAAAGAAGGGTTACATTGTAATCCGTGGAAAAGTAAGCAGAAAATATTTTGAAGAACGCATTTATGGTATGAGTGATGCAGGATAAGCAACAGGTAAGAAGATTGAGACAGAGGCAGGTGCAAAAGTTATATCGGCTTAGGCATCTGCTTTTGCATATGAAAAGAAGGAGATGATGAATATGCCAGCTTATAAAGACAGTAAGACAGGCACCTGGTTCGTCAAATTCTATTGTAAGGACTGGACCGGGGAAAATAAACAGATAAAGAAGAGAGGATTTGCAACAAAAAGAGAAGCGTTGGATTATGAGCGTAATTACAAAATACGGCAGGAGAATAATCTGGATATGACATTTGGAGAGTTCTGGAAGCTGTATACAGAGGATGTGAAAAATTATGTCAAACTCAACACTTGGCTTACAAAAGAACACATTGTGGATACAAAGATACTTCCATATTTTAAGAATCTTAAGATGAATGAGATTACACCGGGAGATGTACGCAAGTGGCAGAATGAGATGGTTGCATTTCGTAATGAGAATGGGAAGAGTTATTCCCAGACTTACAAGAAGACAATGCACAACATCTTAAGTGCGATATTTAACCATGCGTGCAGGTTTTATAATCTGAAATCAAATCCGGCAAGACAGGCCGGAAATATGGGCAGGGAAGAAAAGAAGGAAATGCTTTTCTGGACAACTGAAGAATATAAGAAGTTTTCCGAAGCGGTGATTGACAAGCCGGTTTCATTTTATGCATTTGAAATGCTGTACTGGACGGGAATGAGATTAGGTGAGCTGCTTGCTCTTACGATGGAAGATTTTGATTTTGAAAAGAACACAGTCAGAATAAATAAATCGTATCAGCGACTGCAGGGGCAGGATGTTATTACAACACCGAAAACACCTAAGAGCAACAGAACAATCAAGCTGCCAAAATTCCTTGCGGAAGAAATGCAGGAATATTTTGCAATGTTATATGACCAAAAACCAACAGACAGGATTTTTCTGGTAACAAAGAGCTTTCTTCATCATGAGATGGAGCGTGGATGCAGATTATCCGGTGTGAAGAAAATCAGAATCCATGATCTAAGGCATTCGCACATTTCACATCTGATTGACCTTGGGTTCTCCGCAGTTGCAATAGCTGACAGGGTAGGTCATGAGAGCATTGATATCACATATCGTTATTCGCATCTGTTTCCATCAAAGCAGGTGGCAATGGCGGACAGACTTGATGCTGTCAATGCGAGCTTTGAGGATTGTGAAGAACAGGATGATGATGTAGAAATCATGCAGACAGAGGAAACAGCACCTATGATTGATATGGATGCGGCTGCGGAAAAGATTATAAGTATTGATAAGTACAAGGCAGTCTGATAATGCTGATGCGAAATATTATGAATTATGCCGGTACAAGTTTTTGCAGGATATATGCAGCAGTAGGAATTAAAAAAATAGATTTTATATTGGAAGGAGCAGATTATTATGAGCGAGAAAAGGCTGGATGCCAAGAACAGATGGAGAAATGTTGTAGTAGCGTTTCGTATGTCACCGGAGGAAGCGCAGGAACTGAATGTGAAGGTTTCACTAAGTGGACTTTCAAAACAGGATTATATCATCCAATGTCTGCTGAAGCATGAAATCAGGGTTGTTGGTGGAATGAAGGTGGCAAAGAAAGTACAGGTTCATCTTGATACGATACTGGAAGAATTACAGTCATTAGATGAATCTGATAGAAGTATAGATGTTGAAGAACTGCTGGTTCCATTAAAGCATGTGCTTGATATCCTGCAGAGTGATGAGAAAGGCGGTAATCGTTATGAGTAAAACAACATTTGAAAAGATTGGTATTCCATATGAAGAAAGGGATGGAATCTTTTATCCGGTTATTGTTGCAGGAACAGAGAAGGCAGATATAGATGCAGGAAAGTATGGTCGCATGTGGATTAAATATATCAAGGAAGAATATCCGATGAGATATAAGAGTCTGGTGCGGTTCGGAGAACTTGAAGAGAGAGCAAATGAAGTCAATGAAACAGCATACGAGTTGCTCGATGATATTGAAGCTAAGTGGCTGAAAAAGCATAAGCCAAAGAATCCAAATTCCTTTACGGAACAATTACAGCTAAGGACACAGACCAGAATGATGGCAGAGGAAATCGTTATTATGGATGTGGTGATGCAGTTTCATTAGTGTGGGGGCAAAAAGTGCCCCCAAAACACGAAAATGGGGGCAAAAAGCGCCACCAAAACAGTAAAGTGACGGCAAAAAGCGCCACTATATCAGTAATTGTGGTGGTAAATTAACCACCACATATCATATACAGGGTGCAGGTGCTCCTGCCAAGACGGAAAATTATGTAAACGCTGATGCGTTTGATAAAGTCTATATAATGGTGTAAATTACAAATCTATATAAAAAGAGCCAAGTGCTCATCTTTCAGTTATAATTAAGTTACCACACAAAACATAATTGAAAGGACGAAACCCATGGCTCAATTACATTTTACATTAGATAGTGATTTTTTTGTAGGACTTTTTTCAGAAACTAAGGATGAAGCATTTGGCAAACTTATGGAAGCTTTACTTAATCAGGTTCTTCAAGCTGAATCTACCGAACAACTTGGTGCTAATAACTATGAACGTTCGCAGGAACGTTCTGATTACAGAAACGGAACCCGGACAAGGTCATTAACCACTCGCATCGGAAAGATTGAATTACAAGTTCCTAGACATCGTAATGTCCCATTTAAGACTTCCTTATTCGAGAATTACCAGCGTAATGAGCAAGCTTTAATTACAACCATGATGGAAATGGTAGTGCAGGGTATATCAACCAGAAATGTCAAAAAAGTAACTGAAGAACTCTGTGGAGAGTCTTTCTCTAAATCTACTGTTTCTGAAATTTGTAAGGAACTTGATGTTCCAATTAAACATTTTAAAGAACGTTTACTGCCGGAACATTATCCATTTATTATTGTCGATGCGATATATTTAAAAGTTCGCGAAGATCATCGTGTCAAGTCCAAAGCATTGTTTGTCGCTATTGGGATAAACAATACAGGTCACAAGGAAGTACTCGGTTTTGAAGTATACGATTCTGAGAAAGTAAACACCTGGAAGGACTTCTTTGAAAGTCTTAAAAGTCGTGGCTTACGTGGCGTGGATATTGTGATATCAGATGCACACGCAGGGCTTGTTGAAGCAATAAAGGAATGCTTCTCTGGTTCTTCATGGCAGCGTTGTCAGGCTCATTTTACTAGAAATATCATAGATAAGTGTCCCAAAAAATATAGCACTGGTTTAGCTTCTGAATTGCGAGATATGTTCAATGCAACTACTATTGAAGAAGCCCGTCGACTAAAAGAATCAATATACGATGAATATCAGGACGTTGCAAATGAAGCAATGGTTGTCCTTGATGAAGGGTTTGAAGATAGCATTACAATCATGGCATTACCTTCAAAATATCGTATTGCATTAAGAACCAGCAACATAATAGAGCGTGAAAACAGAGAGATCAGAAGACGAGAAAAGGTCATTCAGATTTTCCCTAATACGGAATCTATTATTCGACTGATTGGTGCAGTTCTTCAGGATGATCATAATGATTGGAGTGTCGGTCACAGAATTTTTGATATGAAAGAGTACTATGACAAACTAAGCTCCATTCAATCAAATCTCCTGAAGATAAAGGCTGCATAGACGGACTAACATAGCTGGAAGATGAATGTACACACAAATTTGGACTTGACTATGCGTTTATATTTTTTCGGGAAAAGGTCCGACCTTTTCCGCATCTTGCAAGAAACGTGAGCACCACTTTAAGAAAGGATGGAAATTTTTATGGGACTGATAAAAAGAAATGGACTTGAAACAGAGATGTTAATGGCATACAAAGGGGGATTTGTCTATGGCAGATGGAAAGAGAAAATACAAATCTGACAGGAAGGATTATAAGATTTCAGTTAAGTTGTCGGAGAAGGATATGGAACTACTAAATCGTGAAGTTGAAAAGACACATACGACAATGAGTTGTTATATCAGAGAACTGATTCGTACAGGTGGAAATGTTGATATGCAATTTCCGGCTGACCGGGCAAAGTTGATAAGAGTAATGTCAGGCATTGCCAATAATATCAATCAGGCAGTAAAACTGGGAAACACGCAGGGAAAACTTTACTTTGCAGATATTATGGAACTTCAAAGCGATTTGAATGAAGTAAAGAGACTGTTTGGGGAGGTGCTGGAGAAATGGCAATTACAAAAATCCTAAATATAAGGGAAGCAAAAGGCAGAAATCCGGCAACTCATCTGGAAACAGCTTTGAATTATATTCAAAATCCGGATAAAACAGAGAAATGTGTTCTGGTGGGCAGTATTAACTGCCTGCCAGATACAGCCTTCCAGCAGATGGTGGAAACAAAAGAACTGTATCAGAAAACAGATAAAAGACAGGGGTATCATGTGATTATATCGTTTTCGCCAGAGGAAAAGGTAACAGCAGAACAAGCGATGTATGTATTGGAGCATTTTGCAAAAGATGTACTGGGAGATAATTATGAAGCAGTATATGCGGTTCATACAGACAGAGATCACATGCATGGGCATCTGATATGGAATAGTGTCAGCATAACAACTGGAGAAAAGTATAATTCACCAAAAGGAAACTGGAAGAATCATTTACAGCCAGTTACAAATAAATATTGCAGGAAACTGGGACTTGAGATTATGCCGGCAGAGTACAGTAAAAATCCGAAGAATCTGTCCAGAGATTTGTGGGAAAAAGAGATGGAATATAAGGAGATTATCCTGAGAGATGCGAAGATGTGTGCATATGCTGCCGGTGATGTGGAACATTTCAAGTATCTTATGCGTAGTTTGGGATATATTTTTAAAGCAGGTGTATGGATGGAAGTGCAGGCGCCGGGATGCAGATACTATCACAAATTGAAAAGGTTGGATGAGATGTTTGCTGAGGACAAACTGAAATATTATGTAGATTTTCCATATACGGTACAGGCATACTTTTATTCAAAGGATATCAGAAAGATAAGGCACAGCAATATGTCCGCTTTTCAGGAAAGATATTATGCAAAAATGTATCGTCTAAGAATAGTTGAACAGAAAAGATTTTCTGTAAAAGGTGTGAAATTTACGGAGGAGTTAAAACGATTTTATCAGTTGCAGGATGAATATCTGATGCTGGTAAATCATGATATCAGGTCAATTACAGATTTATTGAATTATCGTAGTTCAAAAGAGGAAAAGATACAACAGATTGAGAATAGGCAGCAGGAGTTATATCGGTTAAATTCATCGAAGAAAAGAAGAATAAAAACAGAGGAACATTTGAGGGAATACCAACAGTGGCATCTTGGCGTGCAGAATGAATTGGATAATCTGAAACAGCAAAAGAAGGATGCCAAATATCAGTTGAAACTGGCAGATGCGACACTGAATGAAAAGTTGGATATGGCGATGTTGGAGGTTTCAGAGGCAGAGCCATTGGTCAGTAATGATGAGATTGTGATTCCAATTCCAGTGGTTGAAGCGGATGAACAAGAGATGGTAAGAGGGAAGGTTCCTGAAGATACAGAAATAGACACTGAAACAGATATAGAGGTATCCGAGATAGACGATAATTTTGTATCGAAAGAATTTGATGAATGCTTTAGAAATGAGAGTGTCGATATTATATCAGATGAAAAGAATGATATGGTGCGGAAAATTGTAGAGGAAACAGATAAAAAAGAAGCTTTGGAAATAGATAGCACACAGTATCTTAATGAGGATGTAAATTCGATAACTGGCTCACCGGAAACAGTATATGGAAAAAGGAATGTGGAAAGTGTAGGTGTTAATATCGGTGAATATGAAGAAATCAGATTGAACGAATTAAGTGTTGCCAGTCCGATTTCATTGCAGGAATATTCATTACAAGAAAAAATAACTATATTAGGACTTCAAATGTCTGACACGATGACATCTATTTTTGAGAAGGTAAAGCAATACTTTGAAAACAATGGATTTGATGTGTCATTTGATGAACTGTATGAAGAAGCAAAACTGCTGACGAAGGCAGCTCAAAAGGATGCAATAGCGGATAGAGTAGAAAAAGTTGTGCGTGAATTAGAATTATATGGTTCTTATCCGTATTTGAAAACTTTTGTAAAAGCAAATGCGTTCAAATTCGATGTAAGTGATGCAAGCGGGAATTTGGAATTGTTTATAAAAGTGATGGATAAGCTTGGAGTAAAACTGGAAAATGATGCACTTTATGAGGAATATCAGAAGATATATGACGAGACTGTAAGCAGATCTGTAGAGAAAGATAAGGGGCAAGAGAAGATGTGGAATAGAGGCAGAGGGAGATAATCTCGCTGCTTCTTTTGGTAGTAGTGTAGGTATTCTATATTATGTAAGAATATTTGGGAGTTTAAAGTAGTGGTTAAATAAGTGGTTAAATAAGTCAAATAATAATCTTCTTCACGGATAAAATGAAGATTTATAATGCGCAAGAAAATGTTTGAGAAATTAAATGTTCTATTTTCAATAAAAGATTTTTATGTTATAATATGAAAAATGGTTTGTAAAAATTATGGTGAAATTACATAGTGTTTATTAGCTTATGATGAGAGGTAAAAAATATGGCTATATCGTACAATGGTCTATGGAAATTATTAATTGATAAGAACTTAAAGAAAACTGATTTGATAGAAGCGATAGGTATCAGTAGTAGTACGTTGGCAAAGATGGGACGTGGCGAAGAAGTATCGTTATGTGTGCTGACAAAAATATGTGATAAATATGATTGTAATTATGGAGATCTTATCAGCTATGAGAAAAATGCAGCTAATAATAATGAAGAAAAATAGAATTATTACAAGGCGGTAATAGAATGGAAAATACAGCGGTGAAGTATGCTCCAGGCATGCGAATCATTGTTCGTGGCGAGGAGTGGATGGTAAAAAAAGTTGATACAAATAGTTTGGGGAACCAGACATTACATGTTATTGGAATTTCTCAGCTTGTAAAGGATTATGATTCAATGTTTCTTGTGGATATTGAAAATAATATTGAGATTGTAAATCCTGCAAAGGTTACATTAATTCCGGATGACTCTGCTTTTTTTAGAAAATCAAAAGTATATATTGAGAGTCAGTGGAGGGAAAAAATTCCTACAGACAATAAAATACATATTGGAGATAAGGCAGCAATGGACTTAATGCCTTATCAGCTTGAGCCTGCCCAAATGGCTCTTAATAAGACACGACAGAGAATATTGATAGCTGATACAGTTGGTCTTGGTAAGACGCTTGAGGCAGGTATTTTGATGTCGGAACTGATTGCCAGAGGGAAAGGTAAGAGGATTCTTGTAGTGACAGTAAAGAGCATGATGACTCAGTTTCAAAAGGAAATGTGGAACAGATTTACGATTCCGCTTGTGCGTTTGGATTCTGCAAAAATTCAAAGTGTAAGAGCAAAACTCCCAAGCAATTACAATCCATTTTTCTATTATGACAAGACGATTATTTCTATCGATACATTAAAGAATGATTTGGATTACAGAACTCACCTTGAACATGCGTGGTGGGATATTATCGTAATTGACGAGGCACATAATGTTGCTAAGAGGGGCGATAGAAGTTCTCAAAGAAGTAAGCTTGCATCATTATTGGCGAATCGTTCCGATACATTAATTATGCTTACGGCAACTCCACATGATGGAAAAGGACAGTCTGTTGCTTCACTTATGAATATGCTTGATCCAACAGCAATTGCAGACGAGGAACATTACACTAAGGATGATATTCAGGGGTTATTGATTCGTAGGTTCAAGAAAGATATCCAGGATCAGGTGTCTGGTTCTTTTAAAGAACGAAAAATAACGATTGAGAGATGTTCAGCGTCTGCCAGAGAAGAATATGCTTATGATATATTTGCGGAAATGCAGCTTCAGATGGATCAATCGCAGGCGAATGGAAAAGGTATACTATTTAAAACTAGTTTGGAGAAATCTTTGTTCTCCAGTCCGGTTGCATGTATTAAGAGTATAGAAGCACGCATAAAAAAATTGGAAAAGAAATATACAGAAACTGAGATGCCAGATATTACCAGGCTAAAAGAATTAAAATCAGCTTTGGAAATGATTACACCATCAGACTTCTCTCGATATACAAAATTACTGGAGTTACTTCGTAGTATAGAATATGGATGGACACCTGCAAAGAATAATGACAGACTTGTTATTTTTACCGAGCGAATTGAGACGATGAAGTATTTAGCTGAAAATTTGAAAAGAGATATGAAACTTGCGGATAATCAACTAGAAGTAATGTATGGTGGAATGAGTGATAAGGAACTGCAAAGAATCGTAGACGAATTTGGTAGAGCAGAGTCGCCAATCAGAGTAATTGTAGCTTCAGATGTGGCATCCGAAGGTATCAATCTTCACTACTTATCACATAGATTGATTCATTTTGATATTCCGTGGTCTTTGATGGTATTTCAGCAAAGAAATGGTCGTATTGATAGATACGGTCAGCATGAACAACCAGACATTAGATATATGCTCATTGATAGTGAAAACCCTAAAATCAAGGGGGATGCTCGTATTATGGAGATACTGGTTCAGAAAGAAGAGCAGGCGTTAAAAAATATTGGAGACCCCGCTATGCTTTTTGGAAAATTTAATCAGGAAGAAGAGGAAGAAGAAACTGCAAAAGCAATTGAAAACGGTGTTGGAGAAGCATTTGCGGACCAGCTTGATGCAGGTGAAGAAGAATTTGACCCACTGGAATTATTAATGGGGCTTGGTGAGGAGGATACTGTCAAAATTGAGTATTCAGATGAAGAAACATTGTTTTCAGATCTTGATTATGTAAAGAATGCATTAGATGTATTTACAGATACAGAAGAGATTAAATATGCAGATCTTACTGCAACTCAGGGAGTAGAAATTAAACTTACTGATAATGTGAAAAAGAAAATAAGTAAATTAATGCCACCTGAAGCAATGCCTTCAGATGATTATCTGCGTTTGTCGCCTGATAAAGTTTATTGTATGAAAGACATGTCAAGGTGCATGCAGAATGAATTGGCAGAAACAGCTTGGCCGGCAACACAGTATTTATGGAAATTGCATCCCATTTTTAATTGGATTGAAGATAAGGCAGGTGTTTTTTATAAGAGAAATGAAATACCGGTACTTGGATTATCAAATGGATTGAGGGCAAACGAAATTGTTTATATTATTGCGGGAACTATTCCAAATAGAAAATCTACAACAGTAGTAGATGAATGGTTTGGTGTATATTATAAAGATAATAAATTCGTGCAGATATTTACTATGAGTGAGGTGATGCAAAAGACACATTTAAATGAAAAGGAGCCGAATACACAACGGATAATGGAGCAACAGATAGTGAATGCTCAGGCTCTTCTTCAAGATGTTGTGGAGCGTGCAAAAAGTCTTATGTTTACAAAGTGCGTTGAATATAAAGACAAAACCGATCCATACATATATGATGAGATGCAAAGACTCATGGAACTTCAGGAAAGACATAAGGATGCACAACTATCCATTTTTGATTTAGGAGTAGCTGGAATGGAACGAAGAAAATCAGAAAAGGAAAGAGAAATAGAAAAAATATTTGACGATTTTATGGAATGGGAAAAAGATACTCTTGAAATAGAAGAAAATCCATATATTAGAATTATAGCAGTAACGATGGGGGTAAACTAGCATGGACATGAATCTTATTGGAATTAAAAACCAAAATGAATATTATACCAACCATTATTTTACTTCTATCTTCAAGGATAATGCTGAGGACACGATAAAGAGTTGGAAAGTTAGAGAAAAGGAAGATGAGATACAGCTTCCATGGAGGAAACTTCGTGATATTTCCAGACAGTATTATCGTATTCGAGATAGATATTTACATTCAAAAAATGAGGATGCAAGTAAAACATTAATACAGGAACTTGCAGAATTGTATTTGGATGCACTTGGATTCGAAAAAAGAAATAGTGTAAATATAGAAGTGGAGGATGGTATAAATGTACCTGTATACCATGAGGAAACAAAGGTAAATGGTGCACCGTTACTATGGGCTTTTCTGTGTGTTGCACAAGAACGGGGAGATGATATTCTTCAGGGAAAGATTTTTGAAAAAAGTGATGATGAAGATGAATCGGGAAAATCCGTAGAGTTAATAAATGATGATGTTTTAGCAAAACTATTTTTTGCAGGAGATGAGGCACCAAGATTCATCATATTATTTGGTATCAATCAGATTGCATTGATTGACAGAAATAAATGGAATGAGAAAAGATATCTTCAATTTATGATGGAAGATATCTATAGTCGTCATGAAGAATCTACTTTTATGGCTATGGTTGTGTTGCTTCATAAAGAAAGCTTATGTCCAGCGGATGGTACATGTGTACTTGACAGTTTGGATGAGAATTCACATAAGCATAGTGCGGGAGTCTCTGATGCGCTAAAGTATGCACTTCGCGAGTGTATTGAAATTCTTGGAAATGAAGTTATTTATGATATGAAGACAAGACAGGGAATAGATTTGTCAGAAACTCCAGTTGATGCATCAGAACTTACTTTAGAGTGCTTGAGATATATGTATCGTTTTCTGTTTATGCTTTTCATTGAGGCAAGACCAGAGCTTGGTTATGCACCAATGAAATCTCAGGCATATGTACAAGGGTATTCGCTTGAGGGACTTCGAGACGTATGCGATAGGGTTCGAGAAGCAAGTGAGGTTGTATCAGAAGGGTATTACATTGATGACACATTAAAAGAATTATTTCATATGACATATTATGGATATCCAGAAAAATTGGAGGAATATAAGAAGGCATTAGAGATTGAAAAAACATCCATGTATGATGCATTCACAATTGAAGCATTAAAAGCACATATCTTTGATCCGGAATACACAAAGATGATTACACAGGCAAGACTTCGTAATTGTGCAATGATTCAGATTGTAGATTTGATGAGTATATCAAGACCTACAAATAGTAAAGAAAGAAGAGGAAGAATTTCATATTCCGCTCTGGGAATCAATCAGATGGGAGCGGTCTATGAGGCACTTCTTAGTTATAGAGGGTTTATAGCAGAAGAAACGCTATTTGAAGTAAAGCGAAAAGGCGAAAAATTTAATGAATTGGATGTAGGATATTTCATTCCGGAAAGTGAACTGGATAATTATGAAGAAGAGGAACGTGTCCGTTATGAAAAGGGGGAACGCAAAGGACAACTTAGAAAATATGAAAAAGGAACATTTATCTATAGACTTGCGGGGAGAGAAAGAGAAAAATCTGCTTCTTATTATACACCGGGGGTTTTGACAAAATGTCTTGTTAAGTATGCGTTGAAAGAACTTTTGAAGGACAAAACGGCAGATGAGATTCTTAATCTTACAATCTGCGAACCGGCAATGGGAAGTGCTGCATTCTTGAATGAAGCAATTAACCAGTTGGCAGAAGCATACTTAAATAAAAAGCAGGAAGAACGCGGAGAAACAATCCCTTACGATCAGAGATTCAATGAACTTCAAAAAGTGAAAATGTTCATTGCAGATAGAAATGTATATGGTGTAGACCTTAATCCAATCGCTGTCGAATTGGCAGAGGTTTCTTTGTGGTTGAATACTATTTATAAAGGTGCTTATGTGCCTTGGTTTGGAACACAGCTAGTTTGCGGTAATTCACTTATTGGTGCAAGGAGACAGGTATATTCTCAATCTCAGTTGAAATCTGGAAAATGGTATGAGAAAGAGCCTAGAAGAATTATGCCAGGTGAACCTAGAACAAAAAAAGGGCAGCATGAAAACACAAAGGGAATCTATCATTTCTTGCTTGGTGATCCGGGAATGTCTAAGTATACAGATAAAGTCATAAAAGAATTAGAGACTGAAAATATCAAAAAAATAAAAGTCTGGAATAAAGAGTTTACATCCAAATTCAATGATGATGATATTCAAACAGTCCTTAGATTATCGGAAACTATAGATACTTTATGGGACAAGGTGGTAGAACTTAGAAAAAAAGTAAAGGTAAAAACGGAAGATAAATTATCTGTTTATGGTCATGAAGATACGATTGAGGGAAGTCATCTGACAATCAGAGAGAAAGATGCACTTCTCCATAAAGTATATATGTCAGAAGGCGGAGAAAATGCCAGTCCATATGCCAGACTGAAAGCAGCAATGGATTATTGGTGTGCGCTTTGGTTCTGGCCGATTGATAGAGCTGATTTGTTGCCGTCAAGACAGAAATTTTTCTTTGATATGTCTCTGATACTTGAAGGTGGAATAGCTGCTGTTACAACAAGTAGTTCTGGACAGATGAGTTTTCTTGATAGTGCAGGAAAGGTATCCATGGATGAAATGGGAAATCTTAAATTAAGTACTGATGGGACGCAACTTGCTCTTGAAATTAGAAATCAGTATTCGGATTTAGGCATCGTGTGCCTTGATGATTTGAGGTCGAGAAGTGAGAGACTTGCGATTGCAAATCAAATAGCTAAGGAACAGAAGTTTCAGCACTGGGAATTGGAATTTGCAGATGTGTTTAAAGAAAATGGTGGGTTTGATTTGATGATTGGAAATCCGCCATGGTTAAAAATGACATGGAAAGAAGAAGGAATTTTATCTGATAAAAATCCCATTTTTGCTGTTAAAAAGATGTCTGCAAATGAGATATCAAAAGCTAGAATGGATGTATTAAAAAAAGATAAAATTTCTTATTTGAATGAATTTGAATCGATGGCTGGAATTCAGAATTATTTGAATGCATCACAGAATTATATATGCTTAAAAGGACAACAGACTAATTTATATAAGTGTTTTATACCTTTGGTTTATAGAATCGGAAATGTTAATGCGATTTCTGCATTATTACATCCGGATAGTATATATGATGATCCGGAAGGTGGTGCACTTCGTGAGAACATATATCCGAGGCTTCGTAAACATTTTATGTTTACGAATGAACGGAAATTGTTCCACGAAGTGGACCACCATACACAATTTAGTATAAATGTATATGGTGGTCCACAAGATAGCATAGAATTTGATGCAATATTTAACTTATATGAACCTATGACAATAGAAATTTGTTATGATGACACAAATAGTAATGAAAAACAGTTGGGAATTAAAAATGATAAAGGAGATTGGAATACGAATGGCTCACCGAGAAGAATCATTCATTTTGATAAGGAAAAATTATGTTTATTGGCACAAGTTTTTGATGGCAGTAATAATATAAAAGATGCTAAATTGTCAGCAATACAGTTGAGAGAGGAACTTGATATCTTAAGAACCTTTAATAATGTAAAGACGACCCTGTCCAGCATTGATGAAAAATTTATGATAATGGAAATGTGGCATGAAACAAATTCTCAAAAGTCTGGTGATATTATTAGAAATATACATTTTGCCCATAACGGGTTTGAGAGAATATACTCAGGACCTCATATTGGCGTGGGAAATCCGTTATTTAAGTCTTCTAGGAGAATATGTAAGTTAAATAGTGATTATGATAATATTGATTTGCTAAATGTAGATTTTAATTATTCTCAAAGGATAAATTATTCTCCTGCAAAAAAACATAATGAGTATATGAAATTGATTGCGGAGAATTCTTGGTCTGGAAAAGTGATAAATGATTATAGAATTGTTGCACGAAAAATGCTTAATTTGGGAGGAGAAAGAACACTGATTGCTGCAATAATACCACCAAAAACTTCCCACATTAATGGTCTGTTGGGATTTGACTTTAAAGATGAGAATGATTTAGTTCTTGCAGAAGCAATGTTTTCGTCTTTGCCATTTGATTATTTCGTGAGAACTTTGAATAAGGGAAATTTACAACCTAATGTAGTAGCTAAATTGCCATATGTTACTTCAAAATATAATTCGGCCTTATGTTTACGGGCATTAATGTTGAATTGTTTGTCGGAAGAATATAGTCAATTGTGGGAAAGATTGTATAAAAAAGAATATAATGAGAATAAGTGGGCAAAAGAGGACAAGAGGTTGTCTGATTTGAAATTCAGTAATTTGAAGAGTTGTTTAACATTTGAAACATCTTGTAGAACTGATTTTGAGAGACGACAGATTTTAGTAGAGATAGATGTGTTGACATCAATGGCTTTAGGAATGACATTACAACAACTTCAGACAATTTATAAAATTCAATTTCCTGTTTTGCAATCGTATGAGGATGATACTTGGTATGATCAAAACGGCAGAATTGTTTTTACAAATAATCGGAGCATGACAGGTGTTGGTTTTACTCGCAAAGATTTTGAAGTAATAAAAAATGAAAAGAATGGAGAATTTATATTAGAAATTGAGGATGATACAGTCGTTGATGGACCAGTAAAAAGGACAATTCGTTATAAAGCACCATTCACAAAATGCAATCGAGAAAAAGATTACGAAGAAGTATGGCATAATTTTGAAGAGAGATTTGCAAATATATAGAGGTAGAAGAGGTGAAAAAGAAATGAAAATAGAGAATTTAAAAATTAATAATTTTCACTCATTTGATGATGTTGAATTATCGCTAAATGGTAAAAGCACAGTTATTTTTGGTATCAATGGAACTGGAAAAACTTCGATACTAAAAAGCGTGAATTTACTATATGCAAATATCATTAATCAGATAGTAAACAGAAAGGAATTGAAACAAAGTCTAAATATTAAGTTAGATGATATTAAATATGGAAAAACGCAAACAAAGCTGGAAGCAGATTTTTCTATTGAGAATCGAATCATTAATTATAGCAGAACAATGGTTAGAAAAACTGGTAAAAGAACACATAATACCAAGAATTTAAAGGTATTAGCTTCAATTTTTCAGGATAAGTATGTGAGTGACGAAAAGCAGGATAATATACCGCTTTTTGTGAATTATGGTACAAATCGTTTAGTACTTGATATACCGGTCAGGATAAGAACAAAGCATGAATTTGATATTTATTCAGCTTTTGATAAAGCAATTGAGAATCAAATAGACTTTCGAACTTTTTTTGAATGGTTCCGAAATCAAGAAGATTATGAGAATGAATGTAAAGTACAAAATGCTGATTTAGAATTTACAGATAAATCTTTAGAGGCAGTAAAAAAAGCAATGCTTGCCATGTTAGATGAATGTACAAATTTAAGAGTAGCCAGAAAACCAAGATTGGAAATGAAAGTAGATAAAAATGGAGTCGGGTTAAATGTATCACAATTGTCAGATGGTGAAAAGTGTACAATGGCATTGTTTGGTGATCTTGCACGAAGACTTACCATTGCCAATCCCAATTTAGATAATCCACTTTGGGGAGAGGGAGTTGTATTAATAGATGAAATAGAATTGCATATGCATCCATCTTGGCAGCGAAATATAGTAAGAAAATTAAGAGAGACATTTCCGAATATCCAATTTATTATTACAACTCACTCGCCAATCGTGTTAAGCGAAATTGATGATGATTTTAATGTTTACTTTTTGCAAAACAAAGGGGCATCCAGTGAAGTGATTGAGTTTAGAAGACTAGATGGATTTGATGCAAATTATATTCTTGAAGAATTTATGGGTACAAAATCTATGAATTCTAAAACAGAAGCCTTGATTACTGACATATATAAATTAATAAATGAGAAATCTTTTGAAGAAGCTGAGCAAAAGGTAAACAGATTAAAGGAATTAACTGACTCAACAAATAAGGATGTGATAAGAGCCAGCATGCTAATAAAGAAAGGTCGATTATCATGATTTATATAAATAAACAGACAGAGCCAGAGTGGTTAAGTGAATTTAAGCGAAAGAATGCAAATGCTACTTATGATTCACAGGAATTTAAGCCATATATATCAAGATTAAATAAAGAACTTGTGGCGGAACAAAAATGCTTATGTGCCTATTGTTGTTGCCGAATTGATGAAGATAGTTCTCATAATGAGCATATAGAGCCAAGGCATCCGGGAAATTATGTTAGTAAGAAAACACTGGACTATGATAATATTGTTGCCTCATGTTATGGATTTTCAGGGGAAAAGACATGCGGACCTAGGAAAGAAAATGATTATGATGAGAGCAAATTTATTTCACCGTTAAATCCTGAATGTGAAGAAATATTTACATATTTACCTGATGGAACAATGGAGGGGGATTATTATACAATTAATCTTTTAAATTTGAATTCGTATAGATTAAAAGAGGCGCGCAAGGCGGTGTATGGAATATTAGAGAGCCTTGATACTGAAACGATAAGGTTAATTTATTCAGAAGATAATGAGCAATTAGAACAGTTTATGAATGTAGTTCGTTGGTATATAAAACAAAATTTTGATGATTAGGAGTTGAAATATGTTACCATCCATACTTGCAAGACAATATCAGGAAGGTCTGATTGATTATATAGATACATCATTTCCAATAACGAATTCTATTTTTAAGGATTCGCTTAGGAACATGCTTAATACAAAGGATTCAGTATTTCATGAACCATATGTAGCAGTAAGGCTTCCTTTCCGAGTATATGAAGGGGAGGGCAATCTGTTTCAGGCAATTCGTCAGCAGTACAATCCTTATGTACATCAGCAAAAAGCATTTGAGCGGTTAACCGGTGAGGATGGTCGCTCTACTTTGGTTGCTACGGGAACTGGTTCGGGTAAGACAGAGTGTTTTTTATATCCAATTCTTGAGTATTGCTATAAACATAGGGGGGAATCAGGAATAAAAGCACTTATTATCTATCCAATGAACGCTTTGGCATCGGATCAGGCAAAGCGTATTGCAGAACTTGTGGATGGAAGTCCGGGACTGAAATCAGCGGGTATTCGTGTGGGTATGTATGTAGGTGGACTGGAACATTCAGCAACTAAGATAATGCTTCCAGATCGTGTCATCACCGATCACGAGACTCTTATCGCGGCACCACCGGATATTCTCATGACAAATTATAAAATGCTTGATTATTTGTTGGTTCGTCCTAAGGATGCAGAGCTGTGGAAAAATAACACCCCAGATACACTTAAATATATAGCGGTTGATGAGTTACATACATTTGATGGAGCACAGGGAACGGATCTTGCATGTCTTCTTAGAAGATTAAAAGCAAGACTAAATATTTTGCCAGGACAGATTTGTTGTGTGGGCACATCGGCAACAATGGGGGCAAAGGACAGCTCAAAAAAAATTTTGGAATATGCGTCAGATGTCTTTGGAGAAATGTTTGAAGAGGATGCTGTTATAACAGAGGACAGGCTTTCAGCAACCGAATTTTTTGAAGGACATGAGATAAGTGATTATAAGATGCCAGATAGGAATGAAGCTTTAGAAATAAAGCGACTTTCATCAGGGGAAGATGAAAAAGGGTATCTGGAGGCGTCAGTAGAGGCATGGTTTGATGAGAGCTTCTCTGTTTCAGATATCTTGGGAGATGAAGCCAGGGTTGAGATTGGAAAGCATTTAATGCGGCATAATTTTACTCAAAGCATGATTTCAGAAGCAAATGGTACATATATACAGAACTCATTTGTGTATGAAAAACTAATAAAGAGATTTCCGAGATTAAGTGAATTAGGAGAGGAACTTTCCAGCATAGTAATAGATGCATTATATGCTTTGATATCACATGCGAGAGTTCTTACAGAGACAGGAAAAGTGCGTCCATTTCTAAATGTGCAGGTACAGGTATGGATGCGGGAATTGAGAAGATTAGTGGGTGAAGTAACGGATAAAGATATTCACTATGCACTTTCAACGGATTTGAATGATAACCAAGCAAAGCATTATTTACCGGTAATAAATTGCCGTGAATGTGGTCAGACAGGCTGGGTTTCGACAGAAGACAATGGAAGCGTAGAAATGAAGGATATTCGTTCATTTTATAATGCTTTCTTTAGTGGAGATAAAAAAATCAGGATAATGTTTCCACACAAAGAAGGGGAGGAGGCATTTGAATTACCAAATAGGCAGCGCCTTTGCCCTCAATGTATGGAACTTATGTTTGATGAAGGGAGAGAATTGTGTTCAAATGGACATAAAACAATACCAGTGTGGGTGCCGGATCTCAAACCAGAGGGAAAAAGTAACACAAAGGCATACCCATGTCCATTTTGTAAAAGCAAGGGAAAGCTTTCTTTAATTGGATTAAGAAGTGCCACTGCAATTAGCGCAGGTATTTCTGAGTTATATGCATCAAAATTTAATGATGACAAAAAGCTTCTGGCATTTACGGATAATGTGCAGGATGCAGCACATCATGCGGGTTTTTATAATTCAAGAACGTGGAAGTTTGGATTGAGAACAGCCATTACAAAGTTTCTAAATGTTGAAGAAGAGGAATATTCGTTTGATGAGTTTATTTCAAGATGCGCTGCATACTGGCGCAATTATCTCGGAGAAGATTATTTTGTGGCTGATTTTATCCCTGCTAATCTGACATGGATGAGAGCTTATGACAGAATGTGTAAGGAGGGAACACTTAGAAAAGACGATGATGCCAAAACATTAGTCAGTTTTGTAGACCAGCGTTTCAGATATGAAATATTAATGGAATATGGTGTTTTATCAAGAATTGGCAGAACATTGGAGAAAGCAGGTTGCTCTGTATTATCCTTTGATTTTGAAAAAGCAATTCCAACGATTATGGAACGTGTGGCAAATGAAGTTGGAAGGCTGCAAAGTGTGGGTGCAGACACATTCTATAAGCTGATTATGGGTGTTCTTTATCAAATGAAAATAAATGGTGCTTTTACATATTATGTTTTTGAGCAATTCATTCAGACTGGCGGAAATTACTATATGCTTAGTAATGAACGCAGAAAATGGCTACCTGGAGTAAATCGTGGACTAAATGTGCCAAAATTTGTTGGTATTAACAAAGGTGGAAAAAAGATGAAAGGCTTTGAACTACCTAATAGTCGTTCTTGGTATGGAAGATGGATTGACAAATATTTGCCAGAGTTTTCATTAGAATCGGATAGTTTTGACATAATGAAAATTATTTTAGAAGAACTAACGAATACAGGGGTATTGAAGGTCACAGCGACACCTGATTCGGTAGATGTTTATTCCATAAATCCGGAAAAATGTAAAGTGACAAGAAGCGTTAAACAGATGGTTTGTGATGTGTGTGGAAGTCAGATTTCACTGTCAGGAGAAAATGCAGCTATTTTTGAAGGGGCATGCTGCACGAGATATGATTGTAGTGGACATTTACATATATCGGATGAATCGGATTTGGATTTTTATGGAAAAATTTATAGTCAGGGCGAATTAGTTCGCATTGTTGCAAAGGAACATACGGGACTTCTTGAACGTGATGATAGAGAAGAATTAGAAAGAATATTTAAAAAACCAAAAGAAGATAAGAAACCATGGGATGCTAACCTATTGTCATGTACGCCTACCCTTGAGATGGGTATTGATATAGGCGATCTTTCAACGGTTATTCTTAGTTCTATTCCACCTGCACAGGCAAATTATGCCCAAAGAGCTGGACGAGGAGGACGTAAAGATGGGAATGCTCTAACTGTGGCAGTTGCAAATGCAAGATCACATGATTTGTATTTTTATCAAGACCCAATGGAAATGATTGCGGGAGCAGTTGAACCACCAAAAGTATTTTTACAGGCATCGGCAGTATTGGAAAGACAGTTTACAGCGTATTGTATGGATTGCTGGGTAAAAAATGGAAGTGCACTTATTCCACAAAATGTAGGAGCCTGCCTTGCAAAGCTTGATGAGACATCCAAGGACAGATTCCCAAATAATTTTTTGAACTATGTACAGACTAACATGGCAAAGCTTGTAAGAATGTTTATACAGACATTTTCTACAAATAATGGAGGACTGGACGAAAGTTCCATAAAGGACATAAAAGTTTTTGCAATGGGCGAAGGTACTACAAAGAGTCCTATGCATATTAAGATATATAATGAATTTTTGGATCTTAAAAAGCAAAGAAAGGGCATTCAGGATAGTATCAAAGAGTTAAACAAAATGATAAAAGAGCTTGAAGCGAAGCCACAGGATTCTTCTTATGATGACCAGATAAAAGAACTTAAGGCAGAACGAGCTGCATGGAGTAGTGTTGTAAAGAAGATTAACGGAAAGGATGTGTTTAATTTTCTGTCAGATTCTGGGTTGTTACCTAATTATGCTTTTCCAGAGGCTGGAATAGTGTTAAAGGCTGTTGTAACCAGAGTTGAGAATGACGAAGAAAATGAAGGAAAAAAGAAATACATGCCTACGGCGTATGAGTTTAATAGAGCTGCCTCATCTGCAATTAGCGAATTTGCACCGTTAAATACATTTTATGCGGGTGGTCATAAGCTTACTATCGACCAGATAGATATCAACACATCTAAGGCGGAACCATGGCGATTATGTCCAAATTGTTCGCATGCTGCAATTGAGAATTCTAGCACTCCAGTCCAAACCTGTCCAAAATGTGGAAATGCTGGATGGGCAGATGCCGGACAGGTAAGACCAATGTTCAAGGTGCAGATGGTATATTCCAATATGAAAGAGGAAGAGAGCCAGATTGGAGATGAGAGTGATGATAGAGCAACCGTATTCTATGATAAGGAACTTCTTGTTGAGGTCGATGATGATAGGGATGTAATTCATGCATATCAAATGGATAATGATGGATTTTCATTTGGATATGAATTTGTCCATAAAGCAACTATGCGTGAAATTAACTTTGGAGAACAGGCTATTTCAGGTGAAAAGTTGTCTGTTGCAGGTCATGAAGGAATTCGTAAAGGATTTACGATTTGTAAGTATTGTGGAAAAATTCAGGTTTCAGGAGAACAACCTAAACATTCTAGATTCTGCAGGATGGTTAAGGATAATACGATTATGGCTGAGTCATATGAAGAATGTTTATTTCTATACAGAGAGTTTGAAACTGAAGCATTAAGACTTTTGATTCCTGCAACAACCGAAGCAGCTTCAAATGTGATAAGAGAATCTTTTGTTGCTGCATTTATGCTGGGAATGAAAAAGAAGTTTGGAAATGTAGAACATTTAAGAGCAACAGTTAGTGAGGTGCCTGTTCCTGATGCAGATTACAGAAAACAATATCTTGTTATTTATGATTCTGTACCTGGTGGAACTGGCTATTTAAAACAGCTAATGAATGAACAGAACGGAATCATTGATGTGTTTGAGGGAGCATTAGAAACAATGGTTCATTGTAGCTGCAATGATGATTCACAGAAAGATGGTTGTTATAAGTGCTTGTTTGCATATAGGCAGAGCCAGCATATTGGTGAAATTTCAAGAGATGAAGCAATACGAATTTTAAAAGCAATTCTTAGTGGGAAAGATAACAAAAAAGAAATTAAGAAACTTGCGCAGGTTGATGCGAATCATTTATTTGATAGTGAATTGGAGAGAAGGTTTGTAGGTGCTTTTGAAAAGCTGGGTACTGAAGAAAGGCCAATCAGAATTCATAAAACTTTAGTTAATGAGAAAGAAGGATATTCTCTTCAGGTTGGAGAGGCACTTTGGGAGATTGAGCCACAGGTTGATTTTGAGGAATCTATTGGAATGGCTGTGAAATCAAGGCCTGATTTTGTCCTTCGACCAAAGAGAACGATTGGAAATCAGAAACCAGTAGCGGTATTTACAGATGGATTTTATTACCACAAGGATATTGTTGAAGAAGATACTTTAAAACGTATGGCAATCATGTTGTCAGGAAAGTATCGTGTATGGTCTCTGACATACAAGGATGTACAGACAGTTTATCAAGATCAGGGAGATTATAGAACAGATACCTTGGCATCTGCCAAGATGCCATCTGGTAAGCTATATATGTCGGCTATTAAAAGTGCTAATGCTGAAGCAATTAAACCAGAGAAAGAAAATGCATTTGAATTATTGGTAGATTATTTATCCATGTCAAATGCAGAGGAATTATTCACAAATCATGCAAAGGCATATGCTATGTCCATCATAGATGCATCTTTAATGAGAAATCAAATTGTTTATGGAGAGTGGAGGAATAAATGGCAGTCGGCACTTCAGGCTATGGATTCTTTGGAAGAAATAGATGATTTTGGACAAGCAATGTTTGGTATATGGAGACCAAGACAAGAACTAGGAAATCTGGAAATTCTGTCAGAAGTATCACTGTCAGATATGTCAGTAAATAAGATGGGGGCATCCGCAAAAATAGTAGTTGCTATTGACGATGATTTAAATACGAGAACAGATAAATATGAAGCTGATTGGAACGGGTTTTGGCATTTTGTAAATGTTATGCAGTTTAACAGTTTTGCAATATTTCTATCAAAAGTGGGCAAAAGCAAAGCTGTATATACTGTTCTTGGAAGCATTATTGCAGAGGAAGAACAACCAGTTGTAGAAGAAGTTGCAGAAATAGTTATGGATGAAAGATGGAATCAGATCATGGACGAATTTATTGATGATATTGCGGTAACTTGCGCAACTGAAATGAAAAAAAATGGAATTCCGGCACCAAGTACAATCGGGTTCGAACTTTCTGGTAAATCTGATGGAGCAACAATTGCTGAGGCAGAAATGGTCTGGGAGAATAGAAAAATTGCATGGCTGTTGCCAGAGCAGGAAGAATATGCGGATATATTTAAAACAAATGGTTGGACTGTTATATACAGCAGTGAAAAAGTAGATATTAATGTTTTTGGAGGTGACGGTAAATGAATAATAAACCTATAGTAGCAATTTCAGCAGATTTTTTAACAGCATATGCTGCTTTGCCTCGCCAAAAACAAGGCAAGGTAACAGAGTTTTTTAATAAATTCCGAAATAATCCTATGCATCCAGGAATTAATTTTGAGAAGATAGAAGCTGGTATCGATAAGAATATTTGTTCAGTTCGTATTGATGATACGTACAGAGCTATTGTTGTACGGCAACCAGAGAGCGGAGTATATATTTTGCTTTGGGTTGATCATCATGATGAAGCCTATGACTGGGCAAAGAGAAAGAAGTGTTCAATTAATAAAACAACAGGTAGTGTACAAATTTTTGATGTTCAGGAAGTTGTTGTTGAAAAAGAAGTCAAGGAAGAACCGAAGCTTTTTGATTCTATTAATGATGAAGTGTTTGTTCGAATTGGATTACCAGAAGAGCAGGTTCCGATGATTAGGCAGATTAAAAGCCTGGAGGAACTTTATGCTCAAAAAGCCTCAATTCCAGAAGAAGCTTATGAAGGATTGGAATGGATAGGGAATGGTTTAGATGTAGATGAAGTACTTTTTGAGCTTTATCCGGATCAGGATAAAGTAAATATTGGCGAAGAAGATTATGTTGCAGCATTGCAGACAGATACCAGTAAGAAAAATTTTGTTATTATTGAAGGCGATGATGAACTTCAGGAAATTATGCAAGAGCCTCTTGAAAAATGGAGAATATTTTTACATCCAACGCAGAGGAAAGTTGTAAAGAAACATTTTAATGGTCCAGCAAGAATATTGGGTGGTGCCGGAACTGGAAAAACTGTTGTTGCGATGCACAGAGCAAAAGAACTGGTTGGGACATTACAACCAGGGCAAAAGATACTTTTTACAACGTATACAAGAAATTTAGCAGAAGACATTAAGGACAATTTAAGAAAAATATGCACAAATGAAGAAATGAAAAAAATTGAGGTAATAAATCTTGATGCATGGGTTGCAAATTTTTTGCATCAACAGGGGTATGAGTATCAAATTGTTTATAATAGTGAATCAGATAAGGCATGGGAAGATGCATTAGCTTTTGCAGGTGGAGAGTTAACGTTTATTCAGAATTTTTATAAGGATGAGTGGATAAAAGTTGTTCAGGCACAGGAAGTATACGATAAAGTGGCTTATTGTAAGGCTCCGCGATTAGGACGTGGCGTTGCATTGGACAGAAAGAAACGTATGCAGGTATGGGAGGTATTTGAAGAATACCAGAATCTTATGAATGAAAGACAACAACGAGATATTGAGACTGCAATGTATGAATGCCGCAAGATTATTGAAAAGAAAAATCTTACAGGTCAATATGCATCTGTTATTGTTGATGAAGGTCAAGATCTCAGTCCAAGTGCATATAGATTGATTCGTACATTAGCGGGTGAAGAACATGAAAATGATATTTTTATTGTAGGAGATTCGCATCAGCGTATTTACAAAAATAAGGCTGTTCTTTCAAGATGCGGAATTAATGCAAGAGGACGAAGCAGTTATCTAAGAATCAATTACCGAACAACAGAAGAAATACGAAAATTTGCATTTAGTTTACTTAATGGTGTGTCTTTTGATGACTTAGATGAAAACTATGATAACGGCAAGAGCTGTCAATCTCTTACGCATGGAGCAAAGCCGGAAATCAATGAATTTGCTTCTCCAGAGCAAGAGCTGGACTATATCATAAATAAAATACGTGAGCTGGAAACTCAGGGAGTAGAGCAGAAGAATATATGTATTGTGGCAAGAACGCATAGACTTCTGGATAATTATATTTCAGGATTGCAAAATGCGGGAATTAAGTCATACGAAATTAAGGCTAATAAAACGGATGATAGATCTTTTGAAGGAATACGTGTTGCAACAATGCATAGGGTAAAGGGACTTGAGTTTGATCATGTATTTGCGGCAGCAGTGAATAAAAAAGTTCTTCCTTTTGGAACAGAGGCTGATTTTGAAGATGGAATATCTTTGGAAGAATTTAGGACGGGTGAGAAATGTTTGTTGTATGTTGCGCTGACGAGAGCAAGGAAAAGTGCATATGTGAGTTGCTACGGTGGTTTGAGTGAGTTGGTGAAATGAGGGGATTAAAGGTTGTATATATCAAAGGTTGACATTAAGAATTATAGAAATTTTAAAGACTTTTCAATAGAATTAAAGCCTTTTGTGACTGTGATTGGAGAAAACAATATTGGAAAAAGTAATTTGCTAGAGGCCATGTTCCTTGTATTGTCGCATGATATTTCAGTTTATAAGAAAAGGAAGTTAGAAATAGAAGATTTCAATTTTCAGTGTATAGATGAATTTAAAAAAAGCATTGTTGAAAAAAATGGTAATGAAATTACTTTTCCAGAAGTAAGGGTAGATATTTATTTCTTAGAGCCAGATGAGGAACAGGAAGCTGTAATAAATGATTGCTGGTATGATTTTTCAAAAAAGGAAGCTCGAATTAGCTACATTTATAATTATTGCGGTCACAGAAAAGATGAATTGCTGAAAAAATACGAGTTGATAATAGAGCAAAAAAAGTCTGAAGGATTAAGTATGGACGAAATCACAAAATATATTGATTTCCCTATAGAAGAATATGAGTATGCAGTAGTATGTGGAATTGATAACAAGCCAATGGATAATTATTGGTTGAAATTAATGAAAATGGAATATTTGGATGCTTTACGTGATGCTAAGTTAGAACTTAATTCAAATAATGGAAATAAATTGTTATATCGAATTTTAAGTGATCGTGAAATTGAGGACTATGCTGATATTAAGGAAAAAATGGTTGAGTTGGATGTAGCAATAAAGTCTGATCAGAAGATTTTAGAAGGATTAAAGAAAGATATAGCATTTTATTTAGAAAAGTTGTCATTGGAGACGGAAACAAGTTCTAATAAAATTAATTTTGAGTTTGGTTCGTTGGAAATAAGTGAAATTCTTAAAAAAATAGGCATTCAATATGGAGATGAAGCAATCAGCATAGAACGTAATGGATTGGGTAGAAATAATTTATTATATATGGCGGTGGTTTTGGCTCATTTATATGAAAAACAGAATAACTATTTCAGACTTATTGCAATTGAAGAACCAGAGGCTCATTTATGTCCATTATTGCAAAGGCATTTAGCAGAGAACCTGTTTGAAGAGAAGAGCAATAATAGAAAACAAGTAATCATAACAACACATTCGACTCATATAGCGAGTTATTTGGATTTGGATAATACTGTAGTTTTATTCAAAGACCAAAAGAAAGTAAAAAGTCATTATCTTTTAAGTGGATTTGGAATAACCCAAGAAGAAAAAAATAGTATTAATTATTTAAAAAAATGGCTAAATGCAACAAATTCCACAATGTTTTATTCGAGAAAAATAATTTTTGTTGAGGGAATAGCGGAGCAGATTTTGATTCCAATATTTTTTCAGTGGAGATATAAGAAGACAATTGATAAAGCAAATTGCCAGGTTATTAATGTAAATGGAGTTGCATTTGAACATTTTTTGAAAGTGGTAAAAAATGGATATTTTATAAAATCAGTTGTGATAACTGACAGCGATAGAGACAAAAAAACTAAGAATCGAGCTGTAGAATTAAAAAATACTTATGATTCGGATGTGACAAAAGTATTTGTGAGTGAGCAGACAACATTTGAAAAGGATATTTTTGCTTGTAACTCTGCGAAAAAAAGTAATAGAGAGTTTTTGGTAAATATTGTAAAGAAAATAAGGCCAGTAAAATGCGATGAGGATTTTTGCAAAAAACAAGAAATAAAATTAGATATAGAATCAATGTTCGGATGTATAGAAGACTACAAATCAGATTTTGCGTTTGAACTTTCGGATGCATTAAATATGGAAATGAAAAAGAATTCGAAAACACAAAAATTTCAAATTCCAAAGTATATAGAGGATGCGTTTAGGTTTATTGAAGGAGTTGATGTAGAATGATAGTTACATTAGCTGGGCCAGGTGCTGGCAAGACGACAGATTTAATAGAACAGATTGAAAACGTTCTTTCGGAAGTTGATACGAATAGAGAAATTGCGGTGATTACATACACAAATGCATCGGTGAATGATTTGAAAGATAAACTTATAAAAAAACAAAAACTTCCTCAAAATTTATTTATAGGAACTATTCATAGTTTTTGTCATTCCTTTCGCTTCGCTCAAGGCACAAACAAGTTATGAAAA
>OLXT01000077.1_pt1 | contig 66644 bp, 60 predicted proteins | sample 1673931 | NCBI WGS metagenome assembly OLXT01 (sample SAMEA103958134, study PRJEB25191) | human gut metagenome | reverse complement strand
TCCGCAAAAAGATGGACGAAGAGTTCGAGTCTCTCCAAACAAATTCATATATACAAAAAGAAAAAGCACAAAGGAAAAATCCTTGTGCTTTTTCTGGCGCAGAAGGAGAGACTCGACGGGTTTTCAACCCGTCGTGTTCGCTTTGCGAACAGTTTATTTTATGTCCCTTTTTGCTCCGCAAAAAGATGGACGAAGAGTTCGAGTCTCTCCAAACAAATTCATATATACAAAAAGAAAAAGCACAAAGGAAAAATCCTTGTGCTTTTTCTGTCTCCGGGGACTAAAAAAGATGCCACGCATTTTTTTGTCTTGGGACTTGAACCCACACAGTTTTTACACTGAAAATATTTTACCATATAATCAAGCCAAACACAACTCATAATATAAGTCATTTGCATTTCCTTTCTGATTTACAGATCTGCCGTCATCTCAGTACCGTCTTTGAAGAGGATAAGGATTTGTTCTGCGGAGACTACCTTGATGCTGCTAATAAGCTGGCGAACGATTTGCTCGTCATATTCTACCGGATGGTTTTTCAGTCCGTACATAACAGTGGTCATTTCGTCTATCCGGTTCACCGCTGTATCCAGCTTCGCGTTTGTCTTTTCCGCATCTTCAAGTTCATCTTTTATGGCGTACATTTCTGTGTACAGGCTTTCGAACAGTTCGTCAAAATCTCCGTTCTGAGCGGATTCGCTGTCCATGCTGGTTAACTCATCAATTCTTTGTCTCAGAGATACCAGCCGTTCCTGTTTTTCTTTAAGATCCGAATTGCCTTTTCTGTTCAGGTACATTTCAATGTGTTCCCTGATACGCTGAACATTCGCCCCTTCCGTTTGTGCTTTCCGGGTGATAGCAGCAGCGATCGCATTCTGCAGAACTCCTTCTTCAATTGACGGTGAATTTTTACAGTATTTCGTGCCGTAGTCCAATCGGCTGATGCATCGCCAAACGATCTTTTTCCTGCCGTTCTTTGACCATGTTGTTCTGCGGTACGGTGTTCCGCAGTTTCCGCAGAAGAGCAGCTCGGTCAACGCATACTTTCCTGAATATTTGCCAAGCTCGGTTTTTGTACCGACATCTTTGACCTTGCGTTTACTGTTGCGCCGTGATACTTCCTCCTGAACCCGGTCGAATACTGCCCGTTCTATAATCGCAGGATGATTATTTTCCACATAGTACATCGGGAGTTCACCGGTATTCTTTTTTGACTTTTTGCTGATGCAGTCCACAATGTAGGTCTTTTGCAGCAGTGCGTCACCTTTATATTTTTCATTTGTCAGTATCGAGAGGACACCTTTTGTTGTCCAGTTGTTTTTTCCTTTAGGAGTGAGAATGCCGTCTCTTATCAGACCATTAGCGATATCTGAAAGGCTTGCTCCTGCAAGATACTCCGCGTAGATTCGCTTGATTATTTCTGCTTCTTCCGGTACGATTTCAGGTTTGCCGTCCGCACCTTTCCGATATCCGAGGAAGGAACTGTAGCAGAATGATACATTTCCGTTTTTGATGCTTTGCCGTTTTCCTATTTTAACATTCATACTGATGGATTCGCTCTCAGCCTGTGACAGGCCGCTGAAGAGCGTTATCAGAAGTTCGCTGGATACCTGCAGTGTGTTGATGCCTTCCTTTTCGAACAGAATGGGAATTCCGCGTTCTTTCAGTTCGCGCACATACTGCAGACAGTCGAGATTGTTTCTTGAGAACCGGGAAACCGATTTGGTAATGACCATATCAATTTTTCCCTTGCGGCAGTCTTCAATCATGCGCATGAAGTCGGGGCGTTTTTTGGCGATTGTTCCGGTGATTCCTTCATCTGCATAGATCCCTGCCATCTGCCAGTTGGGTTTCATCATGATCATATCGGTGTACATCTCTTTTTGTGTTTCAAAGCTGTGTTCCTGTTCTTCCTTGTCTGTAGATACACGGCAGTATGCTGCAACACGCTTTGGTCGAAAGTCCGCATTGCTTTTTCCGCTGTATTCCGGCTTTGCAGGAATCACTCTGACTGCTTTAGGCATTGTCACTGCTTGCGTTGACATCTTTGTTTTTCTCCTTTCCAATGATATTTCCGTTTTTCAGAAGCAGGCTGACTGAACCGTTTTTCGTGAGAAGGACGGCAGTCACCGTTTTGCTGAAAAACTCTGCATCGAATACAGAAAGCGGACTTGATTTCTCAAAATCCGCTTTCAGCCGATCCGTAATGTGTTTTTGACTTTTTTCTTTCTCATACCGTTTGGAAGCACACTGCAGAATTAAGTTCTGAATGGTTTCCTTATCAAAGTCAATCTGTCCGAGCGCCCGTTCTATTTCATTTTCCATTCGTTTGATTTCGATCGGCGTCTCATTTTTTGATGAGATGTATTCCTTTCCGGCAAGATCGGGATTTTGAATGACAGAGTTGAGAAGCTCTGTTATCTCGTCTTCCAGTACAGCAACAGTCTTTCTGATGACCGTCTTGCAGTCTTTATTTTTGCAGTACCAGCTTTCTGTATTTTTTCGGGAATTGTCGGTTCTGTGAATCAGCCTGTCGCCGCATTCGGCACATCGGACGGTATATATCACTTCTTTGTTTTCTGAATGCACTACGCAGTTGTCTGTTGTGCATCTGTTCGATTTTATTACATTTGCTTCCTGTAAGACACTCTCCTGTAGTATTTGAGGATAGGTGCTGTCTCCGAGGTAGCGCTTGTCTTCAATCATCCGCTTGATCCGGCTTTTGTTCCAATTGCTTTCGCCGGGGAGATATTCCACTTTCAGAGCTGTGAGTTTTTCGGCAATATCTTTCAGTCCTTTACCGTCAACATAGTCACGGAATATGGTTCGGACAATCTCAGCTTCTGTTTGGCAGATTACGATTTCACCGTCTCTCATCTCGTAGCCATACGGGAATCTTCTGTTTTTCATTTTCTTCTGCACCTCCTTTGTTCCGGAATTTTTTCCGTCAGGTTAAGACCTCCGATCAGATGGAAGCAGATGCTTGTGTGCGAAGGCACGGTGATCTGCTGCACAATCTCTTGAAAAACTGTCTCATCGAACGCTGTGACGGGTTCGGTCAATTCTGTAAAAACAGCGTGCAGCCTTCGCAATCCGCACAGAATACTGTCATCATCCTGTTCTCTCAGAAGGCGGCAGCGTTCACTGCGCAGACCGTTTACCATGCTTCGTATTCCGTTGCTCTGCTCGGAATATTCTGCTGCCCGAAGGATGCCCTTGCTGTTTAAACGGGCAAGTACAAGGTTCTTGTTGTTGAGATCGGCTATTTCCTTATCAATTTGTTTGATCCGTATTTCCAGCCCGTCCGCTTTCATCTGCAGGCGTTCTGTCTGTGCAATAGCAGGCGGCAGGATTTCCTCATAGCAGTTTCGAAGTTTGTTGACCATTGTGATAAAGGCTTCATAGATATCTGTTTCCGGTATCCGTCTCGAACTGCATTTTTGGGAATCAAAGTTATGCATCCTGCATTCCCAATAGATTTTTCCGTTTACCGTTATTGGCTTGTATATATGTCCGCATCCGCATTTGATTTTTTCTCTCAGCGGGCGTTCCTGAACGCTGAACCGTTCTTCTGTGGTGGATTTGGCTTTTAATTTTTGTGCTGCTTCAAAGACTTCTTTTGTAATAATAGGCGGATTCATATCTTCCACATAGTATTGCGGTTTCTGCCCTCGGTTGATTTTCATCTTGAACGGAAGCGTATCTGTTGTATACCGTTTCTGAAACAGCGCATCCCCGATGTATCTCTCGTTTGATAGGATGTAGTTGATTGTACTGATCCTCCATGTCGTATATCCGAACCGTTTGGGCGCATCCATTCTGTTAAGCATATCTGCAATTGCTTTCTTTCCCATACCGGACAGATAGCTTTTGAAAATCAGGCGGACAATTTCCGCTTCTGTTTCTACGACTTTGAATTCTCCTTCTTCTAATTTGTACCCATACGGTGTTGAGCTGGAGAGGTATGTGCCGCTTTTCATTCTTCGTTCAACGCTCCATCTCATGTTTTTGGATATGGAGATGGATTCTTCCTGCGCCTGCGCTCCTGACAGAGCCAGCAGCAGTTCGCTGGACATATATGCCGTGTCGATGTTTTCCTTTTCAAACAGGATGCTGACACCGTATTCTTTCAGCATTCTGGCATACATAAGAGAATCGACCGTGTTTCTTGCAAATCGGGATACCGATTTAGTAAGTACACGATCGATTTTTCCTTTGCGGCAATCGGCTATCAGCCTGTTGAAATCGTCACGCTTATCTGTCTTGGTTCCTGTCAGTCCTTCATCTGCATAGATATCGGCAAGCTCCATATTTGGATTTTGGCTGATTGCTTTTGTATAGTGCTGCACTTGTGCGGCGAAGGAATGAAGCTGATCAAGGGAATCGCTGGACACACGGCAGTATGCCGCTGTTCTGAGTACTTTCTTTTGCTGTTTTGTGCCTGCGATCTCTGTGATAGTTGCCATTCGGATCACTCCTTTCTTTATTTTTCTGCCTTTCGGCGCAACACAACAATACTGCAAAGGTTCGAATATATCCAGTGCAAACTGCGATATTTATCATTTTAGACACAAAGTTTTCAGCCAAGATACAGGGTTGCTTTTAGGTCATCTTCCGCAATGCTGACAATGGCATGATAGTCTGTTTCGCTGATGTATCCTTCCCGCAGCAGTATCTGTAAAAGATTTACTTCGTAGTAAAACGCGCAGTTCATATTATCCACTTGAAAGCACCTCCGAATTTTTTATATTTAAGCTCTCTGTAAGAGCGCGGTCTATCTTTTTCATATCTTTATCTCCAAGTCTTCCGATGTACTGCATCAGCCGAACTTTGTCTATTGTTCTGATCTGTTCCAAAAGAACAAGGGATTCTTTTTTTAGCCCATGTCCGCTGACTTTTACATGAGTCTGCAAATTGTTTTTTATTTGGCTGGTCATAGCCGCTACAATGGTGGTTGTACTGTTTTGATTTGTTTTATCGTTCTGTAAAATGAGGACAGGTCGGATACCGCCTTGTTCGCTGCCCACAACAGGAGAGAGGTCTGCATAGTATAGTTCGCCTCTTTTGACTTCATCCATTTTATTTCCTCCGCATAAATGTAAAAAGGCGGTCGCTTAAAAATCAAACGACCGCCTTGTGATATCAATCGTTTTGTAGTTAACCGATATTCGATCCACGCCGCCCCTCGGTTTCGGGAACGCATCTTCCGGCTGTGCATTCAGCCTCATTGGAATCTCACCACCCCGTGGTTCTCACCGGGCCGCCCTCCATTGTTGCGACGGTTCTATCACGCTCGACTTTAGGACTGGACGGAAGTATCATTATTGCTTCTGCTTGTCATCGCCGTCGGTACGGTTGCGCCGTACCGTCTGAGCATTTGCTCTTGTGGCTTGCCGGGTTTTTCCCGACGGCAGAAGGAAGGTAAAAGATGCGCTGTACTATTCAGTTTTCAAGGAGCAGCCCGTTTTTCTGAAATGTAGGAAAACGGGGAGGAAAATTTATCTCCTCATGTGGTAGGCTGCGAGAAGCCGTTTTTTATACCCCTTTGCGTAAAATTTTTTTAATTCTCGATATTTTTTTACTGATGTTTTTTTGAGATATCCCATAAAACTCAGCAATTTCAGACTGCGAATAGCCGTCAAAAAAATATAAGGTTAAAAGTTCTTTATCGTTATCTGAAAGCATTTTGATTGCTTGTATTAGTTCCGGCGCATCCCATTCTTCAATCCACCAAAAACGGCTATGGAAAGAAACACCATCGTCTGTTACTGACATCGTTTCGGAAAACCGTTCCAATAAGACAGACTTATCTTCCTGTCCCGAATCATCTTCGCCGCAGTCGCTGGACAGCAATGGCTGTGTATGGCTGAAATATCTCCGATTACTGTTGAATACCTTCAAGTCAAATTGCCGCATTGCTTCAATGTCTTCTAAAGACATTCCGGCAGATGTATATTCGCATCTCAGCCGTTTCCATTCTTTTTCAAATTTTTTCTTTTCATGTGCGTAATTAAAAGCCATTTTCATGATCTCCTTTAAATTTTTGAATTTGAGTTAAAATCAAAAATTCGGAGATCACGGATATCTGGCTATAGCGCTCTGCCAAAAGACCGTATACATAAAGAAGTCCTTTCTGCAGCGGTTCAGCCGTGGAAAGGACTTCTTATCATCGTACAAAGCGGATGCGAAGGCACAAAAAAAGCACCGTAAAAGCAGAATCACAGACAGGGATTATCCTGTCGGATTCCGGCTTTGTACGGTGCTAAGGCAGTCACGATCTTGAGATCGGCTCCGCATACGCGATATAAAGTCGTTATTTATTGATTGTTTTTTCGAAGTAATCGTCGCCGTAGTATTTTACCTTGAGGCGTCTGATTCCTTTCTGTCTTCGGAAATAGGCGAAGTTCATGATATACTGTGCTTTACACTTGGGACATTTGGAAAGAAAATGTCCTTTTGCATCGGAAAACACTTTGTCGATTACGAAATTGCATCGCGGACATCTGATCTCACGCAGTGTTAAATCAGCCGCTTCTTCTTCGCATAAATCAAGCTTCTTCTGTGTTTCAGGCGGGGGCGGGGGACGGTCATATCGTTGTTTGCTCTGACAGCTATCCATTTCTATCACCTACCTTTATCTTATCAAAGTATTCTGCCATATCCCGTTCTTCCAGAAGACCGTATTTTCTCAACTGAATCAGCATAGCTGTAAAAGATACACCAAGCTCATCCGCCATCGACTGCATACTTGGTTTTATCTCAGGCAGGAAAACACAATCGCCGTATACGGGAATCTTGTTTTTTCGGAAATGTCTGCGGACAGATACAGCAAGAAGCTCTTTCGGCATAAGGATGATAGCTGCCATTGTATTCGCCTGACATTCACCGAGATTCATTCTTTCGTGCAGTTCATTCAAGTCATATTTTCTTTCTGTATCATAGACTCGGTTAAAACAGGGAGCTGTATGAGTCGGATCGGCTCTGTTGATCAGGATGTGGCTGATTTCATGCGCTAAGGTAAATCGACGGCGGCTGCTTTCGCATGGGTACTGGAGAAAGCTGTCAAGGACGATGGCCTCTTTCGGAAATATGATTCTCTGTTTTTGCCCGTTGCGAAAAACAGTCAATGCACTCTTTCCGTCCGAAGTGAAGCCGATCTTGTCCGGATCGCTTTCAGCAAATTTTTCATAACGGACAGTCAGCCCAAGATATGCCGCAACCGAGTCAATATTTATTCGTTTCGGAGGAGGCTTTCCGCAGGCTACATGAACCAGTCCTTCCGCTATTTGTTCGATTTCTCTGTTGGATACATATACCTGCATCTTAACCCCTCCTTCATTGAATGTGCTTACAGTGTTTTAATGACATTTTGAGCAACACCTTGTATAGTGCAGTCCTGAACATAGATATCCTTCATTTTGCTGTTTTCAGGGTGTAAGCGACAGCAGCGGTGTTTTTTGTCTCGGTAAAATCGCTTGAGTGTGGTTTCGTTGTCTACCAGCGCAACAACAATATCTCCTTCATCTGCGGTATTTTGCTTCCTGACTACCACAAGGTCGCCGGGTTCAATACCTGCTTCAATCATAGAATTTCCGCTTGCCCGCAGAAGGAAAAAATCTCCCTTTCCGAACAGTGCCACAGGCAAAGGCACATATTCTTCAAAGTTTTCTTCAGCGTATTCCGGCAGACCGCAGGACACATTGCCGAGTATCGGGACACGGTTGAGTTCAGAGCTTGCTTGGATTGTATCGTTAATTACAATTTCCCGTTTGCTGCGTGTTAGAATTCCTCGTTCTTCCATTTCAGCAAGGTATTCATACACATTGCTTTTTACCGTGCCGACGGCTTCTGCAATCTGTGCCATTGTCGGCGTTCTGTGATATGTAAACTGAAATTTTAAAATATATTCTTTGATATTCCGAATGCGTTCCTCACTTTTTGCCATGATTCTGTCATCCTTTCACGCAGAGAACTTTTTGTTCTCTGTGTCTTGATTATACCAGAACAAATGTTCTAATACAATAGTTAAAAAATGAGGTGGGTTTGTTTCAACCCACCTCACGCAAAATTTATCTATTGAAACTTCTGCAAGAGTTTTTGAAAGCTGTCCACTGCCTCCTGCGGCGCCAGTATTTTCATTCTGCCACCAAATGAGAATACCCAACCGTAAAAGGTCTGACTCAGGGAGACTTTAACAATTGCTGAAAAATGATCCTTATCAGCCGGTGTAACCGGCACGTTTTCTCCGAATCGGTCTATCACATATGTCATCAGCTCATTTTCACACAGAAGGGTGATTTCACTTTCCGTACCTTCGTACATGGAAAATACCTGTGAAAAGTAGTCGGACACTTTAAAGCCTTCCGGTTTTCTCGCTGCAAACTTCTCACTGATTTTTATACCGTATATCCGGTCAATGCGGAATTTCGTGATCTTTTGATGGCTGTCGCTGTAGCCGATGACATAATAGCTGTCATCATTCCAGATCAATGCAAAAGGAGAGAATATATACACTTTTCCGTTATGCTTCAGTTCTTTCTTCTTGTTCGGTGTGTAGTAATAGTATTGAAAAGTAACTCGTTTTTTTAACCGAATAGCTTGATGGATCAGATCAACGGTAAAATAAATGGTTTCGTTTCTGGCTTTTAATCGATGGTCGACATAGAGCTGCTGATTAAGAATATCTGCTTGTGGCTCTCCTACAAACGAAGATAGTTTTTGAATCAGCATTTTACTTTTTTTGGCGGTTATAAAGCGAGCTGACTGCACAGCGTCTACCAGCAATTTTACTTCCGGTATCTCAAAGACACGCTCTCCAATATGATATTGATTCTGCGTGCTATGATTGCATATGATATCTATGCCGAATTCTGTGAGAAGATTGATATCTGCCTGCAAGGTCTTTCGTGTTGTTTCAATACCATTTTGCTGAAGGTATTCACCGATATTTTTTAAGGTGGTAGGGTGTTCTTCATCCGTCTTATTCCATAAATACTTCAGAGTGAGAAGCAGGCGCTTTTGACTATTCATTTTTTCACCTCCATCTGTTTAACTATATAAGGCAGCAATAGACTTTTTAAACCTATCTTATTTAATTTAATCCAGTCGTAATCACATTGGACACCTCTATACTACAAGCAAACAAAATAGCATGTACTTCCGATGTAATTTAAGACAATCAATATTAGGATAATCAACCTCATAAATATGCTTTCAGTAAATTAATTTTACATGGGCGAGATAATTCTCTCCAATTAATCTCATAACTATGTCACTTTTGATTCGATTAACCATTTACTTACAGAGGCGTAATCTCTATATCTTAATGTTTGCATGACCTGCTCTTTACTTTTTGTATTTGCAATAATAATTTGGCTTTCTGCACGAGTACATGCCACATAGAATACTCGAATTTCTTCTTCAAGTTGTTCTTTTACATTATTCTTAAGCATTCTTAAGTATTCTTTATCAGGTGTCAGCGAGTTACTAATTATTTCAGCATTAAACGCAAGTGTTGGTCTTTCCGATTTTAAGTCAAGAATAATCTTGGGTTTAGTTATCGGACGGTTCAATTTGTTGTCACAGCAAGGTATAACAACTATTGGAAAGGATAATCCTTTTGCTTTATGTATTGAGTAAAGTGAAATTACACCAGTGTTTCTTTCTGCCTCGGGGATATCTGCCTCATCTTCTTCCTGATTCGTAGAAATCATAATATACAGATACTCTATAAATTGCAGTGGTTGCATATTATCACGATCCATAATTGTTCGAGCCAACTCATTAAGTTTCAATAAATTGCTTACCGCTTGGTAGTTGTGGTTTTGCCTGTAATATTTGATAATGCCTGTACGCTCATATAACTCTGATAGTGAAGCATCTACGGTTTCAAGACGAATAATATCCTGCATTTCCATTATGATTTGATTAATATTTGTGCCTTTTACTGATTTTGAATAGTCAGTAAACCGTACTTCATTAAGTGCAGTTTCATTGTTATAGACGATAGCATTAAGTAGTTTGTATGTGTCGATTATTTCCTTAGTTTTGTAAAATCCTTTTCCACCAACCACACAAATTGGTACACCTGCTTCTTTTAACTCAGAGGCTATTTTATCCAGATCAAAATTTCTGCGACAAAGTATAGCAATATCGCCATACTGTGCTGGCTTTCCTTTAATTGTAGTAGTGCTTAAAATATTCTGGATTATGTCTTTTACAGGTTTTTCGTATTCAAATAGTATAGGCGTAGTATTTGGTTCAGAAATTGCACAGGAAGGTACTTCTAAAGGTTCAACAGGAAAAGTTAACTTGTCTCCATTAAATGTGAATGGATGAGAAAAAATAGAATTTATAACTGCAATAATTTCTTTCGTACTACGAAAATTTTCAGATAGATATTTTTCGCTACTTTTTTTGTTTACTTTATTGATTAGAGAATGCATTTCTTGGGAATTTTGTACATCTGATCCACGGAATGCGTAAATCGACTGTTTATCATCACCTACGAGAAACACTTTTACTCCATGTTTAATGAGAGAGTCAACAAGAGTAAATTGATCCTTGTTAGTGTCTTGAAACTCGTCTATAAACACATATTGATACTTTTTAACAACTCTATTAATAATACTTGGAATTTGTAGTAAATTAGCAGCGCATCTAACGAGACCATTAGGCGTTATTACATTATTTTTTCTCTTAGATGCTTCGACCTCGCATTCAATCCGATTATAAATTTCGAGGAACATACTTTTAAAAGCGTTCCAATATTGATTTTCCGGAGTCGGCTGTGATAATATTTTAGTGAGTTTTTCATCAATTTGGATTCCACGATTGCTGTTGTTTACAAGAAATACAGCGACTAATCGCTCAATTACATATGAGGGTATATCAGAAAGCAAAGGATTGCCACAATATTCATTTACAATTTTAGAGATAATATTTGCTGTTTCTTTTTTGTATGATTTTACTTTAAAGGTTGGAGCAATATTAATCTGCAAACCAAATCGTCGGATAAGTCTTTCACAAAAAGCGTGAATGGTACATATGTCCACCATATTGACTGTTTCGAGATTTACCGAATCCGCACATTCGTTAGAGTTTTTGCTTATCCATTCCCTAAATAGTGCCGAAGATATTCTGTTTTGCATTTCTTCAGTTGCTTTGTTAGTGAATGTAATAATTGCGAAGTTCATTAGTGATACATTGGGTTCATTTTTGAGAATGTGTAAAATTTTCTGAACAAGGACTTCTGTCTTTCCAGTACCTGCACCTGCGCGAAGGTATATTGGATATTCATTGGAGTCCACAATTTGGGCTTGTTTGTTTGTGAGTTGCTTTGTTTTTTGTATAATAGATTTTTCCATATCGCGGCTCCTTTCTTTGTTATTTTCCTAAACAGAATTCATTGTATCGGCAGTATGTACAATAATTGCTGGGCATCGATGTTGCATTGGCGAAATTATATTGTGTAATTTCATCTACCAGTGCATTAGTTCGCTTAATGCCATCTGTAGCAAATCTTTTGCTATCAAACTGAATATTGATCTTCGATAATATGCGAGCTGTTAAATTGATGCGATCTTCATTTGAATCGTTGCGATTTAATGCTTCTATCATATCTTTATAATGAATGAGACGACTTTTGTGATCATTTGTTTTCATTACGAGGAATTCGATGTACGAACCGCTATGGTTCATTCGCCATGACTTATTCTCGTAATCTACAAATCGATTATCATGTTCAACAGTTACTGTATATCCGGCACCAGTATAAACGCTATTTTTATAATCTATGAGTGTAAATGTGTGTCCTTTAATGTACTGTTTTGAGTTCTCAATATATAAAAGCAATTTACTCATCACATTTTTGCTTATGTCTGATAACTCATAATCACTCAGAAAATCAAAAAATATTTTATTTTCATCGATACATTCTTTGTGAAGTTTATCAATAATTGAAAGATACTGATTTTCACTATCTGAATACACTGCCTTATTTTGTAGATTGTAGTCCATAAATCTGCGGAGTAAATCACAATACATAACTGCTTCAGCATAAAAATGGAGATGAAGGTGGGAAATAAAACAACTGTTTTTTTCGGTCTGCCTGTGATAATATAATCTGGGGCAGAGCTTGAAGATAGCAAGTTCAGTTATAGTATAATTATCTTTACGAGGGAAAAAGAGAGGGTTCATTTCATTTTGGTTATAAACCTTTTCTTCATATTCTTCTTGCTTGTTTGTTTCAAATGGTATTTCTGTATTGAAAAGTACAGCAAGGTTCTTTGCAAACAAGGAGATTGTATTGCCAACGCCAGACTCTTTTTCTGTATGTGTAATAATAAGTTCGTCTGAAACAAAATCGAGAACATTTTTGAGAAGATATCTTTCTAAATTCAGATGGTATTTTAATCCGAATCGATTAGATGGAACAGCATTAATTCCATACTTCTCTTTCGAGAGAATTTCGCACATGTCAGTAGTGTATGGGAATTTCTCTATATATGGACGAGGATATTTGCCTGCTTCGCACATTATGAAGTAGCAGGTCTTATATGTCCTCATGTTTTCAAGATTAACTACAGCCAGAGACAGTGGACTCATTTCATCAAAAGTTTCTGACTCATATTCCATAAGCATCGAGCGTATATTTTCTGCAAAATAGGATACAGAAACATCGCCTATTACAGTGGTATCTTTTAATGTCATAATGGTATTGATTAATCTTTGAGCAATTTGTTGCTCTTGATCCAAATTGTCTGTTGGAATAAAATCTTTATAATTAATAACTACATTTTTAAGGACAGAAATATGATCGCTTATACTTCCGTTTGTATGTTTGATTATATTCACAATATTTTCAAGTTCACTAATCAAATCGGCAAGGACTTGCAAACTATCAAGACTTACCACATTAAGAGGATGATAACAATATAGTGGGTTGTCAGTAAGTTTACTTTTGAGATCTAATAGATTTTTCGCTATTTTCTTCCAAGTAGCAATATCAGTATGGTTTTCAAACCAAGTTTCAAGAAGTTTAAATTGACTAATAAAATTACTCCATTTTTGATTTGTAACATTCAAGCTATACCGCCAATTAGAGAACATTATACATTTGAAAGCTTCTAATGACATACCTTCAGTTACTATTTCATATATGCGTAATACGAATTGACCAATAGGATATGTACTAATTGGTCGCTTGTGCATATTGATTTCAATTTTATGATAGCATCTTTGAAAAGCCTTAATTTTTTCATTCAATAACAGGTCGTTACCGTTGATATTTTTAATACTTAATGCCATAAATTCCGTTTTAGTAAAACACACCTTAGGTAATGTTTCCTTTGCAATTTCCATAGGGGTATTTTCTTTTAAGACAAAAACACCTATCTCCGAGAACAAATCGCTAATTCGCTGTTCATATGATTCCTTATTTATGGCTACAATAATGGCTATATTAGAAAGAAAAGAAGTAATTGAACCAAGTTCTCCGTTGTAATTTTTTCGAATACGGTTACTTATATCTTTAATTACATACTTTAATTCAGAATCTCTGTTGATAAAAGGTTCAATAAATCTAATAGAGTTGTCTTCAAGAGAAGACATATTTTGAGGGTGACCAAATATATTTGGATATGCTCTTTTAGCAAAGCCAAGGGCAGTATTTTCGTCTGTGGATTCATTTTTCGATAAAACAACATTAACCTTGCACCCCAATTCATTTGCAAGGTTATTAATCGTTTCTTCAACAATGAACGCACCCGAACCATCGCTAAATTGCTTTGATATGATGAACACTTCTTTGCCGGATTCAACGGCACACTTTATGGTGTATTTTTGAATGTCATCGAAAAACAAGAAACCATCTATAAATAGCGCATCAACGGCTGCTATGCTTTCTTGTATCACTGATTTCTTTTTTTCTTGATATGTGTGGAGTGGCTTTTGAGTGTCAATTGTTAATGATCCGACAATGTTTGTTACTTCGCCAGAAGGTGTTTGACCATTGCTAATAGCGATAATGTCATTGATAACAAGCATGTATCTCCTATACAACTCCAAGATATCGGATTCTGCCACAGAATAATCTTCCGATATCATCTTGACTGTTTCGCTTGTTATTGTTGTATTGGAAAACTGCATTGTACTGAACAATTCATACAATTCCTTACGAACAGAACGGAAGGCGTTATATCCGGACTTATCATCAGAATACATATCTTCAATGACAAGGGACAACAAATATATCTGCTCGGTATTAGAGAGACAGTCTTTATTTTTGAAAATGTTTAGCGTAAGAGACTTCTCGTATTCGGAAAATGACAAGAGTTTATCACCACAGTGTTCGCATACTGTTTTGCTACGAATAGCCTTCAAAACAGCAGTAGAGGTGAGAAACAGATGCTTTGTGTTTCGGCTCATTTCAAATTGCAATACATCTTGTACAGCTTTACTACCGATATCTGAATGCATTATCAGATTCAACATCTTCCACATCTCCATTACTTGTTTTTTTCTTTAATACCATGAATATTTTTGAGCTTGCGAATAGCTTTTGCTTCGATTTGGCGCACTCGTTCTCTTGTAATACCCATTAATTCTCCAACCATTTCAAGAGTATGAATATCGAAATTATTAAACCCATATCTGCGGAAGATTACTTCACATTCTCTTTTATTCAAACAAGAATTCATTGCCTTTTCGATATCTTTAGAAAGCGACCATCTCTCTATATTCTCAATCATTATAGCTGTAAATTCGTCGTGATCTGAAAAGATATTTTCATCTTCTTCTAACAAATATTCTAAACTATCAAATGGTATTATATAGCGGTAAAGACGCATTGCTTCTTCATAACTACACTCAAGTTCTTCAGCAATGCCGTGTATTAGTTGTGGGCACGGCTTCTTTTTTGTACACTGATCGCATTCATGTTCATCAACATTATCATAGATATTAAATAATTTTTCTTTGATATGGACAGGGAAATAGACAGTTGGATTGCGAGTTGTGGCCTCGCGCATTATCACCTGTCTAACCCAAAATGGAAAATATGTTGTAAACAAATCCTGACGGCCAAATTCGAACTTATCTATGGCAGTATGTAATCCAATTAATCCATCTTGTATAGTGTCAGCTAATTCGAGGTTATATTTCTGAGACAATACCAGAGCTGTTTTTACTACAACTCTAATATACATTTCAAATACTCTTGTTCTTGCATAATCATTGCCATTTTGCGCTTGTGGCAATAGGTTATACCATTCTCTATGTTGAGGTGCTTGAATGTTTTTAACATACTCAATAAACTCTTTTAAAGAAGGATCTATTTCAAGTACTTTCTCAAATAAAGCTGCATAATCTGTTTGACTGCGATCATATTCTTCTTGCTCCAGACTATCATCTCCGACCGCATCATCTCTGATGATTACGCCTTTTGCAAGAAGTTGATCACAAATATATTCAACATCAAATAGAGGTATATTATTTTTTTCAATTACATCAAATATTTGCTGCTCGGTGATATATCCATGCCGCATATACTCATTATGTAATTCTTCAGTTATTGATTCATGCACAGGTATACCACCACACTTTCGTTAATTTCTGGCCAACTGGCACAGATCGATAATACTATCTGTGCTTACAGATTGGTTATATCTTTCATCAAATTCTTCCAAAAAGTCATACAAGTTTGTGAGGTAATCTTCTTCACTTGTTGTATTGGCAATTAGTTTTTCATAAAGAACCTCAACTCCACCTCGAACATAGCTTTCATAGAGTTCTTCATCGGGAGCTGCTTTTTCGCTTCCATAATAGCGGAACGCTTTGTTTAATCGTTCATTAAAATCAGATTCATGGTTCTTGTCTAATATCATTATCAATCTGTAATTAAACAGCAGGTTCTGCTGTTCTTTCATGAGTTTATCTGGAAAAATTTTAGTGCTGTCACCAGACTTATCGAGCTCAGCTTTACGACCATATAAAAAACCAATTATGGGTGCAATGGCGTAAACATCATAATTTGTTGAAAACAGCTTATGCTTTTTGGCGTCATATTCAGCTGTTAGTTTAATGACATAATCGCAGTGTTTACCACGAAAAGAGTATTCTTTATCAAACATGTTAGTCACCTCGTTACCAAATAAGTTTCAAACTCATTTTTCTTGTCAAATTGATAACGGCTACCGACTTTTTCTCCCATATATGTTTCAGCCAGTTCACCGTCGGTGTCCTTAATAAATATAATTACCTGCTCTGCTACATTCGGAAGTGCATCACAAACTGTACGAATACGAGTTTTATCAAATGCAGAAAGTGGAGCATCCATTACAAGAGGATACGGTTCTGATACAAGCATTTCATTTTCAGGGTTTTTACTTTGTCTTGCCATTTTGATTACACCAGCGATGAATGCGAATATTACAGAAATACTTTGAGCAGTAGATGTTTCAACATCTTGGCTAAATCCCTCATAGTCGTTCACAATAACCTGAATGTTATATTTTTCATCAATATTCAAAGAAAAACCGCCATTATATATGTTCTTAAATATCTCGTTAACTGTTGCTTCCAGCAGTTTTCGAGTTTCTTCTTCTTTTTGAGCATAAAGAGTTTTTAAAGTATCATACATATATTGTGCGTAAGCTTTGTAAACCTCAATTCTTCTGTTGTTCTCATCCTTAAGTGTTAACTCGTTACGCTCGGTTTCTCTGCGATTTTTTTCTGTTGTGATAGAGCCAACTTGTTGATTGAGACGCGCTTTTTCAGATGAAAGTTCTGATAGTGCACGGACATATTTGCTCAGTCTTACTTGTAGTTCACCAACATTCTGCATACTTTCAAGCCTTTTGTCTATGTTTTGAATAGATGTGAAGATTTCAGCATGCTTGTCTTCAAATTCCCTAATAAAAGCATATTTTGTACTGATATCATCAAAAAGAGAGGAAGCCCCTTTGCAGCGCAACTCACATTCTCTAACAAACTGACCGATTGATGTTCCAATCGACTGTGGAGGAATAAATTCAAGAAGTTCGTTAAGATGCTTATATGCTTCATTTCCAAACTCAATATCAGCACCACAAATACATTTCTTTCTTTTGAGAAGATACTCAATTGTTCTTGCATGAATATCTGGAATACCTTTATCAATTTTATCTGCTTCAGCAAGTTGACGAAGTGCATCTCCCATCAATTTTTTTGCAAAATAAGAATGCGCATTGGTATTAAATGTTCGGAGTAAAGAATCTTCACTTGAGGCTTTGGATGCGATCAATTCGCTCAGTTTTCTTCTCAATTTTTCTCGTTCTTTTGCAAGAGTTTCACTTTCAGCATTAGCTTTGATTGCTTCATCGAGTTCGTTTCGTTTTTCAGTAGCAACAGCTTCTTCATTTTCAATAGCTGTCAATCTTTCCTCGATCTTTTGCAATCTTTCTTCATACTCAGTAATCTCTCTTGTATATTGAGCGATTTTACTATCACTTCTTGAGTCGTAGCTCTCATTATAAGAACGAATAACTGAAACTTTTGGAGGGCGACCATTGATGTGGTCAAGTGCTGCTTGAAATGCACTCAATCCGAGAAGTCCGCGGACTGCTTGAGCAAATTCTTGACTTTTTCCTTTTTTAATTTCTTTACTCATGTTTCCGATTCGTTCACCATCAAAAAAGAAGTATTTTGACAGCTCTTTAGGTAAAATTTCTTTCATTCTGATTTCGGTTTCAGTATCGCTAATATACTCACGCTGTCCATCTTTTCCTTTGTAAGCAATCTTGAATATTGGCTGATTTGGTCTACGCAAATTACCGTTTGAATCTTTTGAATATCTCTGTTCTCTAATACAGAGATATTCAATCCCATTATGTGTTAAAGCTAATTCAACACGAACAGTTTCCTCGGTGTTAGGCAACATAGACTGTGCAGTAGCTTTACAAAGCATGGACTTGTCATCAAAATCTGTGTCACCGTAAAGACACCAAGTAAATGCCTGAGCAAGAGTTGTTTTTCCAGATCCATTTTCACCCATAATAACAGTAACATTGCGCACGGGATCAACAGAGAAGGATACGCTTTGCTCACCTTTAAATTGGCGGAAGTCTTTAAGTTTTAATGTCCTTAATAGCATTGCACTTCCTCCTCAATCATCTTTTTAATTTTTTTAACCATTTCAAGATCGTTAAACTGCTTTGTTTTTATATTAGTTTTTTCTTTAATAATAATTTTTTGGAGCATAAGTTGAGCTTTTCTTGTATCTATTTCAACTCCGCTTACAACTATTTTATCACCATTCATAATTTTCTTCCTCCTGTGATACATAATCTAAAGATTGGATACCATAGGCATCCTTTATTTCGTCGAGAATGCTTTCTGATTCAACCATATTGATTGCAATTCTTGAAAACTCGGTAGCTCTGTTTAATTCATTTTTGACAAGTGTTGTACAGCGTTTGAGCTGTGTCTCTGTCAATGACAATGTATCTTCCGGTGCATATGGGAGAGTGATGAAATCATAAATTTCTGCATATTCCTTGCCTTTTGCTAAGCGAAGAACACGGCCTCGTCTTTGGATATATTCTTTCGGATTGGTAGTGCTCGCAAGTATGAATGCAGTTTTTATTTTAGGAATATTTACACCTTCGTCAAGACATTTGATTGCTATCAATACTTGTAAGGTGTCTCCGATTGAGAATTCTCTCTTGAGAACTTCTCTTTCTTCAATATCTTCTTTAGAAGTGAATTGCGATACATCCATCTTTAACTTATTGCCAAGTAGATCTGTAACCTCATCTATTTGACGAATATCTTCAGAATCAACAGAAGTATAATCTTGGTTTTCTTCGAGACCTTTTGTTGCACCACAATAAACTAAAATATGTTTGTCATGAAGATATGGCTGTATGGTTTCTTCCAATGCGGCAAGCTTTCCTTTAGCTCCAGCTACAATTCTTGACCGCTGTAATGCTAATTTTTCGCCTCGTGGGCTTAACTTGTTTTTTCCGTTTTGTCCCTTTATAATGCATTTTCCCATTTCGTAGGTTAAGTTATTATAAGTTTCAAGTTCCTCATCGGTAAAAGTTATTATGACGGGATAATATTTATATGGAGTCAATTTCTTTTCTTTGATTGCACGATCCAATGAATATTCAATGCATTTATCTCCAAAGAATGAGAATAATTTTTCTGTTCCTTCTTCGTCATTATGCCGGTCAATAGTTGCTGACAATGCAAGCCTATATGTATAGAATTCATGGAGTAAACAGCTTAAATACGGTGCGCCGAAGTTATGTGCTTCATCTACCATTAACAGTATATCAGACTTAATTTTAAATATTTGTTTTTGTACAAATTCCGAAGTATAAGTTGCGTTTGTACAAATGAAGCAAAAGAACTCTTTATTACGAACTTTTAATTTTTGATCTCGCACTGCATTTTCCAATCTTTTTTTCCAGTCCTTTTGTGAAGAACTACTGTATCCAATGATTGGTTGAATATTAAATTTTACTATGTCCTCAACCCACTGTTCGACAAGGTGCTGGTATGGACATACAATAATTACTGCAAGTTTGTTGTCGACTGCTTGTGATAAGGTCGTTAAAGCTCCTAAACCAGTTAATGTTTTACCTGTACCAGTTGCCATATCAAAAATACCACGGAACCCTTTTTCTTTCCAAGAAATAATAGCTTGTTCTTGGTAGTCATGCAATTTAAATCCCTCTGGCATTTTAGGATAACGATTTGAAAAATCGAAAAAGTCTGTTGTTGTACCAAAAGAAAGATCATCTTGTTCAAATTCTTTTTTATCAATATCAAAATCAGGCTTAGATGTCTTATATCGATCTATAATTTCCTGTTTCAATTCAGGAAAATCAATAATGTTGATATTTGGCTCGCTATTTCCCCAAATAGAAGCGAAAGCGTTTTCTTTAGCTTTAACCCTTTCTTCTTCACCTTTCCAAGAACAATATACATCAATTGTTTCATAATTCAATGTCATTGCAGTTGCCGATTCATTCATTGAGCCAGAAAACGCAACACGATTACCATCAACATCTGTGATAATCCCCATTTTCTCATGATACATTCCCATTTTATCTTCATCTTCAGTAAATGCAATTTTTATGTCAAGAACGCCATCAGCAATTAAGTTAGCAAGCAGGTTTAGTCTCGCACTATCAAATTTAGTTACAGGAGTATGTAGTTCTCTTAATACCGCGGATTTGACTACTTGATCACGCAATTCATATCCATTTTTAATTGCAATAATATCATCATCTGACAGATAAGGAGAGGCTACCAGCTGAATATGACCGCCATTCTGAGCCAGAGTAGCTATACCTTTAGATATTTCAATAAGCACTGAAGATGAGAAAAAACCTACAGCCCTCTGATACAGTGTTGCTTTGCTTAACAAGGGCAAATAAAAATCTCTTGCGATATTATCAAGTAAGGAGCGATATTCTTTTTTGATTTCGAGATCCTGAAAATTCATATCATTCCTCCTATGAGTTAATTTCGATGTACTCTAATGCTTCTCGCAGTGCTTCAAAATCCTCATCTGTATTGAAATAACTTACACTAAATCTAACAGTTCCTGATGGAAAAGTTCCAAGAAATTGATGCGCATACGGAGCACAATGGAGACCAGTTCTAACTGCAATATTTTGTTCACTCAATATCTGTCCAATATTATCACTACTGTATCCTTCGAATATACAGGAAACAACACCAATAGATTCAGTTTTCATAGTATTAATAATTTTAATGTTGGAGAACCTATTAAGAATCTCAATGAGTTTTTCTTTGTTTTGTTGCTCTTTATTATAGATTTTTTGAATACCAATCTTTTGTATCCATCCCAGAGCTGCATACAAGCCTGCAATAGCTGCAATATTTGGACTTGCTACCTCATATCTTTCGGGGATTGTTTCCGGTAGTGATTGATTAGCAGAATCAACTCCTGTTCCACCGTAAATAAGTGGTTTAGGTTTAATATCAAAATTACTAACTACTCCAGCAACACCAAGAGGAGAGTACAATGTTTTATGTCCTGCAAATATTGCAAAATCAATATCAGTACTGCTCAAATCGATGTCAATAAGGCCAGCGGTTTGACACATATCTACAATAGTAACAGCCCCATACATTTTCGCCATACTACTTAGCTCTTGAATTGGAGCAACCACGCCGCAAACATTACTTGCATGGCTGACTATCATCCAATTCGGTTTCCTCTCAGAAAACTGATTTTTGATTTTTTCTAAATCATATTTCAAACTTTTTCGATCAACTGCAAGCTGTATTATGTTTATCTTATAAATATTTTGTAGCTGATTAAGAACCCTCGTTACTGCATTATGTTCAAAAGGGGAAATATAGATATTATATTCATCTGAAATTGTCAATCCCTGTAGAATGAGATTAATAGCTTCTGTTGCAGTAGGTGTAAATACAATTTTTTTGTTGGGGCAATGGAACAAAGAAAGCAACGATACCCTTGTGTCTTGCACAAGCTTTGATGCTTTCGCCGCAAGTTTATGTTGCCCGCGGCCAACATTTACGCCACATGTCCTGTAAAACTGATCCGTATATTGATATACCTCTTCCGGTTTTGGAAATGTAGTAGCCGCATTGTCAAAATACGCAATCGATTCCAACTTTCTCACTCCTTTCAGCATAATTTCTCCAAAATTTCGAATAGTATCTGTCGTTTTTCTTGTTCTGTAATTGACTGCCCCATTTCATCAATAGAGTTGAGAATATCATTATACAGAAGTTTTGCTCTGTCACTGTATTCACTGCGATTAAAACTTTTAACAATCTCTTGCCCGTCACTCGTCATAGTGATGAGCTTATAAGTATCAGTTGTTTCTGTATACTGTGAATCTTGGTTGTTGTATTCCTCGACTGTTTGTTTAAATGTCTTTAAATCGTCTATAAAAGTGACAATAATTTTTTCGTTCCAATCTTCAATTCGCAGTGATGTTACTGCCTTTGCAATTCTCTGTACAAATGCTTTTTCATCATTGGTTATAGAGTGCATTAGTTCAAGAATTTTATTTTCATTGTGTATAAATAAATGTTGAATTGTAGTTTCTTTTAATTCTCCATACCAGTCTTGAATGATAGAAGTAAGTGACCCTTTGGTATTGCCGTTAATCGCAAATATGTACTTGATATCAGATACCAAAACCTTAATCAAAGACTCAACGGCTTCGTCATATTCTTTTTTGGTCTGAATGATGTTATCTATCACATCAACATTAAATTCAACATAACCATAAATTTCAAAAATCTTATTGAATAGATAGTCTCTTGGATTTATATCTAACTGTTTAAGGCTATTCACGAATTTTCTGTGACTCCCTGATATACTCTTGAAAAGATCTTTTTCGCTAAGTCCTCTATAGGTCTTTGTCATTTCCTTCGAGTACTTTGGTAATGACATATACCAACGACACATCGCGGATACAATGTAAGCAAAACTATTATAAACTTTTTCTTTTTCATGAATATATTTATAGAAGATGTGTTCTAATTGAGTCATATAAGTTGACTTGTCTTCATTCCAATTTTCAAGAACAACAGAATACTCGTCCGGAGCCTCATTAATCATATTCAGTAGATCAGGTGAGAGCTTTTGCTCGCTTGATCCTTTTTTTATGACAATATTATTGCGATAGAGATGCAAAACCGTAGCAATATAAATTGGAACAACACCAAGTTTCAAACCTATTCCATATCTATATGAAGTGATCATCTCGTAGAGTTCGCCAAAATTCTGCTCTCCATTTACTCCTGCATTTGCAAAGAACTGTTGGATGGTACGAAGCATATATCGAATATTATCATCTTGAGGCTCAAGATTGATTTTGGGTTCAGTAGCAATATCTTCAATTATGCCTGTTTGGAGGAGTGTGCTTCGCATGATTGATACATCTTGACCAGTTCCAGAAAGACCGAGATTCGCCTCGAGAGAAGTATTCAAAAGACCTGCCAATAATTTTGATCTACTGTTAATTGCAACCGAAGGCAAAATATTTTTATTAATTGATTCATTATTAATTGTTGGAGCATGAGGATATATTGTTTCACAAATATCAGATAAAAGTGCCGACATTTGTGCTTTGCGATAAATAATCTTCCTTTCTCCATTGTAATAATAATCTGATCCTCCATTTTCCGGTCTTGCATAAGAATAGATAAAGGTTCCGATAACTTCTTCTAAATCTTCGATATAAATGTCATATTCATCACTGAGAAGTTCATCATCTACTACAAGTGCTTTTAGATCCAAGACGGCCTTATATTCAAAAGCAATCTTTTCAATATCAACAAACTTCTTGGGTAAACAAAATACAATTCGATTATTATTTCCTTTACCTTCAGAAAGCGCTTTGGCAATCTTTGTGATCTCTGATGGCTTATCAGGAACAATAGCATAAACTACGCCATCCGCCATTGTTTCTTCGATCTTCAAATCCCAATTATCCACATTCCAAAACTCTTGGCTACTGATAAAAATAAAATCAAAATATCGAGTGATTTCATGTTCATCATTATAACGAGTTGGGTACATAAAACTGTCAAAAGCTGATTTATTTAGAATATCCCTCACATTTAAAGTAGCACGATTACTTTCTATTTTCTTTGCAATTTCTTGTGGGATGTCTACGCCGCTGCTTTCTTTTAATTTAAGATAATTGTTGCTTCTCCTAAGATATACAATGCATTCTTTATTTACAAGATCAGCCAGTGCGTCACTAATAATTTTTGAATCTGTAACAACATCTCGATATGTATCAACGATTACATCATAGATTGGAGGCAGTTTTTCAAACTGTTCAACAATATAAATAAGCGCAATTGTTTTTATGATTTTAGCGTGAATTGAATTTTCTTCAACTTTCTGTAAAACATTAGAGGTCAATCTATATGTCTTATGGATATCACTGGTATAAGGTTCTTTGCGGAACAAAGGCTCAAAATAATCATATAAATAGTCGGGTGTAAGCATAGGAAAGTCACCCTCAGCAGATTTTAAAAATGCGGAGAGTGTATACTTGTCTTCAGATGATAAAAATGTAAATAGTGTTCTCTCATTTTGAGCAACTTTTTCCGACAAACGAGGTAGAATAAAGGTAGAAACAGGATGTAAAGGATAACATCCGTAAATTGCCGATTGAACACCTTCAACAGAACTATTGTCAATAAGCCCGTTTTCAGTATATCTTTTTTCAAGTTCTTCAAATTGAGCCTTATGTGTAGCTACAAATGTATTCCAAAAAGAAGTATCTTTTTGGATAACGGCTGAAATTATTTCATACATCTGTGCAAAATTGTTGTGCAGAGTAGTATGCTTAAATCTGCCGGATACACCACGCCATCCATCAACCTTTTCTTTTGGGAGTTTATTGTCAATATAATTTGCAATATCTTTGTGACAAATGAGCATGAGATGCATCTGCTTCTTGCCGCTTCTTACACATTTTTCGGCAAAATCTTGAAGCAGTTTAATATCGCTGATAGTAGCATTACTAATACTTGATTCGAGATATTTACTAAACTCATCATATACAATATAAACCCCTTCATAACCCTTTTCGGAAAGTTTATCTACGACCTTTTCATAGAGCTCGACGACATCAAACCCGAGGAAGGGATTGAAAGTACTGCCAGCAGTAAGTTTCGGATATAATTCAACGAATTTCTCATATGCTTCAACATTATATTCTTTGAGGCTGAGAATAAAATTATCTATCGGTGAATTAAGTTCTGACAAGAATTGCTTATATGTATCGGGATAGTCTGCCTTCCAACTTTCAATTGCATTAATAGAAGCCGTAAAATGAGTATCTGGCATAATATCATTTAAATTTTCATTATTTAATGCCTGTTGGAGAGCAAACAAAAAAGACTGTGTTAAACTCGAACTACTTCCGCTAACCACGATAGGCAGTAATTTGCGAGAACTGTTCAGATATTCTTCTGTGTAACTGTACAATTCCGGATTGTAAACCTTCATTTTTTCAAGGAGCCGTTTGTAAAGCGCTTTATCCTTTTTGAAGAGCATAGATAACAACACAAGAATTATATGTGATTTTCCTCTACCGTAAGCACCAATGAGTATTCGTGCTCTATCGGTTGAATTTGGTGCTGTACTTAATAGCACATCCTCAATTATATCAAGAGAAGACATAGTTGGTATAAAACTTGCTGCTTTATTGTCATCATGTAAATCATACGCAATATTCACAGAAGTCTGAAACCCTTTTGCAACTTTGATATTGTTATTTAACATGGGAACATCCTCCTGCAGTTATTTGTTAATTGCTTGGTAATAATCTTTAATACACTCAATAAATGAAGTGTCTTTTATAATGCGGATAATATCAAGACCAGCTGTGCGTACTACTTTGATATATCCCATAAGTTCAATCTTATACAAAAGAGCTGTTAATGTAATGATATCAAGGTTAAATATTTTCCCAACATTACACGGATCGTTTTGTATAGCTGAGATTTTTATCTCGTCTTTTCCGTTTGCTTGATCAAGAATAACTGCAAGCACGACAAGCGGATGAATTAAGTCTTTCTTAGGCGTAGTTTTTTTATACAGCTTATCTTTTTTATTGGCGATATCAATAAGGCCAAGTTCTCCGAAAGGACAATCGATATTACTTTCGGGCTGCACTTTTTCGGGATTAGATTTCATACGAGATACATAGGTGTTTATTATACATGTGTAATCATCTTCAAGAGATCTCTCAGAAACTTCTTCACCATTAATGCGAATGTAATTACTTAATTGCTTTACAAAATCCTCTTTTGTAAATTCTGACGCTTTGAATTCATTGAAGAAATAGTACCAAGCCGTTGCATCTTCTTTGTTCGAAGCAAGCTGATAATGTAACAGCCAAAGTGTCCCCATTTCCTCAATGTAAGGATCATTTTCAAAAACAATCTTGCCAAATTCAGTAAAAGTTTGTTCTTTACGACCAGATGCCGGTTCACTTGTCAATTTTACTGCTTGGAGCCAGTATCGGAGAGCTTTAACCATGTTTGCACCAATCCCAAGTACATCCATAGGATTTCCTTTTGTCCCCATGAACACACCGGCATCAGCGTTTACATTTCGCAATCCTTTATTTAGCCAACCTTTTCTAATAAAAAAGGTATCATGAGCTCTGAACTTCATAGCATAACTCCTTTAGTCCTTCGTCTTGAGGTAGCGATCCATTAAACAACCACCGTCAAGGTATTTTGCGGTGACACACATTTTACACCTACGACACTTTTTATCGTTGATGTAATACTTGTCACCGATAATGGATATGGCACCAAATTTACAAAGAGATTCACACTTTAAGCACCTGCGGCAAGCGTTATACTTTTTAATTTGGTAACTAACCATTCGTTGCAAATCATCATGTTTTGCAACATTCATAGTTTTAATTTTCACAGCATAGTCATAACCATCCTGTGAAAAGGGTTGAATAGAGAGAATGGGCACATTTGTTCTCAAATCAACCACGATTGTTTCGTTAATTAGTTTTCTGCCAAGTTCTGGAGCAATTCTTCCAAACGGTGTAAACAAACCAATAAAACAATCATCGATAGGCTTTTTAAGTTGATAAACCTTTGCGTTTTCTTCAGTTGTACAATTTGTGAACTTAATCTTTACATCGGAGGCTGCTTCAATACCGTTTCCTCCCTGGCGAGCTTTCCATTTCCCGCTGTTTATATATTCTTCTGGATCTGGTTTTCCTATCTTCTTTGCAAAATCTATAAGGAAATTATGCCACTTTTCATATTGTTCAGGCATATAAATTTTGGATAGAAATTCGGCTCGAGCGTTATTATTAGGACAGCACCAGCAACCAACTCTGTCATATCCTAATCTATAGGCATCATTGAAATCCACTTTCTCACCAAGAAGATAGAGCCATATATCGATATCCTTCCAAAAGAAAATCGGAGATGCAACTTTCTGTTGCTGTATCTTAATTGTTTCTGCATTATCTTCGATTCGATTATACTTGCTACGGCTTACAGATTCACATTTTCTGATACCGTAATAAGTGAGAATGTTTTTGTCACGATAGAAACTATTTATAACACGAGAGATCGGTCCGGTTTTAAACATAAAGCAACACCAGCGAAGCATTCTGGCGGGGGGCCCAATATCTTCACACACGCTATAAAAATCTTGTTCTTTATTTTTTGCTGTTTTGAAAATTGCTTTAGGATTGTTTTGTCTGAATCTTGTTGCATACTCGATTGTGGATGGGAACTCAAGAGTAGTGTTCCCAAAAATATGTACAAGGCTTGGATCAGAGAGCGCTTTAACTACAAGATCGGCTGTAACAGTCGAATCTTTACCGCCAGAGAAGGAAAGAACAATATTCTCTCTGGGATAATCTTTAGCTGAATCTTGAATAAAATTAAAAGCTTCATATATCAAGTAAGACAATCTTTCTTGGTTTGCCTTAACGAATTTATCAATATTCTTATTAAAAAACTCGTAACTGTTCTGAGGTTTATATTCTTTCAACTGCTGAATAATCCAATCAATGCGATGTTTTTTGTATAATGAAGAATTAATTGTTATTGTTTCCCCATCAATGTAATAACGGTTATTAGAAGCCCACACACTTTTTTCAATGAAAGCCATAGGCTTGTTTAATAATATTTCAAAAAGCAATCTTTCTTCTGGAAAGACTGGACGAATATCCGCCGCCATGTATCGTGTCTTTTCACCACACAAGGGACAATAGTCCTTATCCGCTCCGTTAACAGCCTTAATTAACGGAACTTTACAATGATCACACCAATACAACTCATAAGGAATGTCTTCCTCTGTAGCTGAACCACAAATGGAACATTTTTTTTCTTCAGTTTCACGATTACATTTCTTGCACCACATGAACAATCACCTCCCATATATTTATTTTAACACACTATGTGTCCGATAAAGCGGTCTTTGAACTACTCATCAATAAATTCCATGATGTCATCGGCAGTGCAATTCAGAGCCTTGCAAATTTTGCCGATCACTTCAACTGTCACGTTTTCGCCTTTATTCATTTTGGTGATTGTGTAGTTGCTAATATTCGCTGTTGTTTCAAGGTCTTTTTTCTTCATATCCTTGTCAATCAACAACTTCCACAGTTTTTTATAACTGACAGTCATAGCGATACTCCGTTCTAATAGTTATTATGTTTTTGTCATACATCTGCAGAGAAAAAGATGTAAACAAATACACAAATAATATTATAACAACTTTTCGTGAAAATCACAATAGAAAATAAAGCGAAACATTTATTTTTCCTAAAAAATTCATAAATACTATATATCAGTCTTTTCTCTTTCTGCTGTAATCTCTCTTAAAGTGGGTACTTCAAGGCGGCTCACGATGAACCGCCCCTCAGTCCACAAAAAAGACATACTACTCCCTTGTGAGTGGAAATAGATTTTTCAAAGTAAATAGTACCGGTTAGAGGTCGCACTGCCGTTTTCACGGTAGTGCGGCACTTTTCGTATCAGACCGGCTTTTTCCAAGTCTTTGACTGCTCGTTTTACAGTGCTTCGGGAGAGCGACAGATCTTTTGCAATGGTATTAAGTCCCGGCCACGCCTTTTTTTCCTTGTCCATGCGGTCGTGCAGATATATATACACCAGCTTAGCACGGTGTGGCAGATCGGTTTGATATAAAAAATTAAGCCTGCCCATCTGAGGTTACCTCCGTGTTTTTCGGTGTCTGCGGAAGCGGTGTCCTGCGGTTTTTAGGGACAGGATGCAGCGTAGTACCTCCGTTTTTATCTTTTCCATCATTCTTTTCCATCGATGCAGGCTGGTGATGTTCCGTCATCTGCTGATTCTGACCTCCGGACGGAGTCTCATCGTCTGGCGACGCAGCCGGTTCCAGTAATTCGGGATGATATTTTTTAATAATGCCGTCTGTAATATCCTTCTTAGATGCATACGCCACCTTTCGGTTTCCCTGATCGGAAACGGTATAAGGGTGGTCTTCGTCAAAATGGATTCCCCATTTGAAAAACAGTTTGAGCTTTACCTTCATCGGATAGAAACCTGTTTTCATCACCACGAACTGACCTTTCGGCATACTCTTTAATTCATCCGGCGTCATCAGCGGCCGTTCAATCATCTGCAGAGATTCCGACGGATCATTTTTGCTTCTCGACACTGATCCGGACATAACCGTGCGGCTGCCGAGCGCTTTGGACAAAGTTTCCGCAGAAGTGCTTTGCGGCGCAAATCCGCCGAAGATAGTGAGCTGGGTATTGTCTACGATAATCTCTGCGCCTTCCTTGCCGTAGTTCTTTTCAAGCTGGCTAAACGACTGAATAATCGGAACGATCTGCAGCCGCCTTGAACGGGAAGCGGAGAACATCATTTCTGCTGATTCAATTTTAGGCAAGGTTCCGTACTCATCACAAAAGAATACGCACCGGTTTTTGAGCTTACCGCCGTTCTCATCTGCTACGGCAAGAATTTCCCGGTACAGCTGCTGGATAATCAGAGAGATCATGAAGAAGGTCGCCGGATTTTCCTCCGGCATAATAATAAACAGCGCAGACTTTTCATTGCAGAATTTTTCCGCATCGATTTCGGTATCAAAGCAGAGAATTTGCTCTAATTCCGAATCCAGAAAAGCATTCAGCCTTGAGAGTGCAGTGGACATAACCGAAGCCATCGACTGCTCCGCAGTGTTTAAGGCCGCGCCTGCAAACCATTTCGCTTTGTGATCGTTTGGGAGCAGCTCCATGAGCTGCTGAAACTGATTTTTTCCTTTCTTGCCCGAAGGCGCAAGCAGTTCCTGAATGATTTTAAAGACCGATACAATGTGTCGCTGTTCCGGCTTGCAGAACTCAGCAACAAGCAGAATCGTTGCTGTCAATAAGCCTTCAGCTGCGTCATAGAAATAAGCGTTTTGTCCAAACGATGCCGCATCCATTCCCGACAGGATAATGGTCTTTGAAATGATCTTGGCGTACTTCTCACACCGTGCCTTATATACCAGCTTATCAGGCTTCTTTTTGTATAAATCCATATACTTGTTGACGAGGTGCAAAAGATTGTTGCCGTTGCTTTTAGTAGGATTTCTCAGGTCAATTACCGAAACATGATAGCCATAGTCTTTTGCAATCTGACCATAGTTTCTCATAATGTCACCTTTGGTGTCAGTAGAAAGCCAGCTCATGCCGGAAGCACAGGCATACTCGATGCAGGGATAAAGCCAATAAGCAGTTTTGCCGACCCCTGCCGCACCGATCATCAGTGCATGAACATCGCCTGTGTCGATCATAGCAGTAGTGTTTCCGGTACAGCCGACCACAATACCCTGCGGAAGAGAGACTTCCTCTGTCTTGTCCTTCTTTGAAAACGGCGGACGAAGGTGTACAACAGATGCGGTTGGCTCCTGACCGTTCTTTGCTTGTTTTCTCCACTTGTCCGGTGTGAAAGGAATGTGTTTGTAAGTTTTCCGAATCTCCCGTTTTGTTGCCCAACGCGCTGTGCCGTGCTGGCCGTCACCGACCGTCCGGCTTTTGATACTGTTCAGACTGTAGATGTGGGACAGCAGCGTCACCCCGCCGAGTACGGCAAACATAATTGCACCTATTATGATCAGAGTTGTAACATTTGACACGGTTCTTCCGCCTCGCTTTCTTCAACAGGATATAATAAATCCTCGTTCCAATCCTTGCGGATCGGTACGAGGATTTCGTGTTGGATGCCCTTTATAAATAATTTATCGGATATTCGTTTTACTGCAGACTGTCCTGCCTCGTCATTATCAAGGCAGAGGTATACCTTACTGATATTCGGATTGTCTTTCATCATCTGCCACAGCACCTGATCAGATACACCGCAGCAGGCGGCATAGTTGTTTTTCTGCCAGCCTTCCTTATGCATTGAAATGAAGGAAAGCATATCTATGGGCGCTTCGAAAACAAACAGCCTATCATTACCGCCGTTCCAATGGAAACTGTATTTCGGATCGCTGCCGGTTACATTGCCTTTGTAAGAGCTTTCCGAACCGCTGCCTCGCTTATGGGCATGAACCGATACACCGTCTTTATCTTTTCCAACGAATACCGCATTGTGATAATCCGCTGATTCGTAAATCATTCCTTTGTGGGCAAAGGCATAAAGAACATTTCGGTCAATGCCGCGGCGGTTTAAAAGATAGGCGAATACTCTGCGCATATTGTCGTTCTTCTCAGGCAATTCGAAAGGTACTTTCGGGTGTCGCTGAGCGGGAGGTGATACCATCAGCGTTCCGGCACAGCCGCCAAGAAGATACTCCATCGCTTCGGGGTAATCTTTGTTGTAGAACCGTCTGACAAAATCAATTGCATCCCCGCCGACTTCTTCATATTGATGAAACCACAGATTTCCTCTGACGGTAACCTTTTCAGAACCGGAGCGCCATTCATACTCCGAACCGGAGCGCCGGAGCGTTTCGCCCTGACTGCGAAGCAGTTCTGCAATGTCTGTCTGCCGAGCCTGTTCTTTTTGCTGTTCTGTAAAATGAATATATTTTGTTGCCACTTTCTGTCCTCCTATCCTTGCTTAATACCGAGCGCTTCGTTTTTCTCCTGAATTTTTCGGCGCAGTTTTCGGTCTGTTATTGCTCCGCTTTTTCCTTTACGCTCGTCTTCTAAACGGTTCCGGATCATCCGGCTGATATGATGCAGCAGGCTGAGAGTACCCATTGCCGCAAACCAGTTCCGATTATTTTTGATGCTGTGCAGAAGCTGTGCGGCATATTGATTGCCGTGTTCCGCAGAAGCAGTCAGCCACCGCAGAGCTAAATCATAATCCCGTTTCAGATTCTGACCGTAAAGATACAGTTTGCCGAGCTGATATTCGGCATAATTATTTCCCTGTGAGGCGGAGATCTGAAACAGCCGAACTGCTTTCTTAACATCCGTATATCCATCTTCGGTCAATCGGATTTTACCTGCAAGATAGGCAGCACAGGAATTTTCCTTTTCTGCTGCTCGTTCCAGATACAGAAGTGCCTTGCCGATGTTCCGTCCCACAACTTCTCCATGATATAAAAGTTTTCCGAGCAGATATTCTGCAGGAAGGAAACCGATGTCGGCTGATTCTGTCAGTAAGCGGATGGCTTCGGGAATATCCTGTATCAGCACATCGCCGTCCAAGAGTGCTTTTCCGAGGGTATATGAGGCATATTTGTTATGCTGTTCGGAAGAACGGCGGAGCAGGCTTTCTGCACGAATCAAATCCTGTTTTGTATCTTCGCCTTTGAATAAGGTTTTGCCAAGCAGATATTCAGCATATGGATTATCCTCATCTGCGGATTCTTCCAACCAGAGCAGTGCGTAATCTACATTTTTCGAAACATCTTCACCCCTGAGAAACATTTTTCCGAGACGGTATTTGGCGACTCCGCAGCCAAGTCCTGCCGATTCCATAAGCATTTTCACGGCTTGAGACGGATTGTATTCAGCGCTGTCTTTGTCGAGCAGTTCTTTTGCTTTCCTGTAAAGTTTCCACATGACAGAAGTTTTTTCTTTTTCAGACAGCTTCAATGCTTCATCTTTTTCCAGCTCATCCACATCCGGTTCCTCAACAGTAAACGCATCTTCATCGGGCAGAACAATCGGATCATGCTCAGCCGCAATATTCATTGCTTCCTGTACCACTGCATTGCGTATGGATTTGAATTCTTTGTTTTGGGACAGCGGGACACGCTCCGGCATAGTTTCCGTATAGGTGCGGAGAACTTCTTCTCTTTGTTCATACCAAAGATTGTACAGGACAGAGATATGCTCATCAGAAGCAAGTTCATCTACGATTCGGTTGACCATTGCTTTGACATCTGCCTTCAGATACCCGTACTGTTTTTTACCACCTGTTTTTGAAAGGCGGTCGGCAAGCTGAAGGAGCATTTCTTCGAGCTTTGGGTTTTCATAATTGCCTGCGTTGATTTTTGAAACAATCTCAGCAATCAATTCCCGGCTCTGCTGCCGAAGTTCGCTGCGGCGTTCAGTTTCTTTTTCATATACAAAATAGAGGTCTTGGGCAAATATGTCCTTCGCAAAAGAAGAACGCAGATTCATCACGCCTTGTTTGGAGAGGTACGGTTTGATTCCTTCATCCGCATATACCATGAGGTGTACATGGGGGTGATGGGATTCGTTATGAAAGGCGCCGTACCATTTCAGATGTTCCATCGGTATCTTGAAATTCTCTGCGAGCGCCTGAGTCTGTGTGCGAAGCATATCCCGCCACCGTTCGCCGGTGTTATATCCAAGCCGCTGAGCATCTTCACGGCGAAGCGATATGATGACCGTCCACACATTGCCTTCATAAGCATTCAGCTCATCTGAGACTTCGTTCAGCTTAATCCTCACGCCGTCATCGGTAAACAATCCGTGCGAGCCGAACCGCTGCGCTCTTGGTCGGGTAGCGATATAATCGGCGTAGGTCTTTGTCTGCATCACCTCATAGGCATTGTCTTCCAACGCACGGGTGATGAACTCCGAGGCGTTTCCGACAGACGGCTCTTTCAGATAGTCTTCATATTCCAGCATTTCTTTTGAGTCGGGAAAATCTTCGAGGATTTTTTCAATGAGCTGCTGTTGTTTTACGGAAGACGGCGCCAGCTTGTATGACTCGTCAATTTTATCTACACCTTCACGGGTAGCAATATATTTCGCATAGCCGCCGACACTCTGCCGTGTATCCGGTTTGAGATATTTAAACTTGGTAATCAGCTTTGCCATTGATTATCCCTTCTGCCAATCGAGTGCATCGTCAAAATCAAGTGATCCTTTCAGGCGCGTTACTTCTTTGACGCATTCTCCGCGCAGGCGCTTCAGCGAGACATCATCTATTTCATTGGTAGCCGCCACAATATTTTGAAGTATGGCAAGCTCTACTGCTATTTTGAAAAGGATTCTGCTTGTACGGTTGTCGCTCTCGGCTACAATACTCTTTAGTGTAGAGGTTACGATACTCGGCAGAAAACTTTTGTTGTCTTCCGATGTCAGATACCCGATATAGAAGTTAACCGCCTTTTCTATAAATTCAGATTTGCTTTCGCAATTGTCTTGCCTGTAGATTTCTCCCACCTTTTCAAGGGTGCCGGGATACATCCACAGGGCAAATTTCTTCTTGTTTTCAAACATGATCCATCTCCTTATTTGTTTTACAACGCCTGTCACAACCCCTCACTTTTTCCTTGTACAGTCGGTGATTACGGTTGCCTGCAACCCCGACAGCAGGCATTCGGGTAGTTTTACAACCCCTATCGTTGACCGCAGTCGAAAAAGCCGTAAAACCCTGATGCGGTCGGCATTGCCGTCCGCTGTGAACCGGAACGGGGAAGCCTCAGCAACCCCGTTCCTTTCACCTGCTTGCTTTTCGACCCTGCGGTTCCTGCAAAAGCCGTCTGTTTTTCATCGGCACAATTTGCCCCAAATTGCTCCGTATATGTCCTGACGGGTAACTTGTCCATCCTGCCGTTCAAAGCGGCACAAATCGGCACACAGGGGGGCAGTTACGAGCGAAACAAACCTTCGCAATGTTTTACATGCTCATAGTTACATTTTCGTCTTCGCTATCATCTTCAGCGGAAACTTCGTTCTCGGTTTTATCTAAGTTGATTTCTTTTCCGGCAAGACTGTTGTTAAAAATTTCGCGGCGGCAATCTTCACCGCGGTAATCGGAGCGGTATGCCTTGTATGCTGCAACTGAAAAATCATGCAGGGTGAATGTCTGCCATACATTATCGCTGTTATCACATACACTGACGCAGCCTTCGTCTAAGTCAAATTCAACAAGTGCGGTAATGCGTTTGTCTGTATTGATATCCGTACAGGCTTCATTGAATTTCTTAAGACTGATTGGATTCGTTTCGATAAAAGCTGCAGCAAGTGTTTGTGGATTAGCTGACAACTCGTTCCGATCATAAAGACGGTAACGATAGGCTGCCTGCATTGGTGAACGGAAATGATCGCTTGTAAAATGATAATCCTCTCCGTCTTCACGAACATGATAAACTGCAAAGCGGCGTTTGGCTTCTATTCTTGCCTGCTCGGCAGCTTCTTCGCATTCAATCTTTGCTTCAATAGATGCTCGCTGTTCATCATCCACATACTCCTGATAGAGCACATCAAAGGCTTCGCTCAGTTTATCTTCAATTGTTTCAGCAGTCCGGTTTCCAAGCGCTTCTTCCAACGCTTTGACACGATACTCATTGAGAAAAAGTGTGATATCAATATCATTCATTAGGGTTCGCCTCCGGTTTTGTATCAGTGCCCACAGCAGAAGGAAGAGAAGGTTTTGCTTTTTTAGGGCGCGGAGCAGGAGCCTGCGGTGCGTTGCCAGATTTCATTTCAATAAAATCACGGACTCCGGCAGGAACGGTTTTTGAATACAAGGTGTCCAGCATCTTTTCGAGTTCGCTTTCTACCATTGCATTCTTTTGACTGAGATACATCCTCAGTGCAGAGAGTTTTTCTTCATCGAACGAAATAGTAATTGCGGATTTTTTCATATTTAATCTCCTTTCTATGCTGCTATCGCTTTTCATACAGAACAATTCTGCATGAACCCATCACTGGGTTCTTCTTCAGCTTCGGTCATGTCTTTATAGGCAGATTTGACTTCTGCAAGGTATTGCTGAGCCAAAGCCGGATACTCGCCAAATAGAGGCTGTATATTTTTAAACCCATAATGCTTCTCATGGGTATTGGGATCGTGTCTGCCCAGCACGTAATGCAGCGGAATATCTTCCATAGTAAAAAACTCACCGTGTATCCTGCAGGTTTTTTCATCCCTGTTTATACCGAGTATGATACCTCCCCGAAGCGCAAAGTCATCTGCGGATGCATAAGGTTCCGTTGCTACAAACAGCACTCTTTCGCCATTATGTAGTTCGTGACTTAACAGACAGTCCCGCATTCGTCCGATCATTTCACCTCTGCAGAGGAAGTGTTCCTTTTGGAATTCTTGTTCGGACATTTCCATTGCTTTCAGTGCGTTCTCGTAAGCCGGGCGGATTTGAGATTCGGGCATTCCATATTTAAAATAATGCAGGCTGTAATCTCCGAAGTAGGCGGTCACTTTTTGTTCGTGAGGAATATTCATTAGTTCCTCATAGGTAGCAACAAGGTCGGCGCTGTATCGGTCATTAAAATTATCGGCTGAAATTTTGTCTGCTACATCATGTTGAACACGATTCATTTGCACCCATCTTTCATAGTCTTCTGCTTCACACTGTCCGTTCAGAATTTCGGAAAAGGCTCGAACACGATGCGGATCACAATTACTCAGCTTGCAGATAAGGCAATTGTATCCGTGGCGCAGGCTTTCAACGGTTGAATTAAGGACATCTGACCAATCTCTTTTTCCTTCTGCAGTAAGAGTATCTTTCCTTAATTCAGACACAACTGGAATATCTAAATCATCTGATTCACATTCAAAATGCACATCGCAAAGGTTACAGCCCATAAGAGAGAACAGACTCATTGCTCCGGTAAGGCCGCCTTCCTGACATTGCTGACAGTATTCCATATGATAGGTCATCTCGATGCAGTCCTCGGTCATAATGAGTTCATTGATTTCTTTTCTCTGCTGTAATTCTTCACGGAACAATTTTCCGAATCCATTTTCATTACTGATTGCCGCTTGATCAAAGTGATAGGATAATTCTTCATAGGTAACTGCCCATTTTCCGTCCTCAGAATTTTCTGTACCTTCACGGATACAGTAATCTACAAGTTGTTTAATATCATTTCGTATCAGTTCCCGGGCATTAGGAATAAAAGCGGAATAACGAGCATAGTTAGAACCTTCCGAACTGACAAGGATTCCGTCTGTGTGATTTTCTCCGATCACCAGCAGGGCATGATCCTGACCTTTTTCATAAAACATAGCGTCCTGATGCTTTGCAATAAAAATATAATCATCTAAAAGATTTTGACAAAAGCGAGAGTATTCGCTTTCGGACAATTCAATAACATCCTGTATCACGCATGGTTCAGCTTCAATTTTTTTATCCTTTCGCCGCCAGCATACATTAATAATCATTGTGATTCCTCCTGTTTTTCCACATAGTTGATATAGGGTATCTTGAGCCAATGCGTCCAAGCGGTATCCTCTAATTTGTTTCGGATGACGCCAGCTTTAGTGTTTGCCGCCTGAACCACTTCGCCGTTTCCGATATAAATTCCAATGTGACCTTGGTGCCATACGGCAAGTCCGGGAATTTCGGGAATCGTATCGATCGTTCCTTTTTCAGTTGCGTTTTCGTACATGGTGTCTGCGCCAATATCCGGCATTCCGTTTATTCCGTATTCCACCTCATGGCTGTCGGCATTTAACCATCCATAGCCTTTAATAAGGCCGACACAGTCTGCCGTTCTGCCGCCGAGCCAATTCTGCCGGATGAATTCTTCATAACCACCGACCTCGTCCGGGTATTGGTTTAGCTTAAAATCAAACATTTCCTGATCAAACACATCTCCATAGGTTCCCCACACATAACCCCAACCGGATTTTTCAGCTTCAATTGCCCACTGTACTAAATCAAGGTTATTTTTTGTAGTGGGATCAGTGTAACCGGAAGTGTCTATATATACTGCGCGGATTCCACCCATGACCTTTCCGAAATCCTCTGCAGTCAGTTCAGTTCCAAAGGCGCTGTTGACGGATTCAATGAGCTGCTCGTCTGTTTGGTCTGCGTTAAAACATCCTACCAGTTTTGATACAAAATCGGATTCGGAGGCATGTTCGGAAAGTATAAGTGCATATAAGACCTGTGCTTCTTTAACTCTGCCACTAAAACCTGCTGCTTTCATTTCACTCTCAATAGACAGCATAGTATCCTCTACAAGCTGCAGCTTTGCCTGTTCCTCTGCGGACAGATTTTCTACAACCATCAGCTGGAGACGGTCAGTGTCAAGGTCAATCCCACCATTGAATATAGAAACTACTGCTACAATCGGCATGATAATAATAATGATAATTCCCAACACAATCCCGCCAATCGTTTTTATAACCTTTGGATTTGTGAGCAGCGCAACCGCAATTTTTTTAAGCGCTGCTCCTACTGTTACGCTCATTACCGTCCTCCTGCTTTACCAAATAAGGCGGATTTAAAATCGGGAGCGATCACTTGCAGGAGATATCTCTCATTTCCGCATCGGTACAGACAGGTTCCGCGCTCAGGATATTTGATCAGTTCATATTCACTCGGCTCTAACTGCAATGTGTCTATAAATGCCTTTGCGTCGATAGAACCCGGATTGAATAAGAACTGATGGGTTGGAATTGCAAATAATGGTTTTGTCAGTTCGCATACTTCCGGCATCAGAAAGTCGTTAATATTCTGGCTGGCGATCAGAATAGCCGAGTCCTTTTTTCGCACACGCTTCATTGCGTTTCGGATATACTCGATGGCAGTGCGATTGGTCAGATAGAGATAAAGTTCGTCAATTGCAGCAGCAGTATTTCCTTTGCCGAGAAGCTGGTTGCTCATATGAGAAAGAATATTGAACAGCATAGCGTCCTTCAGTTTGCGGTTGGTATCCATTAAGCCTTTGACACCGAAACATAGAAATTCATCATCCGTAATGTTGCTGTGACCATTGAAATACTTAGATTCTGTCCCTACACACATAGAATGAATGCCGAGGCAGACTTCCTGTAGTGTTTCTTCGGTATAGAGATATTTTCTCTGCTTGTCGTAGGTCATAAATTCTTCTTCGCAAAGCTTATACAAATCCTCCATGATAGGATAATCGGTCGGTTTCATTTTGCTGTAGTCTGTCGAGTCAGTTATTCCGAACCGCGCGTACAGCTTGGAGAGCAGGATTTCAATCGTGTCGATCTGACTATCAGTAAAATCCTTATAACTGCGGAAAAAATCTTTCAGATATGCGATGTGCTGACTGAGCCTTGTCACCTTGCGGAATGCGGCAGGTGCTTCGGGATCACTGCTGCTGTCACTTCCATCGCTCCATGCTTTCGGCTCTAACGGATTGACGATATATTCGCCGGACATAAAGTCGATATAACAGCCACCAAGGGATTCCGTCAAATCTTGATATTCTGCCTCAGCGTCCAGTACGATGACCGATTTGCCGGATTCGCGCAGATTAGTCAAAATGAGTTTTAACAGATAACTTTTGCCCTGACCGGAGTTTCCGAGAATAAGGATATTGCTTGTCGTTTTATCCTCACTCCTGCGCTCAAAATCTACGAGGATGTTAGTACCGAATTTGTCCCTTCCGATATAGATGCCATGCGGATCGGTCTTGCCGGAAAAGTTAAACGGATATAGATTTGCCACTGAGCTTGCGGGCAGGACGCGCTCATACTGTGCGCCAAACTGATTTGCACCCACCGGCAGAGCAGAGAGAAAGCCTTCCTTCTGTCTGAGTGTCAGTCTGTCTACTGAGATTTTGGAACGCGTCAGTTCCATCGCAATTTCACTTTGAAGCTCCTTCAGCTCATCCATACTTTTTGCTTTCAGCTCGATGAACACAGAGCAATGGAGGAGAGGTTCTCTGTTTTTTCTGAGATTGGCGAGCAGTTCAATGACATCCTGCAGATTGCCTTCTGCCTCAATGGTTTCGTTTACATCGTTGCCGCCGGACATGAGCTTGTTTTTCCTTGTGGCATTCTGAATGATTTTTCTCTGTTCCATTGATTCCACAAGTCTGTGATAAATACGAAGAGTGACGCCGTTGCGGTCGGCAAGCTGACTTAGAATTGCCTGTTCCTCAGTAGACGGCGGATATTCTCTGATTGCCCACACACAGCGGTAACTGTCTCCGATGATATAGTGGTCTGACAGGAATTTGATGGTGCCGGGCAGGATGCAATCAAAAAAGTCTTTTGTGCGGATTTCCTCCATCTGCTCCGGTGTCAGCACCTTTGGTTTTCTTTTGAACATAGATTACCTCCTGACTGCCGCTTTGCAGACAAAAGAAAGCATAAAAAAACAGCCGTCCTACTGTCTGCAAAACGACTGATGTTGATTTCATATTAAGTTTCTTTTGCAATCACAAGCAGCCTGCCGTTTTTACTGTTCCCATAACAGGTGGAGAGAGTCAAAAAGCGGCCGCTTTTTGGATTAATTTCAGAATACCATTTATCCGATGTATCGGTAATTCTGATATCGGAAACCGTATAGATTTGTTTTCCGCCAGCGGTTACCAACTCGATGATTGGATGCTCTGATCGGAAACTTTGGTCGGCATACCGTTTTAAATCTGAGAACATTGTGCCGTTTTTCATGTTGTGTCCGTAGATGATGAGATTATCACAGTCAAGACTGCAGCGCCCATCGAGGAATGGGACACCGCTTTGACTGTATTCACCGTAAAAATTACGGCGTAGATACTTCTGCGGATTTTCTGGCGTGTGCATAACAGGATAATCCACCGCAGTGCCAGGAATACAGAGCCAACCAATACAGTCAGCATTCATGGCGAACAGTTTTGAGAGATTTTGCCCGATTGGCGTTTCTTCTGCAACCGATTCATCTATTAGCCAAGTATTCGTTTCGGGATGCTCGGTTGGAATGCCGGTGACGATCTCTGCAAGCTTCCTGAAATCTTCTTTTTCTTTCTGCTGTGAGGATAGTTCTTTAACAATCATAAAACCGGATGTTACGAGAACCCCCGACAGCAGAGCAGAGAGAATTATGAGGCTACTCTTCCGTTTCTTCAACATCATCCGCCTCATAGAATTGTTTTCCGTCTGTATCAGGCATCTGATCCCCGTTCATGCTCGCTTCAAAGTATATGGCAAGAAACCGTTTGATGTCAGCCTTTTTCATTCGCTGTACCTCGAAGCCCTGTTCGGAAATGATCTTTTCAGTACGATTAGCAGCTTGGAAGACCTGTTCCGGCTTCATCCCTTTACAGCGCATGATGAACAGGAATTGTCTCGCAGTCGCCATTTCAGCCTGCACATGATCGAGCATATCTACATCCTTTTTCAGAATTTTCCGCACCTTCGGATTCTTTTCCTCTGAAAGTCTCTGCTGCAGATAACTTTTATTATCATCAAAGCATTCGCAGGAGTCGGTACAGGTGATTTCAATGTTTGGAATCGCAGACAGTACCATCAGCAAGTGCCGGATTTTGATTTCGACACTCATATGGGACAACACCGATATATTGGTAGGCGCGACGAGATAAAAAAGAAGCTCATTCTTATTTGTTTCAAGTCCGTATTTTGTGAATGTCTTTATTCCGATGAGTTCCTGTGTGGAGCGTCCTTTTTTCTTTTTCTGCTGTTTTTCTTTTGCTGCCAAACTGCTCACCTCCATTCAAAGTATTGCTGTGTTGATATAAAATACCGAACAGCGTATTTGATAAAATCCAAAACGGTGGTATCATCCATGCGGATTGTCAGAAATCCGTAACAGAGTGTCGCCGCCGCCGGAATGAAAAAGTGAAGCTGTACCAATGCCACTACTGACAATAGCGCAGCAATACATAGAATCGTAAAATCCCGCAGTCCCCAAAGCCACAGATTTGCCGTCGCTTTCAGGTTTTGCGGATACAGATATTGCGTCATATAATTCCTCCCATCGTTGGTTTCTCGTTAGAATGTTCGCCGTATAGATCATCTGTCTCATAAAAGGTCTGACAAAACCCTTCCGGTGTCTGACCGAACTCCTCGCTGATTTTTTCTGTGATCATATCTTTTATGAGCTTTGCTTCTGATTCGGTCGGCATATATTCAAAATACTCACTGCCGTCATCGCGGCTGATTTCACATTCAAGACGGAGTGTATCCGCAAACGGGTTATATTTGCCGTACAGATTCAGCCATGTTCCGTCCTCATCGGCAATTTGTGTCCCGAATTTTTTGTCAACATCGAACCATGTCTCGATATACACCGTGATTTCCTGCCCGATATCGCAATCTACTTCCATTTCAGGATCAATGCCAAGATCTGTGCGTTCCAATTCGTTGTTTTCTGTCATGCTGTAACACCTTCCTTTACTTTGCTGCCCTTGCTACGGTACGAGTCAGATTAACAGCGGTTGTAGTTGCATGAACAACACTCATCATGTTGACTCTGACGGAACTGTCAAGTCCGAACTGCTGTGCAATTCTCGGTACTTCATTGGCAGCCAGCATTATTCCAAGGCCAAGCAACATATTGCCGGGGAAGGTCAAAAGTCCCAAGAAGAGGAGAGTTGTCTGCATAAAAGCAGTCAGGCAAATAGCCGCCACCTGTTTCATCCACTGATTGAATCCATCTGTATATCCTCTTGGAACAGAAAACATATACAACGCTCCGACTGCCATTTGAATGAGCAAAATTCCTCCGCGCTTAATATTCGCAAAGAATATCTTGATCACACAATAGGCAAAGGCAATCATTGCGAGAATATTGAACAAATTGATCTGAATATTGCTTGATACCGCAAAGCTGCCTTGCAGCACACTGGTACTTTGTCCTGCAAGGTCAATTGACTGTGTTCCTGCAAAAATAGCAGATAAATCATGAGAAAAGGTGTTTTGCAGGCTAATACAGAATTTGTACAGTTCAACTGGTACAATTCCGATTAGAGAACAGGCAAAAAAGCCTTTTAGTACATTGATTGCTGTTGTTTTTATTGTTGCCCTGCCGTTTTGATATTCGATTGCCGTATCAAATACGGCGACTACCGTTCCGGCAATAAAAAGCGCCCACCCAAACAGTGTAAACAATGTGATAGTTGCCTTTATCCAGTCAAGACCAAAAATATCTGCCCCCATGTTACCCATCATGGTGAAAAAGTCAGCAACAGCATTATATATTGCTTCATAAAACCACTGAAGCATTGTGTCCCAGATCACATTGGATATCTGCTGTCCAAGAGTATCAAAAACGCCTCCGATTGCATCGCCAATGCCAGAAAAAATATCTCCCAACCAATCAAACAATGATTTTCACCTCCTGTTACAGATTCTGCTCAATCTATTTTATTTACGGATTAAAGAATAGTCCAAATATACAGCGGAGCAGTCAGAGTGAAAATCAGGCAGGCAAAAAGGATTGCCGGCGCTGTGAATTCGAATTGACCGTGCTTTCTGTAATCGAAGTACGCTGTGCCGAGCTTAACAAAGAAGAGGATCGCCAGGATCATATCAATGACCGGAAACACAACATTGTTGACCACTGTTTTTATCTGCGTCTGCGCCTGCGTCCAAGTGTTTTCAATCGCTCCCGCCACATCACCGGCAGCAAATACCGTCACAGAGGATATCGCTGCCATAACTGCCACAAGTGTGACACAGAGCAGAAGCCGTACTGTTTTCTTTTTCATAAGCGTTTTCCTCCAATCATTTTCTTTATTTCCGTATCCCGCACATATCGGGTTCTGATATTCAGATTTTTACAGAAATTGATTTCACTTTTCATTCCTTCGGTAATGCGATCTCCAAAGATCCACATCTCATCGCAAAACCACAGCAGGGAAAGTCCTGCCGCCAGTCCGATTTCTCTTTCTTTTGGATTGCCGTCATTGAGACATTCCGCATAGAAATGCGGCACGACCGGAGCCGTGCCGCACATCAGAGCGTACTTTGTATATCTCTTGACCTGTTCGAGATTTTCTTTAACATTCCCGCCAAGCGGAGAGCAGATATACACCTTTTTCATCATTCGTCGTCATCATCCTTTTTGCGTTTGATATACATGATGACCGAAGCAACAAGACCTCCCAGCGCAATTGCTCCGAGACCGATAAAGAAGCCAAGGTTGGTATCGTCACCGGTCTGCGGAATATCCGGCGTCGGAATTCTCTCATTGGTCATTTCAGCTTTGATAATCTCGCCGTCTTCCTTGATTTCAAACGGATATTCCGTTTCGTCCGGCTGGTATCCGTCCAAAGGATCGAATTCCTGATAGGTGTATTTTCCATACCTCAGAGTGAATTTAGCGATACCGTTTTCGTCCGTATAGCCCTCGGCAACGATTTCACCCTGTTCATTTTTAATGCGGAAGCCAACGCCGGGGAGGAGTTTTCCGTCTGAGATATCCTTCTTGGTGATTTCAAGTTCGCCGGTAATCGGCTGATTGACAAAACCAACGCCTGCTTCATTTTCGACAATTACAGTTTCGCCGTCATTCCTGATCTCAAAATAGTGATAATTTTCATCCTTGAGGAATCCTTCGGGACTCGATTTTTCATACAGGAAATACCCGTTATACCGAAGTCCGTCCATTTGGTATACGCCGTCTTCGATTTCGTTCATCTCACCGACCATCCTGTCAATATCGGGATCAAATTCCTGATTTCCGTCTGCATCTACATAGACTTCAAAGACAGCGCCGGTCAATTTGTTGTCAGGATATTCCGCATCCACTTTGGTAGTCTGCACAGAACCGGTGATAAAGCGGTTCTCAATCTCAATTTTGATGACTTCTTCGTTCTCGCTGACGGTGACAGGATATACATTTTCATTCAGTACAAATGCCGGTGCAGGCTTTAACTCACGAATCAGCCAAGTCCCATAGGAGATATCTTCAAAAAGGAACACTCCGATTTCATTGGCTTCGGCAGTCATCAGTGCGGTTTCTTCCGTAAACTCGGTTTCGTCTGCCTTGAACAATCCGAAAACTGCGCCGCAGACAGCAAAGCCATCCTCGTCAACCTTTTTTCCTATGACCGAGCCTCTGATGAGGTCGTTGTTGATTGCTTCTCCGTTGTTTATACTGATATACACCGTTTCAATATCCTGTCCATCGTATTCAAACAGGACGGGATAAATTTTGTCGCTGATGAGGTAATGTTTATCGGTGCTGTATTCTTTTACATAGAGCGATGATCCGACGGGAATGTCTGTTGTAAAGACAGCTTTACCGTTTTCATCACAGGACACGATTTCAATCAGTCCGTCTTTTGGGATCACGCTGCCGTCTGCTGCTGTCAAATCCTCGGCCGCATACAGCGCGAACTGCACCGATAAAATCTCACCGTTCATACCGATGCCGAATGCTTCATCCTGTTCCAGTACCTTTGACAGCTCAATTTGAACACGCTGGCGCTCGTTATAGAACGCAGCAGAGGAGGCAGTTAATTCAATCTCCTGTCCGGCATAGCTAAGTTCGACAAGCTGCGGCTCAAGGTTCAAAGTCATTCCGTATGGAGCCGCTTTCTCAACAATTTTGTACTTTCCAAGATAGAGCAGTCCGCTTTCGGCTGTACCTGACAAGTCCGTTTCAATCGTACTGACGAGATCGCCTTTCTTTGCTCTGACCGTACCGTCGAGTGTTACAATGTCTTGAGCTGCATAAATTTCGTAGACTGCGCCTTTAAGACCGGAAACAGCATATACCGGCTGATAGATCCCATCCGATTCTGTCACAGAGGAGAAGATTTCGCCGGATTTTGATACTGTGATTGTACCTTTCTGAGCAACATTGTACTTTTCTACGGTTACAACAGTCTGCGTTCCGTCCACTTTAAAAGGCACCGGTTCTGTACTCAGCACATAACCGTATGCGGTACACTGTTCAATCAGTTCATAGTTTCCGTACTTCAAGGCTTGAGGCAGCATGAGTTTTCCTGTGGAATCGGTATAAAAAGTATCGATATCCATCGGTGTGGGATAGTTGATGTGCTGGATGATCCATTCGCCGGTATCAGCATTTTTCACCTTGAAACCGATTCCTGCAGCGGGGATGACTTTGCCGGTTTCGGCATCCTTTTTAACAATCTCGATGAGTGCTTCAAAAGTGGCATTGTTTATGAGATAGCGATAAACCTCGCCGTCCTCATTCACGAATACATCGAATGCGGGCATCAGCTCTGTGCCTTCAGCACCTTTGGTCTGTTTTACCGCATATACGCCATATGGCAGTTTCTTCGTTTCGGCAAAGCCATTTTCATCGCACACAAGGAGATCTCTTTCAGATTCCTTTGCATTTTCATAACTGCCTGCGTTTTTCAGATAAACTTCGAATGTCGCACCTTGCTCCGGTGTTTCAATTTGTGTCGATCCGTCATCGTGATGTTTGATGACTGCAATTTTTCCTTTTCTGACTGTTTCCAAAACATCCAGTGCAGTGCTGTTATATTCGATTTCATAAAGTTCCGGTTCTGCACCTACATGATAGATTTCAGGGTTCAGCAGGTATCCTTCACTTGGTTCTAATTCACGGATTGACCAATCAGATCCGCAGGTGTAATACTTAGTAACAAACTGGCCGGAGCTGTCGGTCGTGTAGGTGTCGATGAGCTGATCGCCCTTATAGACACCGTAAACAGCACCCGCGAGGCTGGCGTCACCCTGTGCCGTGCCGGTTTCACCGTCAGACTTAGTAATTACTGCGTTCCATTTTTTCAAAATATTGTGGAAGGCTTTTTCAGTTACTTTGTTCCATTCTACGGTCGCTGTCTGATCATCAGGAACGACATATTGAATTCCTGTGTCCACCTCAGACAGCACATAGCCGGAGCCGATCAGCACATCTTCAAAATGCGCTGTACCTGAACTGTCTGTCACTGCGTATTCGTCAACCGGAAGCCCCGACAGAGATGTGCCGGACAGGTGGAATTTCACCCCTTCGGTCAACCCGTCCTCGGAGGTTTTTGTTACGGTCAGATCGCCTCGCTTCAGGGTATTACTGAATGTCACGGTTGCGGTCTGTCCGCTGACAACAGTTACACGGCGGGTTTCCTGTGGTTCATACTGATCGTAGGTTTGTTCGGTTACCGTGTAAATTCCGGGGCGGAGATTCTCTACAAGAATTTCACCGTTTTTGCCTGACACAACATCCTTGTCTACACCGTTTCCTGAAATGTGGAAGCGGATACCCTCAATTTTGCCGTCTTCGGAAGTTTTCACAATCTTAGCTGAACCATTGCTCACTTTAACATTGAGGAAACCTTTGACCGGATCGCTAACACTTTGCGTATAAGTGACAAGATCCTGAATTTCTCCGTTAGGGCCGATTTTACTATCCGACCATGTGATGATTCCGCGTCGCTGCGAATTTTTCTTGTCTGCCGTAATCGCCACTGTGTCGCTGGGTGCGGTTTTTGTGCTGATTGTCAGCTTGTTTCCGCTGACGGAAAAACTGATCTGAGACTGATTGGAAGAAAAGGTATAATTACCGAGAACATTATTACTGTCGGTCAGTACTGCTGTGTATTCTGAACCATTCCACTCCAATTCAATGTTTTGCGCCTTGTTCGGTGCTTTCGCAAAGAAACTTGGCAGTTTTGAGTGTTTCTGTACATTTTCAGCAATGCTGTTGTAGTAGCTGATGATTTTAGCTCTGAGAGGATGATTGGGGCTGATTTGATCGAGAATTGCATTTTTCCCGTTTGGACTGACTTTATTAAAATTTTCATCGCGTTCACCAACTACAGTTTCCCAAATGAGAAGCTGTGTTGCTGCTGCCTGAGCTAATTTATCGCCGCCTTCATTGTTGCTTCTCCACGACATTGAGACTTTTCCGGTATACCCATACTGCATAATTCTTCCAATGAACTGCTTGATTTCATAAGGTTGGATAGTATGATTGTATTGGGAAGGATAGTTTTCCCAAAAATCTTCTCCTTTCTGTGTCAGTTGATCATTGGCATGAAGGGGGACACCTGGTTCAATACAATAGCAAATATTGCTGTCATATGATCCCACCAAATAAAAAGATGTGTATTTTGACTTTTGTGTATTCCACCCATTCATATATTCTTGAACTCCGTGCCCCCACTCAGCATTATAGTTAACATCATCACTGCGGGGAAATGAGATAAGATATGCACTATCTGTTTTCTCTGCAGCAGACACAGGTATTTTCATGCCAGTTAAGGCTGATAAACACATAATTAAAGCCAATACGACTGCAAAACTCTTTTTGCATACTGTTTTTGTCATCATTTACAACTCCTTTTTGTGCAAAATAAAAAGACACATCGTTTTTTGCGATGTGTCTTTATTCAATATTTTTTTAAGCATAGCCTATATAGATTTCCCATGAGGACTCTGTCAGCTGCTCAGCCCATATCCATACATCTGTAATGTCACTGTTCCGCTTGTATTTATCAAGGGTGCCGCACAAATCTCTCTGCAAATATTTGCTATTTGCACTTGCGGTAATTGGATTATCCGAGCACCATACGGCTTCGCTGTTCAGCGTCAATCCAATATACACTGCATAGTCTTGCGCAAAATCAATCCAGTCTTGAATATTAAATTCAGGCTCGCTTGGTTCCGGTTCTTTGGTTGACTCGCTTGGTTCAGGTTCTGACGGCGGTTTAGTTTGAGGATTGGATGTTTCCGGTATTTTAGAATCTGTTTGAGGACTTTGCGGTTTACCGGTCTGTGTATTTGATTTTTCCGGCTCGGTTGGTTTGCTTTCCGCAGTACTGCTCACTTCTGAATCATTCTTGTTCGGTTTGTCAGTTTGTGAGGCAGGCGGTGCAGCAGATTCTTCTTTCTTTTCTGCCGGTATTTCCGATTGACTCTCTGTGCTTGCTGAATCTGCTGTTTCTGACAGCTGATCCTTCTCGTCAGTGATATCATCGCTATTATCTTTATCATCTTTGTCCGATGTTACATCTGCCGATTCCAAGCTGCTGCCGTTATTAATCTGACTGACTTGTGTCGGAGTGTCAGAACATCCTGAAACCGTCGCCAAAATGAGGCCGCACAATATAAAACCTATTAGTTTTTTCTTCATAAGCAATCACCATCCTCTAAACACAAGGATACTGATTTCATCTCAAAAGTCCAGCTTTTTTTTGAAGATTTTAGAAAGAAGTCACATGGTTTGCGTCATACTGTCTTCTTCAGATTCGGACTCATCCTGTTGTTCTTCGAGTGCCTGTTCATAAGCTTCCAAGACTTTGTCATTCAGCTCGGTTCTCGCTTCAGCAGTTATGGCATGAAACACATCATTGTATTTTGTGTTCCCGTTTTTGTCCGTATAACTGTTTGAAGGCATGGAAACGAAAAGTCCCTTTTGGGGGGAGTCCACGATTTTAACTCCGTGAATTGCAAAAGCGCCGCCAATGTTCACACTGGCAAAAGCGCGGATATTGCTGCCCTCATAATTGTTAATGCGGTCAATTCGGGCATGGATAGACGGTGTTTTTGGACTCTGAGCCATTTTCGGTGCAGGTGTTTTTTTGGTTGCCATAGTTTTTATCCTCCTTTTTTAATACCAGTTCTGAAAAAAGATGCCGGTATGCTGTTCGATTTCTTCGGGCGGTATTTCTTCGGGTTCTGCAAACTTTTGCGCGTATTTTTGCATTTGTTCATCAGTAAGGGAACAAATGCTGTCCTCAGTTATTCCGGCAATAAATATTGGGCCGACAAGCACATCACCCTCTATTCGCCGGTTTCCTTCCATGCCGTTCAGTTTGCTTTCCTCGTTGATAACGATAACCGTACCGTCTCCGTTTTCAAGATATTGAATGAGTCCCTCTACTGCTCGCTGCTGCCCATCCAGTGTATTCGGAATTTCCGATTCATAAGGCGTGCGGTGCGGCTCAATAACAAGAATTCGGATCAGATTATCCGGCACATGAGCAGCAGATTCGTCAAAGTCAACCTTCCGAAATCCGACACTGTCGCAGAAAAAAGAACCTTCATCTGTTGTAACGATATCGCTGACAGAGAGGGAATGCCCGCGGTACAGACGATGCCCTTCTGTATTGAAAAGGCAGTAAATGTCTTCTAATGTTTCACAATCTGTATCGCCCATAAATACACGGTCATAAATACCGGCGTCAATTTGATCAAAACCTTGATGGTTTTTTGTATTTTCAAGGTTGTCAAATTTGACATGGTTTTTGTCTCTGTCCATATCAATCTGATAGATTTTAAACTTCATTTACATTCCTCCCATCACTATTTCGTCGTTCTCGCCGGAAGACTGTATTTCGGCAAGATTATCCTTTGCCCAATCGGGGAGATACTCGTCTTTCAGAATCCCCATGAAATCACTGCGTTGGAAATGCGTTTCTTCACCGTCAATCAGAAACTTCCCGAAAACCTTGCGCCCTCTCGCATTCGGATGGCATCCGAACCCGCTTTCAGCTAAGAAGAGCTGATACTCCGGTTTCTTATACTGTTCTCTGAGCGAACTGCCTTTCAATACAAGGACTTTTCCCTCATATTCAAGCTGACCGTCTTTTTCGGATTCACACTGTTCTGCATTAAATAGTCCGAGACTTTCCCACAGTTTACGGCTTTCGTTTATGAAGATATCTGTCAGCCCCGGATGGGATTCGACACAGAAATGCCAGCACACCTCATCATGCGGGATATATATTTGTCTTGCCCATGCCTTATTTTCCTGTGAGAACCTGCCATCCTCATTTTTTTGCTGCACCGTATTTGCAAGCACCCAGTTTACTCGGTCAAATCCGTATTGCTCAATAACCGGTTTTGCACAGGCGGTAAGGCATGATTTCTCGTAGTTATATGCATCGGTAATCGCTTTTTCAATCGTTCTTGCACAATCGCAGTTTTCTTTGTAGCTTTCGCGCCACAGATCTTTTTCATTGTTTCTGATCGCTTCTTCCAACGACCAAAGGTACAACGGTTTATAATTCTGCATTCATTGCGCCTCCTTGCTTTTCAGCCCATTTTACTGATAAATGGATCAGCGCGGCACGCTGTTCGGCTTCGGAGAGACCGTTGAGAAAATCAAGGAGCGTGACCTCATCGGTTTTGATTTCGTCTCCCGTCTCTTTGCAGTTGCTGCAGATTTTCTCCCGTTTTACCACAACCGTTCTGCCGTCTGCTGCTTCAGTAAACGACAGCACATCATTGTACGCAAAACCAACCCGTTTCCGAATTTCAAACGGAATCGTAATCCGTCCTCTTTTGCCGAGAATACGGTACATTTTATTCATCTATGTCCACCTCCGCATCTTCACAATTATTAACACAGGGACAATTTCTGCAGTCTCCGTCGCAGTCTACATCGGCTATAGGACAGCTTTCGCAGTCATTGTCGCAAATAAAGTCCTCTTTAGATACTCTGCTGATAATGAGTCTCCCGTTTTCCGTATAACTCTGCAGAATACAGCCTTCACAGATTCCTGCCGCCGCACAATCTTCAAGCGGCACAGGCAGAAGAACAAATTTATTTACCTTTTTATCTTGCATGATATGATACACTCCTTTAAGATTTTTTCGATTTCGCCGGGTTTTAGCTCTCCTTCGATATCGAAGAGCGTCATTTGTACCGGTTTCTCTTTTTCCCGTTCGTAGAGGTCATAATTTCCGATTAACAATTCGGGGAATTCTTTGCCGGCTTCATATTTCTGTACCATAGAATGAATCCGTGTAAATGAGAACTGATTGTAGTCCCGGTACAGCTCCCGTATTTCCGGGCAGTCATTGTATGACACCAGCCATTGACCTTTGCATTCAGACAGCACCCGAAACAGCCGCATATGATCTTCCCATGTGAAACCGCATTCGTACACATACTCGCTGGTATAGTAGGGCGGATCACAATAGAAAAAAGAGTCCGGCCGGTCATAATGTTTGATCAGAACCTCGAAGTCCTGATTCTCTATGACGGCGTTGGCAAGGCGTTTGCCGAGCTGTTCAATAAGGGTAAACAATGCTGCCACATTGAAAGGCTGACAGGCAAAGGATTTTCCGCCGCTTGAATAGCTGTAACGCACGAGTTTCAGAAACATGACAGCCCGTTTCAGGTCATAATCTTCTTTAGATTGACGGTACAGTTCACACAGCTCCTTTGCCTGTAATTCGGAAAGCATGATATTTGTCAGTTTAAGCTGCTGTTCGAGGTATTTCTCACCAAATTCTTCCTTCTGAAAAAAACGCTTTATGACTGTGAAGTCATCTCTGGAATTGAGGTTGAGAAACCCTAATTCACGGATAAATTCCATTGGTCTGTCTCTCATGCAGCGGAACAAATTCACAAGATTTGCGTTATAGTCGTTATATACTTCGAACTTGTCGGGAAAGGATTTTCCCAAAAGCACAGCGCCTGAACCGCCGAACGGTTCAATATACCGGGTGTAGCTTTTTGGGAACAAGGCGTAAATAATGTGCAGGATGGAGGTTTTATTGCCCATCCAACTGACAGGGGTTTTGATGGTCATCACCTTCTTTCAGAAGGATACCAATCGCCCTGTAAATAAAAAAACCGATATCAATCGTTCTTCAGAGCGATTGATATCGGTTTGTTGTTTTTAGATTATTCCGTTCTTTCTTAATTCAGTTGCTTCATATTACATCACCATCCCTTGATCTTCATCGATGTCAGCATCTTCAGCGGAGGTTATATTCACATACTCTCCGATGATGTTAAGCGCCTCATAATAACTGCCTGCGGTCTGCGTAATTCGGTCACACATTTCTGTTGCCTGATCTGCCATTCCGTTTCGGCGCAAAGTTCTTGATGCAATACCCATCAGATTAAATATATTTCCATCCTGACCGATCAACGGACAGTCGGGTTTCTGCTGTTCCGTGAGACATCCTCCGAGTCGGTTTGGAACATAATCGGACAGCCAAGTTCCGCCGAAGGTACTGTGAGATCTGAGTCTCCATATGTCGAGTTTTCCTGTGTCGAGCTTTACATTTTCTTCGAATGGAAAGAGCAGGCATGGTATACCGTTGTATTCAAACGACAGACAATTTTCAAATTTGCTTCCGTCGAGCAGAATATTTTCCTTTGTCAGCAGATCGTTGATGCCGTCCTGCCATTCCTGCAAATCTCCACCGCAGCCTTGCAAAATAAGCCCTTCCTTGTTTTTCATTTTTCTGAGATCATCTGTAGTAATTTTCCTGATCATAACTGCATTCCTCCAAACTGCTGCTCATTTTCTTCTTCCTGTAAAGGATCAGTTTCCATGAATTCTCTCGGCGTCAAATCATAGCCGAGAAAATTTGGGGAAGTGTCATCGGTAAAGGAAAGATATCCTTTTTCACGGAAATCCAGCAGTTCCTTCATCAATACCGTACCGCCGTGATTTACCCCAACCTTAGGCTCAATGGAGATAAACTTTCCTTTTTCGTCGCTATACCTCAGGTCATAAGCATATAGACCTTCGGGAATTTCTTCGGGTAGTATTCTGCCGTTGGAAAACAATGCTTTTTGCCCAAGAACCTCTATGACATCCAGCTTCTCATCAGATAACGCCTGTGTTTTCAGATCCTTGGCTTCCGGTTCATGGCAAGCTACCGGCTCATATAGTGAATGACCTCTTGCGGATATTACTCCGTATGGTGTGCTGGATGCTCCAAGGCGTTTAAGCAGCCTTTCGCCTTCATTTCTTGTGAAAAGCGTATCCAGCCATTCACTGTCCAAACGGGTATCCATAAAATGCTTTAGATACTCTTTGAAAAACGCCCCTTCATCATCTGCATAATAGGACAGCTCATAATCACGAAGCCGTTCGGAAATGTCCAGCACATCATTGATATTTTGCGGCTGTTCTGCTGTAAGAACTGCTTTGAATTTGATCTGATCCTCCGGCGACATATACACCATATGCTGTGCCAATGCGTTCAGTTTATCAAAGTCCTGCATATCACCGAATATTTCGGAAGTGATCTGCAGGATAGAAGATTCAAAATCGAAGTATACGCAATCTTCTATACAACCTTCATTATGAAGGTTGGCTATGCGGTCTGCTTCTGATTTGACGATTGGCAGGCTGATCCATTCGGCACTGCCTGCTGTTTCATCTGCGCTGTTCATTGGCGCTTCTGCAATTTTAAGGCGGAAAGCATACCACTCGGAAGGTTCTTCATTGGGGAGAGTTTTTCCGTCATATATTTCAGGCCGTTCATATTCTCCGGCTACGATATAAAAATCGTTTATAAAGATACCGCCGTCAATTTCTCTTTGCAGCCTGCCGATTTTCTTTCTGTCCAGCAGATAGACTGCGTTATCAGGAACGCTGTTTACATCGTCATGCAATTCGCTTTCGATGACGAATTGACCGAGTAGTTCATCGTCACTCACATCGGCAGCAATCATGACTGTTTCAAGACCGTAAGTTGTATTGATTAAATCCTTTATGCTGACAAGCTCATCTGCATTGTTTTGCGTGATATCCCGACCGGCTATAGCCTGAAATGCCAATATTTCTTCAAACCCCAAAAAAGCAAGGCGTTTTGCAAAAAAGTTCATTTCATCCAGTGTCGGGGAATCAAGCCGGACATCCAAAAGTTCTGGCAAAAGGCCGCATTCCAAAACGGAGATTTCAGGAGATACATTTTCTCTGCCGACGGCTCTTATTTTTTGCAGAGCGTCACGGATTTCATATTCCTCCGCGGGCAGTTCAAGGGATGCGTAATAATATCCGTCCCCTCCGGGGTATTCATTTGCAAGTTCAATTCGCATTTGTTTTTCCATATGTTACACCTCATTGCACGATATCATATCTTTCATTGATTTCTTTTAATTTTGTTCCGATAGCAGAAATGACGGGAACGCTCACCGCGTTACCCGCCATTTTATACAGCCGTCCATCAGAAAGACCGGTTGCCGCTGCTTTATAAAATTGTTCATCGGTAAAACCCTGCAGCCGCCAACATTCAATCGGCATGAGCTTTCGTATTCTTCCGTGATGGATAATCCCATGCCGGTCTTGTGCCGTTATTGTATACATCGGCTCGTTTGGTTCTTTGATTCTTCTGCCTTGCTGGCGCACTTTTTCTCTGTCGGGGCTGATAATAGCTCTCGGTTCGTCAGTAACCAGAACTGCCGAATGTTCCCCTCGGTGGTTGCTGACTCCTGAATCCTGTCTCGCTGTAATGCATCTTGCGTGCCGGGTAATAACAGGATTGCTGTTCATATCGATGAAATATAACCCTGTTTTACCGCCCCAGCCGCCCGAACCCGCGCATTGTGTACAGGCTACTCCGGATGGATCATAGACGCGCTGTCCCTGCGGTCCAGGGATGAGCTGCTTAAGATCTTCCGCATTGCCGCCGGGGAGAGGAAATATTTCTCCGGTACCTCGTCCTCCAAGACTTGCGACAATATACAGTCGCCGTCTTTGCTGGGGAACTCCGAAATTTGCGCTGTTATGCACACACCATTCAACACCATACCCCAGTTCAATAAGCGTGGAGAGGATGGTTTTAAATGTCCTGCCTGCGTCATGCGACAGCAGACCGGGGACATTTTCCATAAGAAGAAATGGAGGCCGTTTGGCTTCAGCAATTCGGGCAATTTCAAAGAAGAGAGTGCCTCTTGTATCGTCTGCAAATCCGAGCCGCTTTCCAGCAACTGAGAAACTTTGGCATGGAAAACCCGCGCAGATGAGGTCAAAGTCGGGCAGATCGTTGGGATCAATGGTTCTTGCATCTTCAAAATACATTTCTCCTTTTGATTTATAAATAGCGTTATATGCTTGATTTGCATACTTATCGATTTCACAGTGACCGATACATTGAAAACCGCCGACTGCTTCCAGTCCTGAACGGAAACCGCCGATCCCCGCAAACATATCGAAAAATCGGATTACCATATGGCATCCGACCATTCCTTATATTTTTATTCACCTCACATTTCCATGACAGGGCCTGTGTCCTCGTTCATGTTTTTATTCTGTTCTTCTGCCAATTCTTCCGGCGTCAGTTTGCGGAAACTGTCCTCACCGGGGATAAGGGACAGCGTTCTTCCGTCATCCCATTTCATTCCGATCTGAGATGCATCGTCCACATATTGCACCGTTCCTCTTGTACCGGGCGGCACAGGAGAATATGGATCATCCATACTGATTAGCTCCATCCGGGTGCCGGGGGGATACATTTCTTTATATCGTTCTGCCTGCCTGTGCAGGCGTTCCCATTTGTTCATGTCTTACATCTCCATTTCATTAGTAGTTTCTTCCGATTCATATATTTCCGCTGTGCCGTCAAGTTCCATCTGCATTGGAATCAGTACCTTCAGAAGCTGTTCTCTGTATTCCATATCGGCTATCCGGTCAATATAGATGCCGAAGGTAGAGATAAATGGTTCACCGTCCGCTGTCGTAATCAGCAGGTCATCATACAGACCTTGTGTGCAGATAAAATCTGCCACTTCCTGCATACTGTGAAGTTCTGTCCTTCCGGCAGGGGAATGACCAATTAAAAGCGGATATTTATTTGTTACATTCATATATTACATTCCTCCCATCTGTAATCCCTGTGAATTTTCAATACAACTCTCTAATTCATCCTCAGTACAGAGGAAATAGCTGTCTGAAGAGTTCCAAAAAGAAACGAAAAGCTCGCCGTCTTCTGTTTGAATCGGCTGTTGTTCAAAGTGTTCTCCGAATCCATCCGCACACTGTCCAACCAGCCAGTTTTTGAAAATCTCTGTTTCATCTTCTGTCAATTGTTCTTTGAATCGGCAGTTGATTTTTCCGTATAATTTTCCTTTATATTCGTCGACAGTCCATACCGCACTAACGAGTTTGATCTTCACGCTTTCATCATCGTCAAAGAACTGTGCCATCTCATCTTCCGGCGATGACTGTTCCATTTCGAGCAGCTCACGGATTTCCCATTCATAACTTTTCAGATACCAGTTTCCCGCTGATTGCATTTCACTATATTCACTGTCTTGAATATTTCCGTCAAGCGGGCAGAAGAAGGAGATTTTTACCTTTCCCATCATGTCTTTCATTTTCTTGAGATCTGCCGTTAATTCCTGAATGGAATCATATTGGTCGTATAGAATGTTTTGTTCCAGTTCATCTTTGAGTTCGTCATCTGCTGTCATAAGCAAATATGCAGTTGTGTTGGCATCTGCAAGACTGTTATTCTCTCCGAGAAGCCGAATAACATGATTTCCAAAATCACTGTCAGAATATAGCTTTACCTGTATATCATCATCCTCATTGTCTGTCAGCATAATATCGTTTGGAGACTTTCGGATTCCGATAGACAGCAGCTTTTCATATACATCATAAATGCTGTGCGGAAAATCAATGATCAGTGTGTTACCATTGTTTTCTATGATTGCGTTTAAAATTGCCATGTTACATTCCTCCCATGCTCAAGCCTTCGTCTTCATCTCGATCAAGGATATCTTGAAGGCTTCGACCGTATTTTATATATACATAACCGCTGTTTTCATCCGCAAGAAATGTTCCTGAATATTCTTCATGAATATCGGAACCGAATTGATCGTAATCGAAGTAATCCTCCAGCTCAATGCTCAGTTGTAATTCGTCATGATTATCTATCCACCATCTTCCGAGGTCGGCATAGTCATTGATTTCTTGTGCATATCCAAAGGTGTCCAGATTTTCTGCCAATGCCGCAATAGACTCAGAATCACTCACATCTGCATATTCTAAAACGGCGGACAGCTTCTTAAGATCCTGCGGATTTACAAAGGTTTTGACCGTCTGTGCAAGGCTGTTTGCTTTATAGATTCCTTCGTTATTAAGGATATCTTTAAACAACTCGAACACTTTATTGTGTTCAGAACAGAAATCCGTAAGAATAACGGAGCAGTTCTCCGGTGTTTCAGCGCCGAGCCGCCTGAACGCTTTCTGAATAGCTCTCTCATCATCAGGAAGGTAAATGAATTCGGTTTGACCTTCATATTCAATTTCTCCGACAAACAGACATTGATCATATATATACGCAGGAAAGGTTTTACCATTATACAGTTCTTCAAACGGTCTGTTTTGGTCAGGAAATAGCAAACCGTGTTCTGTAAATATACCGCGTCCGGAACGCAGCAGTTCGCGCCCGATCTGGGCATATTTTGGATTATCTTCATCATGAGCAGGAATACATCCTTCTGTATTAAGCAAATATTCTCTGCCCACTTTTCCCATATCGCTGACATCTTTTATCAGGGTATATTTGTCGAGATTAAAAGTCAGATTGATTAAATCTTTCATCTCCGTAAAATGTTCCAGTTTTATCGCCTCAAAGAATTGAGTTTCTTCATCTCCGAAAAAACTATCCATGCGCTTAGCAAGGTAATTCAGCTCATCCAGATTAATCATCTTATCTTTCAAAAAAGACAGTTCCTTTGGCTCTGTAATGGCTGAAATATAGCGTGTTGTGCTGCTTAAGTCATCAACATGAATCTCCATAAGTTTAGCTGACAGGTACGCCTCACTACAGGGGAATTCAATATCTGTATAGTTGTCATTGTATTTCACCGTTGCAGTAATCACTCTTTATCACTCCTTTTATCAAAATGAATTGCACTAAGTCCAAATCTTCTGATTGCCATAGCGTTACAAATAAGGGCAAACATTCTCGGAGGTATCAGCTGTGTGTCTGCGAGGTCGCTGATTGTGAGATAATTAGTGCCAAGGTATAAATCTTTGGCGGCGCAAAACAAAGTGTAGCCGTTTTCACTTATTCCAGCAGGCTGCAGACTTTTGAAATCAATTGAATTATCTACGATATATCGTTTGACGGTTTGCCATAATGCAAACTCTGCTGTCAGAAGATAGAGGGCGGACATGAGAGCGTAATCTCTTTTGTTCTTTTTTTTGATTGCGTCTGTAAAGGTGGTGCTGTGTTTTGAATTTCTGAAATTCACAGGGATCGTCTCACTTTCGTTTATATATTTTTGGAACCGCTTTTGAAACAGCGGATTATTTATCCGCGACACAGTTCTTGCAAGTATTTCTTTTTGAGAATCGCCAATGCAACTCTTTTCGGCAAATTCATGTTTGCAGAGAATTACTACGCCGTGTCCTCTTGGAGTAAAATTCGGAACCATTTTCATAGCCTTTTCAATTTCCCGTAGGGAAGGTGTTTCCGTAAAATACATGATTTTTTCCTTTCAATAAAAAAAGCCTTCAGTTTTTGCTGTGATAATCAAAAACCGAAGGCTCTAAATGATGTGTTAATATTTAATTGCAGTATGGAAACAGAGAGGAGAATAGTGCTTTTGGGCAAAAGAAAAAGGCGTATGGATTTTAACTTTCCATACGCCTTTCGGTGTGATTTTTGCTATTTGTGGGTTCAAGTCCTGTCAGTATAGGATTTTTGCCGTTTGGCATCTATAGAATCTATGCTGAAAAACTTGCCCTGAAAATGCCGAAAAGCCTTGATAAATCAAGGCTTTTCGCTTGGGCATCTTTTTTAGTGCCCTCTTATGGCGCAGAAGGAGAGACTCGAACTCTCGCGCCGGTTACCCGACCTACGCCCTTAGCAGGGGCGCCTCGTCACCAACTTGAGTACTTCTGCATTGGTAGCGTCTATGACACTATTCGATTGTTAAAAGAGAGAGCGGAAAATCCGCTTTCTCTTCTAAGTGGCGGAGAGAGTGGGATTCGAACCCACGGTACGTTGCCGTACGACGGTTTTCAAGACCGTTCCGTTATAACCACTTCGGTATCTCTCCGTATTAGGCGAAAACTATAATATCACAGTTTTCGCTTTGTGTCAATGTTTTTTTGCTTTATAACGAGCTTCCGGAAGAAGATTTGCACCGTAAAATCACAAATTCAGAAGTATCTCCGAAATGAGCTTTTGCATTTCGCGAGCCTTGAGTTTACCCGTGGTCAGCACCTCTTCCTCGCTTAACGGCTGTTTTAAAACTCCTGCCGCCATATTTGTGATAAGAGAAAAAGCGAGCACTTTAAATCCGCAATGATTGGCGGCTATTACCTCCGGAACGGTGGACATACCGACTGCGTCCGCTCCGAGTATACGAAATGCACGAATTTCCGCCGGTGTTTCATACGACGGCCCGAGACAGCCGAGATATACGCCCTTTTTAAGGTCGGTACCCGTTTTTGCGGCGCACGATTCGGCAATTTCACGAAGTGACGGATTATATGCAAACGACATATCCGGAAAACGTGTGCCTACGCTGTCGTCATTTTTTCCCACAAGCGGATTTCTGCCCATAAAATTGATATGGTCGGTTATAAGCATAATATCCCCGGGTTTAAAGTCGAGATTAACTCCGCCGGCGGCATTGGTAAGTATCAGATTTTCCGCTCCGAGGGCACGCATAACTCTTATCGGCAATACGACTTTATCAAGCTCCCAACCCTCATAGCAGTGAAGCCTGCCCTGCATACAAATAACGGGTTTTCCCGAAAGCCTGCCTACGATAAATCTGCCCTTGTGACCGGGAGCGGTAGATACGGCAAAGCCTTCAAGCTCGCCGTAATCTATATACACGGGGTTTTCGATTTTTTCGCCCATATCGCCGAGCCCCGAGCCCAAGACTATTGCTGTTTTCGGTATTTCGGTTATTTTCGACCTTATATAATCTGCGTTTCGCTCTATGATGTCAGCCATTTTTCTTTACCTCGCTTATAATTCTGCTCGCTGCGGCATTTACGGTGCTTTTGACCTTTTCAATGTCAATCGTTGTGAATTCTCCGTCCTTATAAAGCACTCTTCCGTCCGCCATAGTCAGCACAACATCGGCACCGTCTGCGGCATATACAAGGTTATTTATCATATCGGTTTGCGGATACATATGCTCGCTTTCGATGTTTAAAACGCAAAGGTCAGCTTTGTACCCCGCTTTTATTGCGCCGCTGTCCTCTCTACCCTGTGCCTTGTATCCGTTTACGGTAGCCATTTTTAAAATATCGCGTTCGGAAACCACCGAGGCGTCGTTATGAAGACCTTTCGGCAAAAGCGCGCAAAGGAACATTTCCTTTATCATATTAAGATTGTTGTTTGAGGCGACGCTGTCTGTACCTATTGCCACATTGACGCCGCTTTTTAAGAGCTTGTAGACATCGCATATACCGCTGCCGAGCTTCAGGTTACTCGCCGGGCACGTGGCTGCCGTCACGCCCTTTTCGCGTAAAAGCTCAATATCTCCGTCCTCAACCCAAACACAGTGAGCCGCAGTTGTCGGCACGTCAAAAACTCCGCATTTATAAAAGAGCTGCGTCGGAGTTAACGAGTACTTCGCCTTACATTCTTCGTGTTCTTTCTTCGTTTCAGACAGGTGTATGTGCGCCCTAAGCCCTCTCTCGCGGACCTTTTCGGCGAACTGCTCAATTATTGTTCTTCTGTTTGTATACTCGGCGTGCAGGCTCATATCTATTTTAAGTCTGCCGTCTGCGGCATTGTGAAACCGCTTTACTATATCTTCACTTTCGCGGAAGCTTTGCAGATTTTCAATATCGGTATCCTCAAAGCTCGTTATTGCACGGCTGAAATTGCATTTAATACCGCTGACCGTTACGGCTTTCGCGACATTTTCGGAAAAGAAATACATATCTGAAAAAGATACGGTTCCGTATCGGAGCATTTCGGCTATCGCAAGCATTGACGAATAATATGCGTCCTCGCCCTTTATTCTGTCCTCAAACGGAAAAACCTTTTCATTCAGCCAACGCTGAAGCGGCAGGTTTTCGGCATAGCCGCGCAAAAGCGTCATCGGCGAATGCGAATGAGCGTTTACAAAGCCGGGCATCAGCACCTTGCCGGTACCGTCGTATTCTTCGCCTTCATAATTTTCGGGGCGGACGCTGCTCACGTAAACAATTCTGTCGTCCTTTGTCTCCACGAACATTGATTTTACATAATCAAAGTTTTCATCAACAATACCGATATTTTTAAATAACATAAAAGCTCCTCTTTGCATATTACGAAAAAAGGGCGTTTTGCGCCCTTAATTTTCGACTATTTCTATTGTCTGTATTTTTACATCCTCTAACGGCTTGTTTTGGAAGAAATCCACCTTGACATTTGCTATATCGTCAACGACATCCATTCCCTCAAACACCTGGCCGAATACCGTGTGATGATAATCGAGCCACGGAGTACCGCCGTTGTTCTCGTATTCGCGCACAGCCTCGAGAGGGAAAAGCTTTTCCGAAGCGGTTTCAAGCTGATCAACAAGATCGTCGGAAACGGAATCCGCCTGAACTATAAAGAACTGACTGCCGTTTGTATTTGGGCCTGCATTAGCCATGGAAAGCGCGCCTCTGAAATTGTGCAGCTCGCTTGAAAATTCATCGGCAAACGGCTTGCCCCAAATGCTCTCGCCGCCCGTTCCGGTACCCTTGGGGTCACCGCCCTGAATCATAAAATCCTTTATTACTCTGTGGAATATAAGGCCGTCATAGTACCCGTTTTCAGCGTGCGTAACAAAGTTTTCAACCGCTTTGGGTGCTTCCTCCGGGAAAAGTCTCACCTTAATATCGCCCTTGTCGGTCTTGATAACTGCTATTTTTTCGCCGACAGCCGGCATTTCTTTTTGCTTTAACATTTGTTCCAACTCCCATAATACACTTATAAATTGCACCCGGTTTTCTCTGCAACAAATCGGATACATCATCAAGTTAATAATATCACACAAACACGAAATCGGCAATGAACAATTCCCCGAAAAGTGATAAACACCAAAGCGGTATTGTGTGCAAAACAGAATAATTGTTGACAAATACGGTTTGCGATAATATAATAATTTAAAGCAAAGAAGCGAGTTGTACAGCTCGCTTCTTTTTTATTTAGGAGTGAAAAATATGAAAGTTTATCACGGAAACATACTTACGGTAGATAAAAACGATACCGTAGCCGAATATCTTGTTGAAAATTGCGGCAGGATAGTTTATGTCGGTGACAGTCTGCCGGAGGCTTTTAAAGACGCAACGACGATAGAGCTTCGTGAAAAGGCGTTGGTACCGTCATTTGCCGATACTCATATACATTTTGCGAGCTTTGCCACTTTTTATGCCGGTCTTAACGTTATGGAGGCAAAAAGCAACTCGGAAATACTTGAAATGCTGCAGTCTCACGTCCTAAAAAGCAAGGAAAAAATAATTATAGGCTTCGGAGCCTCTCCGTATTCGGTGTCCGACGGTCATCTTGTCAGACGCACCGAGCTTGACCGCGTCTGCCCCGACAAGCCTGTGTTTATAGTTAAATACGACGGTCACGCCTGCGTTATAAACACCGCTCTTTTAAATAAAATCCGTGATAAAATAAAAGGTCTTCGCGGCTTTCACGAGGATACAGGCGAAATGAATCAAGAAGCGTTTTTTGTCGTTTCGGATTATGTTACCAATTCTGTTTCACCGTTGCACCTTATAAAGAATATGCAAAAGGCGGCCGACTATATGGCCTCTGTCGGCATAGGAATGATACACAGCGTCAGCGGCGTCGGATTTTCTCACGATTTGGACGTCGATATGGAACGCTATTTCGGTGCGGGATTGAAAAACGGTATGCAATATCGTGTATTTTTCCAAACCATGGATACCGAAAAGGTAATCAAACGCGGTCTTACGAGAATCGGCGGATGCTTTGAAACAGCTCTCGACGGTTGCTTCGGCTCAAAAGACGCATCTCTTCTCACACCGTATGAAAACAGTAACGACTGCGGAGTTTTATATTATTCCGATGAAAAGGTGACGGAATTTTGTAAAAAAGCAAACCGCGCGGGCTTACAGATAGAGATGCACGCAATAGGTGACAGGGCTTTTAATCAGGCGACAAGAGCCTTGAAAGCAGCCCTTGACGATTATCCGAGAGAAGATCACCGTCACACAATAATTCACGCGTGTTTGCCCACCAAAGAGGGCATTGAAATATGCAAAAAATACAACATCTCATTATCGGTGCAAACCGCATTCATCGACTGGCGACAAGAGCCGGATGAATATCTCAAAGAGATACTCGGCGCGCGCTCAAAAAGACTAAATCCAATTAAGACTTTCTCCGAAAACGGGATAAGGCTTTCTGCGGGCTCGGACGCGCCCTGTACATCGCCCGATCCCATTAACTGGATGTACAAAGCCTGCAACCACTCCTGCGCCGAAGAAGCGTTGTCCGTAAAAGACGCCCTGCGAATGTGCACCTACAACGGGTACCTCGCCACATTTGACGAAAAGGACCGCGGTTCTCTGGAAACGGGAAAAATCGCCGATATGGCAATTCTCTCCGAAAATCCCTATACTATCCCCAAGGAAAGACTCGGAGAAATCAAAGTTACGGAGCTTCTTCTCGGCGGAAAGACTTACGAGAGTGCAGTCTCGCCGATATTTACGCATATTGTGCGCGGTATAAAAAACAAGGGCAATTGCTGAAAGCAAAAAACGGGAGGTGAAAAATTTTCACCTCCCGTTTTGTATGTACTGCGTATCAAGACGTATATGCGACCTAAATCACAAATATTTTGTTACATCTTCGGTTTTTCGTTTCGGGACAACGTAATCGCCGTTACCGTCGATGAAATACTTCACGTCTTCGCCATTTATGTCTTTTATTTTGCTTTTATGTGTAGGATAACCGAATGCGACCACAGTATGGAGCGTTTGATTTTCCGTGAGTCCGAAAAGCTCAGACAGCTTTACCTTGTTACAGGCGCCTATAACACAACTTCCGACGCCCTTATCCCACGCCGCAAGCGTCATATTGGAAATGGCAAGTCCCGCGTCCGTATCGCAGTTTTTATTTATATCGAGGTTTTCAACCACTCCTATAAACAGCGTCGGCTCTTCTCCTTCTTTTGGCTGTCCCACCTCAGGCGGCAAATAGCCCGCCCATCTTGTATACGAAAAGGTCTTTTTAACCATTTCGGGAGATTTTACCACGACGAAACTCAGAGGCTGTTTATTCGCCGCACTTGAAGCGTAGCGCGCAGCAGTCAAAATATCCTCTACCACGCTGTCGGGCACGGGGTCCTGCTTAAATCTGCGGTATGTACGCCTTGTCTTTAATAATTCCATAATATCCATAGGCTATACTTCTTTCTATACTGAAATTGAATTTATTGCGTCTGCCGCATTATTCGTCGGTGTGATTTTGCAGACAGCTTATATCGACATAATAATAGGACGGGTCCTCCGAATCTATCTGCACGGGAAATGATGTAATATTTCTGCGGGCAATTAAATCCGTAGGGTCAAACCAGAGATTAGGGCTTACAAAAACGTAAACCTTTCCGTCTACGGGATCGGTCCATTCACAGAGCACGACATACGGATTGTGACCGTTGACAGAATAATTTTCATTTACGCTGACTTCGGTGTACGTCGCGTAAACCGTCCTTAAATTTTTAAGATAACGCTTATAAGCACGGTGTTCTTTTATAAGGCTTAAGCCGCCTACCGCAATAAATATAAAGCCGAAAGCACATATAAATATTGATATTCCGTAATCGTCGCCGACAGCAACTCTGTCGGGGTTATCGTTGTCATAGTAAATCTTAATTACCTTTCCGACACGATACGAGCTCGTATAAGTGCCTATCTCGGTGATATGCTCTTCACCGTCAACATCAAATGCGACATAGACTCGATGGTTTGTCTCATCATCGGCGCCTCTCTCGGTCGTTATCCTAACAATTTCAGCCTCGGCAGCCGTCATATTCTTATGGTTAAGCGACCTGAAACCTATAATGCAGCCGACAATAAAAAACAGTACGCCTGCCACAACAAATGACGAAAATACATATGTTGCCGTTTTATCTCTTCTCATAAACACGCCTCGATTTATACTCTAATATTGCGAGCTAAAAATATTACAACTATACGGATATTTTAGCATAAAAATACAGTTAATGGAAGAAATATATAAAATGGGCAAATCAAACCTGATTTGCCCTAAAATTTGGTTTCCATGCCGCTGAATAAAATAGTGTGTCAAAACATATAAGCGGTTATATGAAAAAAACACTCCGCATAAAGCTCGGTGCTGTTCACGTGACTGTGCAACGAGATAGCGTAACCAAATTATTGTATCTTTTTAGAAATCTCTCTGCAATTAGGAAAATACGGCTTTTGCTTCCTATACTCTCTAATATCTACAGCAATCCCATATCGTCATTTTTATCGATTTCTACAAAGCCTAAAAGTGCGAACGAGTCCGGAACAACCGGCGGAAAATTTTGTTTATTTACTTAAGCTCAGTTTCATACCTCACCGTTTTTTCATTATCTAAATCTTGAGCATAAAAAAACAGATAGATTCTTTTTTATCTATCTGCTAATATCTATCTGCTAAAATCAATAATGTTTTACCTTGAGCGTTTGTTCGTTAAATTATGATGATTAACAATAAAATCCGACTTGACTTTACAGAATTGTTCCTCATTGATATTTGCACCTATTGAAATTTCGCGGACAATTGCTTGAATGCAAAGGAATAAAAACACAAAATAAAAACCTATCACAATCGTGGTAGGTTTTTGTTTTGGCTCCCCCAGTTGGACTCGAACCAACGACACCGCGGTTAACAGCCGCGTGCTCTACCGACTGAGCTATGGAGGAATATTGAAACCGACTAAGCAAAGCTTAATCGGTTATTTATGTCGGCATCGACCTATTTTCCCGGGCCGCTTCCAGCCAAGTATTTTCGGCACGAATGAGCTTAACTACCGTGTTCGGAATGGGAACGGGTGGACCCTCATCGTAATAAACACCGACTACATCAGCAAAAACTGATTTCTAACTATTTAGCCCACAAAAGTGGGATTTATATAAACAGGTTGCCCCGTTATACACTCTGGTGACCCGTAGCGGATTCGAACCGCTGTTGCCGGCGTGAGAGGCCGGAGTCTTAGGCCACTTGACCAACGGGCCATGTTTAAATCAGGTGGTACACCATCGGAGACTCGAACTCCGGACACCCTGATTAAGAGTCAGGTGCTCTACCAACTGAGCTAATGGTGCATATTGAATTACACCCTAAAAACTGAACAAAGGAAAGAGAGAAAGGAGAAGAGGAAGA